>Ga0163148_10000017_pt1 | contig 183552 bp, 200 predicted proteins | sample OliLakLV19MP7P2_FD_148606 | JGI IMG/M metagenome (GOLD analysis project Ga0163148, IMG submission 148606) | Freshwater microbial mat bacterial communities from Lake Vanda, McMurdo Dry Valleys, Antarctica- Oligotrophic Lake LV.19.MP7.P2 | ecosystem: Environmental > Aquatic > Freshwater > Lake...
GTCGTAGCGCGTGCCGCCGGCGCGCGCTACAGGCTCGGCCCGACGCACATGGAGACCTACGCCGAGGGCTATGCCTATTGCGAACTGCGCGCCGGCGGCACGCGCTACGACTTCCAGGCCGACCACGACGCCTTCGCCGCCAATTCCGAGTTCGAGATGCACGGCGCTTCGCTTTATCGCATCAGCTCGGAAGCGGCGCCGAATTTTATTGCGCGGCTGCTGGAGAAAGCCGGTTGGGGCCAGGACGAGGTCGACCTCGTCGTCCCGCACCAGGCTAGCCCGCACGCCCTCGCGCACATCATCAAACGCTGCGGCTTCGCCGCTGATCGCGTCGTCGATCTGGTGGCGGAGATTGGCAACCAGGTCGCTGCGTCGTGGCCGATCGCGCTCTACAAGGCGCGCGAGGCGGGGCGCCTGCAGGCGGGCATGAAAGTGTTGGTCATCGGCACGTCGGCGGGGGTTTCGCTCGGCGGCGCGACCATGGTGGTGTGAGTGCGCATCCTGGTCACCGGCGCGACCGGCTTTCTCGGCGGCGCGCTGGTGCGGCGGCTGCAAGCGCTGGGGCATGATGTGATCGCGGCGGGGCGGGACCCGCGTAAGCTCGCCGCCTGTGCTGCTGGTGGCGCGATGCCGCTGGCGCTCGAGTTATCGGATGCTGGCGCGGCGATGCCTGCGATCGCGTGCGACGCCGTCGTGCATTGCGCCGCGCTCTCATCGCCGTGGGGAACGGACGCCGCCTTTCATGCTGCGAACGTCGTCGGCACGGAGACCGCGCTGCGGCTTGCGCGCAACGCCGACGCCAAGCGCTTCGTGCATATTTCGACGCCCAGCGTTTATTTCCGTTTCCGCGATCAGCTCGGCGTCCGTGAAAACGCGGCGCTGCCGCCGCCGGTGAACGCGTACGCCAGAACCAAGCGCCAAGCGGAAGAGCTGGTGCTCGCGGCACATGATCTCGATCCGGTGGTCCTGCGCCCGCGCGGGCTTTACGGCCCAGGCGACACGACGCTGCTGCCGCGCCTGATCGCTGCGGCGCGCAAACGGCCGCTGCCGCTGATGAATGGCGGGCGCGCGGCGACGGATCTGACTTATATTGATGACGTCGCGGACGCCGCGCGCGCCGCACTGGCCGTCACCGCGCCACCGTCGCAGCGCATCTTCAACATTTCCGGCGGCGAAGCGCTGAACGTGCGTGACGTCGCGGAGCGCGCGGCGGAGAAGGCGCGCTGCAACATACGTTGGCGCGTTGTGCCGGCGGCGGCGGTGCTGGCGTATGCGCGGGCGAGCGAGGCGGTGTGCAGAGCGCTGCCGTCACGCCCCGAGCCGACGATCACCGCATACGGCGCCGCCCTCTTCGCTTTCACGCAGACGCTGAATATCGACGCCGCGAATGAGCATCTCGGCTGGGCGCCGCGCGTGCGCTTTGATGAGGGCCTCGCGCGCACGTTTGAAAGTGCTTCCGCTTGAGTGCGCGCCCCACCTTCATAAACAGCGCCTTCGTGCGTGCGCCGGAGCGCTTTGTGCTGCGCGGCGGACGCTGGGCGGGCATCGATATTCCGGTGCGTTATGGCGTCTACAATCATCCGCGCGCCGGGCGTTGCTTGATCGACACTGGCTATACGAAGCGCGTCACTGAAGGCCGCCGCTCGTTGCCCTTGCAGCTTTATGCGAGCGCGCTGCGGCCACGTTTGCAGCCGGCGGCACTGCCGGACGCGGAGCCTGCGGTCACAACGATTCTCCTCACGCACCTTCATGCCGACCATGTGTCGGCGCTGCGCGATTATCCCGGCGCGTCGGTTTTCGCAGACGGGACTGGACTAGATCATTTTCTCGACGGCAGCGCAGCCGCGCGTGTTCGGCACGGCGTCTTCCGCGAACTGCTGCCGGATGATTTGCGCGCGCGTGTCATTCGCTTCGAGACACTGCCTGTCGTAGACGCACCTTTAGGACTTGGCCCCGCGCGGGATGTGTTTGGCGACGGCGAAGTGCTGGCCGTCTCGTTGCCGGGACACATGCGCGGCCATACCGGCTTCGTCTGGCCGCAGCTTCCGCGGCCCCTGCTCTATGCCGGCGACGCGCAATGGCTGGCGCGCGCGGTGATGGAGGATCGTCCGCCTGGAGCGCCAGCACGTTGGATCATGGATGATGTCGGCGCCGACAAGGAAACGCGCCGCCGCATCGCCGGCTTCGCGCGCGCTGGCGGCGAGGTTGCGTATTGTCACGATCCGGAGCCGGTCGCTTGAGCGCAATCCTGATCACCGGCGCGCGGGCCCCGATTGCGCTCGATCTGGCTCGTAGCTTCGCGGCGGCTGGGTGCGAGACGCATCTGGCGGACTCGATCCTGCCGTGGACGGCGCGGCTTTCGCGGCGCCCGAGGGAGCGCCTGCACCGGTTCGCGCCGCCGCGTTTCGCTTTCGCGCAGTTCGCCGAGGATCTGGATCGCCTGGTCGAGCGGCTGAATCCACGCTGGATCATCCCCACGTGCGAGGAAGTGTTTTACGTCGCCGAAGCAGCATCGCGGCGCGGCTTTGCTGATCGCGTGTTTGCGCCGCCGCCGGCCACGCTGCGCATGTTGCACTCCAAGCTGGAGTTCGCGTCGTTCGCGCGAACTCACGGCGTCGCGGCGCCGGCGACGACGCGCGTCAGCTCGCGCGAAGAGTTGACCGCTTGGCGTGACCGCGCGGACTCTATCGTGCTAAAGCCGGAGTTCTCGCGCTTCGCTTCCCACACCAAGGTCCGTCCGGATTTGCGCGCGTTCGATTCTGTGACGCCAACGCCAGAGGCGCCGTGGGTGGTGCAGGATTTCGCTGGAGGTGAAGAGCTTTGCATCTGGTCGGCCAGCGTGGCCGGCGACGTGGTGGCGTTCGCGGCCTACAAGCCGCTTTGGCGATTGGGCCGCTCGGCCAGCTTCTATTTCGAGACCGACCACGACCCGGCGCTGCTAGAGATGACACGCACCTTGGCACGCGCCGCAAACGTCACCGGTCAGCTCTCCTTCGATGTCATCCGCGGCGCCGATGGCGTGGTCGTCCCGATCGAGTGCAATCCGCGCGGCATTAGCGGCATTCACCTCTTCGACAGCGATCCGCGTTTGGCGCGCGCCATTCTCGGCCACGCGCCGTTGCAGACGCCGGACGCCGCAGCGCGTCACCTGGCGCCGGCGATGTGGCTGTTCGGCGCGCCGCAAGCTTTGGCGAACGGCAATTTTTCAGGCTTCCATGACGATCTCGCCGGCAGCCGTGATGTGCTCAGCGTCGCTGGTGAACCATGGCTGGGACTGGGCGCGCTGCTGGATGCGGGGCGTTTTACGCTGATTGGTTTGAGCCGCGGGCGCTCTGCTTCCGGCCAAAGCACCGACGACATCGAGTGGAACGGCGAGCCGATCGCGTGAGCGCGCCAGACCTCTTCGATCCATTGGTTGGGCCGAGCACGGGGTGGCCGGCTGGGTGCGAGGCGGAGCGCGCGTATCTCGAAGCATTCGCGCAAGACGGCTCGGCGCCGCTGATCAGCAATTTGCGTACGAAAGTGATGGGATTGCGCTCCGGCGCGCGCGTTTTTCCGGTGACGGTGAACGAGGCGGAATATGGCGACGCCTACGTGTGTCTGCCGCACACGGCCTATGCACTCTACGCCAAGGAGGAGCTGCGCATCGTTGACGCTGGGCCGTGGACGCCGGCGCTTGGCTTGCTCGCCAGCGGCGCCGGCGCGACCTTGCGGGCGGCGCGCGTCAACCGCATCGTCCACGTCAACAACTACATGCTCTCGACCAATCTGCACGGCGCCTGGCGCGGCGATGACATCGATGCGATCCGTGATCTATTGGTGAAGATCTATCCGGAACACCTAATCGCGGTCCGCTCACTTAACGCATGGTCGGACGAGAGCCTGTGCCAGCGCTTCCGCGATGCGGGCTGGAAAATGCTGCCCGCGCGGCAGATTTACGTCACCGACGATTTGGAGGCCGACTGGCTGCCGCACCGCGACACGCGCCGCGACCTGGACATCCTCGCCGCCAACGCTGATCGCATCGACGATATGGCCACATTGCGCCCCGGCGACGCGGAAAGGATCGCTGCGCTTTACGCAATGCTCTATCTTGAGCGCTATTCGAAGCTGAACCCAGCTTTCACGGCGGCCTACATCGAGATGACGCACCGCGCACAAGTTTTCCATTATCGCGGCCTCCGCGATGAACGCGGCGCGCTCGCCGCGATTGTCGGCTGCTTCGTGCGCGGCGGCGTGCTGACGACGCCGATCGTGGGCTATGACACGGGCCGCCCCGCTTCGGACGGGCTCTACCGCATCGCCAGTGTGATGCTGGCGCAGATGGCGATGGAGCGCGGCGCGCGGCTCAACGGCTCAGCTGGCGCAGCAAGTTTCAAGCGCAATCGCGGCGCGCGGGCTGTGATCGAGTATTCGGCCTATTTCGTGGATCACCTCTCGTTTGCGCGCCGCGCTGTGATCAACGGCATTGAGCGCCTGCTCAACAAGGTCGCGGTGCCGGTGATGCAGGAGCGCGGCCTGTGAGCGCGTTTCCGAAGGCGGTGGCGAGCGGTTGGTTTCCGATCGCGTCGGTGAAGCAGCTTGGCGCAAAGCCGTTGGCGCGGCGGCTGATGGATGTGCCGGTGGCGATCTTCGACAGTGCAACGGGTCCGGCGGTGCTGGTCGATCGCTGTCCGCATCGCAACATGGCGCTCTCGCGCGGCGCTGTGCATGGCGGCGAGATCGAGTGCCCGTACCATGGCTGGCGCTTCAACGGCGACGGCGCCTGTACGCTCACGCCTGGCGCCGATGCGCCGGCGCGGCACGCGGCGCAGAAGCTGCCGAGCGTCGTCCGCGCCGGCATGATCTGGACGACGCTGGCGAAGTCGCCAAACACCGAACCGTTCCTGCCGGCGCCGCTTGAGGCGGAAGGCTTCGATACGTTTTTGTGGCCGGTGAAAGCTTCTGAGGCGCGCCTCGTGGACGCCATCGAAAATCTGCTCGATCCGGCGCACCCGCACTTTCTGCACGCCGGCATCGTCCGCGCCCGCAACGTGCGCCGCCCGGTTGAAGTCACCGTGCGCGTGCGGCCGACATTCGCGGAGGCCGTCTATATCGAAAACGCCCGCGCCTCGGCGCTGATGCCGCGCCTCCTTGAAGGCTTGCGGGTTTCCAGCATCGGACGGTTCTTTCCGCCCTCTACCGGCCAGATCGCGTTCGAGGGCAAGGACGGGCTTAAGCTCGCCATCACCGTATTCTTCACGCCGGAGAGCGAGACGAGCGTCCGCCCGTTCGCGCACTTCGCTACGCCGAAAGGCGCCGCGCCGGCGTTCATTAAGGAAGCGCTGCTGCGGGCGTTTCACATCCCAGTACTGGCGCAGGACCGCGCCGCGTTGAAGCAACAGACAGACGACATCGCCCGCTTCGGCGCGCCGAAATATGCGCTAGGGCCGCTCGACTTTCTCTTGCCCGCGATTACCGCGCTCGCTGCTGGCGAAACGCCCGAGCCGAGCGAGCGCACCGAGATCGTGCATCTCTAAGCCGGCGGCCGCCATTCGCGGCGCACACGCCGGAGCTTGCGATCGAACGGGGTTGCGATGCCGCGTATGACGGCGACTACAGCGCCGCTTGCGCCTATCTTCGCCAGCGCGCCTCGTAAAGCCGCTGCTGCCCTCTCCGCAACCTCGTCCGGCACGTCGGCAGCGAGCGCGAGTTCAACGCGATCAGCCGCTGTCTGCACGATCCTGAAATCCTGGATGCGGCGATCGGCGTCCACAACGGCGTTGCGCATCACGTCTGGCGTCACGGGCAGAAACTTCTCACCCGCCGCCAGCATGAACACATCATCCTGGCGGCCCTCGACGCTGGCCACACGCTGCAGCGGCGAGCCGCAGGCGCACGGCGCATCGCTCAAGCGCAGCAGGTCATTCATGCGATAGCGCGCCATGATCTGGGTCGAACGGGTAAAGTCCGTAATCAATGGCGAAACGAGCCCGCCCGCCGCCGGCTCAAACTCGAACGCCACCACGTCTTCAGCGAGATGCAGCGACCCATGCGGGCAACCGACGCCGAACAGGCCCTCGGTCGCCATGTAAATCTCGCGCACCGGCGCGCCGAAGCGCGCTTCGATGATTTGGCGATCGAGTGGGTCGAGCACTTCGGCGCCGGAGAACACGTTCGCCGGCCGAAGCGCGCTCGTCTCCGCCAGGATGCGTAGCACTTTAGGCGGGGCGACAATCGTGTCCGGCGCAAACGCGCAGAGCTCATCGCGCCAGGCGTCAACGCCAGCGGCTAAATCGAAGAAGCGCATCGCCAACCGGCCGGTCTCGGCGGCCGAGGCGTAGAGGCGGCTATAGCCCGGCAACGCCAGCGCCACTTTGTGCCGCGCGAACGGAAAGTCCGGCAGCGTCTTCGCCAGCAGCACGCCGAGCCAGGTGAAGCGCTCGGCTTCGCTGATCACGAACACGCCGCGATTGCCGCTGGTGCCGGTGCTTTGGCCGACGATCAGGCCGTCAACGCGATCCTGTCCGGCATCGAGCGCGGCGCGCACCGCTTCGTACGTGACGCCGCGCACGTTCAGCTTGTCGAAGTGCGCGAGCACGAACGCCTTGTCGGTGATCGGGAGGTCTTCCAGCCGCGATGGGCGCTGGCCGGCGTAGAGGGCCACTTTGCCGACCCGTCGCGCCAGGAAGCGCTGAAGTTGCGTCTCGCGCCAGCGCGCAACGTCTTCCCTGGTCCGCAACCGCCGCGCCAAGCTTTTGGTGCGCCAAAAGGCGGCCAGGGCATGGAGGGCGGCGAGGTTCATGGCTGCGCCTTTAGCACGCCCGCGGCACCGGCTCGGTATTGGAACGAGGCATGGTCGGCCTTGGGCAGCCCCTGCCCGGGCTCCGGCCTTGCAACCGCCGCAGCGGACGGCTATGTCCCGCCCCTTCGCGCGCCCTTAGCTCAGCTGGATAGAGCACCAGACTACGAATCTGGGGGTCAGGAGTTCGAATCTCTTAGGGCGCGCCATATTTTCCGGGGATCTTCGACCCCTTCCTATCTCTCCCAAAACACGCGCAGCGCGAGCGCGTCCCCGCGCCGCCCGGAACGAAACGGCCTGCCTTCGGTTCAAACCGAAGGAGGAACGCATGATTAAGTGGGCGCTTATTTTTCTCGTCATCGCGTTGGTGGCTGGCTTGTTCGGGCTGAGTGGCCTTGCCGGCGCCGCCGTCGATATCGCCATGTTCCTGTTTGGCTTGGCGTTCGTGATCTTTCTCGTGCTGCTGATCCTTGGCTACACGGTCTATAAGAAGGTCACCTGACGTAGCGCGGCTAACTCAAATCGCGCCACGCTCTGTGCGCACCAACACTCTCGGCCGCATATACACCGCGCGCGACGGCGCGCGCGAGGCAGTCTGCTGCGAGCGCGCCGAAGCGTGCGATGGCTAACGCGCGCGACTCGGGCGTCGGTCGGGCCGCGGTCGCGAGTGCGAAGACGACATCACCATCGAACGGCGCGAACACCGGACGGATGGCGCGGGCGAGACCGGCGCTGGCCATTTGCGCGACGCGTTTGGCTTCTGCGGGCGTCAGATCTGCGTCGACTGCAACGCACGCGATCGTCGTGTTGGCCCGCGGCGCGGGGTTGAGTTTGGCGCCGTGCCAGTCTTCAGCATCGAAAGATTGAGCGATGGGCGCAACGGCGCCGAACTCCCCCGCGATTTCGAACGGGCTTGCCCAGAAGGCGCGCTGGTTCGGCAGCGTGGTCGAGCCGAAGCAATTGACGCAGGCAAGCGCAGCGATGGTGAAGCCGTCTTGCGTAACGATGCTGGCGCTGCCCTGCCCGCCTTTCAGCGCACCGGCGAGCGCGCCGAAGCCTGCGCCGATATTGCCGAGACGAACGTCACGGCCGCGCGCGGCGTACGCGGCGCGGCCGAGCGCAGCGTAAGGCGGCGCATCGCCCCAGGCTTTGTTGCCGCCATTGGCGAGATCGTAGAGAATGGCGGCCGGCACAACTGGAGAGCGCGGCACGCCCGGCGTTTGCACCAAGCCAAAGCCTTTGCCTTCGGCGCCCATCGCCGCGACAACGCCATCGGCGGCGGCGAGCCCATAGACGGAGCCGCCCGCGAGCACGAGCGCGTCGATCGCATCGACGAGGTTCTCAGGCGCCAATGCGTCCGTCTCGCGCGTGCCGGGGCCGCCGCCGCGCACATCGACGGCACATACCGCACGCGTATCCGGAACGATGACGGTGACACCGGTCAGCGCATCGGCGTCTTCGGCGCAGCCTATGGACAAACCACGCACATCACTCAAAGAATTGCTTGGGCCGGGACGCGCCATGGCGGGTCTTTCGCGTTGTCCAATCGACCTCGCCTCTCGTAGAAAGCTCCCCGATGTTTGACAAGCACAGAACCCTGAAGCGCTTGTGCGCGCCGATCTTCGCGCTGGCGCTGGCGGGGTGCGCGTCTGGGAGCACCCTCGGCGGTGAGCGTCAGGCGGCGCCAGCAACGGCGGAAGCGATGGCGACAGCGGCCAATCCTTACGCGGTGGAAGCGGCGGTTGAGATATTGCGCGCTGGCGGCAGCGCCGTCGATGCGGCGATCGCGGCCGAGATGGTGCTGGGCTTAGTGGAGCCGCAATCGTCGGGCGTCGGCGGCGGCGGCTTCTTGTTGTTCTACAACGCGGCGAACGAAGAGATCAGTGGTTACGACGGGCGCGAGTGGGCCCCAGCGGGCGCAACGGCGAACATGTTCCTCGATAATCGCGGACGCCCGCAGCCGTTCCTGGATGCGCAGACCAGCGGGCGCGCCACAGGCACGCCGCTCCTGGTCGCGATGTTGAAGCTCGCGCACGACGACCACGGCCGCTTGCCGTGGGCGGATCTGTTTGCGCCGGCGGAGCGCTTGGCGGACAGCGGTTTCATCGTGTCGCCGCGCATGGCGCGCTTGGTCGCGGCGCAAGCGCAGAACGGGCGCCTGCGCGCGGACTTCGGCACGCGCGGTTATTTCTTCGATCGCGAGGGCAATCCTATTCAAGCCGGCGCAACGCTGCGCAATCCGCAATATGCGGCGACGATGCGCGCGATTGCGGCGCAGGGGCCGCGTGCGTTGACGGAGGGGCCGATCGCGGAAGGCATCGTCGCGGCGGCGCGGCGTAATCCGCGCGGCGGAACGCTCACCATCGAGGATTTGCAGGCGGCGCAGCCGCGCCGGTTCGAGCCTGTGTGCGGCGTCTACCGCGTCTATCGCGTGTGCAGCACCGCGCCGCCGGCGTCGGGCAGCACCGTGATCGAAATCCTGGGCATCTATGAGCGGCTGCGTCCCGATCCAGAAGGCGCGAGCAGCGTCGATGATTGGGCGGCGTTCCTATGGGCGAGCCGCCTAGCTTATGCTGACCGCGATCATTACGTCGCCGACGATCAGTTCGTGCAAGTGCCGACGCAGGAGCTGATCGCGCCTGCCTATCTCGATCAGCGCGCCGCGCTTGCCGATCTTGCGCGCGCGCCGACGCATGTCGGCGCCGGCCAACCAGCTGGGCAGGAGCTTTACGACCGCTGGGGCCGCGACGATGGGCCGGAAAACGGCACAACGCATCTCGCCATTGTCGATGCCTGGGGAAACGCCGTGTCGATGACGGCGACGGTAGAGAGCGCCTTCGGGTCGCAACGCATGACCAACGGCTTTCTGCTCAACAACCAGCTCACCGATTTTGCGTTCGAGCCGACATTGAATGGCCGCCCTGTCGCCAACGCCGTGGCGCCGCACAAGCGCCCGCGTTCATCGATGGTCCCCACCATCGTTACCGACCGTAACGGCGATTTGCGGTTGGTGATTGGCTCACCTGGCGGCTCGGCGATCATCGGCTATGTCGCGCGCACCACTATCGGCATTCTCGATTGGGATCTGCCGGTGCAGGACGCGATCAATTTGAGCAACGCTACCGCGCGTAGCTCGCCTGCCAACGTTGAAGCATCGCGGATGCCGAGCGGCGTGATGGAGGGCTTGCGCCAGCGCGGGTGGGAGCTGCGCGATGTCGAGGGCCTGGAAGAAAGTGGCATACAGGCCATCCGGGTGACGCCGGGTGGACTGGAAGGCGGCGCCGATCCGCGACGCGAAGGCGTCGTTGGGCGCGTGCCGCCGCGTGCGCCGGCGCGCTAACGCGTCAGCAAATCGAGCAAAAGGCCGTAATCGTCGTCCATCAGGCCATTTCGGCGGGCACGGGCGACGGCTTCACGACCCTGCTCGGCCGTGCGCGGGGCCCAGTCGGCCAGTGCATTACAGCGTTGCACGGTGGGCCGCTCGCGGCGATCGACGGCGAGCCGCGCCAGTTGGCCGACATAGACGCGGACACCCTCACGCACTTCGCGCTCGCCGCCGCGGCTTGCGGCCGCGTTCATCGCGGCAATCTCAAGCGCGCCGACCAAGCCGGCGTCGATCACTTGGCGCATTGGCAACCCGCACCCGAAGCTATCGCCCAACGCGAGCGACCATGTCTCTGTCGCGTCCTCCACTTGCGCTTGCGAGGGCCGTCCCGCGAGCACTGACGCCAGCGTGCCGCGGCTGGCGGCGTCGGCGTAGCGCGGCATCGGCAGCGAGCTTGGCGTCGTGGCGCACGCGGTGAGCGCGACGAGGGCGGCAGTGAGAACGGCAATGCGCATGTGTATCTCCTAGTGACGCAATGCTCCGGGCGCGCGCGAAGTTCACGCCGCCGGCAGCGTGATTTGAAAGGTCGTGCCTTCGGCGCCTGTGCGGGTGAGCGCAAGTTCGCCGCCCATGGCGCGCGTCAGCTCTCGCGCGATGGCCAAGCCGAGCCCGGTGCCGCCGGCTTCAGGCGCGGCGGAGATGAAGGGTTCGAACAGACGATCGCGCAAATTCTCCCGCACGCCAGGGCCGTGATCGATCAACTCGATTTCGCAGCGGCCTTCCACGCGCGCGCCGCGGATGATCAGAGTTTTATCCTTGCGCGTGTGCTCGGTCATGGCTTGGCCGGCGTTGCGGATGAGGTTCACGAGAATGCGGTGCATATGGTCGGGATCGGCGACGCAGGCGAGGCCCGCCTCGATGTCGGGACGCCCCGTGATTTCCGGGAATGGTAGCAGCGCTTCCGCCAAAGCTTCGTCCACAGTCTCGGCTACCATCACCTTCTGCAACACCGGCGGCGCTTCATCCGCGCGCCCATACTTCAGCGTCGATGCGGCAAGCCCGGCGGCGCGATCGATGGTGCGCTCGAGCCGCGGCGCAAGTTGGCGCACGGCTGGATCGTCCGAGCGCGCCAACCGGTCGGCGACCAGTTGCGCGGTGGAGAGCATGTTGCGCAGATCGTGACCGATGCGCGCGACCGCCGCGCCCATTGCCGCCAGCCGCTCGCGTTGGCGCAAAGCGTTGCGCACTTGCTCAGCCATGTCGGCGGCGGCGCGTTGGGCGCGGCCGATCTCGTCGGCGCGCGGGCTGCGGGGGAAGGCGATGGAGACGTCTTCGGGCTTGTCGCGGAAGCGCTCGATCGCTTGTGTGAGTTCGCGCATCGGCCGCACGAAGGCGGCGCTCAGGGTGAAATAAATGAGCGCACCTGCCGCGAGCAGGATCAGCATCGAGACGCGCGCGAAGCGTTCTGCAAAATTTCCGAGCGCACGTTTTAGCGGCGCTTCGTTCAGGACGATCTCAATGAAGTCGCCGCTTTCAAAGCGCGGCTTGGCCAGCACACGCAACACCCGCCCCGGCGGTGCGAAAAATGTCTCGACCGCCCAGCTAAAACGCTGAAAGCCGCTGGCGGCGGTGTAATCGTAGGTAACGAGTTCCTCGGTCGACGGCGCATTCGGGTCTTCCAGCAACAGCACGCGTTCGCCTTCGCGTTGCATGGCGACGCGTTGCACCTCGGCATTGTTCAGCAGGTCGAATTCCAGCGACTCCGCCACTTCGAGGTCCGTAGACACCTCCAGCGCCAGCGAGGCGATCTGGGCGAGATTGATCCGCTCGCGCAGCCAAGCCTCGTGGAACCCAGCCAAGGCCGGGGCGAAGACGAAAATCTCTCCGGCCAACACGGCCAGCGCCGTTAGCCCCAACAGCCTTCCGGCGAGGCTATCGACAAACTCGCGGGCGCGCCGCCAGGGGCCGCTTCGCCGCACGGTGTTGTCCGAGAGGGTCATTCGGCTTTTGACCTAGCTCATGCGGGCCCGCGCTGTCCCCACTTCATGGCCGTACGGTAATTCCAACAGCAAATTCATTGGGGGCTCGCACCGATCTGGGCGTACCCTCAGGTTCCCGTCGCACCCCCGCGGCGGAGACTACGCCGGCTCCATCCCCCCTGGAGGCTCGCCATGTCCTACCGCTTTAAACCATCGCGTTCGCTCGTCTGGTTCGGCTCGCTTTGGGCTGTCGCACTCATCTTTGTTGCCGCCAGGGCGCTGCTTGGCGGCTGATCGCCTTGACGGTCTGGGGGCGCTGGGGTAATCCCCGCGCCTTCAATTTTATTGCCCTGGCAGATCGAGGCGCGTCGTGAGCACCAAGCGGACCTATCAACCGAGCCGGCTCGTCCGTAAGCGCCGCCACGGCTTCCGCGCCCGTATGGCGACCGCGGGCGGCCAAAAAGTGCTGGCGCGCCGCCGCGCCAAGGGCCGCAAGAAGCTTTCGGCTTAATCGCTTGCGCCGCCGGCCCTGAGCCGGCATCCCGGCCCGATCCTGTTTGCGCGGGGGGCCGGCCATGACCACACCACCAACCCTCCAGCGCCTGACCAAACGGGCGCAATTCCTGTTTGTGCGCCAAGGCGCCCGCGCGGCCAGGCCCAGCGTGCTGATTGAAGCGCGCCGGCGGGCCGAGGATGGGCCGATCGGCGTCGGCTTTACCGCCAGCAAGAAGGTGGGATCAGCCGTCATCCGCAACCGCGCGCGGCGGCGTTTGCGCGAAGCGGTGCGGCAATTGATGCCAGAGCTTGGGGTGGCTGGCGTGGACTATGTCTTGGTGGCGCGGCAACACACCCCAGACGCCGCCTGGGCCGCTTTGCTTGACGATGTTGGAAACGCGCTGATAAGGCTCCGCGCCGACTTACAAAGCGGAAATGAGCGCACTTCTCGCGGGCGCGTAACGAAGCGGCGCGACCCTCCTACCGAAAGCGACTGAATCCGATGCAGACTCCCGGCGGCTCGGGGCCGAACGACACCCGCAACGTTATCGTCGCGATCGTTCTGTCGGGCCTAATCCTTCTCGGCTTCGAGTTTTTTTATAACGCACCGCTGCGTCGGCAGCTGGCCGCGGAGCGTGCCCAGGTCGAAGAGCCGGTGCGCCCCGCTACGCCTGGCCAAGAAGGCGCCTCGACGGACACCCCCTCAGGCCGCCCGATCGCGCGTGAAGAAGTATTGGGCGCGTCGGCGCAGGCGCGTATCGCCATCGACACCGCCGCTGTTGATGGCTCAATCGCGCTCGAAGGCGGACGCATCGACGATCTGAATTTGCGTCAGTATCGCCTCACCGTCGATCCGACGAGCCCGGAAGTAACGCTGCTGACGCCGATGGCGTCCGACTTCGGTCACGACGCGTTTTTCGGTTGGGAGATGCAGTCCGGCTCTGACGTCGCAACACTCGCCGACGCGACCAGCCGATGGAGCGCCGATGCGGCCTCGCGGCTGACGCCGCAGACGCCGGTTACAATGACGCTACAAGCAGGCCCTGGCCTCAGCATCGAACGCACCATCACGATCGACGAGCATTTCATGTTCACGATCACAGACGTCGTCACCAATGCGCGCGACGTCGCCATCTCCGCTCGCCCGCTCGGCGTCGTACGCCGGCAAGGCACGCCGCAGGACTACCGCTTCAATCAAATCGTTCACCAGGGTCTCATCGGCACCTTCGGCGAGCGCACACGGCAAGTGACGTATCGCGACGCCGACAAGCACGCACGCGACCGTCTGCGCGGGCGTGTCGGGGCCGACGAGCGCATCGAAAGCCTGCAAGGCACGGGTAGCTGGCTTGGCGTCACCGACCATTACTGGCTGACGGCGATCGTCCCCGACGGCGCCGAGAACGTCACCGCCTATTTCGACGCGCGCACCGAGGAAGGCTCTAACGATTATCGCGCCGCATATCGCGGCTCATGGCACGAAGTGCCTGCAGGCGGCTCGGTCACCTACACGCAGCGCTTGTTCGCGGGCGCCAAGAATTACGAATTGCTCAACGCCTATGAGCGCGGCGACGACGCCGCAGGCGTGGCGCCGATCCCGCGGTTCGATTGGGCGATCGACTGGGGCAATTTTTGGTTTCTGACGCGCCCGTTCTTCCAATGGCTGCTGCACCCGCTCGCGCTCTTGTTCGGCAGCTGGGGCGTGATCTTCAATTTCGGCCTGGCGATCTTGGCCTCGACCATCGTCATCAAGGCGCTGCTCTTCCCGCTCGTCTATCACTCGTTCAAGGCGATGGCGAAGATGCGCGGCTTGCAGCCGAAGATGAAGGAAGTGCAGGAGCGCTACGCCGCCGATAAACAGCGTCAGCAGCAGGAAATTCTGAAGCTATATCAGACCGAGAAGATCAATCCGGTCTCCGGCTGCGTGCCGATCCTGCTGCAAATTCCTGTGTTCTTCGCGCTCTACAAAACGCTGACCGTCACGCTTGAGATGCGCCACGAGCCGTTCGTTGGCTGGATCAACGATCTCTCGGCGCCCGATCCGACGTCGATCTTCAATCTGTTCGGCCTGCTGCCGTTCGATCCGGCGACGATTCCGCTGCTCGGCGGCTTCCTCATCGTTGGCGTCTGGCCGATCCTTTACGGCATCTCGATGTGGGCGCTCCAGGCGCTGTCGCCGCCACCGGCGGACGCGATGCAAGCGCAGATTTTCCGGCTGCTGCCGATCCTCTTCACCTTTATGTTCGCCGGCTTCCCCGCGGGCCTGGTGATCTACTGGACCTGGTCCAACGTGCTCTCGATCCTGCAGCAATATTTTATCATGCGCAGGCAAGGGGTTGAGACCCAGCTGGATAAGATGATCGCGAAACGCTTCGGCAAGGGTGCGAGTCCGGCGGAATGATTGCTTCCGTCATCCCGGACGCGCGCAGCGCGATCCGGGACCCACGGGCAAACGGCGCAACGTTGGCCCCTGGGTTCCGGGTTCTCGCTTCGCGAGCCCCGGAATGACGGACGCAGAGATGGACGCGGATCGAGAAGCAGAACGCATCGAAGCCGGCCGGCTGCTGTTCGCCGGGCCGATTGCGTTTGAGCTGGGCGTCGTCAGCATGGATGGCTTGCCGGATTCCGAGTTGCCGGAGGTCGCGTTCGCGGGGCGCTCCAATGTTGGCAAGTCCAGTCTCGTCAACGCGCTGACCGGGCGGTTAAAGCTGGCGCGTGCTTCGACCGAGCCTGGGCGCACGCGCGAGCTCAACTTCTTCCGCATGGGCGACCGCATGCGGCTCGTAGATCTGCCTGGCTACGGTTACGCCAAAGCCGGCAGGGCTGACATCGAACGCTGGACCAGGCTGACGCGCGATTATCTGCGCGGGCGGCCGAGCTTAAAGCGCGTCATCCTGCTGATCGACTCGCGCCACGGCGTGAAGCCGCATGACAAGGATGTCATGGACGCGCTCGACACCTCCGCCGTCAATTATCAGCTGGTGCTGACCAAGTCGGACAAAGTGAAACCGACGGAGCTGGAAGAGCTGGCGGCCGCCACGCGCGCGCTGATCGCCAAGCGCCAGGCGGCGCATCCTGAGGTCATCGCGACATCCAGCGAAACCGGCCTGGGGATTGAACAGCTCAGAGCTGAAATCGCGGCCTTGGCGTGAACGGCGATACCGCTTAGGAACCGGCCGTGAGCAAGCTTCCCTCAAAAGACCGCCTGGCGGCGCTTGAAGACGGCTTGGCCAAAGCGAAGACGCTGGCCGAGGCCCTGCCCTTCATCCAAATCTACGACCGCGAAGTGATCGTGGTGAAATATGGCGGCCACGCCATGGGCGATACAGAAGCCGCCCGCAAATTCGCCGCAGACATCGTCCTTTTGAAGCTGGTGGGCATGCATCCGGTCGTCGTGCATGGCGGCGGCCCACAGATCAGCCGCATGCTCGACCGGGCGGGCGTGAAATCGCAATTCGTGGACGGCCTGCGCGTCACTGACGCGGAGACCATGGAAGTAGCGGAGATGGTCCTGTCGGGCAGCGTCAATAAAGAACTGGCGCACTTGATCACCGCCGCCGGCCGCGAGGCGGACGTGCGCGGCGTGGGCCTATCCGGCAAGGACGCGCGGCTGATCACGGTCGAGAAAGCCATGCGCTTGAAGAAAGATCCCGACAGCATGATCGAGCAGGTTGTCGATCTCGGTTATGTGGGCGAGCCGACCGAGGTCGATCCGACTTTGATCCAGGCGCTGATCAACGCGCCGGAAGATTACATCCCGGTGGTCGCGCCGATCGGCGTCGCCGAAGATGGCCGGACCTACAACATCAATGCCGACACCGCCGCCGGCGCGATCGCCAAGGCGCTGTCAGCGAAACGCTTCCTGCTGTTGTCCGACGTTCCGGGCGTGCTCGACGCGCAAGGTGAACTGGTCCGCGAGATGACCGTTGCCGACGCGCGCGCCGCGATCGCTAGCGGCGTCGCCACCGGCGGTATGATCCCGAAACTCGAAACTTGCATTGCCGCACTCGACAACGGCGTCGAGGCGGCTGTCATTCTCGATGGGCGCACCCCTCACGTCCTGCTGATGGAATTATTCACTGAACATGGCGCTGGCACGCTCATTCAATAAAGCCGGCGTTTTCGCCGCCGCTGCAGGCGCCGCGTTCGCGGCTCTGTTCATGTTCGCTGGCAGCGCCAGCGCGCAACAACAACAGCGTCAAGCAAGCGGCTGGCAAATCTGCAACGAGACCAGCTTCGTGCTCGAAGCCGCCACTGGCCGCCCCGACAACCGCACCATCCAAGTACAAGGTTGGACACGCCTGCGCCCTGGCGAATGCCGCATGGCCGTGGGCGCTCCGCTGGCGCGCGGCACGCACTATCTCTACGCCCGCACCTCGACCGCGCATCGCGGTGGGCGTCGGCAATGGGGCGGCGACGCCGTGCTCTGCGTCGATCCAGCCGACCAGTTTCAGATCGAGAATCCGCCGCGCTGCACGGATTCCTACGAAGGCCGCCGCTTCCGCCGCGTGCAGATCAACAAGCGCGACAGCTGGCGTACGTCGTTCTCGGAAGCGACGACCTACTCGCTGCCTCGCGCCCGCCAAGCCGGTCTGCAGCGACTGCTTGTCGATGCCGGTTATGATCTGCGTGAAGGCCGCCGCGGGGCCGACCCGCGCCGCATCGCGCAAGCCATTGCGCAGTTTCGCGCCACCGCACGCCTCGCCGCCAACGCCAGCGAAGATCAGCTCATCGATGCGCTCGAAGTCGCGGCGCGCCGCCGCGCCGGGCAAGTGGGGCTCACGCTCTGCAACCGCACCAATTCGCGCGTGTGGACCGCCGTCGGGCGCCGGCGCGGTGAAGGCTGGGAAAGCCGCGGCTGGTGGCCGCTCAACGCAGGCGGCTGCGTGCGCACCATCGACGAAGTGCTGATTCAGGAGCGCTATTACGTCTTCGCCAGCATGGAAACGCCAGAAGGTCCGCGCTTCCTGCAATCGGGCGAACCCTTCTGCACCAGCCCATCGCGCTTCGCGATCCTCGGGCGCACCAATTGCGATGGCCGCTTCTATCAGACCGCGCTGTTCTCCCCGATCCGTGTGCGCGACCGCACTGGCCTAGTGGTAGAGTTCGAAGAGCGCGACTTCCTCGAAGTCGGTGTCGCGCCTCGCCAGCTCGAAACCGCCGGCGCTACCGAAACATCGCCCAACGCCGACGCGCCGCGCCGCGGGCTTGTGCCGCGCGACGCGCCGGCTCAGGACGGCCCAGAAGCGCAATGAACGCAACACGCAACATCCGCGCCTGGGTGTTCGATCTCGACAATACGCTCTATCCCGCCAGCGATCTCTATGACGAAATCGGCGTGCGGATGACCGAGTACATCGCGCGCGCGCTCAGTGTGGGCAACGCGAGGGCGCAGGAGCTGCGTGAGCGCTATTTTCATGAGTACGGCGCAACGGTTGTCGGCCTCACCCGCCATCATGGCGTCGATGCGTCGGACTTCCTTCGCGACGTGCATACGGCGGACCACTCCGTGCTCTCGGCGGATCCTGAGCTGCGCGATCTGATCTCGGGTTTATCAGGCTGTCGTATCATTTTCACCAATGGCGGCGGGGGTCACGCCGAGCGCGTTCTCGAAGCGCTCGGCCTCGCCGACTTGTTCGAGATCGTGTTCGATATCGAAGCGGCGGAGTTGGCGCCGAAGCCGCAACAGCTGAGTTATGACCGGCTAATCGCCGCCAGCGGCATTGATCCCAGCCAATCCATTTTGGTCGAGGACACATTGCGCAATCTTGAGCCGGCGCACGCCATGGGCTTCGTCACCGCACTGGTGGGCGCCGTGCATCCCGATCCGCGCCCGGCGTACGTAGATCACTGGGCGCCGGACGTGAAAGCGTTGCTGCGCGCATTGGCCTGAGGCCGGTTGGCGTTGGCGGCAAAAGGCGCTAGCTCTCGGCCATGACCCACGCTGATCTCGCCGCCCACATCGAAGCCGCCTGGGAGCGCCGCACCGAGCTCACGCCCGCCAGCACAGGCGCCGATATCGAAGCGATCGAGGCCGCGCTCGATCTGCTCGATAGCGGCGAAGCGCGCGTCGCCCACCGCGACGGCGATGGCGTGTGGACGACGCATCAGTGGCTGAAGAAAGCCGTGCTGCTCTCCTTCCGTATCAGCGCCAACACATTGATCGGCGCCGCTGGCGGCAACGGCGATCCCTCGCCCGGCCCCTATTGGGACAAAGTGCCTTCGAAGTTTCTGGGCTGGGGCGCAGCCGCGTTCGAGAAGGCCGGCTTTCGCGCCGTGCCGGGCGCGGTGGCGCGCCGCGGCAGCTTCATTGGCAAGAACGTGGTGCTAATGCCGAGCTTCGTGAACATCGGCGCTTACGTCGATGAGGGCACGATGGTGGATACGTGGGCCACTGTCGGCTCGTGCGCGCAGATCGGCAAGAACGTCCACATTAGCGGCGGGGCCGGCATTGGCGGCGTGCTGGAGCCGATCCAGGCCAACCCGACAATTATCGAAGACGGCTGTTTTATCGGCGCGCGTTCGGAGGTTGCGGAAGGCGTCATCGTGCGCGAAGGCGCGGTGTTGGCGATGGGCACGTTCATCAGCCAATCCACCAAGATCGTCGACCGCGCCACCGGCGAAATCACACGCGGCGAAGTGCCGGCGTATTCGGTGATCGTACCGGGCTCACTGCCCGATCCGAAGGGCGGGCCGAGCCTTGCTTGCGTGGTGATCGTGAAGCGTGTCGACGCGCAAACGCGGTCGAAGACGGGCGTGAATGAGTTGCTGCGGGACTAGCGTTCTGCCCGTCATTCCGGGGCAATGCGAAGCATTGAGCCCGGAACCCAGGGGCCAACACACAGCTCGTGGCCCCTGGGTTCCGGATCGCGCTCCGCGCGTCCGGAATGACGGCAGCGATCGTTAGTGCGCGTGCGCGCGGCCAGCTTCCAGCCGCACGTTGATCGTCGTGCCGTCCGCGCCGGTTTGCGTCCACGTATCGCCGACATTCTTTTCGCCGGCATAAGCCAGGCAGCCGCGTTCGCCGCCGGCAGGCGTCAGGCACAATTGGTTGTCCGCCAGTTCATAGGTTCCGCTGATATGGCCGCTCGGCGTATGTGCGCCGAAGGTGTTGTCGGCGTTGAAGTGATAGCGCGCCTCGGCGCCGTTGGCGTAGGTGACGACGAACGTGTTTCCTTCCGCATTGGCGATCGGGTCGGCGAACGCCGCGCCGCTCGACAGCGCCAGGCCGAACGCCAGAACCGCTGCAAGTTTCTTCATATGGTTTCCTCCACCGCGCCTTAAGCCGGCGCCTACTTGGCCATAGCGACCGGTTTGCCGTAACTCAAGCGCCGCCACAGCCATTCGAGCGGCCCCATCTCGAAGCGCGCCAGCCAGAGCGGCGACCAGATCAGCTGCAGCGCCCACACGCCCAGCACGATCGCCCAAAGCGTCGGCCGATCGACTTCGCCGAACAGGCCAAACCCGCGTCCGCTCCAGAAAATCGTCGTCATGATCAGCGATTGAGCGATGTAGTTCGTGAACGCCATCCGCCCCACCGCCGCAAGCGGTTCGGTGAGGATGCGCGCGCCGGCTTTGACCAGCAGGATCAGCACGCTCGCGTACCCCAGCGACACGAAGATCGAGAGAAACGCGTTAGGCAGATTGCCGCGCGTGAGCATGTGAACCATGTCGAAACCGGCTTGGCTGTTCAGTATTGCTTGATAGCCAATGACAGCGAGCGCCGCGGCGCCGACCAAGCTCACCAGCACGTAAAGCCACGCTGGCGCGCGGCCGCTGAAAAAGCCCCATTTGTAGAGCGCCATGCCGATCATCATCACGCCGGCGGTGCGGACCATGAGGCCGAAGATCGAATTGGTGATCACCAGCACCCAGGTGTCGATGTTCTCGCGCAGCGCCGACATCAAGCCGCCTTGATAAGCCGCTTGCACGCGCGCCAATTCTTCCGAGGACGGTGCGAAATACGCACCGAGCTGCTCTTCGATGGCAGATCTCTCAGCAACCGGGATGAACTCCCAGGACACGCCAAGCACGCTCTGCAAGGCAAAGGCGAGCAAATAAAGCACGATGCCGACAATGGTCAGCGTCACCGGCCCCCATGACCGCACGAGCATCACCAAAAGCCCAGTGAGGGCGTAGAGAAAGAGGATGTCGCCGTACCAGATCAACAGTCCGTGGATGAGGCCGAACGCGGCGAGCCACAGCAAGCGCCGCGTGAGCACGCCGTTGCGCGTCTTGTCGCTTTTGTCGCCGCCAACGAGATAGATGCTGACGCCGAACAGCATCGAAAACAGGGTGATGCATTTGAACTCGAAGAACACATGCATCAGCAGCCACGACCACAGCGTTTGATCGGTCACATCGAGCGGCGGCAGAAGCGGGTTCTGCGAGGTCTGCCAAGGGGCGGCAAAGAAGGCCGCGTTCACCGCCAAAATGCCCAGAAGCGCAAAGCCGCGCATGACATCTAGGCTCTTGATCCGGCTGGCTTCCCGGACCGGCGCTACGTCGCTCATGCCGCATCTCCCCTTTTGCCCCGCCGCGAGCGCGGCTAGACCATCGCCATGACCACCTTAGCCGACCCCGTTCCGCTGGCCCAAGCCCTTATGCGACGGCCGTCGATTACGCCCGACGAGCAAGGCGCGCTCGATGTCGCGCAGACGGCGCTGGAGACGATGGGTTTTGCAACGCGGCGGCTGAAATTCGGGCTAGTGGACAATCTCTATGCGCGCCTTGGTGCGGCGCGGCCGAACTTCTGTTTCGCCGGCCACGTCGATGTGGTGCCGCCCGGTTCCGGTTGGACTAGCGATCCGTTCGCGGCCGAGATCCGCGATGGCGTGCTCTACGGCCGCGGCGCCACTGACATGAAGACGGCGATCGCCGCGATGATCGCGGCGACGGAGAATTATCTCGCCGCCAACGGCCCGCCGAAGGGTTCAATCTCGTTCCTTCTCACTTGCGACGAAGAAGGGCCGGCGGTTGATGGCACCAAGGCGGCTTTGGCGGTGCTGGCGGCGGAGGGCGAAGCGCTCGATCACTGCATTGTCGGCGAGCCGACTAGCGAAGACCGCGTCGGCGACACGATCAAGAACGGCCGCCGGGGCAGCCTCAATGTCGTCATCACCGTCGACGGCAAGCAAGGCCACGTCGCCTACCCGCATCGCGCCGTGAACCCGGTGACGGCACTGATCGAAATCGCAGCGGCGCTGAAGGCGCGCAAGCTGGATGAGGGGGCGCCCGGTTTCGATCCATCCAACTTGGAGATCACCACGCTCGATGTTGGCAACACCGCGCACAACGTCATCGCCCAGCGCGCCACCGCCAAGCTCAATATCCGCTTCAATACGCATCACAGCGGCGAAGCGTTGTTCGCGTGGATCAGCGAAACAGCGCGGAGCATCGCCGCCCGCACCGGGGCTACCGCCACGCTGCAGATCGCCTCGCAAAGCGTGCCGTTCTACACCGCGCCCGGGCCATTCACTGATCTCGTCTCCGAAGCCGTGCGCGAGAGCTTTGGAGCGGCCCCGGTGCTCGCCACCACCGGCGGCACCTCCGATGCGCGCTACATAAAGGATCACTGCCCGGTGGTGGAGCTAGGTTTGCGCAACGAAACCGCGCACATGGTCGATGAACATTGCGCCGTCGAAGACGTGCGTACGCTGGCGCACTGTTACGAAGCGGTGCTCCGGCGCTACTTCGCGGGATAATCCACGCGCACGAGATACAGCCCATCCGCGGGCGCCACCGGCCCGCAGCGGGTGCGATCGGCGGCGGCGAGTGCGGCGGCGACGTCATCTGCGCTCATCTTGCCCAAGCCGACTTCGGCTAAAGTGCCGACCATTGAGCGCACCTGCTTGTGCAAGAAGCTGCGCGCTTCGAACGTGATCGACGCCCAGCCGTCGCCAGCGGCGATCTCGGCAACATCCAGCGTCTTCATCGGACTTTGCGCTTGGCAGTTCGTGTCCCTGAACGTCGTAAAATCATGATGGCCGACGAGGCGCTGGGCTGCGTCGCGCATGGCGGCGACATCGAGCGCGCGCGGCAGACGCCAGATGTACCCGCGCTGCAAAGCCAACGGCGCGCGCCGCCAGAGCAGCTTGTAAACATAGACGCGCCGCACCGCGTCGAAGCGTGCGTGAAAATCGGGCGCGGCAGGCTCGGCTTCAAGAACCGCGATTGGATGCGGCCGCAGGTGTGCGTTCAGCGCATCGCGCAAGCGCCCCGGCTCGCGGGTCCACTCGATGTCCAGATGAGCGACCTGCCCGTACGCGTGCACGCCGGCATCGGTGCGGCCTGAGCCGATCACTTCGCCGCGCGCGCCGGTGAGCTTCTCAAGCGCGTCCTCAAGCGCGCCTTGCACGCTCGGCCCATCGGGCAGCCGCTGCCAGCCCTGGTAGGGCCCGCCATCGTACTCGATCGTGAGCTTGAAGCGCATTGCGCTCCTATGAGCGCCGATAATCCAGCATCGGACAAGCGCGCGCGCCTGCCGCGCCGGGCGCGCCGCCAATGACGCCGATGACCCGCATCGCCGCTTCGCCGGGGCCGGACGGCTCCCAGACCACGACGTTCGCCGCTTCGTCGGCGCCGCAAACGCCTTGGCCGTTCACCTTCGTCTCGCTGGTCACGCGATAGACCAGCACTTGCGGTTCTTCGACCGGGATATCGAGCAGCGCCCGCAGCGTCTGCCCCTGCACTTGCGTCGCCGGTGAAACGGCGCCGGCGATCTCCGCTTGCACCACCAGACCGTTAGCGCCGGTGAGCGTCAGCACTTCCTGCGCATCGGCGTTGGCTTCGCTTGCGTCCGGGAGGCGGAGCGTGATCGCCACGGTGAGCTGGCCGCTGACGGACGTCGCCGCGTCATTGCTGGGCGCGAACACGCGAGAGGCTTCGGTTTCGGGGGCCGGCGCGTCGAGTTGCGGGCCGCCTTCGCCACTTGGGTCAGTGGTCGCCGCTTGCTGATCGCAGCCCGCGAGAACCAGCGCCAAAGCCGCCGCAACGATCGCCACACGCATGAACATCCCTCCACGTTTGAATGTCTTAGCTGGGCGCGGGTTGGCCTTCAATGATGACCTAAGCGAGGCGCGCACCGGCCAGCGCGGCGTGGCCGCGCAAGAACGCGTCGGCTTCCATCGGGGCGCGGCCTTCGCGCTGCAGTCTCAACAGCCGCACCGCGCCGTCGCCGCATGCCACCCGCAACGTATCGTCCAGGAGTTCCCCGGGCGCGCCGGCGCCGTCGGCTAGCTGTGCGTGCAGCGCCTTCACCCGCGCGCCGTCCATTTCGAACCATGCGCCGGGCGATGGCGCGAGGCCGCGGATCATCCAGTCAATCTCGCGCGCTGGCCTAGTCCAATCGATGCGCGCCTCGGCTGGCGTGATCTTGTGCGCGTAGGTGACGCCCTCGTCCGGCTGCGGTGTTTCGGTGACGGCGCCGCGCTCAAGCTTCTCCAGCATCTCGCGCATTAGCGCGGCGCCGTTCGCGGCCAATCTATCGTGCACTGACGCGGTGTTGTCGGTTGGGCCGATGGGCGTCTGGAAGGTCGCGAGAACGGGACCGGTATCGAGGCCCTCTTCCATGCGCATGACTTGAACGCCGGTAACGGAATCGCCGGCCATGATCGCGCGCTGAATTGGCGCTGCGCCGCGCCAGCGCGGCAACAATGAACCGTGCAGATTGAACGCACCGAGGCGGGGCGCATCGAGAATGGCTTTCGGTAAGATGAGTCCGTAGGCGACGACGATCGCTGCATCGAGACTGAGCGCCGCGAACGCGGTTTGCTCTTCGGCCCGCTTCAAACTCTTCGGCGTTCGCACCTCAAGCCCACGCGCTGCGGCGAACGCGTGTACTGGCGTTTGCCGTTCTTGTTTGCCACGTCCCGCCGGCCGCGGCGGCTGCGAGTAAACGCACGCTATCTCGTGGCCCGCCGCTAGCAACGCCTCCAGCGTCGGCAGCGCGAATGTGGGCGAGCCCATGAAGGCGAGGCGCATCGTCATACGGGCGACATGCCCGATTTCGCGCGTCCCAAGCAACTCTCACGGGAACTTCAGGCGCGCCCCGCCGCTTTTCAAACGTGACGACAACACCCGACATCGCCCCCAAAGGCCCATTTTCGCTGACCCCCGCCCAATGGTGGGACGTGCTGAAGGGCGTCGCCGCGACCGCTGAGCGGGCCAATCTGGCGCTGATCTCGGCCGGCGTCGCCTTCTTCGGGCTCATGGCGGCGATCCCCGGCATCGCCGCCATCGTCGCGCTCGTCGGCCTGTTTGGCGACCCGACCTGGATAAGCGAACAGGTATACGCCTTCGGCGGGCTGGCGCCGGATGGCGTGCTGACGATCATTCACGAGCAGGTCGCGCGTCTCCTGGAGGCCCGCGACAGCACACTCATCGCCGGCGCAATCTTCAATCTGCTGCTCTCTCTGTGGAGCGCGTTGCAAGGCACACGCTGGCTGCTGATGGCGCTGACCGCCGTCAACCGCCGCGCCGAGGAGCGTAAGACCCTGCGGCGCTTCCTCGCCGCCGGCATGTTCACTCTGTACGGAATCGCGCTCAGCGTCGCCGCCGTGCTGCTGATGGGCTTTGCGCCGATCATCCTGACGTTGCTGCACGTCGAGACCGGCATGGAGGTGCTGCTGCTGGCGCTGCGTTGGCCGGTGCTGGGCGGCGCGGCGGTGACGGTGGCGATCCTGCTCTATCGCTGGGGTCCGCACCGGCGGCCGCCGCCGTGGCGCTGGCTGCTGCCGGGCGCGATCGCGGCGCCGATACTGTGGGTGCTCGCTTCAAGCGCGCTGACGTTCGGCTTGCGCGAGTTTCCGGGCTTCGGCGCAGCTTATGGCGGGTTGGCCAGCGTGGTGGCGCTGCTGCTGTGGCTCTACATCACGGCGCTCGTGTTCTTGCTTGGCGGCGCGCTGAACGCGGAGCTGGAGTTCTACGCCAAAGGCAAGCCTTCGATGCCGGTCGAGGCCGGAGAAAAGATCGAGCCGCCAATCGCTAGCGATGGCGGCTCGAAGCACGTCACAGAAAGGCCGCCGCCGGACCCGGCGACGGCTTAGCTCAGCAGGCCATGCCGGTTTCGCGTTGCATGCCGGTCAGGAACATACGCAGCGATTCCGCCAGTTCGCAGGCGGCGGCGTGCGCTTCTTCGCGCTCATCGGCGGGCAGCGCGTCCAGCAATTCGCGGCAAACGTCAGAGTGCTCGATGTCGGCGACTTCGTGGACTTGGAAGAATTTCAGCGCGCGCGGCTCATCCAGATCGTAGCGCTCGACCAGACCTTTGATCTTGGTGCGTGCGATTTCCGGCAATTGGCTCTCATAGGCGTAAAGCGCGGCGAGGCCCGATGCGTACGATTGGCGCGACAGCTTGCGGAAGGTGTCGATCAAATTTTGCGTCTCGGCATTGACGCTAACGGCGCGCACTTCGCCCTCGTCGGCGCCGAGCGAGGCGGCGAAACCCAGCCACAGAGCGGCGTGATCGTCCTTGCCTTCACCAAGGCCCTCTTCTTCAGCGAGGTTCTCCGCGAGTAAGCGGCGACCGGCGGCGTCCGGGCAATTGGCGTGCACGGCGCTGACGGCTCGCGGGAATGCCTCGACGTGATGGAAATATTGTTTGGCGTAGGCGCGCAGCGCGTCCTTGCTCAACGCGCCCGCTTCCCAGGCTTGGTAGAAGGGGTGGCTAAGCATCGCGCGCTCATCAATGGCCGCATCAATCGCAGCTGACGTGCACACATATCCGCGAAACGCATCGGTCATGAAAAACCCCTCCATGGGCGCGCGTCCGCGCGCTTGTTCGGCGCGCACATTAACGGTTTTCCGCATTTGCGAAAGAGGCTTAAAGCGCCGCTTCCTTGCGCGCCTTCTTCAGCTTGCGCAGCGCGTTTTCGCGCTTCAGCCGCGACAGATGGTCGATGAAGAGCACGCCTTCGAGGTGATCCATCTCGTGCTGGATGCACACCGCGTAGATGCCCTCAGCCTCTTCTTCGATCTGCTCGCCCTGATAGTTCAGGTAGCGCAGCTTCACCCGCGAGGGACGTTCCACATCGTCATAGATATCGGGAACGGAAAGACAGCCCTCTTCGTAGGGCTGTAAATCGTCAGCGGACCAGAGAATCTCCGGGTTGACAAAATAGCGCGGCTCTTTCGGATCGCCCTCGCGGGCCAGGTCCATAACGATGATCCGCAGCGGCTCGCCGATCTGGATCGCAGCCAAGCCGATGCCCGGCGCGTCGTACATGGTCTCCAACATGTCATCCATCAGCGCCCGATGCGCATTGGTAACCGGCCCTTCGATGGGGGCCGATTTTTGCTTCAGGCGCGGGTCGGGCGCGACGAGGATGGGGCGGATCGCCATGGTCCTGGAGGTATGAAGAGACGGGCTTTGCGTCAAGCGAGAGGCGTGGCGGAACCGCGGGAACTGGGCTGTAGCCCTTGATTTTGGCCCACGCTAACGCCGCGCTTTCCGCAGCCCTATTCCATGACGGGTTGCGCCCCCAGGGAACGGCGGCGTAGCTCGCACCATGTCGCCGCAACAATTGTACCGCTTCGCCGCCATCGCCGCGCTTTTGGGCGGAGCGGCCCGCATCTTCTCGGCTTTTCCCTTTGTCACCGATCCGATCACGTTGGAGTGGCTCTACACGGCGATCGATATTTTGCTGCTGTTCGGTCTGATGGGCGCTTATCTCATCCGAGCCGAGCGCCTGGGCTTGCTCGGCGCCGCGTCGTTTGCGGTTGGAGTCGCCGCCCTCTCCTTCATCGGCGGACCGGACGCCGATCCGTTCGCGTTCTCCACTTATGAACAAGGCGCCGCGACCTTGGCGATCGCAATGGTGGGGTTGAGCCTCGCGTGGCTGCGGGCGCGGGAGACGCCCTACTGGCCGGCGCTGTGCTGGTTTGCCAGCGTCATCGCGGCAGGGGTGATGGCGCTGCTGCCCGCGCCGATCCCGGATTATGGGCTCAGCGCCGCCGGCGTGCTGTTTGGCGCCGGCTTCATCTTCGCCGGCTGGGACATCCTGAGGCGCGGCCAATAAAAAGCCCGACAAACTGCCGGGCCTTAGGACGGTGAGGTGCGGGGAAAGGATTAAAGGATTAGCGAATAGCGATAGTCCGGCCGGTGGCGCGCACTTCCTGCAGACGGGCGCGCGGCTGCGCTTCGGCACGCTGCGAAACGCCTTCGTAGGATTGTTCCTCGGCGACCAGATCGCTGTCGGCGTACGGGGCGTCGCCCGGCTCCAGACCCGGGATTTCGACGGCCACGATATTACCAGCGGCGTCGCGTTCAACGCTGGTCACGCGGCCGAGCTCGGAGCCGTCATGGCTGCGCACAACCGCGCCGGTCGCGGCCTCAGGGAATTGATCGGCAGCCGCCAGGGAGGGGGCGGTCAGCGCTAGGGCGAAAATAAGGGTTCGCAGCATCTGCGTTCCGCGTTTTTTGCGCGGCCTCTTTGCAGTGGATGGACATTAGTTAAACGCCATCCCCCCAGAACCGTTCCCATGGCCAAGCTGACGCAGGCGCTTTCTGGCGCTTGCGGGCGGCGCCAGAGGTTGCGATATGAGCGGCGCAGGCAGGCGGCGGACGGCCGCCCCGCCAACCCGGTCAGGTCCGGAAGGAAGCAGCCGCAACGGGTTGCGTACGGGTCGTCGTTCTGTCTGCACTTTCCCCTTTTGAGCCTACTCCCGCCGCGTAACCGACTAGCCGAACACCGCGTCCCGCAGCAGCGCGCCGTTGTCGGCGACTTCGCCGACGAAGGCGCGCAGCAGGCTTGCCGCTTCCTCGGGGCGCTCCCAGTGCGGGGAGTGGCCTGTGGCGCGCAGCGTGTGGAGACGCGCTGAGGGCAGCGCGTCGCGCAGCGCCAGTTGATCGCCGTGCGGCACGAACACGTCCCAATCGCCGCGCATCAGAGCGACCGGCGCGCGGCATTGGCGGGCGGCGGCGATCGGGTCAGCGTTGAGCTGGCCGTCGAGCGCCGCGCGCCAGACGTTCGCCGGGCAGCGCAAGCTTTCGCTGACGACCACGTCGAGGAAGCTTTGCGGGATCATGTCGGCGATAGTGCTTTCCTGGAAAGCGAGCACGAATTCCGGATCGACCTTCGCGCCGAACTTGCCGACTTCGCTCGCGAGTTCGGCGACGTTCTCGTTGTCGCGATAGCCAGCAAAGGCGCCGATCAGCACCAAACCCTGGATGCGGTCGGGATAGTTCGCAGCCGCCTGAAGCGCGACCGCCGCGCCCATCGAGTGGCCGACAATGATCGCGCGCTCGATGCCGAGCGCGTCCAGAAACGCCGGCACGTCGGCGGCCAGATCGCGCAACGCATAGCCGCTGGCGGGTTTGTCGCTCTTGCCGTGACCGCGCTGGGTCAGGGCGATGACGCGCCACGCCTCTGGCAGATGCGGGCGCAGCAGGTCGAATGAGCGATGCGAGTCAGTGTAGCCGTGCAGCATCAGCACCACCGGCCCGTCGCGCTCGCCCTGCTCCACATAAGCAAAGCGCAGGCCGTTGGCGGCGCGGACGAATGAACAATCCGATCTCATCGGAGCAACTCCAAATCATGAAATGAACCGGCGGCCGATCGGCAGGGGGGCTGGGAGGATCAGCCGCCGGTTCTCTTCAAGCCGCGCGCGCCTTGGCGCTCAGCTCGCGGGCTTGGCGCGCGAGGCGTCCGGCCCAAGGACTTTGCGGCTTGTGCGCGAGCCGCTCGGCGGCGAACGCTTCCGCGGTGGACGCGAATCCGCCGCGCAGCGCCGCGTGCAGCGCGGTCAGCGTGATGATATCGCGCTGGGCATGGCTGCCGCCGAAACGTTGAGCGACGCCGCGGGTGGCGGCGATCTTCTCCACCGCTTCATCGTAGCGGCCGGCCTCGAAGGCGATGAACGCTTCCGCCAAGGGCAGACCGACTTTGCGCGTCATATACGCGTTGTCGCCGCCATCGGCCGCCGCCGCGCGCATTGTCTTCAGCGTGCGATCCGCATCGGTGGCGCGGCCGGCGCCGAGGAAGGCCATGATCGCGTGCAGATCGTTGAACGCGTAGATCGCATCCTCGCCTGCCCGCTGCCAGCACGCCGCCAGCTTGTCGAAGCGATCGCCGACATCGACACCTTCCAGATGCAGCCGCCACAACAGCGCCGACGCATCGATCCACTCCAGCACGACTTGCGCTTCGGTGTTCGGGCGCACTTGCTCGTCATAGAGCTTCAGCACTTGCGCGATATCGCCACGATCGAGGTGAAGCAGCGCGAGGTGCCACCAATTGTGATAGGCAAAGCCGCTCTCCGGCGCCCAATGCTGCGCGTTGTCCGCCAGCCACGGAATGCCGGCATCGAGGTCGCCGCGCATTTCGTTGACGTGGGCCACCGCGTGCACGGCCCAGCCGTCGCGCGGATCGGTCGCCACCGCTTGGCGGCCGTAAATGTCGGCGCGGGCGTAGTCGCCGCATTCTTCAAGGCCGAAGGCGGCCATGCCGAGGATGTAGCTGTAGCCGTCCTCACCGCTTTTGAAGGCGCGCATCGCTTGCAGCGGCCAATCGCGCAGCTCGCTTTGCATGCCGAGGAAGAAGCAGCCGACGTGCGCGTATTGCAGCGCCAGCAGATCGCGCGGGTTTTCTTGCGCGATGCGGGCGAGCCGCGCCGTGCCATCAGCATAGCGCCCTTCGGCCCAGTCGCGCGCCGCGGCCAGATGCTTGGTTTCGCGGTCGTTCAGATTGGCGGCGGCGCCGGCGCGGAGGCTTTTCGCCGTTTCTTCGGCGTAGGCTTTATCGGTCTGCTGCACGAGCAGCCCAGCGCGCGCGGCCCAAGCGCCGCCGAAATCGGGGTCTTCGGCCAGCGCCGCATCGAGCGCCGCGATGGGATCGCCGCGATAGAGGCGAATGAGGTCAAGCGCCTCGTTGTAATGATTGATCGCTTCTTGCGAGTTGGTGGAGGCGGCGTTGCCGTAGCGGTCTTTCAACATGGGAGGTCTCCGGGGAGGAAGATTAGGCTTGCAAAACTGGTGGGGTGACCGGCGTCAGAGCATCGGGACGCGCGCGACGGTCAGCGACAGCGCCGCCGCCGTGGCGTGCCAAAACACGATGCAAGACACCAATAAGGCGAGACCGCGGGACATGACGTTTCTTTCTCTCACTCGCGCGGACCAAGTGTCCGGCGATGGGAAAAAACTAGTGTTGCGCGCCGCGTGGAGATAGAAAACTCATGGTGCGGCGCCCGCACTTTGTAATTTTCGCAGTAAAATGACGATGTTACGGGCGTCACATCCGTGTTTTCACGCTTCTGCGTAATGACAAGCGTGAGAGAACCAAACCGCAGGTACTGTACTCGTGGTACAGTTTTGCGGGTGGAGAGATGACGATGGGTGTTCAAACTCAAACCCTGAGCAAAGGCGAGCAAACCCGCGAGCGCATCATGGACATCGCGCAGGACGCGGTGCTCCACAAAGGCTTAGCGTCGACGTCGATTGACGAAATCATCGTCGAGGCCGGCATCACAAAGTCGGGCTTCTTCTACCATTTCCGCGACAAGAACGATCTCGCGAAAGCGCTGCTGCAGCGCTACACCGACGACGAGTGGAAGGTGTTCGATCAGCTGTTCAAACAAGCTGACGAACTGAGCGAAGATCCGCTGCACAGCTTCCTGATCTTCCTGAAACTGTTCGCCGAGTTGATGGGCGATTTGCCGAATGGCCATCCCGGCTGCCTGATAGCGTCGTATGTCTATCAAGACTTCATGTTCAGCGGCGAAGTGCGCGAGCTTACGACTGAGGGGCACCGCATCTGGCGCCGACGTTTCCGTGAGCGGCTTGATCGGATCGCCGCTCGCTACCCATCGCGGATCGAAGTCAATCTCGATGACATGGCCGACATGCTCTCGGCCGTCGCCGATGGCGGCATTATCCTATCGAAGAGCCTGCACGACCCCAGCCTGCTGCCACGGCAGATCTTGCAGTACCGCGCCTATGTGCGGCTCGTGTTTTTGGGTAACTAAGCCGCGATCGCCTGCAGCGCCGCGTTCACCGGCAGATAGAGCGTAAACGTGGAGCCGCGGCCCAGCTTACTGGCCGCTTGCACATCGCCGCCCATGGCGCGCGCCAAGCGACGCGTAATCACGAGGCCGAGGCCGGCGCCGTCGTGCTCGCGGGTCTTGGTGACATCTACCTGCATGAACGGCTGAAAGAGCTTCGCCAGATCGTCGGGACCAATGCCTTTACCGGTATCGCGCACCGAGATCGCCACGCCTTGCGCGCTGCCGATCCGGCACGGCCGCAGATCAAGCGCGATGACGCCGTCCTGCGTAAATTTCGCCGCGTTTGATAGCAGGTTAAGCACGCATTGGCGGACACGCGTCTCGTCGGCGACGATGGCGCCGATGCCGGGGGCCGCGTTGAACTGGCACACGGTGCGGTTCCGACTCGCCATCGGTCGCACCGTATCAAGCGCGCCGCGCAGTACGGCGCCAATATCGAACTCTGCTGGCCGCAATTCGAGCTTGCCGGCTTCAATGCGCGAAAGGTCCAGAACTTCGTTGATCAAGGCGAGCAGGTGCCCAGCCGCGCCGCGAATTTTGGCCAGATCGGCGGCGCTTTGCTGCGTCTCGCCGCTGGCCAAATCCTCCTCGACAATCTCGGAATAGCCGATGACGGCGTTGAGCGGCGTGCGGAGCTCGTGGCTCATGTTCGCTAGGAAGACGGATTTTGCCTTGTTGGCCGCTTGCGCGCGCTGTGTCGCGACCGAGAGCTGCGCCGTGCGCTCCCGCACCCGGCGCTCCAAGTCTTCGGCTGCCTCTTCCGCATTCAGCCGCGCCTGAATCAAGGCGCCGAAACTGGTCGCGCCACCGCGGGCGGCGACGATGGCGTTGAAGCCGAGCAGTCCGCCCATCGCAGCCAGCACCACGGCCGAAAACCCCTCCCCGAAAGCCGCTGCGTTCAGCACGAGGCCAAGCACGACGGCCGGGACGGTGTAGAAGATCATCGTCCGCGTCATGACATGCAGAGTCGCGCAGATAAGCCCCGCACCAGCACAGAAGAGCAGTCCAATCACCGGCGCGGGCTGCGGCGCGAACGCGAGCACCGAATAGGGTAGCACATAAGCGGCGGTGATCGCCGCCAGGGCGGCGATGTGGCGGCCGACGGCGGCGCGCACTTGGGCGTCGTCCAACTGGTCAACCTCGGCGCTTAGCCGCGAGAACGCCTTCTGGGCCCGCAGGTCAACAACGATGCCAAGGGCCGCGCCGACGGCGCAGGGAACCCACCAGAATCCCGGCGCCAGCAGCGCCACCAAGACCGGCGTCAGGCACACGGAGATGTAGCGGGTCGGTCCATGCCGGGTCCACGCCACCTCGGCAAACCGCCGGATTGTCATTTCCCAGGTGCGCCGGGATGGCTCTGCCATCGTCATGCCCCTCCCCGGAGCCCGCTGCCGTAACGTCCTGGTGTATGGCCAAGAACGTAAATGGCTGACGAACGGCCGCCCGGCGGGGGTCGCGTTTCGGCTAAAACGTACTACCTTTCGACAGTGGACGAATCCTCATCCCCCAACCTTTTCGGCGACGATACGACCGGCCCTGGCTACGTCGTGTTGGCCCGGAAATACCGGCCTCGCACTTTTGCCGACCTGATCGGCCAGGAGGCGATGGTCCGCACCATCGGGAACTCGTTCGCGCTCGGCCGCATCCCGCACGCCTACATGCTGACCGGCGTCCGCGGCGTCGGGAAGACGACGACCGCCCGCCTGCTAGCCCGCGCGCTCAATTACAAAAGCGGCGACATCAACGCCGCCCAGATCGATCTCGATCCCCAAAAAGATGGAAGTATGGGCGAGCATTGCCAAGCGATCATGGAGAGCCGCCATCCCGACGTGCACGAGATGGACGCCGCCTCCCGCACCGGCATCGGCGACATCCGCGAAATTCTGGACAGCGTCCGCTACGCGCCGGTGATGGCGCGCAACAAGATTTACATCATCGACGAAGTTCACATGCTGTCGAACCAGGCCTTCAACGGCCTGCTGAAGACGCTGGAAGAGCCGCCGCCGCACGTGAAGTTCATCTTCGCGACGACCGAAATCCGCAAAGTGCCCGTCACTGTGCTCTCACGCTGCCAGCGCTTCGATCTGAAGCGCATCGATAGCGAGCGACTGGCCGAGCACCTCGCCAACATCTGCGCTAAGGAAGGCGTGAAGGTCGATCCGGACGGCGTGGCGCTGATCGCCCGCGCGGCGGAAGGCTCGGCGCGCGATGGCTTGTCGCTGTTGGATCAAGCGCTGGTGCAGAAGCCGGGCGCGACCGTCACCGCCGCCGATGTGCGCGAAATGCTTGGCCTAGCCGATCGCGGCCGCGTGCTGGACCTCTTCGAAGCCATCGCTAAAGGCGATGCTAAGACGGCGCTCACCGAAGCGCGCAGCCAGTATGATAGCGGCGCCGATCCGGCGCTCATCCTGCGAGACCTACTCGACATCGGCCACGAAGCCGCGCGCGCCCAGGCGCTCGGCGCTGACGCCCGGCTGCTCGGCGGCGCCGATTGGGTGACGCGTGTGCGCGGCTTGGCGGAGCGCCTCAGCCCCGCGCAACTCTCGCGCATCTGGCAGATGCTGCTAAAGGCGCTCGAAGAAGCCAGCAAAGCGCCAGACCCGATCGCCGCTGTCGAAATGGCGATGGTGCGCCTCTGCGCCGCGCAGTCGTTGCCGCCGCCAGAAGACGCAGCGCGGCTTTTGCGCGACGGTGCGTCAGCGGCGCCCAGCAAACGCGCCGAGGCGCCGCAAAGCGGTGGCGGCCCGACGGCGAACCATCAGGCGCCTCCTGAAGGCAAAATTCGCGGAGCCCAGCCCCAAACGCTACGCCGCGCCCCGCGTCAACACCCGAACCACCCGCGCAACGCCTACCTCCGCTCACAGATGTTCGAGGACATCGTCAACATGGCGGCGACGGTGCGCGGTAGAGAACATTTGTTCGAACCGCTGGAGCGCATGGAAAAGCTGGTGCTGTGCTTCAAGCATGCGGTCTTGGAATTCCGCGCCGCGCCCGATCAGCCGCCGAACTTCGCGGAAGAACTCACCAAGATGATGTGGGAAGATGAGGGCGTCGATTGGCACATCCGCGCGATTCCACCCGGTGAGCAGGCGCAAGGGTGCAAAGGCGTCCCAGACCACGAAGCTCCGATTCACGAACTGCGAAGCTTCGAGGACGTTGTCTGGCTCGTTGGCCGCGAGCGCATGGTCGATCTTGAACTCACGCTAGAACGCCTGAAGGTCGTACACTTCTCGCCGAACGGCGAGATCGTCTTCGAGCATAGCGATGACTTCCCTCGCGATCTGGTGCGTACGCTAAAACCGCTGCTCGAAGAGGAAACCGGCATCGAGTGGCACATTCGCGTCAGCGCGGAAATGGCCCCTGTCGAAAGCCTTTCCGATCGGCGCAAGCGCGAAGAGATACGCGCGCTCGAAGAATTAAAGCGCCAGCCTTTCGTCGCCGAAGCGCTAAAGCATTTTCCCAACGCGGAAGTGGCCGCCGTCCGTCAGCCGATCGATGAGAACGGCGGCGGCGATGTCGTGGCAATGCCGACCGCCGCGAAACCACCGGCGCCCTCCGCGCGCAAAAAGGAAGCCGACCGATGAAGGACATCTCGCAGATCATGCGCCAGGCGCAGGCCATGCAGGCCAAGATCAACGAGGCGCAAAAGAAACTTGAAGCGATGGAAGTCGAAGGCACCTCCGGCGGCGGCATGGTGCGCCTGCGCATTTCCGGCAAGAACGCGCTGCTTGGCCTCACGATCGATCCGTCTCTAATGGTCGCCGACGAGCGCGAGATCCTCGAAGACCTGATCAAAGCCGCTCACGACGACGCCCGCCGCAAACTCGAAGACGCTCAAGGCGAAGAAATGAAGGGCCTCTCCGGCGGCATGGGCCTGCTGCCCGGCTTCAAGATGCCATTCTGAGCGGCTGGCGGTGCGAACGCCGCCAGCCGCCAGAGTCTAGCAGAACATCGCTGACGCTTCCTCGACGCGCGCACGCGCCTTCGGGCTAAGTTCGCCCAGCGCCGCAAGGAAGTTCTTGTTGCGCATCGCCGAACCCAAGAACGTCCAGCGCAATGCCTGGTGCTGCACGTGCAGGAATTGCTCCTGCTGGTCTGGCGTGAGCGCACGCCCAGTAGTGCGCTCAAAACTTTCGAGATCGAGTTGCGCCAAGCTCTTCAGCCCACCGTCCAGAAACGCGCCGATCTCGAAATACTCGTCGATCGCGCGATCGACCTTCTCTGGCGTCGTACTACGCGCGAGCTCTTTCAGCAGCAGCGCGTCAATGCGCGCGTGCTGAGATTCTTCCTGCCAGTGGTGCTTCAGGAGGCTCTTAAACTGCGGGTCGAGATCGGCGTCGTCGCGGACGCTTTCAACGTAATGCGCTTGCGACATCCATTCGATCCCGAGCGTGGCGATCGCCACTGCCATGGGCTGATGCGCCAGAAACGCGTCACGCACGGCTTCCGGCGGGCCGATGAAGCCGCACTCGCTGCCGAAGCCAGCGGCGAATTCGCGGCGGAAGCGGCGGAAGAGCTCCATGTGTTTGACCTCCTCCTCCGCGAACTGCAAAAGCGCCGGCACCCGATGCGGTTCTCCCGCGTCATGCTCGATCGCCATATTCACAAACGGCAGGATGCACTCTTCCACCAGGCCGAACATGGCGAGATAGCCATGGGCGCGAATGTGATTGAGCGTGAGGCGCTCGCCATCTGAGAGAAAAGCCAGCGCCTCGGTGCGCGCGAATGTTTCCGGCAAGAACGGCTTGCTGAAATTCAGTTTCTTGTCGCCGCCGATAATGTCGTCGATGCGCCAATTCACACGCTTCGACACGTCGAGCAGTGTTTGATAAGTATGCTGTTGCACTCACGTGCCTCCTTGCGTCCACCCGCGAGTGAGGAGATGCCTTTATCGCACGGCGCCTTGGAGTGGCGGAACGCCCTTGATAGAGGCAAAACGGACATCCTTGGAGGGCGATTGGTGCAAAAGCCGATCAAAGTTGCGATTTTAGCGACGCCTGAAGTGGAGCCCTGGGTGGCGCTCGGCATCCATGACTCGCTTTGGGCGGTTGGCGTGCTGTGGAATCGGGTGATGGGCGAACCTGAAACCCCCGCCTTCGCCCCGCAGATCGTATCGGTCGACGGCGCGGTGATGAAAACCAGCACTGGCGTGCAGATCAGCCCGCAAGGAACGCTGGCCGCAATGACCGACGCCGACATTATTTTTGTGCCCTCGGTTCTGATTGCGTCCGGGGCTGAGTTCGGCCGCAGCAATCCAGAAGTGCTCGCGTGGATGAAGACGGCGCACGCAAACGGAGCGCGCGTCGTTTCGTCGTGTACTGGCTCGTTTGTGCTGGCCGAAGCGGGCCTGCTGGATGGCCGTGAGTCAACGACGCATTGGGCTTTCGTCGAACCGATGCGCCAGGAGTATCCCAAGGTCAAAGTGCGCGGCGACCGGATCATTGTTGCCGCCGACGAAGATGGGAAAATTGTAACAGCCGGCGGCGCGACCTCGTGGACAGATCTCGTGCTGTATTTGGTTGGCCGCTTCGTCAGTCAGGAGGACGCGCGGCGGCTGGCGAAGATGTCTTTATTCGACTGGCACCATCAGGGCCAAAACCCCTATGCGCGTCTCGTCACCAACTCCCAGCGCGACGACGCTGCGATTCACGCGGTGCAGGAATGGATCGCGCTGAACTACGCCGAGCCCGATATCGTCACGGCCATGACGGCCCGCACGCAGCTGTCGGACAAAACCTTCGCTCGGCGCTTCAAGGCCGCCACGGGCTACGCGCCGCTGGAGTACGTGCAGCGTCTGCGCGTGGAAGAGAGCAAGCAATTGCTCGAAACGACCTCCGAAGCCATCGAAGCGATCGGCGAAAAGGTCGGCTATATGGACTCGGCATCGTTTCGGCGGCTGTTCCGGCGCCTGGTAGGCGAGTCACCGGCGGAGTACCGGCGCCGCCAAGCCGTGCCCGACCACATCAAAAAGCTCCCCAGCTAGCCTCCATCTGCGGCTTTGAGACCCTCGCGGAGCAGGCGCGGGATCGCTATCTCTCATCTATGCGCTCCAAATCAGCCACCGCCGCGCCCGAGATAGAGGCGTTGATAGCTCTGCTCGCGAAGGTGCCGGGGCTTGGGCCCCGCTCCGCGCGGCGTGCGGCGTTACAGCTTTTAAAGAAGAAGGACGCGCTGCTGAAACCGCTCGCGGCAGCGCTCAGCGAAGCGGCGGAGAAGGTGCGGGCCTGCTCCAATTGCGGCGCGCTCGACACGCAAGACCCGTGCGCGCTGTGCAGCAATCCGGAGCGCGACGATGCATTGATCTGCGTCGTCGCCGAAGTCGGCGATGTATGGGCGCTTGAGCGGGCGGGCGCGTTCAAGGGCCGCTATCACGTGCTCGGCGGCGTGCTCTCGGCGCTCGACGGCGTACGGCCGGACGATCTGCGCATCACCCGGCTGATGGAGCGCGCTAGCGGGACAGGCGTGCGGGAAGTCATCTTGGCGCTGTCAGCCACAGTCGATGGCCAAACGACGGCGCACTATCTGGCCGAGCGGCTGCAACCGCTCGGCATCACCATCAGCCGGCTCTCGCACGGCGTCCCCGTTGGCGGCGAGCTTGATCTGCTGGACGACGGCACGCTGTTCGCCGCGCTGCAAAGCCGAAGGCCGTCTTAGCCCGAGCGTCCCTCTTCTGGGTGCCGCTCTATGCACTTGGTGCGCGCGCGCGTGGCGGCCGGCGCCATAAGTCCGGTTTCGCGAAAACGCTGCAATGCCGCTTCGTATTCCTCGTGCGTCATTGTGCGTGTGATTTGATCCCAGGTGCAGGTGCAAACGGCGCTCGCGGGTGGACACGACGCTTCAAAGCGCGCACGCGCGCTTTCGGGATAGGGGTTCGGCGCGGGCTCGCCGCACGCCGACACCATGAGCAAAAACACCGGCGCGCAAAGCGCGAAGGGAATGCGCATCTCTCATCTCCGCCCGGCAAAAATTGCCGCGCATGAGCAACATTATGCGCGCGCAGGGTTAAGATGAGAGCGAAAAAACGTCCTAAACGCGCACTCAGGCGGGGCGGAGAACAATGGTCCCGCCATCGTCGGCGGTTAGGACGAGCGTATCGCCGAGCCGGCGATATGTGCGAGACGCCGAGAGCGCCTCGAAGAACGACGCCTCACGCGCCATAATCGGCGGCTCGCACGCCATTTCTGTGCTGCCAACGGCGCCGACAGAGATCGTTTGCGCTTCAACGGTGTAGGTGCCGAAATAGCGGTTACATCCGCCGGTGCCGACGATGCGGTCACCCGCGAATTCTATCGTTGGAGGGCGTTCGACGATGATTTGCCCGCCGAGTGTTGCGACGCGCCACTGCGTGCCAGAGAGCTCGTTTTGCGGTGCGCTGGACGCGCACGCGGCCGCAATCAGCGCACCTGCAGTGCAAAGAGCCGCCATTGGCATGCGTGTCGGGAACAATTTCACAGTAGGCACAACGTTACGGCGCGGGCGCCGGTTCCACAGGCGCCGCCGCCGTCGATGCGTTGCATGCCATCGCGAATTGCTCGATCTGGCCAGTGATCGGGTGCGCTTCGCGCTCCGGCCCCGGCAGGCGCTCAAGCGCCGCAAAATCATTAGGCTCGATCTCGGCTTCGATTCGATCCCAGGTGCAGGCGCACAGAGTGCTCTCTGCGCCTTGCGACTGGCACGCCTGCATGAAGTTCATCTCGACACCCGGCGGATAACCCACGGCGGCGGGCCCGCACGCGGCGAGCGAAACCAGAGCGAGAATGGCGATCGTCATGCGCATGTCAGTTCACGCCCTCTTCCAGCAGTCGTCGGCCAATGACCATAGCCTGAATCTCGCCGGCGCCCTCGAAAATATTGAGGATGCGCGCGTCGGCCAGCACGCGGCTGATCGGATACTCCACCGCAAAGCCGTTGCCGCCATGGATCTGCAGCGCGTTGTCCGCGGCTGCCCAGGCAACGCGGGCGGCGAGAAGCTTCGCCATGCCGGCTTCGAGGTCACAGCGTTTGCCACTGTCCTTGCGGCGCGCTGAGAAATAGGTGAGCTGACGCACACCCATCAGCTCCGCCGCGATCATCACCAGCTTGTTCGACACGCGCGGGAAGTGGAAAATCTCCTGCCCGAACTGCTTGCGGTCGATCGCGTATTTCAGCCCCAGTTCGAGCGCGCTTTGCGCCACGCCGACGGCGCGCGCCGCGGTTTGGATACGGGCGCTCTCGAATGTCGCCATCAATTGCTTGAAGCCTTGGCCCTCGACTCCGCCCAACAGATTGGCCGCCGGCACTTTGAAGCCGTCAAAGCCGATCTCGTATTCCTTCATGCCGCGATAGCCAATGACCTCGATCTCGCCGCCGCTCATGCCTGGCGTCGGGAACGGATTGGCCTCATCGCCGCGCTGCTTCGGGGCCAGCAGCATGGAAAGGCCGTTAAAACCGTTTGTGCTTGGATCCGTGCGCACCAAAAGCGTCATGACGTCGGCACGGGCCGCGTGCGTGATCCAGGTCTTGTTGCCGGTGACGACGTATTCGTCGCCCTCGCGCACGGCACGCGTCCGCAACGAGCCGAGATCGCTGCCAGTGTTCGGTTCGGTGAACACTGCTGTCGGCAACACTTCGGCGCTGGCTATCTTCGGCAGCCACTCGCTTTTCTGCTCGGCGGTGCCGCCGATCAGGATCAACTCAGCGGCGATCTCGCTGCGCGTGCCAAGTGAGCCAGTTCCGATCCAGGCACGGGACAACTCTTCCGACACCACGCACATCGCAATCTTGCCGAGCCCCGAGCCGCCATATTCCTCCGGGATTGTCAGCCCGAACACGCCAAGCGCGCCCATCTCCTCGAGGACGCTCATCGGGATGAGTTCGTCGTTGCAGTGCCAATCGTGCGCGAACGGCATGATCTTATCGTCGGCGAATTTGCGGAACTGGTCGCGCACCATCTCCATGTCCGCATCGAGATTGGTGTTCTCGAACGTCGCGCGCCCTTGCGCCTCGTGCAGCAGCGCCGCGAGCTTTTGCTTTTGCTCTTGCGTGAAGCGCAGCGACACCGCCGGCGGCGGCACGCCGAAATCGGCGGGGCGAATGATCTCGACCTGCGTCATCGGCACGCCGCCCGCGAGCTGTGCTGAGTATTCCGCCGCCAAGAGCTGGGCCAATAGTTGTTCGGTTTCGCCGAACGCCCCGGCCTCGCTCAGCGCACCCGCCCAGTCGCGCACTTGCCGCAACGTTTCGGCGTAAGTGGCCACCCAGGCGAGGCCATGCACCAGGTGCTGTTCGCGATCGAGCGCGGCGCGGTCGAGCTTGCCGCCCACCGTCACCAGCGGCCGCACCGCCGCCTTCGCCGCCTCCGCATAGCGCTCGGCGGCGCCCGCGGCGGTTTCCAAGTGCGTTAAGACGTCAGCGGTCATGCAATCCCTCGCGAGTCAGCCCACTTAAACTGGCTTTTCGCACTTGCGAAAGAGGGGTCGCACTGTGACGTTGCGACGCCGCGCCCCAGGAGTATTGGACCGATGCACATCGCCGACGGCGGGAACGAGGTGCTGATCCAGGCGCTGCTCTTCCTCGGCGCGGCCTGCATCGTGATTCCCGCCATGCGCAAAGCGCGGCTGAGCACCGTGATGGGCTTTCTCATCATCGGCGTCGCCATGGGCCCGCACGTGCTCGGGCGCCTGGCGGCGGAGGCGCCGTGGCTGAGCGGCTTTGAACTCGAAGATGGCGAACCCACAATGCTGTTGGGCGAGCTCGGCGTCGTCTTTTTGCTGTTCATCATCGGGCTTGAAGTTTCGTTCGAGCGCTTGTGGGCGCTGAAGCGCTACGTCTTTGGCCTCGGCGTTGCGCAAGTCGCGATTACGGCGGTGGCGATCGGCGCCATCGCGCTCGGCTTCGGCAACAGCTTCAGCGTCGCCGCCGTGCTTGGGCTTGCCTTCGCGCTCTCCTCGACGGCGCTCGTCCTGCAGCTGCTGCGTGAACGCAGCCAAATCACCACCACAGTCGGCCGCACCAGCTTCTCGGTGCTGCTCATGCAGGACCTGATGGTGGTGCCGATCCTCTTCATCGTCGCCGCGCTCAGCCCCGCCAGCGGCGCGTTCGGTGAGAACCAAATCGGCGTCGCGCTCCTCATCGCACTCGCCGCGATTGCGGCAATCTTGATCCTCGGGCGGCTCCTGCTGCGGCCACTCTTCCGCTGGGTCGCCAGCGCCAACAGCCGCGCCGTCTTCATCGCCGCCGCGCTGTTGGCGGCCATCGGTATGGCGACGGCGGCGGATTCAGCCGGGCTCTCCGCGGCGCTCGGCGCTTTCCTTGCTGGGTTGCTGCTGGCCGAAACTGAATTCCGCCATCAGATCGAAACCGACCTTGAGCCGTTCAAGGATCTGTTGCTCGGGCTCTTCTTCGTCACCGCCGGCATGCAGATCGACATCGCGCTGCTGCTCAGCGAACCGCTCCGCATTCTGATTGGTGTTGCGGGCCTGCTGGTGCTGAAAACCGCAATCATCGCGCCACTGGCGCGCGCGTTCGGCTTATCCTGGCCGCGCGCCATCGAAGTGGCGTTCCTGCTTGGCCAGGCCGGCGAATTCGGTTTCGTCGTCATTGCAGCGGCGCGTGGCGGCGGCGCCATTCCAGAAGCGACAGCCGATTACATGCTGCTGGTTACGGCGCTTTCCATCTTCGTCACGCCCTTCTTCGCCACTCTGGGCAGCTCCATCAGCCGCAGGATGACGGCAAACGCGCACGAGGCGCCGGAGATCGACGAAAACGCAGCCGGTCACATCGTCATCGCCGGCTTTGGCCGTGTCGGCGAAACCCTGGCGGACATTCTGGACGCGCAGGAAATTTCGCACGTCGCCGTCGAGTCGGACGCCGCTCTGGTGAGCCAAGCCCGCAAGCGCAATCGGCCGGTTCATTTCGGTGACGCCAGAAGCAGCGACGTCTTGGCCGGCCTCGGCGCGGCTAATGCCGGCGCCATCGTGGTCACCATCAACGACGCCGAAGCTGTCGAGCGCATCGTTGCGGAAGCGCGCCGCTCCTGGCCGCATATCCCCATCTACGCCCGCGCCCGCGACGCCGAACATGCCCGCCGCTTGCATGAAATGGGCGCGGCGCTCGCTAGCCCCGACAGCATAGAAGCGGCGCTACAGCTGGGCGAAGCGCTGCTCAACGGCGTCGGTGTTCCTGACGAAATCGCGCGCCGGGTCATCCAGGACAGACGCGAAGCCGAGTTCGCCAAAGCGATTTACCGCGCTCCCCGCTAAAAGCGCGCCATCTTGCCGCCATGCGTCCAGACCAGAAGGCGTTAAGAGGTCCGCATGCTGCGTCTTATCTCCGTCCTCGCGCTCGCCCTGGCTGGCTGTTCGCCGCCGGCTGAAGCGCCGGTAAAGCACGCCGAAACTGTGGACGCCGTCCTCTCCATCGTCGTCACCGCACCGCGACAAGGCGCGCGCGTAACCAGCCCGCTGCGCATAGAGGGCACAGCGCCCGGCGACTGGTTTTTCGAAGCGGTGTTTCCAGCCGAGCTGCGGAGCGCGACCGGCGAATTGTTGGCCGAAGCGCCAGCGCAAGCGCAGCGCGATTGGATGACGGAAGCGCCCGTGCCCTATGTTGCCGAGCTATCGTTTGATGTGGTTGAAGAGACGCCGGCGACCCTGGTGCTGAAGGAAGACATGCCGAGCGGCCTGCCCGGACAACGCGAGATAAGCATTCCAATTGTGCTAGTGCCGGCCAGCTAGCCGCTAGCTCATCCACTTCAGAACGGTCGGCTCGATCGGGTTGACGAAGTCGCGTTCTTCCTCGCGGCTCTTCGTCCATTCGCGCTTCAGCTTCAGGTACCACTTCGCTTGCACGTCGATATCGTCGATCCAGAGCATGGACGGGCTATAGGCCAGCCCTGAGTTCTGCAGATCGACCATGCGGCCGTCCTGATCGAGAAACTCGCGGCCGGCTGGAATAAGCATCGGCTTCAGCGCATCGAGCAGCGGCGCGTTCTTCCAGTACGTGACTTGCGTGATGCGGGTGGAGGTTTCGTTCTCCGGCGTCAGGCATGTCAGCGTAAACAGACGCGACTTTGGATTATCGACCACCTCCCAGCGGAAGCCGGGCAGCATGAACGAAATCTCGGTGGTCACCTGCCCGCCGAACAGCATGCGATAGGCCAGCGAATTGCCGCTCGGCGCGTGACGTTCGATCGCCCAGCCGCGCTCGCGCGGCACGAACCGCTTTTGCTTCAATTTGCGGCCCGCGCTCGGCGGGCGCCACCACCATTGATTATGCACGTAAGGCACATGCGCGGGGTCCATCAGACCGACGACAGCGTTGTCCATCGTCGCAGCGAAGATGCGGTCGATGACGAATTTCGGCTCGACCAGATCGCCTAGCCCGAACTCGGGCGGCGCGGGCGGCTCGCCGATGGAGCGCGGGTCGGCGGAGACGAACACCAGCACGATGCCGTTGGCTTCGTGCGTCGGAAAACGGCGCACGCGGATACGGCTCGCGTCATAGGGCTGCCCTTCGACCAGCGACGGGATTTGCTTGCAGACGCCGTCCTGCGTCCCGAAGCGCCAGCCGTGATACGGGCACTCCACCGTCTGCGCGCCGTTGGTGTCGGTGATGCGCCCTGCCGACAGCGGCACGGCGCGGTGTGGGCAGATGTCGCGCAGCGCGAACGCGCGCCCCTCCTCGTCGCGGCCAAGCAGCACCGGCTCGCCGAGGATTTCGCGCCGGAACATCGCCCCACGCTTCAGCTCCCGCGAAACGGCGGCGAAGTACCAAAGATCACGCAGAAGGTCGCTCATTGGGAGGCGAGATACAGCAAGGCGGGTATTCCGACAAAGCCTGCAGCCGCCGATGCGACGATGCCACCCACGCAAAGCGCAGCCAGAATGCCGCGCCGACGCCGCAGCTCGGCCGGCCGCGCCGGGTTCATCGCCCCGCCTGCGAAATAAATCGCGCCAAGCGAGCCGGCGACAACACCGGCCAGCGCCAATGCGTAGAGCAGGAATTGGAGCGTCAGAGTTACCATACTGGCTCGGGCTAGCACGACGCCTTCAGCGCAGACAGTCCTCGCCCTAGCCAAGCGCAGCCATAGCTTGGCGCGTGGCATCGTCGACAGGGAAAAGGAGTTCAAGGCGAAGGTCCCGGACGGTGACATCCTCGCTAGTGCCAAAGTGGGCGATGGTGGAGAGAAAGCTCAAATCGCCGGTGGGGCTTCGCAGGATAATCGGCGCCAACGGACGGCGCTGCGCGGCGCCCGACGCGGGGTGAAGGCGCATCACTTCTTCCAGCGCGCGCAGATGCTCAGCCAGCACGGGGTCGGCCCCGGCTTCCAGCGCTTCGAGGCGAATGCGCCCCGCCATCTCTTGGAGAACCTCTGGATAGTTCGCGATGCCCTGCGCCGCGAGCGGGCTGGTAGCCAGCATGCGTACGACATTCGTATCGCTACTATCGCCCTGTAATCCCGCGAGCAGCACGCGCGCACTCGGTGTGGCATCCAGAACGGTCCAGTGACGATCGCATAGGAGCGCCGGGTTCGGCGCGTGGCGCTGCATCATCTCATCGAGGATCACGCGCAGCGGCGCGAGAGCTGCGGCGTCAAGTGGCGTCAAGTGGCGTCACGGGGAAGAATGCGGCGAAGCCGGCCGCGTTCAGCAGCGTGTTGCAGGCCGCGCGCGGCAACACCATCGCGTCGGCCAGCGCCAGCACCATGTCTCGGCTGGGCTTGGCACGATTCGTTTCGAGGAATGAGAGATGCCGCGGCGAGGCGTCGGCGGCGAGCGCCAGGTTGAGTTGGCTCAAACCACGCGCGCGCCGCCAGGCGCGAAGTGCGGCGCCAAAGCCGCCGTCATCGACATCAGACACTGCCATGATGGAGACTATTCCCGTCGCGCGCGTCCTCTGTCCATGACCTCTGAGGGAATTGCGGTCATTCCCTCCCTGCGGTCACCTTCGGCCATTACAGCAGGAGAGTTTGACATGAGTGGGTTCTGGAAAGCGTGGTTGCTGATCTGGTGCTGGGCGACGATGGGCATTGGCGTCCTGTTCGCTGCGGCGGCTGTTCCCGCGCTCGAAGGCGGGGTGCGGCTCTTCTACGACACCATCTACTGGCCGATCGACGGGACAAGTCCGTACAGCGAGAACGTGCAACTGACGGCGGCTTTGCTTGGCGCAGTCATGATCGGCTGGGCGATCGCCATTCTCGGACTGGTGAGCGCGGCTGATACCGTTGGTGCGCCGGCATGGCGAACGCTGACGCTTTCAATCGTGGCTTGGTACGTGATCGACTCGATCATCTCGGTGGCGCTCGGCGCTCCAGTGAATGGCCTGTCGAACACAGCCCTGCTCGTCACCTTCCTCGCCCCTATTCTCGGCAGCGGCGTGCTGCAGACAGGCGGCGCGCGATTGGCTACCGCGCCACGATCGTGACGCGAAAGGTGTCGCTGGCGGGCTCGTTGCTTTCCCACGGGCGGCGCTGCTCGATCACCAGATCGCCCGTCCCCGCCGCGGTGGCCGAGAACATCAGCACTTCCCAGTGGTTGCCCCCGGTAAAGCCGGGCTGGCTCTGGGCGGCGCTGGTGTTGCCGCTGGCCTCGCCAGCGCGCGTGACAAATCCCGGCACTTGCGCCGGCGCCCACACATAGCCCGCCGTCGGCACGCCCACGAGTTCAACAGCGAAACGTTGGTTGATCGCCACTTCGACGGTCTGGCCGTTCTGCGCCGCGCTGATGCGAATCGCCACGTCGCTCGGCGTCGGGGCCGGCACGGCGCTATTAGTCGCCACCGGCGCATCCTCCTTCGCATCCTGACCAGGCGCACAAGCGCACAACGTCGCAGCAAACGCCGCCAGCACGATGCGGATCATTGCATTGCTCCTGCTTCCATCAACCCGATGTAGAAACGGATCATGCGGTCGAGATTATCGACCGACAGCCGTTCATTGAGGCCGTGCGGCATTTCCAGATCTTCCGCCGTCAACAAGATCGGCTGAAACCGGTAGACGTTCTCGGCTACGCCGTAATAGTGGCGTGAATCTGTACCGGCCAGCACCAGCCCCGGCGCCACCGGCGCGTCCGGCAGGATTTCCCGCGAGAGCGCTGCAATCAGCGCGTAGCTGGACGATGTCGTGCTTGAGATGCTCGTCGCATCGCGCGGCGTCTCCGCCCAATCTACGGTGACGCCATCGAGGTCGGCCACCGCCTGGCGCGCGCGGCGCAGCAGGCCAGCGGAATCGTCGCGCGGATGAATGCGGAAATTGATCATCGCCGTCGCTTCCGCCGGCAAGACGTTTGGCCTGACGCCGCCGGAGATCATGGTCGGCGCGACAGTGGTGCCGAGTAACGCCTGGGCGGCGGGATTGCCCTCCATGCGCTGACGCAGCAGCGGGGCAAACAGCCATTCGTTCGACACCGCCATGCGATTGGTGAAGCTGAGCTCCGGCGCTAGCGCGCGCATCATGCCGAGCGCCGGCCCGCCCTCGAGCTTGCGCTCAATTGGCATTGCATGAATTCGGTCAACCGCTTCCGACACCAGCGACACCGCCGTCTCGCTCGGCGGCATGGAAGAGTGCCCCGGCTGACCGACCGCGCGCACGCGCAACGTGCCAGAGCCGCGCTCCGAAATGCCGATCATCGCCGCCGGCCCTCCGGTCAGCGGGTGGCGGTCCAGCGCCGCCAAGCCTTCGTCGAGCACAAACCACGCCCGCACGCCGCGATCTGCAAGCGCGCGCGCCATCAGCACGGCGCCGCCCTCGCCGCCAAGCTCTTCATCATGTCCGAACGCGAAGATGATGGTGCGCACCGGACGCCTTCCCTGTGCCGCAAGAAACTCCGCCGCCTCCAACAGCGCGACGAGCGAGCCCTTGTCATCGATGGCGCCGCGGCCCCACACGGCATTGTCGCGCACCAGCCCGCCGAACGGATCAACCGTCCAGGCGCGCAATGTATCTTCCGCGACCGGCACCACATCTTGGTGCGCCAGCAGCAAGATCGGCGGCTGCGCTGGATCGCTGCCTTCCCAGGTGTAGAGCAGCGATAGTTCGCCGACGATTTCGCGCCGCGCCGCAACGTGGAACGCCGGATAACGCTGCTGCATCCAGACGTGAAATTGCTCGAACTGGGCGCGATCGTCGCCGTCCTCGACCAGCGACACGGTGCGGAAGCGGATCGCTTCACCAAGACGGATGGCGGCCGCGCCTGCGTCAATGGCGTAAGCTGCGGTGTCCGCGAGTTCGACCGAGGCTGGCGGCGGCGGCGCTGTGAACGAATAGGTGCGAAAACCAATGAAGCCGACGGCGGCCAAAAGTATGACGCCGAGCGCCGCTAGAATGAGCCGAACCATGCTGTCCCCACTGCCGCCTGGCGGGATTGGAGGCCCTATGGCGGCCAAGGTCAACGGCGTACGGATCGCCCTGCGCTTCAAGTGTCGCTCGGCGCTGAATGGAGCCCCTGCGGCAGAGCAGGTTCCGTCACGTCGAACGCATAGCTGGCGCTTGGAACGATAAGACCCGCGTATGGTTGTGGCAGCACCATAGAAGGAGCGCCCAAATGCGTATCATCATCGCTGTCGCGGCCCTTGCCGCCCTCGCCGCCTGTAGTCAAGAAACCACCACGACGACGCCGCCTGAAACAACGGCTGAAGTCACCACGCCAGCGCCGGGCCCATCGCCGACCGTAATCGTCCTGACTGAAACCGACGCGCGCACGCGTCTGGAAACCGCCGGCTACACCAACGTCACCGGCCTGATGCAAAACCCAGACGGCACCTGGAGCGCCACCGGCACCAACAATGGTCAAACCACGCAAGTGACGATCAGCGACAGCGGCGTCTCCATGACGACGACGCCGTAACGCAATCTCCGCGTCAAGAAGTCGCCTCGCTCGGATGCGCGGGGCGACTTTTGTGTCGAGAAGCAGATCTTCGCGTTGTGACGCGCCGCGCGGTAGGGCTAAGTTCGCCAAGCGCGGGGTAGCATGGCGGATGTCTTCATTTCCTATAAGCGGGAGGAGCGCGCTCAGATCGAGCGTCTCGCCGCGGCTCTGCGCGACCTCGGACTAAGCGTTTGGTTCGATGCAAGTCTCAGCGCCGGGGAGTCATTTTCGTCCGAGATAGATCGAGAGGCACGCGCGGCGAAAGCCATCCTCGTTTGCTGGTCGCCGACTGCACGCGAGTCCCGCTGGGTCATCGCCGAAGCGCAGATCGGATTCGAGAAGGACAACCTCGCCGCCGCCTATGTCGCCGGGCCAGACGGATTTGCACCACCGGTGCCCTTCAACACAATTCACGCTGAAGACTTGCGCGCCTGGCTTAGCGCGCCTGACCTCGTTCACTCGGGTTGGCGCAGCTTGCTGCGTCGCATCGGCAAGCTCTGCCAACGCGCTGACATGGAAAGCTTTGGCGCGCTCGACGCGCAAGCCAGCGCTGCGCAACTGAATGCTTGGCTTACCAAGCATGAAAGCAGCCCGCTCTTCATGGCAGTAGATTCGCTGTTGCAGGCCAGACGAACGGCAGAAGCCGAACGCACCGCGCTCGAACATGCGGCACGGGAAAAGCGCAGGCGCGAGGAAGAGGAAGCTCGGCAACACGCAGAGCGCGAACGGCTAGAGCGCGAGCAAGCTGCCAGTACAGCGGAAGCCGACGCCCTGAAGGCCGCAGCGCGGCGGAGGCGTCGTTTCGCGTCAGTCGCAGCCGCTGCGGGCGTGGGCGGCGTGCTTCTAGTCGGAGCGATTTTCGCCCTCGACTTGATGAATGGACAAACGCGTTGTTCGAACGGCGCATGCGGCAACGCCGAAACATACCGCGAAACCGCCAGCGCCAGGCGAGACGAGTTTGATCTTGCCGTGGTGGAGCCGCTAGTAAATCGGCCCCAACCCGCGACTCCAACAAACACAGCGCCATCCTCTCGAATTGGCGATGAGACCGACCATCGTAATGAACTAGCGGTTTCCGGACCCGTGTCACTCAATCCCGGGACTGCAAATCCGGCGACCGACGCAAGTCGCCCGACGGATAATCAAACAACCCGCGGGACAATCACCTGGACACAAAGGCCAAGCGCACGTGTGATGGCAAATCTCTATCCCGCCAGCGCTCTTCAGCAGGGAATCGGGGAAGGGCCACTCTAGATTGCGTCATCCGCGACGACCTGGGCGTCAATTGCGCCATCGCTAGTGAATCACCGGGCGGCCATAATTTCGGCGGAGCTGCCCTCGCCGCAGCGGAATACTATCGCGCCCGCGCTACACTTAGCGACGGAACGAATGCAACAGGCACAAGGGCACGCATAGCTATCCACTTTCAAGCTCCAACGACAACACCCATCGTCACCCGCTAGCCGCACTCCCCTCAAGCACATCCTCAAACGTTCGGAGCCCGCTGCGCTGCGCGTTCACCAGTACCGCCATGTTGCCCGGCGCGTGCTTGTTATCGAGCATCTTCTCGTGCGCGTCGGGGATTTTGTCCCAGGGGAGGACTTCGCTCATCGCCGGATCGATGCGGCGGTCGATGACGAGCTGGTTAGCTTGGCTAGCGTGATAGAGGTGGGCGAAGTGTGAGCCTTGCACGCGTTTTTGACGCATCCAAAGGAAGCGCGCATCCATGGTGAGATTGTAGCCCGTGGTGCCAGCGCAGATCACGACCATGCCGCCGCGTTTGCAGACGAGAACTGACACCGGAAACGTCGATTCACCTGGGTGCTCGAAGACGATGTCGACGTCCTTGCCGCCCGTGTGCGCCCAGATCGCTTTGCCGAACTTGCGGCTCTCTTTCATGTAGTCGCCGAACTCGGGCCCGTTCACGGTCGGCAACTGGCCCCAACAATTGAAGTCCTTGCGGTTCAGCACCGCCTTCGCGCCCATCGAAAGCACGTAATCCTTTTTGCTATCGTCCGAGACGACGCCGATCGCGTGCGCGCCAGATACGGCGCAGAGCTGTACAGCAAAAACGCCGAGACCGCCGGACGCGCCCCACACCAACACGTTCTGGCCGGGCCGCAGCACGTTCGGACGCCAGCCGAACAGCATGCGATACGCCGTCGCCAGCGTCAGCGTGTAGCAAGCGCTCTCTTCCCAAGTCAGATGCTGCGGGCGCGGCATCATTTGGCGCGCTTGCACTTTGCAGAATTGGGCGAAGGAGCCGTCGGTGGTTTCGTAGCCCCAGATGCGCTGGCTGGGCGAGAACATCGGGTCGCCGCCGTTGCATTCTTCGTCGTCGCCATCGTCCTGGTTGCAGTGGATGACGACCTCGTCGCCTGGCTTCCAGCGCTTAACCTTGGCGCCCACCGCCCAGACAATGCCGGACGCATCGGAGCCGGCGATGTGGTAGGGCTGCTTGTGGACGTCCAACGGCGAGAGCGGCTCACCTAGAGCCGCCCACACGCCGTTATAATTGACCCCCGCCGCCATAACGAGGACCAGCGCCTCGTCCTCGCCGCACACCGGCGTCGGCACCTGCTCCAGCTGCATGGCTTTCAGTGGCCGGCCATGCCGCTCTTTGCGGATCGCCCACGCCCACATCTTTTCAGGCACGTGATATTGCGGCGGAATCTCGCCGATGGCGTAAATGTCTTTGACCGCTTTCAAGTTCGGTTGCGTCATGGCGCCTGCCCCGTAGTGAAATGTTGCGCTGCACAATGAGGCGTTTCTCGTGGCAGCGTCAATGGTTTGCGCCGCGTACAAAAAAAGCGGCCCCAGTCACCCGGGGCCGCTTCTGCTCGCCTCTGCCTTAGCTCATTTCTCTTCGTTGCCAGGCTGAGCCCGCGGCCGATGGCGCGGCCGATGGCGCTGCGGCGCCGGCGCCAGGGTCGTCACTGTCTCTTCTTGCAAGATGACAGCTTGAGGCGCCGAGACGGCCTGCGGGATCACCGCCGCTGCGATAACGACGCCGCCAGAGGGACACGGCGTGCCCGCTTCAGCCATCGCGTTTCGCACGCTGTCATCCACACACATCAGGGCCGTTGCCGCGCGCTGGTAGCCAAGCGCCACCAATTGGCGCGAGTTCTTCAAACGCTGGCAGTTCTCGTCTTGCCACGTGGTGCCGATCGATAAACCGAAGCTCACCGCCTGGGCGCCCATCGAGCTGGAACCCATGCAGGTATCTTCACCCACCGCGAGCGGTGCGGCGTAGGCCGTGCTCACCGGATTGCGTTCGTTGTAGGTGTTGACGCTTTGGCTCGAGTTGTTCGAGTTCGAGTTGTCGCTGTCGTTGTTCGCGGACTGCGACTGGCTGTTCGAGTTGGTTGAACTCGAATTGTTGTTGCCGTTATTGTTGCCGTTATCGTTTCCGTTATTATTGCCGTTATTATCGGCGCTCGACGAGCCGCCCGTTGCGTTGCTTGAGCCGCCGGTGGCGTTGCTCGAATTGTCAGCGCTGTTGACGTTGCTGTTATTCGCCGTGCCACCAGTTCCGCCAGCGCCGCCTGAGCCGCCGTTGCCGCCAGCGCCGCCGGTGGCGTTGCTGGAATTGTTGGCGTTGTTGCTGTTGGCGTTGATCGCGGTGCCGCCGCCGGCAATCACCGTGTTGTTGTTTTGCGCGTTGTTGGTGTTGGCGTTGTTAGCGGAACCGCCGGCGCCGCCTTGGGCCCAAGCGCCACTGTTGTTGTTGATGTCAGCGTCGATATCGACTGACGCGCCGTCGCCGCCGCCGTTGCTCGTTCCACAATTCTGCCGGCACGGCTGATTGTGGTTGTCATTGGTGGCGAACGCTGCTGGCGAGAACGCGAAAGCGCTCACCAGCGTGAGGGTTGCCACGTACATTCCAATTTTCACTTACTTCACTCCTGGCTAAATCGCCCGCTGGAGTGGCGGCTGCAAATGCTGCACCGCGCTTTCGTGCCGACGCAGCGCAAAAAGTATGTGCACGCGCGAATAGCCGCGCGTGCTTTTCCCCAACCGCGCGGCGCTAAGTTCCGAGCCGCGTCGGGGAATCCCACATCGAACATGTGCTTACCGTAACGGCTTTCACGGGAGCGCATTGGCGCTCAATCATTTGGATCATCGTCGGCGCCATCGCCGGCTTTTTGGCTGGCCTGGTTGTTAAGGGCTACGGCTTGGGCCTAGTCGGCAACATCATCGTCGGCATCGTCGGCGCGTTTCTGGCCGGCTGGCTGCTGCCAACTTTGGGCGTCGGTTTCTCGCTTGGAAGCCCGCTCCTCACGTCAATTGCCTACGCCACCATCGGCGCCATCGTACTTCTGCTCCTGATCGGGCTCGTGCGACGGGCGAATTAACTCAAGGTTCGGCGCGCCATCGGCACACTCCTTCTTGCAGTGCAGCATGAAGCAGTGTTCGGTGGCGCGACGAGCCCTTGATGAGTGCATTTCAACACCCGCCTGATCCACCCTGGATTTTCCGCACCTATGCGGGACACTCGACGCCGGCGGAGTCGAACAAGCTCTACCGCGCCAATCTAGCGAGGGGTCAGACCGGCCTCTCCGTGGCTTTCGATCTGCCGACGCAGACCGGTTATGATAGCGACCACATCCTGGCGCGCGGCGAAGTCGGCAAGGTCGGCGTGCCGGTTGGGCATCTGGGCGACATGCGCGCCCTGTTCGACGGCATCCCGCTCGACCAGATGAACACCTCGATGACCATCAACGCACCGGCCGCCTGGCTGTTGGCGCTCTATGTGTCGCTGGCGGAGGAGCAAGGCGCCGATGCCGCGAAGCTCACCGGCACGACGCAGAACGACATCCTCAAGGAATATCTCTCGCGCGGCACCTACATCTTCCCGCCCGCGCCGAGCCTGAAGCTCACCGCCGACACCATCGCCTGGAGCCTCGACGCGATTCCGAAATGGAACGCGATGAATGTCTGCTCCTACCATTTGCAAGAAGCTGGCGCGACGCCGGAGCAGGAGTTGGCCTTCGCGCTAGCGGCGGCCATCGCGGTGCTGGACGAGGTGATGGCGCGCGGTGAAGTTGCGCCGGAGCGGATCACGTCGGTGTTTTCGCGCATGTCGTTCTTCGTCAATGCGGGCATGCGCTTCATCACCGAGCTGTCGAAGATGCGCGCGTTCGTCGAACTCTGGGACGAGATCGGCCGTGAACGGTATGGCGTCGACGACGAAAAGGCCCGCCGCTTTCGCTATGGCGTGCAGGTCAACTCGCTGGGACTGACCGAGCAGCAGGCGGAAAACAACGTCTATCGCATCTTGCTTGAAACCCTCGCCGTCACGCTCTCCAAAGGCGCGCGCGCGCGCGCGGTGCAGTTGCCGGCGTGGAATGAAGCGCTCGGCTTGCCGCGCCCGTGGGATCAGCAATGGTCTCTGCGGATGCAGCAAGTGCTGGCCTACGAAACCGACCTGCTTGAGTTCGAGGACATTTTCGACGGGTCGAAAGTGATCGAAGCGAAGGTCGCGCAATTGGTCGAAGGCGCACGCGCGGAGCTGGCGAAGATCGAAGCGACCGGCGGCGCAGTAGCGAACGTTGAGTACATGAAGGCGGCTTTGGTCGAGTCCAACCGCCGCCGTATCGAACAGATCGAAGCCGGCGGCCAGAAGGTGATCGGCGTCAACGCCTTCACCGAGGGCGAGCCCTCGCCGCTTGAGGCCGGCGAGAAGAACATCCACACCGTCGATCTCGCCGTCGAAGCCGAGCAGATCGCGCGGCTGAAAGCTTGGCGCAACGCCCGCGACGGCGGAGCCGTCGAAGCGGCGCTAGCCGCGTTGCTCGCGGCAGCGCGAGAAGACAAAAACATCATGCCCGCCTCGATCGCCGCCGCCAAAGCCGGCGTCACCACTGGCGAGTGGGCGACGGCGCTGCGGCAAGTTTACGGCGAGTATCGCGGACCGACCGGCGTCGCACTGGTGATCGAAACCGCTGGCGAAGACATCGACGCCGTGAAGCAGGACGTCGCCGCGCTCAGCGAACGCCTCGGCCGCCAACTCACCTTCCTCGTCGGCAAGCCAGGTCTCGATGGTCACTCCAACGGCGCCGAGCAGATCGCGGCGCGCGCCCGCGCTGTCGGTATGGACGCGATCTATGAAGGCATTCGCCTGACGCCGGCCGAGATCGTCGCAGCAGCCAAAGAAAAGAAGGCCCACGCTGTCGGCCTTTCGATCCTCTCGGGCTCGCACCTCGACCTCGTTCAAGAGGTCGTGCGGTTGATGCGTGCTGAAGGCATGGACCACGTACCGCTCATCGTCGGCGGCATCATTCCGCCGGTCGATGCGCTGGCGCTCAAGCAGATGGGTGTCGCCGGCGTCTACACGCCGAAGGACTTCAAGATCACCGGCATCATGGCGGACGTCGTGAAGCTGGTGGCGGCGCGCGCGTGAGCGCAACCGTCCTTGCGCTCGAACACGCTTGCATCCACGCTTGGCCCGCAAAGCACGCCAGCGAGATCGACGGCTGGCGCGCGTTTGCAACGTCGGGCCGATCGTGGCGCGTCAACTCAACGTGGCCCCTAGCCTGGACGGGCGCGGACCTTGACGCTTCCATCGACGCCGCCGAATGTTGGGCCAGCGAGCACGCCATTCGCCCTGCCTTCAAGCTTGCCGACGGCGCCGTTCATCCACCGCATCTGCCGGCCGTTCTAGCGCAACGCGGCTACGCGCCGTTCATGCCAACTTTGGTGATGACGCGCTTGCTCGGCGCCACGCCGGCCCCGGATCGCCCGGTGACGCTCGACAACGAGCCCACCGACTCATTCTGGACGCCGCTGCGCCTCGCCGCACCAAGCCCCGAAGATTTTGCTGAGCGCGCTGACATTGCCTTACGCACCACCACGCCGCGCACCTTCGCCATCGCGCGACTGGAGCATCAACCGGCGGCGATTGGCTTCGGCGATGTGACGGAGGATCTGCTCGGCCTTTATCTGATGCGCACTGCGCCGAACGCGCGCCGTCAGGGCCTAGCGCGCGATATCGTTCGCGCAATCTGTGGCTGGGGCGCGGCGAACGGCGCACAGACGGCATACCTGCAAGTCGAGCAGGGCAACGAAGCCGCCGTGGCGCTCTACGCAAGCGACGGCTTTGACACGGCTTACGCCTACACTTACTGGGTCAAAGACTAAGATCGCGGCGCCGCGAGCTTGGCGCCGAACCACGCCGCGAGTGGCACGAACACGATGCAGACAATGGTCATCCAGAGCGGATGCGAGATCATGACTAAGTTCGCGAACGTCGCGGCGGTCAGCACTCCGCCTGCGATCCAGCCGACCCACACGCGCGCCGCGATTTTCGCGCCGGCGAAGGCCGCCACGAGCGAAGCGATCGTGTAGGCGACCGGAAGGCCGATGAGCTTGTAAAACGGCGCGTTCCGAGAGTAGTCGAGCCATTGCTCGGGTGGTGGTGGTGGAAACATCGCGTGATTGATCATGTCGCCAGCAATCACCGCGCCCAGACCAACCGCAATGCCGATCACGATACCGAGAATAATCCTGACAATCCCCACATTCGCCTCCTCCGACCAACTCTATTTTCTAGCACCCGCCTGCCGCGCACCTAGGAAAGCGGCGCCGAACTTCGTCGCGAACGATAGCGCGAGCAGTCCCATCTGCTGGCCCAGCGCTCCAACGGCCGCGATAATCGCTATGTCGACCAACGCGTAGAGCCCAGTGAACGTCAGCGCGAACGCCAGCGCAGAGCGCGCCGGCCGGCGCATACCCAGAAGCCAAGCAGCGGCGAAGAACAACAGCGCTCCGGCTATCACGCTGGACCACGGAGCAATACGCCTTGCCGCTGCTTCGTAGTACGCCGCTTCGTGCCCTGGCGCGATGACGTGCCCGTACACCGCCATTACCGCGAACGCGATCGCGACATTCACGATCATCAGCAAGAGCGCGACGCCGAGCGCCTTTAAATAGTCAATGATTTGCAACGCCGCCCCCTAGACGTGATCGTGCCCCGCAGGCGCATCGAGCGCTTTGCCTTGCGCCACCGTGTCGATGCGCGAGAGGAACCAACCCCAGCCGAACGGATAATCGCTGATGTCGACTGCGCGCACGAAGCCGTCGTGCACCATCTCGACGCGCGTGCCCTCGCCTTCGGGCTTCAGCTGCCAGAGCACCCGCTGATCCGGGACGGTCTTGTCGCCGCGCCAATCCGGCCATGAGATAGCGAGCCGCTCGTTTTCAACAATGTCGAGAATCTTGCACGGCGGAGATGTCATCTTCTGCCCGTCCTTCTCGAACTCCATCTTCAAATGCCAAGCGCCGCCGATGCGCGGATCGACAGCCGCCGCGACGCCAAACCATTGCTGGATTTTTTCTGGATCGATCAGCGTGCGGAAGACGGCCGAGGGCGGCGCGTCGATGTAAATGGAGAGGGCGACGTTCGCATCCTTCTGCGAGTAATCGACCAGAAGCTTGCCCTTCCCGCCCGCCAGATGCGCGGAGAAATTGCCCCAGTTAAAGCGCCAGAGGTCGTCCACCATTTCCTTGGCGCGGTTGATCGACGGCGCTTCCGCGAATGTGTGCGTGGCTTTGATAACACTCGCTTCGGCATTCTCGGGATCGGCCTCGACCTCAAACGCCACTTCGCTATCGCGATCTTCCAATCGCCACGTGTAAGCGATGCTCTTGCCTGCCTCGAAACGGGTGATCTTGCCGGTGGCCTCCGCCTGCGATGGCGTGCCGAGGGTATGCTTGCCCCAGAAGCGATAGGCGCCGCCGACGCGCGGCTCGACTTCCGCATGCTCGGCGAACCAAGCTTGCAACTCCTTCGCGTCGGTGAGCGCGGCGAACGCGCGCGCAGGCGGCGCTGGAATTTTCCACGTGAACGCGTGCTTCAGTTCGCTCATGACTCACCCTTTTTCGGTTTGGCTTTCGCCTCTGCTTCGACCACGCGCTTCAAATCGATCAGCTTCGCCGCCCAGAACAGCCGGTACGGCGCAAGCCACTGGTCCACCGCTTGCAAAGCGGCCGGATCCAGCTGGTAGTAGCGCGACGTCGCTTCGCGCCGCTCGCGCAACAATCCCGCCTGCCGCAACACCCGCACGTGCCGCGCGATGGCCGGACGACTGACCGGAAACCGCCGGGCGATGTCGCCCGCGCTCATCTCCCGATGCCGCACCAGATCGAGGATCGCCCGCCGCGTCGGATCGGCGATCGCGCCAAACGCGCGCTCCGTCCGGGGATGGGCTTTTGTAACCATGTGGTTACATTATGGGCATCGGCGTTCGGACGCAAGCGAAATCAAACGCGCCGGGTACCGCCGTCGTTATTTCACCGATTGCACCAAGCGCGTCATCGCGCTTGCGCCCACGAGCGGCGCGAAGAATGGGATGACCGAACAAGCGAGGCCGACAAAGAAAACGCGGAGCCCGTTGCGCTTTCGCAGCGCCACCGCGTCGCGGTAGCTCATGTGTCGCGTGGCGGCGACGGTGGCGTATTCCCGGCCCATCAGGAAACCGTTCAGCGTGTAGAACACGACGGCGTTCACACCGGGAATGAAGTAGAACGGAATTGCGATCAGATTGAAGAACAGCGCCGGCAGCGCGATGCGCGCGCCGTTCCCGATCCCCTCCGACAGCGGCACCTTGCGCGCGAGCGGCGCGCCCAGCTTTTTCTCCACCCGCTCGGCCGCGACATCGAACAGCAAACCGCCAACCAGCATCGAAATCGCCGGCGACAGCGCGATCGCCAGCACCACGACGGCGACGCTGGCGACGAACTCGCCCATGGTCGAGACAGTCGCCAACCAGCCGCCGCCATCGGGGATTAGCGGCACCACGTATTTGATCAGCGCGCCGGCTGCCATGATCGTCAACGTCACTGCGATGACGAGGTTGAGCAGCGCCAACAAGGTGAGACGCCCGAAGATCACATCCTTCAGGCCGCCCAGAATTGCCGTCATCGCCTTCGTCAAAGCCCACCTCCGTCGCTGCCGGCTTGACGCTAACCTATTCGCCCAGCACGCTTGCGCCAGAGGAGAAGCTTCGATGGCGGACGCAAATATCCAAGCTGGCTGGCGCGGCGAAGCCGCCGAGTGGCTGCGCACGCTCGCCGCCGCGTTCCTAGCCTACGTCGCCTTCACCACCGTCGCCTTCGCGCAGTACCAGATTCCGTCGGAAAGCATGGTTCCGCACCTGGAGGTCGGCGACCGGGTCACCGTGTCGAAGTTCGCCTATGGCTTCAGCCGTTATTCGCTGCCGTTCGAAGCCGGCCGGCTGCTGCCAGCGAGCGCGCAGCGTGTATTCGGCGGCTTGCCGCGGCGCGGCGATGTGGCGGTGTTCATTCACCCAGTCACTGGCGTCACCATGATCAAGCGCGCCATCGGCCTGCCGGGCGACGTCATTGAAATGCACGACGGCGATCTCATCATCAACGGCCGCGCCGTTGACACCGGTCCGCGCCAAACTTTGCGCCGGCAAGCGCATGACGGGCCGCGCCAATGGGCCGAACGCTATGAGGAAGCCCTGCCCGACGGCGCCAGGCACTCGACGCTTAATCTCACCAATGGCGCGCCGTTCGACAATTTCGGCCCGTTCACTGTGCCGGAAGGCCATCTCTTCTTCATGGGCGACAATCGCGACAACTCGCTCGACAGCCGCTGGGACGGCATGGGCGTTGTGCCAATCGAAAACCTGATCGGCCGGGCCGAGATTGTTTACGTAACAGGCAGTGACGCATGCGGGCGCGATCACACTGTTGGCTGCACCATGCAACGCTGGCTGCGGCCGACGCATCACTGACGCGCGCGCTGCACCACGAACAAGCCGGCGAGGATTAGCGCGGCGCCTGCTAGTGCGAAGGCGCCGAGCGCTTCTCCGAAAATAATCCACGAGAGCACTGCGGCTGAAAGCGGCTGCATCCAGATCAGAACTGTCGAGACCACGATCGGCAAGCGCCCGACGCCGTAAGCGATCAAGCCCTGGCCGCCGACTTGCACGATGAGCCCGAGCCCCGCCAGCATTGCCCAGCCCTGCAGCGAATGCGGCAGCAACGTTTCTCCCAGCACTAGGCTCAACACTAACGCGTACGCCGCCCCGCTCAGCGACGCCCAGAACATCACCGCGCCAACACTGACCCGCTGGCCGAGCGAACGCACGATCAGCAGATAGCCGGCGTACCCGACGGCCGCGGACAGCCCCAGAGCATCGCCGATCCACCCTTCTTCCGGGCTCGCCGGCCCGCCACCCGATTGCGCCCGCGCCAGCGCCAGGATCACAGCCCCAGCCAACGCCGTCAGCCCGCCGGCCAGCACGCCAGCGCCGAGTCGCTCCTTAAACACGAACCAGCCGAAGCCGGCGGCGAAGATCGGGGTCATGTTGGCGAGCAAAGTGGCGTTGGCGATGGTGGTTTTGCCCAGAGCCGCCGCCCAGAGACTCAGTTCGAGCCCAAACAACACGCCGGCAACCAGGAGCCAGCCGGTGTCGCGGCGACTCAGGCGCGGACTCAGGGCCGCCCAGACGGCGAGAATCGGCAGCGCGAACAAGAATCGCCACATATTGGTGGCCTGGGGACCGATCTCCGAGAGCCGTATCCAGATCGGCGCGATCCCTAACAGGCTCGCCCCAACCATCGCCGCCAACGCCGCCTTCGCCCGCCCCTGAGTCTCAGCCATTCGCCTGAAAAACGCCGGATTTCACCGCTGCGCAAGGGCGCAAGTACGGTTTTATAATACCACCCAAGACAGCGCTAGAATGTTAATTTCGATCGCAGTAGGCGGCCCATCCTCACAGATTCTGGATGGCTAAAAGGAGCGAAACTCGGCTTCGGCATTGACCCTGAATTAACGGATGTCATCACTATATGTAGCGGTACGCTTCGGACTTAAGCCCCAGGGATCGTGGTTTGGGCCAGAAGCGAGTCGAGTTAACACAGAACTAAATTCGGGGGCTGGAACATGCAGGCAAGAGCGGAAAAAGCAGGGGTCCACCGTATGGGCGACGTCCACCGTGGCAAGCCCAAGCCGCTGCGTCCGCTGAAGGTCGTGGAGAAGGTCGTTACGGATCCGAGCCGTGATGCTTTGCTGACGGAGTTCGGCAAGACCACGCTGCGCGATCGCTATCTGCTGCCGGGCGAAAGCTATCAGGACATGTTCGCGCGCGTCGCCATCGCGTTCGCCGACGATATCGGCCACGCGCAACGCATCTACGATTATATGTCGAAGCTCTGGTTCATGCCGGCGACGCCTGTCCTTTCCAATGGCGGCGCCGAACGCGGACTGCCGATCTCGTGCTTCTTGAATGCGGTCGGCGATTCACTCGACGGCATCATGGACACGTGGAACGAGAACGTGTGGCTCGCGTCCAATGGCGGCGGCATCGGCACTTATTGGGGCGGTGTTCGTTCCATTGGCGAAAAAGTCGGTCAGAACGGCCAGACGTCCGGCATTATTCCGTTCATTCGAGTGATGGACTCGCTGACGCTCGCGATCAGCCAAGGTTCGCTGCGCCGTGGTTCGGCGGCGGTGTATCTCGACATCCACCACCCGGAGATCGAGGAATTCCTCGAAATCCGCAAAGCCGCCGGTGACTTCAACCGCAAGAGCTTGAACCTGCACCACGGCTTGAACATCACCGACGAGTTCATGCTCGCAGTGCAGGACGATCTGCCGTTCGCGCTGCGCTCACCGAAGGACGGCTCGCCGCTGAAGCACGTCAACGCCCGCAAGCTTTGGCAGAAGATCCTCGAGCTTCGCCTGCAAACCGGCGAGCCCTACATCATCTTCTCCGACACCGTGAACAAACAGATGCCGAGCCACCAAAAGAAGCTTGGCCTCAAGGTTCGCCAATCGAACCTGTGCTCGGAAATCATGCTGCACACCGGCATGGACCATAACGGCCGCGAGCGCACGGCTGTGTGCTGCCTCTCCTCGTTGAACGCCGAGACCTTCCAAGAGTGGGAAAAGGACCCGGAGTTCCTCGAAGATGTGTTCCGCTTCCTCGACAACGTGCTGCAGGACTTCATCGAGCGCGCGCCGCCGGAAATGGAACGCGCGATCTATGCGGCTATGCGCGAGCGTTCGGTTGGCCTCGGCCTCATGGGCTTTCACTCGTTCCTGCAGCGCCAAGGCGTCAGCATGGAATCGGCGATGGCGAAGGTCTGGAACAACAAGATCTTCCGTCACATCCGCCGCGGCGCCGACGCTGCTTCGGTGAAGCTGGCGCAAGAGCGCGGCCCCTGCCCCGATGCAGCCGAGAACAATGTGATGGCGCGCTTCTCACATAAGCTCGCGATCGCGCCGACGGCTTCGATCTCGATCATTTGCGGCGGCACCTCCGCGGGCATCGAGCCAATCCCAGCCAACATCTACACGCACAAGACGCTTTCGGGCTCTTTCGCGGTGAAGAATCCTTACTTGGAGCAATTGCTCGAAGAGAAAGGCAAGAACACCGAGAGCGTGTGGTCGTCGATCCTGAAGAACGAAGGCTCGGTACAGCACTTGGATTGCTTGACCGACGACGAGAAGAGCATCTTCAAGACCGCGTTCGAAATCGACCAACGCTGGGTGATTGAACTGGCCGCCGACCGGACGCCGCTGATCTGCCAGTCGCAATCGCTCAACGTCTTCCTGCCGGGCGATGTCGATAAGTGGGATCTGCACATGCTGCACTGGATGGCCTGGGAGCGCGGCGTAAAGAGCCTCTATTATTGCCGCTCCAAGAGCGTGCAGCGCGCAGGCTTCGCCGGCGAAGACAACAAAGCCGACATCGTCGCCGATAGCCCCATGAACATGGGTGAGAAGACCGATTACGAGGAATGTCTAGCGTGCCAATAGCGCGCTGAGTGGTTTGGGTTGGAAGCACTGAGCGCGGAGGCCAACCTCCGCGCTCTTTCTTTTGTCAGAGCGCTTGGAACCCGGCTCGGCGGGAACCGTTGCCACCGGATGTCCGGCCCTCAGAACAATTTCAAACAGCTATCCCCGCAGGCATATGCCTGGGCGGGGTATGTCGGGCTGGGGGGATGCGTCGCCGCGGTGGCTGGAGACTCCGCTTCTGTGGCCCTCCGCGACGGCATGAGCCTTATCGCGGACTCCATCAGCAGAACCGCCGCTGGCGAACATTCGATCATGGTCGACGCTGGCCTCTGCTTCTTCGCGTTGGGCATCCTCGGCATCGCGCGAGCGCTGCATCATTGGAAGCTCGACGGCAAAGCCTATCGCTTCGGCACGATTTCATTGGCCCTCTGCGCCGCCTCGATTTTCTTCTTGGCCGTATGGGACGGCTACGATCCTGACGCGGCCGACGACCTCGGCCTGCACATGATGTTGCTTTACGCGATGTCGGTTCTGTTTCCGCTTTCACTTCTGTTGTTGGCCAGCGGCCTTGGCGAAGTGCATCGCAACTGGAAACTCTTCTGCTGGGCGGTGGTCGCCCTCTGGATCATTGCCGGCCCGATCTACTACCTCAATCCTGATCACCTGAAGGGCCTGTTCGAACGGGTGACGATGTCGCTGATCGTCATCTGGGTCGCCGCCATTTCTGTGCTGCTCATCCGTCGTAGCGGCCGCGCGGCGGTCGCTTCTGTGCATGACGAGCGCTGGCGCGCCGCCAAGCGTTGATTGCCAATTTGGCGGGCATCACGACGACCGCCCGCCTCGTCGGCGCCCGATGCCGATGCGGGACGGGGCCGACGCACGAAAGCAACTGGCGCCAGGTTGGCGCGTTGGGCAGTGTTCACATTGGAGGCACAATGCGCATTCGAGCCGGCTTTGACATCACGTACGAATGCCCGGCGCCGGCTTCAGCGGTCCTGACGCTGAATGTGCATCCGAGCCGCCAACACGATCTGATCACGCCCGATATCCTCAGCAACAATCGCGGCGTTGAGATGGGCCAGTATCTCGACAGCTTCGGCAATATCTGCACCCGGGTATTGCTGCCCGCTGGTTCGACCACGTTCTCAAGCAACTTCGTCATCCAGGACACCGGCCTCCCCGACCCAGTCCTTCCGGACGCGAAGTTGACCCGTGTGGAGGCCCTACCTGATGACGTGATGCTGTTCTTGTTGGGCAGCCGCTATTGCGAGACGGACCGCATGAGCGAGTTTGCGTGGTCCTTGTTCGGCAGCACCCCGCCCGGTTGGGCGCGAGTTCAGCGCATCGTTGACTACACCCACGCGCGCATCGCCTTCGGCTACCCGAACGCGCGCGCCACGCGCACAGCCTGGGAAGCGCACGAAGAAGGCATGGGCGTGTGCCGCGACTTCGCTCATCTCGCGGTCACCTTGTGCCGGTGCATGAGCGTGCCTGCACGCTACTGCACCGGCTATCTGGGCGACATCGGGGTGCCGGCGGTCGATGCGCCGATGGATTTCAGCGCCTGGTTCGAAGCTTATCTGGATGGCGAGTGGCACACCTTCGATGCGCGTCACAACACGCCGCGCATCGGACGAATCTTGATCGCGCGCGGCCGCGACGCCACCGATGTGGCGATTGCAACCACCTACGGCGCGGCCACGCTGACCGGATTCCAGGTTATGACGGACGAAATTCGCCCGTAGAGACGCTTCGGACGTCAACTCGTGACTGCGGTCACGCCCTGCATCCAAATCAGCCCTTAGATTCATCTCGTCTTCAGGAACTTTGGCCTGCAGAGGGGAGTTGAAAGGGCCATGACGAAATTAGTTGCCTCCGGATTTGCCACGGTCATCGCCATAGCAGCGATTGTTGGCACGGCGGGCGTCGGCATGAGCGTGCAACGCACAGAAGCGCAAACGCCGGTAGCGCAAGTGGCCGCTGCGCCAGTGGACACTATGCGTATTGGCCAGTGTCGGATAAACTACGCCGAACTCCCCGACCAACATCAGCCTGTAGCGATGGAGTGCGAGCACGCCAATTGGGTCGCGCGCAATTGGGGCGGCCAAGTTTTACAGCGCACCGAAACTGGCGTGAGCGAGTTGGCGTCATACGAAGGCCGCAACGATTTCACCGGAGTACCGGCGAGCGCCCTACCACGTGGCGGCTACTGCCGTGCTTGGCTCGAGAACGTCACCGCTGACTTGCAACCGGTAGAGAGTGACTGCCGCGTTGCGCGCCGCGTCGCCGCCGAGCGCGGCGGTCGCGTCCTGTTCATGCCGCTTTAATTAGCGCATCGCGCCAAAGATGCTCGCATGCCCGCGCATGATGCGGGCGATCGCAGCAGGATCTGGTTCTAGCGACCACTCGCCGCGATCAAAGGTGCCGCCAAGCACGATCCCGTCACGCCGGCCAAACATGTAGCCCTCGCGCCCAATCGTGTTGTAGTTGACCTCCGGCTGCGGCAGCAGGATCGCCAATTGCCCACGCACAGGCATGATCTCGGCATCGCCAAACAACCTCCCCGCGCCAAGCCCCGTGCAATTGAACACAGTCCTCTCCGGTAAAGCTTGCACCTGCGCGATGTCCTCAAACGACCGCACCACGATCTCAGCGCCGGCCAAGCGCACGTCGGTCTCCATCTTGCGCAGATAAAGCGGCGTTTCGATCATCATCGTGTCGAACTGGCGCACGTAGGGCCTCGGGAAATTGTGCTCCCCCTGATCAAGATCGCGCTGGTTCACCACCAGTTCGCGCATCGGGTCACCCTCGGCGGCCGGGTATGAGCTATTGGCGCGGTTGGAGAAACTATAGTTGCGCTCCCAGCTCACACCGTACGCATCGCCGACCAAGGTCTGATAACGGCGGAAGGCAAAGCGCGCGGCCTGGATGTGCTGCTCCAGAAACGCCGGGGTTGCATGATCGTCGTCGTAAACCGAGGCCGGCCACCATTGCGCGCCAGCGACATTAGAGGTCGTGTTCGGCGGCAAGTCGCGTGCGTACACGCGCACATTGGCGCCGCGTTCCTGCAATAGCCGCGCTGTCGCCAAGCCCACCGCGCCGCAGCCAAGTACGGCGCAATCCGGCTTGCTCGGATCGAAACCCAAATCCACCGCCAGCTTAGCCGTGCCCCAGGACAGCGTGATGCCGCCGCCGCCGTGTCCATAATTGTGCACCAGCACTTTGTCGCCCAGCGCTTCGCGCGCCACGCGAAAACCGCTCGGCCGAAACGGACGCAAGCCAACATCGATGCGGATGACGCGCTCTTCAGCGACCAGCACCGGCGGCAAGCGCACTGGCTCGCGCGGCTCCCGCCCGAGATCGCGCATCAGACCATCGCCGAAGCCCCGCGTCGCTGCGCACGACGACACCAGCCCCGCCGCGCCGAGCGCCATCACTGTCCGCCTAGTCCGCATAGCTACACCCTTCACATCGCATCAGAGACTTGCCCCATTCTCTGTCAACGGAGTCTTGCGGTACGTACGATTCTGCCCCACATCACCGCGATGCACGGGCATCACGGGCACGCACACGACCACCACGATCACGCCCATCACCACTCCGCCCCCTCCGACAAACGTTATACAATCGCAATCGCGCTGAACCTCGGCTTCGTCATCATCGAAGCCGCCGCCGGTTTTATGGCGAACTCAACCGCGCTGCTTTCGGACGCCACGCACAATCTTTCCGATGTGCTCGGGCTCGCGCTGGCTGGCGGCGCCGCGTGGCTGGCGAAACGCCAATCGAGCGAACGGCGCACCTACGGCTACGCCAAAGCGACTGTGCTCGCCGCGCTCGCCAACGCGTTGGTGCTGGTCATCGCCTGCGGCGGGATTTTGTGGGAGGCGCTGTCGCGTCTCTGGGCGCCGGAGCCTACGCAGCCGTTCTTCGTCATGGGCGTCGCAGCTATTGGCGTGTTGATCAACGGCGCGACCGCGATGCTCTTCCTGGCTGGTCGCAAGGAGGACGTGAACGTGCGCGGCGCCTATCTGCACATGCTGGCCGACGCCGGTGTCTCCGCTGCTGTCATCGTCGCCGGCGCACTGATCTGGCTGACGGCGCTCGACTGGATCGACCCGGCGATCTCAGTTGCGGTCGTCCTGCTGATCCTTTGGGGCACATGGGGGCTCTTGCGCGAGTCGCTCGATCTCACGCTCGACGCGGCGCCGGCGCATATCGATGTCGCCGAGGTGCGCTCATTCCTGGCAGAGCAGTCCGGCGTCATAGCCGTGCATGATCTCCACGTTTGGGCCATGGGTGCGACCAAGCCAGCGCTGACAGCGCACCTTGTTCGCCCCGAAGGTAGCGACGATGCATTCTTGGCCGATGTCGCGGCCGCCATCACCAAACGCTTCGGCATCGCGCACGTGACGTTGCAAGTCGAACGCACCCAGCGCGACGATTGCGCCGAGTGCCACTGAACGGCGCTACCCTTCAGACCACGTCTTCAACAATTGATGCGCGATCGCGAACGACGGCGGCGCGAACGCGTCTGGATGCTTGCCGGCAATCAGCAACTTCGCTTCATCGCGCGTAAACCAGCGGACGCTCTCAAGCTCGAACGTATCCACTGTCTCGGAATCGTTCTCGACCTCGCACAGCACGCCGATCATCAGCGAATGTGGAAATGGCCACGGCTGCGTTGAGTGCATGGTTACTTGCTTCACGATGAGCCCCGCCTCCTCGTGCGTCTCACGCGCCACGGCTTCCTCGATCGCTTCGCCCGGCTCGATAAAGCCAGCCAACGCCGAGAACATGCCGCGCGGCCACACCTTCTGGCGGCCGAGCAAACACTTGTCGCCGAAGGTCGGGACCATGATGCAAACCGGATCGACGCGCGGAAAATGCTCGGCCGAGCACCGTGGGCACTCACGTTTCCAGCCGGCCTCGACCACAAGCGTTGGCCCACCGCAATTGGCGCAATAGCCGTTCTTCACATGCCACTCGAACACCGCCTTGGCTGGCCCGAGCGTCGCCAGATCATCACGCGACAGCCGTGAGCCCAGCGCACGAAGATCGTCGAAGCGGCCCAGCCCCTCCAGCCGGCTGGGATCAGCAACATCGATGGCGAAATGCGCGAGGCCCGCCGCGTTCACACCTAGAAACAGCGTTCCCGCATCCGCCGGTGCGATGCGCGTGCGCGCATGCGCCGTGAGCCAGCCGGGCGCGACGACCCCCGCCTCCTCAGTCACGAACGGCTGCTGCTGGTGAAACGGCAGGATCAGCGTGTCCGCCGCATCGAGCGCAGCGGCAAGCCAGGCCGCATCGCGGCGGTGGTGACCGGCCCGGTCGAGCGGCGCGCCGGTGAAGGCGTTTGGATTGAGCGGCTGCAAGATCAGGCCGCCGGCTTCCGGAAGCGCAGCACAAACTGATCGGTGTGGCCGCGAATGTCGCCTTCGAAAACGCGCACGGTGTGATCGTCGGCCGGATTGCGCAGCACCTCGCTCTCGCCATCCAGCACAAAACCCGCCGCTTCCGCTTCGCGGATGACTTGCGCGCGATCGATGCGGTGGAGGTCGGCTTGCGGGTCAGGGTTGATCGTGTGGCCCGGCACGGCGGCGTGATCGATGATCACATACACACCGCCCGGCTTCAGCGCCGCGAACACGGCGCGATTGATCGCCGGGACGTCGAGCCCGAGCTGCGGGTAGAAGAAGTCGTGATAAATCTGCGAGACGAACACTGCGTCGAGCGGCTCGGCGATGCTCCAACCCTGATAGCCGTTCTGCAGCACACTGATGTTCTGATACTGCGGCGCGACCGCGAGAATGGCCCGCGGGCGATCCGGCGCCGCGTTCGGGCGATCGATGGCATAGACGTGGCCGCTATCGCCGACAGCAACCGAGAAGAGCCGCGTGTAATAGCCGCCGCCCGGCCCATAATCGGCGATACGCCAGCCCTCGCGGACGCCAGCGAACGCCATGATCTCAGCCGGGTGGCGCAGCGCGTCGCGGGTGCGGTCAGCTTCGGGCCGGCGCGCATCGGCCACGGCGGCGGCGATGTGCGGCGCGCTTGCGGTCACCTCGGGCGGCGCATTGAGCGCCCCGCCGCCAGCGCACGCCCCGATCAAAAGCGCCGCGCCCAGCCCAGCCAGCAGATTTCGCATGGAATTCTCCCTTGTTGGACCGGGTTCTAGCCCGCCGCCGCGCGCCCTGTCTCCCGTATTTGAACGATTGGAAACCTGGGCGCGTTACACTGGTGCTCATGATTCCCGTGACGCCCACCCTCGCCATCGACGAGCGCGACCTTGAGGAGCGGTTCATCCGCGCCGCCGGGCCGGGCGGCCAGAACGTCAACAAGGTCTCCACCGCGGTGGAGCTGCGCTTCAACGTCAACGGCTACACGGAGCTGCCCGACGACATCCGCGCGCGGCTGGCAAAGCTCGCCGGCCGGCGCCTGACGCTCGACGGCGAGATCGTGCTGCGCGCCGACGAACACCGCACGCAAGACCGCAATCGCTCCGAGGCATTGGCGCGGCTCGTGGCGTTGGTTGAGCAAGCCAGCCACCGCCCCAAGCCGCGCAAGAAAACCAAGGTGCCACGCGCTGCAAAGCAAAAGCGCCTTGATGGCAAGACACGGCGCGGCGACGTGAAGGCCAAACGCGGTCGCGTGCGCGATCACGATTGATCAATGTCCCGCGCGTCCGGAATGGCGCTCGGTGGTGAAACGCTAACCCGGCTTCCGAAACCGCAGCATGAACTGATCGGTGCGACCACGGATGGCCGGATCGAACACGTTGGTGGTGCGGCTGTCCTGGGGATTGCGCAGAGCTTGGCTTTCGCCGTCGAACACAAAGCCTGCCGCTTCCACTTCCTGGCGCACGATCGCCGGATCAATGCGATGCAGAATGGCATCGCCGCTGGTCTCGATCGGCGCACCGGCGACAGCGGTGTGATCGATCACCACATAGAGCCCGCCCGGCTTCAGCGCCGCGAACGCCGCGCGGTTCATCGCCGCGCGATCGCCGAGCGCGTATTCGGTGATCGCCATGTCGTGATAGTTTTGCGCCGTGAAGATCACGTCGAGCGGTTCTGGGAACGCCAGCGCATCATACGGCGTGCGCGCCATCACCGCGTTCGGATATTGCGCCGCGACCGCGAGCACTGGTGTCTCATATTCACCGGCGACGCCATCGGGACGAATGGTCGGATAAACCCGGCCCTCATCGCCGACGGCCACCGCGAACAAGCGCGTCCAGTACCCACCACCCGGGAAAATGTCAGCGACGCGGTCACCCGGCTCGATCTGCGCGAACGCTAGGGTTTCAGCCGGATAGCGCATGGCGTCCCGCTCGACATCGGTGGCGGGACGGCGCGGGTCAGCGAGTGCGGCGACAATATTGGCGGCGTCAGCGGTGACTTCCACCGGCGCTGGCGGCGCCGCCGCTTGCTGCTGGCCGCAAGCGCTCAGCGCCACGGCTGCGGCAGCTGCGATCAGAAAATGTCTCATGATGGTCCTCCTCCGCCTGGATAGCCGGGCGGAGAACGCGCTTCACCTCAAACGCGACGAACGGCAGCGCCAAGCGCGATCAGCGCCCGCGCTTGACGCTCTGCGGCGGGGGCGTGAGTTCCAGCTGCTCTGGCGGCGCCGGCAAGCGCGGGGCAGCCTCGATCTGAGCGGGCGCGGCGATATCGATGCCGGCGTCGCCCGCGCCCAATTCCTTGAACTTGCGCGCCTGCGGCATGACCCGGCTTTCGACGGAGCCGAGCAGCGCGTTGTAGCGGGTCACCGTGCTGCCGAGGGCGTCGCCAACTTTGCCCATGTGATCGGCCATAACCGCCATGCGGCGATAGAGTTCGCGGCCAAGCTCGGCGATCTCCTGCGCGTTCTTAGCGCTCTGCTCCTGGCGCCAGCCATAGGCGACCGACTTCGCCAGCGCCACCATCGTGCTTGGCGTGGTGATAATCACCTTCGACGCGAACGCGTCGTCAAACAGGTTCGGATCGCGCTCGGCGGCGGCGGAGAGAAATTGCTCGCCCGGCACGAACAGCACGACAAAGTCCGCCGTTGCCGGCACGTGCTTCCAATAATCTTTCGACGCCAAGCTTCGCACGTGCGCCTTCAACTCGGCGGCGTGCTTCTTCAAAAAGCCCTCGCGCGCGACCTCATCTGTGGCTTCCATGGCGTCGAGATAGCCAGAGAGCGCCACTTTCGAATCCACCACGATGCAGCGGCCGCCCGGCAGATTGATCACCACGTCCGGCCGCAGCCGCGAGCCTTCGCCATCGGTGGTGGAAACCTGTTCAATGAAATCGACATTCGCCGCGAGCCCCGAAAGCTCCAACACGTTGCGCAACGTTTGCTCGCCCCAACGGCCGCGCATCTTCGGCGAGGCGCGCAAGGCCGTCAGCAAATTCTGCGTTGTCTTGTTGTTGGAGCCAACGGCGTCCATGATCTGGCGCACCTGCTCGCCCATCGCCGACTTGTCCTGCAGCCGCGCCTTCTCCAGCGCATCAACGGACGTCGCCAATTTCGCCAACGCTTCCTGCGCCGGGGTCAGCACTTCCTTCACGCCGCCGGCGGCGGCCTGCTTGTGTTTTTCGAACGTCTCATTGGCCAAACTCATAAAACTGGCTTGCGACGCCTCGAGCGCCTTGGCGGCCAGCGCCAGGAAGCGCGCCTCCTCGGATTCCGAGCGCTCGCTTTTTTGGGCCTTGGCGCCGGCAAGTTCGGTCGCCAGTTCGAGGTTCTGTTTACGGGCGCCCTCAAGCTCCGCCCGAAGCCGGTCACGCTCGGCCCGGATCGGCTCGACCCCGGCGGAACGGTAGGCAAACCAGCCCGCGGCGCCGATGGCGACCACGGCCAGCAATAGCAAAAGTGATTCGATCATTCCGGAAGCCTAGCAGTCTGCCGGCCCCGACCACATGCCAAGCCAGTATAGGGTTGATCTGGCGCATGGCGGAAGAGCCAGGCGGGGCCTATTTTCCGTGGATGAACGCATTCGATTACCTGATCCCGATCGCCCTGCTGGTTGTGTTCGGGGTGCTGTGCTTTGGCATTTTCGCCATGTTTCGCGGCGGCGATTTCGGGCGCTCCTGGTCGAACAAGGCCATGCGCCTGCGGGTGGTCGCGCAATTCGTTGCGGTCCTGATCCTAGTTGCGGCGCTGTGGTTTAAGCAGCAATACGGGTGACATGGTTCGCATCGATAAAATCGTCACCAAGGCCGGCGACGGCGGCAAGACCCGCCTCGCCACCGGCGAGCAGGTTTCCAAAGCCAGCGCGCGCGTTGAAGCTTACGGCGCTGTGGACGAGGCCAACTCGGCCATTGGCGTTGCGCGCCTTCACACCACCGCCGACGCCGTGCTCGACCCCATCCTCGACCGCGCGCAGAACGATCTCTTCGATCTCGGCGCCGATCTCGCAACGCCGCAGGCTGACGACCTGAAGTTCGAACCGCTGCGCATCCAAGAGAGCCAGACGCTGCGGTTGGAAGCGGAGATCGATCAGCTCAACGAAACGCTTGAGCCGCTAACCTCCTTCATCCTGCCGGGCGGCTCGCCTGCCGCGGCGCATCTTCACCTTGCGCGCGCCATCGCGCGCCGGGCCGAACGCGCGATCGTCGCGGCGGCTGCGGTGGAGACTATCTCGCCGGAGGCGATCAAGTTTGCGAACCGGCTTTCGGATCTGCTGTTCGTCGCGGCCCGCTACGCTAACGATCAGGGCAAGGCCGATCTGCTGTGGAAACCGGGGGCGAACCGCTGATGCGCGGCGGCATCCATCACATCGATCTCACTGTGAAAGACGCGTACGCGTCACGCGCGTTTTACGAAAGCGTTCTCGGCTTCATGGGCTATCGCATTTCGGGTTCGATTTCTGACTTTAGCGACACCGCGCCAAACGGCTACGACTTCGATCTGCGCGACGGCGGCGATTTCTGCTCCATCGGAATCCTCAGCGCACGCGGCCCCAACGCGGGCCGTGGACATGATCGCTACAGCGCCGGTCTTCATCACATCGCTTGGACTGCAGCAAGCCGGGACGATGTTGACGCCATGCACCAGCATCTGCTCAGCATGGGCGCGACAATTCTGGACGCGCCTGCCGAATATCCCCGATATGGCGCGGGCTATTACGCGGTGTTCTTCGCCGATCCGGACGGCTTGAAGCTGGAATACGTCCACAAACCCTAGACGAAGAAACGGGCCGCGCTTTCACGCGGGCCGTTCTCCAAACGCTGATAAGCGCGATTTTTAGTTTTTGTCTTTCATCGCGTCCTTGGCGTCGCCAAGCTTGTCGCGGGCTTCGCCCTTAGCTTGATCGATCTTGCCTTTGATCTTCATTGACTCATCGCCAGTGACGTTGCCGATGCCTTCTTTGATGGCGCCCGACGCTTTGTCGGCCGCACCTTTTGCGTGCTCTTTGTCCATGATTTCTCTCCTTGGGTATGTGAGAGAAACGTCTTGCGCGCCGACCTGTTCCGAATGGAACATCAGGCGATGTATTGCGCGCCGTTCATGGTAAGCGTCGCGCCAGTCATGAAACCCGCGCCATCTGACGCGAGAAACGCGACGGCATGTGCGATCTCTTCGCCCCTGCCTAAGCGTCCCACTGGAATCGTGCCGATAATTTTCTTCAACACGTCTTCCGGCACCGCAGCGACCATTTCTGTATCGATGTAACCAGGCGCGATCGCGTTTACGGTAACGCCCTTATTTGCGCCTTCTTGCGCCAGTGCTTTGGTGAAGCCGATCATGCCGGCCTTGGCGGCGGAATAATTCACCTGCCCGACTTGGCCCTTCTGGCCATTGATCGAGCTGATGTTGATGATGCGCCCGAAGCCGCGCGTGCGCATGCCTTCGATCACTTGGCGCGTCATGTTGAAACACGAATCCATGTTGACGCGGATAACTTCCGACCACTGCTCGTGGGTCATCTTGTGAAAGAACCCGTCGCGGGTGATGCCAGCATTGTTCACGAGCACGTCGATCGGCCCAAGTTCGGCCTCCACCGCCTTCGCGGCGGCGGCGCAATCTTCGAATGAACCGACATTGCCCTTGATGACCATGATGCCGAGTTCTCTGGCGGTCGCCTGCGCCGCTTCCTCGTTGCCCGAATAGCCGGCAGCGACCTTCATGCCGTCGGCCTTCAGCCGCGCCGAGATAGCTTTGCCAATGCCTCGTGTTCCACCCGTCACGAACGCCACGCGCGTCATATGCTTCCTCCCGAATTTTCGTCTAATGCGAAATCTTCTGGGATCACATTGCCCGACTCCATGAGAGAGGCAACAGCGCCCGGCAAAAATGCTATGGTGCGCCAAGAATGGAGCCCCAATGACCGATCTCACCGCCGCCCGCCAGCAGACCGTGCGCGACCACATGGCGCTCGAAGTCACGCACGACTGGGACGGCGTCATCGCCACCTTCCAGCACCCGCGCTACGAGATGCACGGCGGCGGCCAAGTGTTTGACGGCGAGGCCGCCGTGCGCGGCTACTTCTCCGCCTCGCGGACGCCGTTTCCGGATCAGGGCAACGAGATCATCGCCCTCGCGGCGGACGGCGACACCGTGCTGGTCGAGTTCTGGCTGACGGGCACGCACCTAGGCCCACTCACGCTCGGCGGGCGCACCATCGCGCCCACCGGCAAAACTTTTCGCATCCGCATTGCCGCCAGCTTCGAGTTCGCGCCGAACAGCGACAAGATTGTTTGTGAGCGGCCTTATTTCGATCAAGGCGCGGTGCTGCGGGCGCTTGAGCTAGTCTGAGCCGCTCTCATTATCGTGCCGGTGCTTGTACTTAGCGCGCTGCACTTTGTGGATGCCCTTCCACTTGGCGCGGTTTGCCGCCGCAGCGGCCGGGTCTTCTTTGCTCGCTACGAACGCGAGTTCGCGTTGCAGTTTCAAATACGATTCCCAACGCTCGGCGCTGAGACTGCCATCGGCGAGCGCAGCCAGAATGGCGCAGCCGGGCTCGGAACCGTGCGTGCAATTGGAAAATTTACAGGCCGGCATCAGCATCATGATGTCGGTGAAGCTTTCATCCAGCGCCGCCTCATCAGCTACTAAGCCAAGCTCGCGCATGCCAGGCGTGTCGATCAGCAGCGCGCCGCCGGGCAAACGAAACAGCTCGCGGTGCGTCGTCGTGTGGCGGCCGCGATCGTCGTCCTCGCGCACCGCGCCGGTCGACATCAGCTCCTGACCGGCCAACGCGTTCAGCAACGTCGACTTGCCGGCGCCGGAACTGCCCAGCAGCGCCGCCGTCACGCCCGGCTGCAGCCACTGATCCAGCGCGTGGACGCCATCGCCGGTTAGGGCCGAGAGCGTCACCACCGGCGCACCGGCGGCGATGTCGACAACGGCTTGGCGTTCGCCGTCCAAATCCAGGCTCAAATCAGCCTTGGTCAGCACCACAACCGGCGACGCGCCGCTATCGCGCGCCGCGATCAGATAGCGCTCCAGCCGGCGCGGGTTGAGATCGTTGTTCAGGCCGGCGACCAGGAACGCGATGTCGACATTGGCGGCGACCACCTGCACGCCGACGCCGCCCGCGGCGCGGCGCGTGAACGCGCTCTTGCGCGGCATCAGCGCATGAATCAGCGCGTCGCCATCCTCGGTCTCGCGACTGATCGCCAACCAGTCGCCGACCACGGGATGATCGCCTCGCGCCGCTTCGGCAGCAAAGCGCCCGCTCATCCGCCCCGCACACTCGCCGGCATCCGTCGCCAAACGCCAAAGCCCACGATGGTGCGCGATCACGCGCGCGGGCGACAAACCCGCCGCGGCATGCGGCGCAAAAGCGGCTTGAAGCGCATCGCTCCAGCCAAAATCATTGATCATGCTGCCAGCCTAGCAGATTTCGCGCCCACGCGCGCTAAGCCAGCATCTTTTCGTAGCGCCAGATATCAAGCGGGAACAGCGCGCCATCCGGCATATCGAGCTGGATGGTGGAGACGCCGGTATTGCGCCAGCCGCTCTTATCGTAGAACCGCGCGGCGCGCCCGTTGCCGATGGCGCAGGCTAGCCAGATCAGCGGCGCGCCTTTGGCCTTCAGTCGCAGTTCAGCGTCGGCGATGAGCGCTGCGGCCACGCCGGTCCCGCGCGCTTCGGCAGCGACATAGAGCTGATTTAGCTCGTCGCCTTTCATCAGCGAGAACCCTACCGGCGCGCCCACTGGGCCAGCGACGCGCGCGTCGGCCAACGTCTTTGTCAAATGAAGCTCGAAGTTTTCAACCGTACGAATGCGCTTGATCTCGTCCGGCATCAGCGCCGCGTGCGCATCCTGCCAGCCTGCATGCCAGAGCCGCGCAATACGTGGAACTTCGGAAGCCTCAGCAGCGCGGACGATCATGAGCGCTCGAATAGCGGCCCGGACTTGAAGGCCAGCATCAACGCTATGCCAAGCGCAGGCCACTGCACCCAGAACCCCTCGCCTGTCATCACATCCAGCACCAGCAGCACCGCCAGGATGACGACCCAGCGCTGCGCCAACGCGATGACTTTCGCTTTCTCCGACCCCGGCGCGGACGGCGCTTTGCGGCCCTTGCCCCTCTTGCCGGCCGCAGCGCCATCGCCGTCGCCGACGCTATAGACGTTGACACCCTCGGCGAAATTCTTTGGCTGCTTTTCGCCCAGATAGTGGAAGCCGACCGAGAGCTTCTTCTGCACCTGATCGTACACTTGCTGCGAAATCAGGATGCCGCCGGGCTCAGCCATGCTCTGCAGCCGCGCCGCAAGATTGACGCCCTCACCCAACAGATCGTCGCCATCGACCATCACGTCGCCGAGATGAATGCCGATGCGGAAGCGCAAGGCGTTCTCTGCGTCAGCCGCAAGTTCGCGCTGCACTTCGATGGCGCACTGCACCGCTTCAACGACCGACGGAAATTCCGCGATCAACCCGTCGCCCGCCGTGTTTGCGATCCGGCCATGGTGACGCGCGATGAATTGCGAGAACACGCCCCGCGCCGCCCGCAACGCCCCCAGCGTGGCGACCTCGTCCGCCTCCATGACGCGGCTATAACTGGCCGCGTCAGCAGCGAGGATGGTGGTGAGTTTGCGTTGGACTTGGGACATTGCGAACCGCTTAGCGCATTTCGACCAGGCGAGCGCCTGCGATTAAATGCGCATCAACGATGAAGCGCAAGCGCACGGTCATTCGGCCGCGACGACGACCGGATGCCCCAATTGCGCGACTGCATAGGCCAGCGCGGCGCGAATATCGTCACGCTCCAGATCGGGAAAATCGGCTAGGATTTCATCCTCGGTCGCGCCATGCGCGAGCATTTCGAGAATGTCCACCACGCGAATGCGCATGCCCCGAATGCAAGGCCGCCCGTGGCACTGCTCAGGCCGCACGGTGATGCGCGAGAGGAGGTCGTTGCTCATCGCCGCAAGATAGCACGCTGGCAGGCAGCCGCCAATCCGGGCGCGCGGGGCTAGCCTTGCCGGAGGATTTTCTCGATGGCTTTGCCCTTCGCCAACTCGTCGATCAGCTTATCCAGATAGCGAATTTCGCGCATCAGCGGCTCTTCGACGTTCTCGACCCGTACGCCGCAGACGACGCCCGTAATCAGATCGCGCGCAGGATTGAGCTTCGGCGCTTCGGCGAAGAAATCTTCAAAGCTCGTCTGCTTCTTGATCTGCGCATTGAGCTTCGCCTGCGTGTACCCCGTCAGCCAGCGAATGATCTCATCCACCTCCGCCTTCGTCCGCCCCTTCTTCTCGGCCTTGGCGACGTAGTGCGGATACACGCTGGCGAAGCTGATGGAATAGATGCGGTGCTTGGCGGGCGCAGCTTTCGCGGACTTGGGCTTGGACGCAGACATGGCTGCCAAGTGTAGCGCGTCGCGATCGAGATCGCTACAACGTCCCAATGGGGATCGCCTTAGAATTGCTCATGGCCCGCGACGAGGACATTGCGACCCTTGTGCGTAAACCCAAGCAGACGCGCGCTGTCATCGACAAGAATTGGAGCGGCGCAGAGTCCGAAAAGGATCATCAAGCACGCCGGAGCATGAGCATCTGGCGCACCTTCGGCGAACTCGACTACGTCTTGCGTGCCGGGCGCCCGCAGGGCGAATTGCCACTTGGTTTTCTCGGCGCAGACGGACACGTGCTGGGTAAGGTCAAACGCACGCGCCGAATCCACGTCGGCGATAAGGTCGTTGAATATCCCGAATATGAAAACGAAAAGGACTTTTACAACGGCCCGCCGAGCGCCTTCCTCTCAAATCAGGTCGCGGAGGTTAACCACGCGCTCGGTCAGGTCGACGACGATTGGATCAAGCGGGCTTACAACCCGGATGATCTCATCGCCCCTATCACGCTAGAAGCACCAGCTTTCGACCTCGACCAACACGTCCGTGAGCATGTCCAAGCGTGCCAAGAGATCACGTGCGAGCTGAAGGCCTTCATCGCGCGAGCGGCGCGCGATGAAATGGGCCTAATTCGCTTTCACTGGTAACTGGCTCGCGAGGTCACCGCTCCACACACACCGCGATCCCCATACCGCCGCCGATGCAGAGCGTCGCTAGGCCCTTGCTTTTCCCGCGGCGTTGCAGCTCATAGAGCAGCGTCGTCAGCACGCGCGCGCCGCTGGCGCCAATCGGATGGCCGATCGCGATCGCGCCGCCGTTGACGTTCACGATGGCCGGATCCCAACCCATATCCTTGTTCACGGCGCAGGCTTGTGCGGCGAAGGCTTCGTTGGCTTCGACCAGATCGAGATCGCCGACCTTCCAACCTGCCCGCTCCAGCGCCGCTTTCGACGATGGAATCGGCCCCGCGCCCATCAAAGCCGGATCGACGCCGCGCGAAGCCCATGAGGCGATGCGGGCGAGCGGCGTGAGGCCACGCTTCTTGGCTTCGTCAGCGGTCATCAGCACCAAAGCCGCGGCGCCGTCATTGATGCCGGACGCGTTGGCGGCGGTGACTGTGCCGTCTTTCTTGAACGCCGCGCGCAAACCGGCGGCGCCTTCGACGGTGGCGTCGTGTTTGATATATTCGTCGTTCTCAACCACCGTATCGCCCTTGCGGCCCTTCACGGTGACGGCGACGATCTCGTCCTTGAACTTGCCGGCCTTCTGCGCCGCGCTCGCCTTCTGCTGGCTGAGCGTGGCGAACTGATCTTGCTGCTCGCGCGTGATCTGCCATTTTTCGGCGACGTTCTCGGCGGTGACGCCCATGTGATAGGCGTTGAAGACGTCCGTCAGGCCATCCTTGATCATCGTGTCGCTGAACGAAAGATCGCCCATCTTCTGGCCGGCGCGTAAGTGCGCGGCGTGCGGCGAGAGGCTCATGTTCTCTTGCCCGCCGGCGACGACGACCGTGGCATCGCCCGCCTTCAGCTGCTGGTAGCCCACGACCACCGCGCGCAGACCCGAGCCGCACACCTGGTTCAAGCTCCAGGCCGGGCTCTCGTCCGGCACGCCGGCGGCGCGCGAGGCTTGCCGCGCCGGGTTCATGCCCTGGTTAGCGGTAAGGACCTGCCCGAGCACCACCTCAGACACATCCTTAGCGTCGACTTTGGCGCGCTGCAGCGCGGCTGTGATCGCTGTGCGGCCAAGCTCATGAGCCGGCACTGCAGCAAAGCTGCCATTGAACGAGCCAACCGGGGTGCGGGCGGCGGAAACGATGACGATGTCGGTCATGAGACGGGGCTCCAGGGGCGCGAACGCCTTGGTCTGAAAGGGAGACTTAACCTCCTATCGCACAAGCAGGGGGCGAAATCCAAGTCGGCCCGTCGCAATCGCTGACCCAAAACAGAGGCTTTGTCTTGCATTGCGGCGAAGGACGCGGGATTCTCCCTTTAGGCCCGCGCCTTCGCGGGCGCCAGATTCAAGGAATACCCACGTGGCGGATGCGAACGGCCAGCAGGCGAATGACGCCGGCGGTGACGCTGAGGCTCAAGGCGAGCCAGTCGTCATCAAGAAGTACGCCAACCGGCGGCTCTACAATACCGCGGCCTCGAGCTATGTGACGCTCGACCACCTCTCCGAAATGGTGCGCGCCAACACCGACTTTATCGTGCTCGACGCCAAGACCGGCGATGACATCACCCGCTCGGTGCTGACGCAGATCATTTTCGAGCAAGAGAGCAAAGGCCAGAGCATGCTGCCGGTGCAGTTTCTGCGCCGCCTGATCCGCTTCTATGGCGACCAGATGCAAGGCTTCCTGCCGCCCTATCTCGACATGAGCATGGAGAGCTTCTCCAAGGCGCAGGAGCAGATGCGCGAAAACTTCTCGCGCACCTTCGGCGCAGCGACGCCGATGGCAGGCTTCGAGGAGCAAGCGCAGCGCAATGTGGCGCTGTTTCAGCAAGCGATGAAAGTCTGGACCCCGTTCGCGGCGGCCGGGATGCAAGGCATGCCGGGAATGCCAGGCGTCGCGCCGAAAACGGCGGCGCAGGAAGATGCCGACAAAGACGAGCAACTCGCCGAACTGCGCAAGCAGATGGAAGCGATGCAAAAGCAGCTCGACGCGATGGCCCGCGCCAAGGGCTAAGCGCTACAGCGACGGTGGCGTCGTCGTGAAGATCTCGAACATGACCAGCAGCGTGTAAGCGCCCCAGATCGCGGTGAGAATGATTGCGCCGATCATCGGCAGCAGCGCCGAGCCGTCGGATGTGCGCGCGTGCGCGGTGGTCGTGGCTTCATGTGTCATGGCGCGAGGCTACGCCGAAGATGCTGTTCCCGCCAAGGGTTTCAATCCCAGACCGGCGGCTTGCGGTCCTTCCACGGCATTTCCTTCTCTAACTGCCCCGCCAGCCGAAAGAGCGTCGCTTCGTCGGCGTAGCGGGCGGTGAACATCATGCCGATCGGCAGCCCGCTCGCGCTTTGCGCCAACGGCAGAGACAGCGACGGCTGGCCGGTCATGTTGAACGGCGGCGTAAAGCCAAACGTCGAAGCTTGGCGATTATCGAACTCGCGCAGATCGTCAGTTAGCGTGTCGAGGTAGTCGACGCGCGGCGGCGGCGTGCACATCACGGGGGACAGCCACACGTCCCATGTCTCAAAGCGCTGCAGTATTTGGCGGCTCAGCAGCCGCAATTGTTGCGCGCCCCAAAGCGCGTCCTGACCGGTCATCGCGAGGCCGCGCTCGTAGAGCCGTCGCGCCAACCCTTCGATCTCGTCGCCCGGCTCACGGCCAATGACTTCGATCCAGCGCTTCATGCCAGCGGCGAAGGCCGACGCGGAAACCATGCCTTGCGCCTGATAGAGTGCGCGATAGTCGATCCCGAGCCCCTCCTCACGCACGTCATGGCCAAGGGCGGCCAGCGTCTCCGCCGTCCGCTCCAATGCCGCCTGTACTTCCGGATCGATCGGGTTCCCAGTTGGCGTTTCGCTCGACCAGGCGATACGCAGCCGCCCCGGGCTTTTGCTGACGTCATCGAGATACGGCCCATCCTGCCGCGGCGCCGCATACGGGCTTGCCGGTTGCGGGTAGCCGGTCGCGTCCAGCATCGCGGCGCTGTCGCGCACAGTGCGGCTGACGACGTGATCGACCGAAAAGCCGATGACGCGATCCGTGTCGTGAATGCCGTTCGGGTTGCGGTCGCGCGTCGTCTTCATGCCCACGAGGCCGCAGCACGCTGCCGGAATGCGGATCGAGCCGAGGCCGTCGCTCGCATGCGCCAGAGGGACCATGCCCGCCGCCACCGCGCTCGCTGCGCCGCCGGATGAGCCGCCCGAAATGTGATCGGTATTCCAAGGATTGCGGCAGGGCCCAAGCAGCGCTGAGGTGGTTACGCCAGGAATGCCGAATTCCGGCGTATTGGTTTTGCCCGCCATTACCACGCCCGCGGCGCGGTAGCGCGTGATCAGTTCGCTATCCTCTTTGTCGGCGGCAACGCGCGCGAAGCGGCTCGCCGACGTGCGCGGCCAGCCTTTAACTCTGACGCCCAGGTCCTTGATCAAAAACGGCACGCCTTTGAAGGGCCCGTCCGGCAGTGGCGCAGCGGCGACGGCGCGCGCTTCCTCGAACGCCTGGTAAACGACGGCGTTGAGCTTGCCGTTGTGGCGCTCTATGCGCGTGATGGCAGCGTCCAATACTTCGCTTGGCGTCACCTCGCCCTTGCGCACCAGCGCCGCCAGCCCGAGCCCATCGTAGTTCGCATAATCCTGCATGCTCGCCTCCGGCGACAACGATAGCGGTTAATTCGCATTTGGCACGTTCGATGCAGCGTCCCTGCGCATGAGCGCCGCCCGCCTTCTGTCCGTTGTGGACGCTGAGTTCCAAGAACTCGGTGAACAGCGCCAGGGCGATCGCCGCGCCGCCAATCGCCGCGCGCCGCGCGCCAAGCTCGACACCATGTTCGCCGCGACGCTGATCAACCATGTCACGGCGCCCGAAGCGCCACACGCAAACGCCTACGCCGCGCCGACGCTGCGCGTTGGTATCGTGGCGAACGTCGTCGCCTAGGCGCCGACGGACCGCCGGCTTCCAGCCGGCATGCGGTGTTTAAGCTGGGACGGCTTGTTCTGGGGCTTGACGAAAGAGCCGGCTGGAAGCCGGCGGTCCGATGGAGCTGCGTTAAGCGCGCTTCTTGCCGGTTTCGAATTCAGCCAGCCAGGTATCGATCGCATCGAGCCGCGCTTCGATGTCGGACAGACGGTCACCAGAATCGCCGGTTGCCGACGGCGGCTCGCGCGACGCGACGCCGCTCTTCAACGTCACCATCACCAAATCGGCGCTCAGCACGGTAGCGAAGACGCTCAGCTCTTCCGCCGTCGGCGCCCGTTCATTGGTAAAGACGCGGTGCAGCTCCGCCCGCTCCATCCCTGCGGCGACAGCGAGCGACGTGCGGTCGAGGCCCCGTTCCGTCAGCTTCGCATCGAACCAGTCGGCGTCGAAAAACAGGGACATCGGGTCACTCAAGCTTCAATCGGCGCCGTTCGTGCAACGGCGCTGGATCATGGACGGCCTTATCCTTCCCCGATTCGCCCGCTGGCTCGACTTCTCAATCGCTCTGGCTGTGGGGATGTGGTGTCTGTGAGCACCTAGCCGCACAAGGAAAAGGGCGGCGGGGAAAGCCCCACCGCCCTCTCAACTTGTTGTCGTGAGCGATCAGCCCTGACCGGCGAACTCAACGTCGCGGCGGGCGGAGATAATCGTCACCACGACGCCAGCCAGAACGTCCAGCAGCGACATGATCATGATGATGAAGAACACGCTGGTGGCGAACGCCGGGTGCAGCAGGAATTCCACCAAGCAGATGATAAACACCAACATCGACAGCGCATGATTAAAGATCGCCGCGGTGCCGGTTGACGTCGATTTCAGCAACTCGATGAAAAGCAGGATCAGCGCCAGCAAAACCATCACGTCACCGAACGTGAGAATCCACTGCACGCCGGAGGCCATGCCCACCGACATCCATTCGGCGCCGAGATGTGTGCGCACATCGACGCCGTCTGCCGTGGCGGTCGCGCCGAACGCCCAAATATTATACGTCAAAACCGGGATTAGGATCAGCGGAAAGACGTTGAAAATGGCCCCCATGGGACTCCCCTCGTTCGCAGGCCGACGGCGATTTCTCGACGCAGCCGCAGCCAAACCAGCCGTACCTAACGGATTGCCGCTCATAGCTCGTCCGTCCCCCCCGGCAACCGCGCCCGGCTTCTGAGCCACATAACCCCCCAAAGGTCGGTCATGTTCGCGGCCAGTCTGCCAAGATTGGTATATTTCGAGCGCCCAGCGCCCCTGTGTCGATGGTTAACCTCTAAAAACTCCACTGCATAGCCTTCGCGCAACATCAGAGCGGCCATAAAGCGGTGCATGTGATCAAAGTACGGGAGGCGCAAAAAAGCATCCCGTTTGAACACCTTGATACCGGAGCCGCTGTCGTCAGCGCCATCTTTCAGGGCGCTCTTGCGGATGTTGTTGGCGATGCGCGAGGCGACCCGTTTGCTCCAGGAATCCTGACGCTTGCCGCGCTTGCCGGCCACCATGCCGAGATCGGAGGGGGCGTCTGCGCGCGTCAGGCGAGTCAACAGGCGCGGCAGGTCAGCCGGATCGTTCTGGCCGTCGCCGTCGAGGGTGCCTATCACCGGCGCCCGCGCCGCCAGCACGCCCGTCCGAACGGCCCGGCTTTGGCCGGAATTCTTGCGGTGGCCAATGAGCCGTAGAGCCGGCAGCTCCTGCTTCAGCGCGGCCAGTTCGCCGCGCGTGTCGTCACGGCTGGCGTCATCGACGAAAATCATCTCGTAGGAGCGCCCGTCGAGCACGGCGGCAATTTCGCGCGCCAGGGCGGCGGCGTTGCCGGCCTCATCGCGCATCGGCACGACCACGCTGAACTCGATCGTTTCGGGCAAGCCGTCAGCCTCAATCCGCCCGTCTTTTGGCGGGGCCGGCTCTCTTAGCGGTTCGCCGGGACGGAGGCGAGGGCGCAAACCGTGCAAACGGGCGCCCTTTCCCGGCCAAATCCCGGTACACCGCCCCGATGCGCGCGCCCGACACCATCTCGCTCTACGATCAGTTCGCCCGAGGCTGGCGTGGCTTTGCGCTGATTGCCCTGATCGGACTGGTATCGAGCCAGTTCGGGGCCGGCCGAATCCCAGTCATCGACACCGACGAGGCCCGCTTCGCCCAGGCCACGCGGCAGATGGTCGAAACCGGCGACTACACCGAAATCCGGCTGCAGGACGAAGCCCGCAACAAGAAGCCCATCGGCGTGCACTGGCTGCAGGCCGCGTCGGTGCAGCTGTTGGAGCCGTTCAGCGGCCGCCGCAACGCTGTCTGGCCCTACCGCCTGCCCTCCGCGCTCGGCATCGTGCTGGCGGCGATGGCGACGCTGTGGGGCGGGGCGGCCCTGATCGGGCAGCGCCCCGCCTTCTTCGGAGCCGGGCTCTTCGCGGCGGGCATGCTCGCCGGCTTTCAAGGCATGTTGGCCACCACCGACGCGCTCCTGCTAGGGTTCACAACCGCTGCGCTCGCCGCACTAGCGCGGCTGCGTGCGCCGCCAGAAGCCGACGCTCGCTTTGGTCCGCGGGCAGTGAGTCTGGTGTTCTGGACGGCGCTTGGCTGCGGGGTCATGATCAAGGGTCCGGTTACGCCGCTCGTTGTCGGGCTGACGCTGCTGGCGCTCGCTGGCTGGGAGCGGCGGGCGGCATGGATGAAGCCGCTGCTCTGGTGGCCGGGACCGGCGCTGGCGCTACTCATTGTGCTGCCGTGGACGATCGCGATCTGGCTGCGCACGGACGGGCAGTTCTTTCACGACATGCTCTTCCTCGACATCGCGCCAAAACTCCTGGGCGGTAACGCCTCGTCGCCGCCCGTATCATCTGGGACGGCGTGCGAGCGCCGCGCGGCGACGAGGCGCATGCCGGCGTGCGCTTTCTGCTGGCTTGGGCGGTGCCGACGCTGATCTTCTTCGAACTCGCGCCCACCAAACTCCCGCACTACGCGCTGCCGGTTTATCCCGCCATTGCACTCCTCTGCGGCGCCGGGCTTGCCGCCATGCACGGGCGGCGGTGGCGTTCGACGCATCCCGCGGGTCTCGTGCTATTCGCCGTCAGCGGCCTCGTCATCGTGACGTTGATGGCGGCGAGCGCGACGTTCATGCCGGGCGACGGCGCCGCTGACTTTCGCCGCGCCGTATCGACCGCACTGATAGGACTCGGAATCGTCGGCGCTGCCTTCACCGGGTTGATTATGTTGCACCGTCCGGTGGCGCGCGCGGCAGTGCTTGTGATGTGCGCGCTGGCGCTTTCGTTCAGCCTACGCGAGCGGCTGCTGCCGGAAGCGCGCTCACTCTTCGTCAGCAACGAAGCGACGGCGGCGCTGACCCGCGCCCGCCTCACCCCGCGCGACGACCGCCCGCTCTGGGTAGTCGGCTATAGCGAGCCCAGCCTCATCTTCCTCACTCGCACCTCGATCCGACTGGCCGAACCAGCCGAAGCCAGCGCGCAGGCGCAAACCGGCGACGCCATGATCGTCGAAGGCCGGCTGCTGCAAACGATGGCGTCTGAGCTCGCCGTGCGCGGTTTGATCTTCGCATCGGCCGAGCCGCCGGTGCGCGGCTTCACGCTCGGACGCGGCGAGAGGGTGGCATTGTTCGTGGGTGAGATATCAGAGGCGGCCGCGCTCAGCGAAGCGGCGGACGCCCCACCACAAAGTCCTTGAGCGCCAGCAGAACCGCAAGCGCCGGCCCAGCAATCCAAGCGAACGCCTTCTCTATCGGGGTCTTGGCGCTTTTGCTCGCGAACAACGCCAAGCCTTGCGCCTGCCTGCGACCACGCAGATCGCGCTCAAACTGCACGCCCGCCGCCGCCGGCTGAAACAACACGCTGCCGCCCGCAGCTGATGCGCGCCGGCAAAGATCTAAATCGGCCGCATCGGTGACGAACGCTTCGTCGAAGCCTTTAAGGCCAAGGAAATCACCGCGTTCCATCAGCATGAACGCACCCGACACAGCCGCCACAGGCGTTGCCGCCGAGCCGCCGCGCCGCTTGCGTTTGCCGCATGGAATGTCCATCGCCACCGCCAGCGCCGAAAACGCTGTCAGCGCGCCAGCGCGCGCGCCAATGCGGTCACGGCCTTTGATGTCGGTAAGCCTGCCGCCGACAATGCAGGGCGTTCGCGCGTTGCCGCCGGCGTTGGCCAAACGCGCCACCGCGCCACGCTGCACAACCACATCCGGATCGAGAAACAAGAGCCAACGTCCACGCGCCTGCTGTGCTCCCAGATTGGCGGCCGCCGCGGCGCCGACGTCTTCCTTTACGCTGACCAATTTCACATCCCGCCGATCGACCTGAAACGCGCGCAGCATCGAGGACACCAGCGGTTCGTTAGCGAGATCGACGATGATCAACTCGTCAATGAGCATGTCGTTGAGGGCGCTGCGCAGACAAAGGTCGAGCCGTTTGCGTGTCGACCCGGTGGGGCTCACCTTCTGCGCAACCACAATGGCGCTGACGCGCAACTCAAAGGTCGTCGCGGTCGGGCGGGCATGTGTTGGGAACTTATCCACGCTGTCTCCGCCCCCGGGGGCCCTTGAGTCCGTCGACAATCTGTCTGTTGGTTGTGGCCACGTCTAGAGCAGGTTGTGGCCACCTTGTGGACGGACAGCCCTATTCAACCCCAGATTTAGCCGTTCAAGCGCTTTTGATCGGGCGGAGCGGCGTCGTTGAGCAATGTGGCAAGCGCCGCGTCGAGGCCCAGCACCGACTGCGCCTCGCCGCCAAAGCGCCGCAGCGCCACCGCCCGCTCCTCCGCTTCCTTCTTGCCGACCACGGCGATGACCGGGACCTTCTGCAAGGAGTGTTCGCGGACTTTGTAGCCGACCTTCTCATTGCGCAGATCGACTTCAACGCGCAGCCCCGCAGCGCGCATCGCCGCCGCCACCTCCTTGGCGTAGGCGTCACCGTCTGACGTGATCGTCGCAACAACGACCTGCACGGGCGCCAGCCACATTGGAAACGCGCCGGCATAGTGCTCGATCAGCACGCCGATGAAGCGTTCCATCGAGCCACAGATCGCCCGGTGCAGCATGACAGGGCGATGCTTCTGGCCGTCTTCGGCGATGTAGGCGGCATCGAGCCGCTCGGGCAGCACGTAATCGAGCTGTAGCGTACCGCATTGCCAGGTGCGGCCGATGGCGTCGCGCAAGTGAAACTCGAGCTTCGGGCCGTAGAAGGCGCCTTCATTGGCGATGCGCTCGACTTGCACGCCGGCCAGATTCGCCGCCTGCTCAAGCTTATCTTCCGCGATCGTCCATTGCTCGTCCGTGCCGAAGCGCTGGTCGGGACGCAGCGCCAGCTTCACTGAATGCAGTTCAACGCCGAAATCAGCGTAGACCAAATTCAAGAGATCGATGAACGCCTTGGATTCTTCAACGATCTGATCGTCGGTGCAGAAAATATGCGCGTCGTCCTGGCTCATCTGGCGCACGCGCAAGAGTCCGTGCGTTGAGCCTGAACTCTCGCAGCGATGCAGACCCTCAAACTCCGCCATGCGGATCGGCAGATCGCGATACGAGCGCTGGCCGTGATTGAAAATCTGAACATGGCAGGGGCAGTTCATCGGCTTCACAGCCATGACCTCGCCCTCGTCCGTTTCGCAGACGAACATGCTGTCGTGGAATTTCTGCCAGTGGCCTGACTTTTCCCAGAACGATTGCTCCAGGATTTGGGGCGTCTTCACTTCGACATAGCCGACCGCTTCGATGCGCCGGCGCATGTAGGACAACATCGTCCGATAAAGCGTCCAGCCCTTCGGGTGCCAGAAGATCATGCCTTTGCCCTCTTCCTGGATATGGAAAAGGTCCAGTTCGCGGCCGAGTTTCCGGTGGTCGCGCTTCTCGGCTTCCTCCAGGCGCTTCAGATACTCTTCAAGCTGCTTCTCATCGGCCCAAGCCGTGCCGTAGATGCGTTGCAGCTGCTGATTTTTCTGATCGCCGCGCCAGTACGCGCCCGCCAGCTTCATCAGCTTGAAGGCTTTGCCGAGCTTGCCCGTGGATGGGAGGTGGGGGCCTCGGCACAGGTCACCCCATTTGTCGCCGTGGCTATAAACCGTGATGGCGTTGCCCGGCTTGATCACTTCATCGATCGTCTCGGCCTTGTAGATTTCACCGATGGAGCGGAAGTGCGCGATCGCCGCGTCCTTCTCCCAAACGCTGCGGATGATCGGCAGATCAGCGTCCACGATCTCGCGCATGCGCTTTTCGATTTTGCCAAAATCTTCCGTCGAGAACGGCTCATCGCGCGCGAAGTCGTAGTAGAAGCCATCTTCCGTCACCGGGCCGAACGTGACTTGCGTGCCGGGAAATAATTCCTGCACCGCTTGCGCCAAAACATGCGCCGCGTCGTGCCGCAGCACTTCGAGGCCATCGGCGCTGTCGCGCATCACCAACTCAAACTTGCCGCCACTCTCAAGCGGACGCGTCAAATCCCACCAAGCGCCATCGACCTTGGCGGCGACGACCTTCTTCGCCAGCGACTTGGAAATGCCATCGGCGACCGCGAGCGGCGTCACGCCCTCGTCATAGTCACGCACGGCGCCATCGGGAAATTGGAGAGAGATGCTCATGGTTTACTCTTAACGGATTCAGGTTCGTTCGGCGGGGCCCTGTAGCCCCGTTTCCAATCGCCATAGCGCCAAGGCCGCCACCAGGAATTGGTGCGGACCGTTTCCGGCGCCGGGTCCCAACCATTGCCGCCCCAGGGGTGGCAACGGCAGATGCGCGCGCCGGCCATCCAGCTGCCGGCCCAGGCGCCATGCTGGCGGATAGAATCCGCCGCATAGGACGAGCACGTGGGCAAGTAGCGGCAATCGCGCCCGATCAGGGGCGAGAGCGTCCACTTATAGAGCTGGATCAGGCCAAGAAGGCCCCGCGCTGGAAGGCTCGGCGACATCTCTAGGGTGCGATTGGGTTGATGAGAGACCGGGACACGACTGCGCCGCTGCGACGCGCCCGATCTCGCGCCGCCGGCTTTAATAGGTAGTGGTCGTCGTGCTTGCCGAGTACATGCGCGCCATATAGCAGCTTTCGCCGATTTGAACACCTGTTCCGGGCGGCGGAACAAACCCTGCCTCACCGGATTGAGAGGCGTCATGAGCGCGAGCCCCCCTGCTGGTCGGGTTATCCTGACCTATGGCCGTAGCCTGATGGCTATGGTGATCGCCCGCTCTTTGGCCGAGCGCGGCGTCGAGGTCATCGGCTGCGACGACGTCAATCTCACGGTCCTCTCCTTCTCGCGCCACGTGCAGGAAACCTTCCTCGTCGCGCCGTGGGACAAGGAGCCCGAACAATTCCTCCAGGACCTGGAAGCCGCCGTCCTCGAATACGCGCCGACCGATGGCCGCCCTTACGTGCTGATGCCCGTCTTCCGCGAGATCGACCTCATCGCCGGCAACCGCGCCCGCTTCGAACCGGCGATCAAGATCGCCGCGCCCGGTATCAAGAGCATCGAAAGCGTCACGCCGAAAAACCACTTGGCCGATCTTGCGCGCCAGTTCGATCTCGACATCCCCGAAACTTGGCGCCCGCAATCGCTTGAGGAGCTGCGCCAGCGCGCGCCGAAACTGATCTATCCGCGCATCGTCAAACCCGTCGACGGCGCCGGTGGACGCGGTGTCTCTTGCGCGACGACGCCGGAAGAAATCATCGAACAAGCCGAAGCTCTGGGCTTCGACGAACCGCCGCTGGTGCAAGAGTGCATCGAGGGTGAGGATTATTGCGTCGCAGTGTTGGCGAGCGCAGGCGAAGTGCGGGCCATTATGGCGTACCGCAATGTCACCACCTTTCCGCGCGAGGCCGGCGCTGGGGCCGTGCGCGAAACGGTCGACGCTGCTCCCTTCCGAAAAGAGGTGGAGAAGCTCGTCGCCGCGACCAACTGGAACGGCGTCGCGCAAATCGATTTCCGCTGGAGCGGCAAGCCAACTGACGCTCCGAAGCTGATCGAAGTGAACGCCCGCTTTTGGGCCGGCATTTTTCACTCAGTTGAATCCGGCGTCGATTTTCCCTGGCTGCTCTACGCGCAAACCGTCGGTCTACCAATCGAGGCCGAACCGGAGGCGCAGGTCGGCGCCGTCACCAAGACCAGCGGCGCTTGGCTGCTGGCCGCCATAGAAGATGTGGCGGCCTCCGATCCGCACTTCACCGCCGCCGCCGAAGCTTGGCGCAACGCCAAAACGCAGGTGAAATCGGGCGATCTGCTCACAGCGCTCGAAAACACCGGCAAAGCTGTCGGCAACACGCTCTCGGTAGCCTCCGCCGTAAAACAATTGCGCGATTCCGTGCGCGATCTGAAGGACGCGCCGAGCGAACTTAGTTCATCGAACGATCCGCTTGTCGGGCTCGGCGCGCTGTTCGTGTTGTCGTCGCTGGTGCGCCACGGCAAGCTGCCCCCGGAAGTCACATACAATCCCGACGAATCCGAACCGCTGGACCTCGCGCCACCCGAACGCAAACGCCCGATCATCGGCATCACGAAGCCAGAAAGCGGCGATACACTGGCGTTTCTGGCGATGAAATTCGCTGTCTGGCTGGCCGGCGGCGACCCTGTGAAAGTCACTGCCCGCGCCCCGCGCGACCCGCGCGCCATTGACGGCCTCATCTTCGGCGGCGGCGCTGACGTCTTCCCTAAGCGCTACCAAGGCCAGCCCAAGCCGGGCTATCGCTACGATCTCGCGCGCGGCGACATGGAAGCGTCGTGGGCGATGGCGGCGCGGCGGCAGGACCTGCCGGTGCTCGGCGTTTGCCGCGGCGCGCAAATGCTGAACGTGTTGGCGGGCGGCACGTTGCACGCGGACCTCTCCGAGTTCGAAGTCAAACGCCCGAGCCATCAGATCGCGCGCTTCTTTCACCGCATGCCGGTGCGCCTGCGCTTTAAATCAAAACTGGCGCGGGTGACCGGTTGCGCAGGAGAAATGCGCGTCAACGCCATTCACAACCAAGCCATTGACCGCCTGGGCGCTGGCCTCACGGTCAGCGCGCGCGAAGCCAACGGCGTCATCCAGGGCATTGAAGATACGAGCGAACGCTTCTGGCTCGGCGTGCAATTCCACCCCGAATTCCTGATTTACCGCGCGCCCTTCCGCCGCTTGTTCAAAGCGTTGGTGGAAGCTGCGCGGACGCGCGCGCATGAGCGCCGCGCTGCAATTATGGCGAAAATCGCGCCGGCGCCGGCGCCCGATCAGGCTGCGCCGGTCGCCATCACGTCGTAATCAACTCTGCGCTGTGGCGGCGCAGCGCACGAAGGTGAACGCGCCCCAGCACTCGACGCGAGCGTCAGCGGCGGTAGGCATCGAATATTTCGAGGCGACGTAGAACGTCTCATACTCGCCACTGCTGAGCTGTGCTGCGCTATTGCCGATGACGCCGCCGATATCGAGCTGCTCCAAGTCTGCACTCGCGGCTGCTTGCAGCGCGTCGCGCGCGGGGGTTTCGTAGGCCGGCGCCTTCGGATTGGTGAAATACGCAGCCACGCCGACGATGACGAGCAAAAGAAGAATTCTAAGCATGACGGTGTGTCCCCAATTTAATGTCTCGCGGGAGGATGCTAGCGCCAAACGCGGGCCCCCGGAAGCGCGTCCGTCGGCTTTTCGTCGAGCGCTAGAGGTAGGCGCCGGGAAAAACCATGCTCTGCCCCTGAGACCGGGGCCCGCGCCGCGCCAGTTTCTGGCGGCTACCAGATATTTCCCGGCCGCCGGCGGAACAGCTTGGCGTCAGAACGGTTTCCGAGCCACCACATCGGAGCAACATCACATGAACGAAGTTTCTATCATCGGCGCGATCATTATCGGCATTCTCGCCGGCTGGATTGCCGAACAGGTGTTGGGCCGCAGTCACGGGCTGGTCACCAACCTTATCGTCGGCGTCGTTGGCGCCTTCCTCGGCGCCTTTCTCGCAGGCGCGCTCGGCATCAATTTCGCCGGCTTCTGGGGCAGCCTGATCGTTTCCGCTATTGGCGCGATCATTCTGTTGGCGCTGTTGCGGATGATTAAGCGTCGCCCGGTCTAACGCTCGCTACTTGGGCGCTGCTTCGGCAGCGTCCAAGGCGCTGCACGCCGCGTCGAATGCCAACATGGTTGAGGCATGACGCGCCGGGTAGTCCCGCACACCCTCCAGATGTCGCAGCTCCCAGAAGCGCCCGCCCGGTGGCAGCGAACCGTCTTTCAGCATCGCTTTTAAACCATCGCGCGCCTCGCGGATTTCCGCCGGCGTCGCGCCGATTGCATGCATAGCCAGCACGCCCGTCGCCGCCTGCCCCAGTGCGCACGCCTTGGGATGTACCGCGATCGCGCTGACGGCGCCGTCTTTCAAGCTGAGCTCCACCGTCACCACCGAACCGCAAACGCGGCTGACCTTAGTACTCGCCCCATCCGGCGCGTCGAGGCGGCCAAGATGGGGGATATCGGCCGCCAGTTCCAGGATGCGCGGGTGGTAGAGATCGTCCATCCGCCCTTATGTGGCCTTCCTTCTCGCGCACGCAACGGGCAAACAGTCCTCCGGAGACGCCGTCATGTTGCGACGCATTCTGCTCATTTCAGCCATCGCCGCGGCGGTCACACCAGCGCTCGCGCAAACCACGACGACACCGCCAGCCGCGCCGGCGCCGTCCACACCCACGCCGCCGCCCCTGCAACCCTACGAGCCCTCGAACGCTCTCGAACACACCTTCCTTGCAGCCTACCAAAGCGCGCCGATGCGTCCGCGCTTCCGCCAGCAATTTCTCGAAACTAACGTTCTGCTTGCGACGGTCGACGCGACGCCGGATTCTGCACCGCGCCTGGCGAGCGGCCCGGGCGGACAACAAGTTGCATTGATCTTCACCAGCGGCGCATTGCTGGATGCTCGTCTTGGTCCGGACACGCCGCGCCTCGCCATGACGGGGCGCGCTGCGCTAACTCGCGTCAGCGAAACCCACGTAATCATTAATCCTGGGTACGCGCCTATGCTGGCGCTCGATCCGGCGGGCATCGCCGGCTTTCTCGACATTCCGGCGACTTTGAACTCAGCCGGTCCCGCCCAATAGGCCGTCGCCACCGCAGCGCCGATCGTAGAGCGCGCGCGTGTGGGTGAGCATTCCGTTGCCGACGGTATCGAACACATGGACCTGCCACGTATGCGTGCAGCCCGCTTGCGTGATCGTGCGCCGGCACACTTGCGCTGGCGGCGCGCCGCGGCCTTGGTCCAAAGGCGGCGCAGCGCCGCATACGAACTGATTGCGCTGTAAGTCGCGTGCGACCGTTGAGATGGGGACGCCCGCCCCGTAACGGCCGTTGACGCCTTGCTGGAAGGCGCGAAGCGTTTCTCCTTCACTGGCCCTACGCCAATCGCCCAAGCTGATCGACGACAATGGAATGGTTGACGAGCCGCCGGGCGCCGAGACGCCGCCCACCGGCGTCGCGCACGCTGCCAACGCTAACGCCGCAAGCGCGAGGGCGGCGCGCTTCATCATTGCGGATTTGCGCCCAGGCACATTTGGTCAAAGCCGGCGATCGGTTCCGGGCGCGTGCGCACGACCACGACATACCAGTCGAACGCGCACTGGCGTTCCATGATCTCGATGCGGCAATCGAGACGTTGGGCATCTTCGCAAGCAAAACCATTGGCTTCGAGATCAGCGCGGATTTGCGCGGTGTTGCGGCCGTCATTGTAACGCTGACGGATCTGGATCTGGAACGTCGGCGCGTAAGCAGCCGGATCGGCCCCCCGCCATTGGCCAAAATCGATGCCGCCAGCAGCGCGTCCCTCCGGCGGCGCGGATTGGTTCGAGCCCGGCGCCGGAGGCGGTATCGCAGAACCGCGCTCGACCGGGAACGGTGATGCGCCCAACTCCGCCTCAGGGTCAGCAGCGCCGCTCGCGCATGCGGCCATCAACGAAACGAGAGCGAGCGCCAAGATCCGCATGCGTTATCCTTATTCCTCTGCGCTCGGCTTAGAGGGCCAAGCGCTGCGCATCAAGGCGCGTCCTCTGCTGCTGCGCTCCCACAAAGAGAGAAGCGATGCCCCACGCATCGCCCGCGAACGCGCATCAACCTTAATTCGCGCTCCTAGCGCGCAATGCGGCCCGGGTTTTGCTCCAAATCGGCGCACGCGCGGAGGGGGAAACCCGCTCGCCTGGCTGGCATGGCCGTTGCAGCCGCCGCGTTAACGCCCGCAAACCGCGGGTGCGCGGGAGTTTACGATGTACTTTGATCATGAGGACGATGATCGCGATCCGTTTGCGGCGTTCAGCGAAGCTGACGCCAGCGACGATGGCTTCGCGACGGATGAATTCAGCGCCACGGTGCAACAACCGGCCGTGGTCGAACCTGAAACCGAAACCAAACTGAAGACGGGCTTCTCGTGGGCCGGCTTCATGGGTGGTCTCGCCGCCGTAGTGTGGATCGGCGGCGCCATTGGCGGCCCGCTCACCTATTTCGGCGTCGACGCCGTCATGGCCATGGACCCGGCGATGCAAGCCGGCCTGATCGCCCTGGCGTTCGGCCCGGCGCTGCTGTTCTGGGTCACGGCCTCGGCCGCGGGCGAATCGCTGAAAGCGCGTCGCCTGACCATGCAGTTGACGCGCATGGCGCAAGAAAACCGCTTCCCGACGGAAGCCACCGAGAAGCACGCGCAACGTCTCACCGACACGGTGAAGAACGAAATCGAGTCGCTGAACGACGCGGTCGCCACCGCGCTCAATCGGCTGGCCGAACTTGAGCGCGCCGCGCAACGCAACGCCGCCCTGTTCGGCGAAGCAGTCGCCGCCTCGCGTGAAAACACCGAGTCGATGACGCAAGCTCTGAAGACCGAGCGCGACGCCATCGTCGAGCTGAACGGCGACCTCAAAGGTCAAACCGACACGATGGCCCACTCCATCGGCCGCCAAATCCGGCTGATGCGCGAAGCCTCTAAAATGGTGAAGAGCGAAGTCAGCTCAGCCGAAGACGCGCTCGAAAGCCACCTTGCGGCTTTCACGGCTTCAGCCACGGTCATGGGCGAGCGCACCGCGCACTTCCATGTCGTTGCCGATAAAGCCGCGGCCACCACGTCACAACTGAACGGCACCATGAGCAACATGCTCGATGGCCTGAGCGAAGCCACCCGCTTGACCGAAACCGCCCGCAAGTCGACCGAGCAAGCCGTAATGGCGGCCAACGAAACCGCCGGCGCCGTGCGCGAAACCACCCGCGCCGCCGTCTTCGAAGCCAAGCGCGCGGCGCAACTCATCCGCGCCGAAACCGTCGCCATGCAGGAAGCCGCCAACGATACGCTGGCCAAGCTGCAAGACGCCGCCAACGCCGCCCGTATGGCGTCGGTGGAAAGCGAAGCCGCGGCTGACCGCTACACTGCCTCGATCGAGAAGCGCCTCGGCGCCCTCGCTTCCGTGGCCGGTGGCAAGAAAGCCGTCGCGCAGCGCCCGGTAGAACGCACGGTGGAGCGCACCATCGACCGCACCTCCGAGCACGTCGAAGAAGTGACCACGCTGCACGCGGCCGCTAACGCCGCCGTCGCCCGCGGCGGCCGCCCGCGCGTCGAAACGCGGACGGAAGTCGCCGACACGCAGCCGAAGCGCGTCTTCAAAGGCTTCGGATCGTGGGGCAACTTCATGCCGCCGCAGCACCGCGAAGAAGAAGCAACGCCGATCGCCGCCAACGAAAGCGATAGCGCCTTCGAACTGGCTGACTTCGGTTCTGATCCAGACGCGCAACTGAAGGCCCGCGCTGTCGATCTCGTGATCAACTCAGGCGTCGATCTCGAAGACGTGCTGGCGCCAACCGATCTCGAGCGCATCGCCCGCTCCTCGCGCGACGGGGCGACTGCCCGCCGCCGCGCGGTGATCGATGCGGCGCCGGGCGCGGTGGGTCGTATCGCCCGCCACGTGAAGCGCAGCACCTCGGCGCAAGATCTGGCCAGCGCGTTCCGCGCCCGTCCGGACCTCGCCAAGAGCGATAAGAAGAGCGAAGGCCCGGACCTGGTCCGCGCCTACCTGCTGATCGACGCCGCTCTGGCCTGATCAGTCTTCGGCGGCGTCCGCCCGCGCGGTCGCCGCCGCATCTGCCGCAAACTCCCCAATGCGCGCGCTGCCTTCACGGGCGGCGCGCGCAAGTGCATTGGCGGCCACCGATGACGAACGCGACGCGACCGGCGCTTCGGTCGAGATGATCTGCGACGCGATAATGCGCCGGCCTTGCGTGACGATGCGCACGTCGGCGACGAAATGCGCCGTCATCGTCTCTTCGCGCACTTCGAAGTCGAGCACGTCCCAACGGATCTCGTAGTCGGCGCGGGCTTCGCCGCTGCGGCTCGCGGCGCGGAAGCGGCCCTGACGAATCAAGGTCTCGGTCAAGACCTGCTGCAGCGAACTAGAGGCGCGGCTCGACCATTGCGATTGATCGACATAGGCGATGGTGTCGCCGGTGCGCCAGATCAGATCGCTGCCGAGAATGGTGCGCTCACCCGTCGGCTGCGACACCGCAATGACGGCGTCGATCGGCGCGCCGTTGAGCGCGGCGACATCCTGCGCTTCGAGCACATAGGTGCGCGGCGCCGGCGGCGGATCGGGCAGCAGCGAAATACAGCCGCCAAGAAGGGTCAGCGAGGCAAGAAGGGCAGCGCGCATCATGGCTCAAGCTCCACGGTTGTCCGCGGCGCGCGCGGGGTGAGGAAGGAGGGATTGTCTTCAAGGCCGTCGGTGAAGCTGGTGATGCCAGCGGCGGCGCGGCGGATTTCCTCGGCCGCCAACGCCAGTTCCGGCAAGGTTTGGCCGGAGGCCACGTTAGCGGCGTCATTCACCTCCGTCAGCACGTCATCCAGCTGCGCCAAATCCGTTTGCATCTGTCGCGCAAGCGCGGCGATCTCGTTCGCCGCCTGGCCGCCCTGCACCAGCACTGAATCCTGCGACGCCAACTGATCGGACGCGGCTTCGAGGTTCTCGATGATGCGGGTGACGCGGGCAATGTTTTCGTCGGTCAACAAATCGCGCACCGCCGCCATCGCTTCACCGGCCCGGAGCGCCACTTCTTCGCCGCGCGCCACGATCTGATCGATCTGGCTGCCTTGCCCCACCAGCCGCGGCGGCGGACCGCCGAAGCCCGGCCGCAACAGTTCGGCATCGGCTCCGCCGGCGGAGAGCTGGATCAGCGTCACGCCAGTGAGGCCGACCGGCTCCAACTGCGCCAAGCTATCTGTTTTCACCGGCACGTCGGTGGAAACGCGGATGCGGGCGATAACACGGTTGGTGTTGTCCGGATCGATGCGCAGCGATTCCACTTCGCCGACCTTGATGCCGTTGAAGCGCACTTCGCCGCCTTCTGTGAGGCCGCGCACCGGATCGTCGAACACGACGTCGTAAGTGTTGTGCCCACGGCGGAATTCGCCGCTGGTGATCCACATTGCGAACAACATGATCAGCAGCGCGCCGACGACCGTTGCACCGCCGATGAAGACGTAATTGGCTTTCGTTTCCATGCCTCTACCCTCCCGCAACACCGCGCCCTGCGGCGCGGCCACGCGGACCTGAGAAATATTCCTTCACCCAACCCGTAGCGTTGGCTTCGATCTCCGGGATCGTGCCGATGGCTGCTACTTTGCCGTCGTAAAGAACGGCGACGCGGTCACAGATGGCGTTGAGCGTATCGAGATCGTGCGTCACCAAAAACACGGTGAGGCCGAGCGAACGCGCGAGATCGCGCGTCATTTCGTCGAAGTTCGCGGCGGAAATCGGATCGAGGCCCGCCGTTGGCTCATCCAGGAACAAGAGTTCAGGATCGAGCGCGATGGCCCGCGCCACAGCGGCGCGCTTGCGCATGCCGCCGGAGATTTGCGAGGGCCTTTTGTGGTGCGATTCCGGCCCCAAGCCCGCCATCGAGAGCTTTAGCGCCGCGATCTCGCTGCGCAGCCGGTGAGAGAGGTGCGTGTGCTCGCGGAGCGGCGCTTCGACATTCTCCAACACCGTCAACGTCGAAAACAGCGCGCCGTCCTGGAACATCACGCCGCGGCACGGTTCAAGGTCGTTCTCATCGAAGTACGGAAAGGTGATCTCACCCTCTGTCGGCACTTCGAGTCCAACGATTTCGCGCAGCAGCACCGATTTGCCCGTACCGGACGGGCCGACGACGCCAAGAATCTCGCCACGTCGCACGTCGAGGTCCAAACCATTGTGAACGGTCTGCTCGCCGAAGCGCGTAACCAGGCCGCGCACACGAATGACGATTTCCTCGCTCACCAGTTCATCTCCAGGAACCAGAGGGCGAAGATCGCATCGAGCAGAATGACCATGAAGATCGCTTGCACCACCGACGTGGTGACGCGCTGACCGAGCGAGCCGACATCGCCGCCGACTGAAAGACCCTGCTTGCAGCCGATGATGGCCAGCACCAGCGCGAACGCCGGCGCTTTTGCAAAACCCACCCAGAAGTGCTGCCCCGGCACCACTTCGGCGACGCGGCCGAAGAACATCCCCGGGCTGATGCCAAGCTCGGCCCAGCACACGATCAAGCCACCGAAGATGCCGGACATCATTGCCGCGAAGGTGAGGATCGGCGTCGTGATCAGCATCGCGATCACGCGCGGCGCGACCAACGCCTCCATCGGATCGATGCCGATGACGCGCATGGCGTCGATTTCCTGGCGCATCTTCATGGCGCCGATCTCGGCGGTGAAAGCGCTATTGGTGCGGCCAGCCAAGAGCACCGCAGTGATGACGACGCCGAACTCGCGCAACATCGAGAACGCGATCAGATCGACGGTGAACACCGCTGCGCCAAAATCGCCAAGAATGCGCGCGCCAAGATAGGCGACGACCATGCCAATAAAGAAGGCGAGCAGCAGTACGATCGGCAGCGCGTTGAAGCCGGCCACCTGCATCGTGTGGACGATCGACACCCAGCGGATGCGGCCGGGGTTGCGGATGAGATTGGTGATGACGACCAAGGTCTCGCCGAAGAAGGACACCGTCTCCAGGATTTCTTCGCCGATGGCGGCGGCGGCGCGGCCAACGTTTTCGAGAAAGCCAACAAAGCCGGTCGGCACATCCGGCGGCTCAACCGGCGGCGCAGCGGACTTGCGGGCCGCCTGCAAAAGGCGCAGCGCGTTGACGTGCTGACCGCGAATGGCGATCCGCGACTCTTCACCAACAACTCCCTCACGCAAGGTGCGATCGACGAGATAGGCGCCGGCAACATCGAAGCGGCCCAGCTGCTCGACATCGATAACGGCGCCGGCCGTCATGCGCTGCCCAAGCGCCAATAGCTCGCTTTCGAGGCCGGCGATGGTGTCCACCGTCCAGTCCCCGCGCAACGCCAAGACTGGCGCGCGGTCATCCTCTCGGAAATCGAAAGCGGCCTCAGCGGCCATGCAGATGGAACCTCTCGCGCCCGAAACGGGCCATTTCCCCTCAACCGATAACGGCTAACAGAAAATAATAGGCAAAGAAGCCAATCGCTCTCCTTGGGCGATGTTCCCGCGAGAGGCGAGTTTCTTAACGAGGTGTTGCGGAAACGCGCTCGCGCGGCTCGAGCAAAAGCAGCGCTAACGCACCGCCAGCCGCCGCCATGGCGGCCATCGCCCAATAGCCGCGCGCGCCGCCGAGATCGTAGAGATAGCCCGATAGCAGCGTTGATCCGCCCATCAGCAAGCCCGCTGAGAGCGCTGCATAAAGCGTTTGGGCCATGGTGGCCGCACTTTCTGGCGCCTCGCGATAAAGCAGGCGCATGGCCCCGACATGCGCGGCGGCAAAGCTCAGCGCATGAAGCGCCTGTAGCGGCCAGAGCACAAAACCAGTCGGCGCAAAGCCCATGCACAGCCATCGCGCGACAGCGCCGCCGGCGCCGATGAGGATCAACGCTTCGGGTCCGATTCGCTTTTCGATCCGAGGCAAATTCAGCAGAAACAAAATCTCGATGGCGACGCCGAACCCCCACAGCACGCCCACCATCTCCGGCGACAATCCCTGCCCGCGCCAGACCAGGGTCGAGAAGCCGTAGTAGAAACCGTGCGCGCTCTGGATCAGCCCGCACGACACGATCAGGATCAGAAAGCGTCGGTTGCGCAACAATGTGCCAATCGCGCCGGCGCGGTCAGCGTGGCTCTGCGCCAGCGGCGGATCGCGCGGCAGGCCCAGCCACGACGTCGCGACAACCAGCGCCAAGCCGCTCAGCACCCAAACAATGACAGCGCCCAACCCAAACTGTGAGATCAGAACGCCGCCCGCAATGTTGGCGACGATGAACGCAAACGAGCCGATGCCGCGCGCAACGCCGTAGCTCATCTTGCCTTGCGCCGTGGCGCGCAACGTCGCTGCTTCGATCAACGGGTTCAAAGCTTGCGTTAGCGAGAGCGCGACAAAGCCAAACGCCAGCAACTGCCAGAAGCCGTCCGCAATAAAGAAGAACGCTGCGTAGGCCGTCAGTGCGGCCACCGACACCCATTTCAAGGCCGCCGCGCGATCACCTATGCCGTCGGCCCAATACGCGATCGCCGTGCCGGTAAAAATCCGGGCAAACTGCGCCAGCGAAAGCACCGCGCCAATCTCGGCGCCGGAAAGCGTCCGCTCTACCTCAAGCCAGCGCGGCAAGAACACCAGCACCACGCCGGTCGTCCCAAACAGCGCCGACATCACCATCGTCACCCGCGCCGCGCGGGAGGAGAAGATCGAGGTGTGGGCGGGTCGGTCGGTCACGACCCCGCGCGTAGCATCGCGCGCACGGCGGCGGGAGGGGAATTAAGCGCGCCGCCTTGCTCATGCCCTCGCGCGCCCCTAACCAAGCGGCATGTACGGACAAAGCCACCGCCGCGACCTCTATCCGTCGCTCGAAGCCTTCCAGAGCGAGATGCTCAAGGTTTCTGACCTGCACACGCTCTATGTTGAGCAGAGCGGCAACCCGCACGGGCGCCCGGCGGTCGCACTCCACGGCGGTCCGGGCGGCGGGCTTTCGCCGGAGATGCGCCGCTTCTTCGATCCGGCGCGCTACCGCATCGTCATGATGGACCAGCGCGGCTGCGGCCGTTCGACGCCGCATGCGGAACTGAAAGACAACACCACTTGGGATCTGGTCGCCGACATCGAGCGTGTACGCGAACGCTGCGGCATCGACAAATGGCTGGTGTTCGGCGGCTCCTGGGGCTCAACGCTTGCGCTGGCCTACGCCGCCAGGCACCCAGAGCGCGTCGCCGGCCTCGTTCTGCGCGGCATCTTCCTGTTGCGCAAAAGCGAGATCGACTGGTTCTACCAAAACGGCGCCAGCCACGTTTTTCCGGACGCGTTCGCGCGCTACGCCGCCGTCATCCCGGAAGCCGAGCGCGGCGACTTTCTCGCCGCCTATCACAAGCGCCTCACCTCGCAAGACTGGGACACGCGCCTCAAGGCCGCGCGCGCCTGGGCGCGGTGGGAAGGTGAAACCATTTCGATCGCCGGCCCCAGCGCGTTGCCGTCACGCTTCAATGAAGATCGGTTCGTCGAAGCCTTCGCGCGCATCGAGAACCATTACTTCGTCAACAACGGCTTCTTCGATCACGACGGCTGGCTGCTCGACCAAGCGCCGCGCCTGCGCCACATCCCCTGCCGCATCGCACACGGCCGCTACGACATGTGCACCCCGCTGACGACGGCGTGGGAGCTGAAACAACGCTGGCCCGAAGCCGAGTTAGAAATCATCCACGACGCCGGCCACTCAAGCCTGGAGCCCGGCATTGTAGACGCGCTGATGCGGGCGACAGACTGGATGGCCGATAAAGCGAAGTGGTGATCCGTTTCCCTCCCCCGCTTCTCGGGGCGAGGGTAACTACCAGAGCCAGCCCCGCGCGCCATGTTGATCGCGGTGCAAGTCGATCGACAACACGATCGCGTATCCCGCCAACAGCGTAAACATCGCGGTGCCGCCGAAGCTGATGATTGGCAGCGGAATGCCCACCACCGGCACCAACCCAATCACCATGGCCGTATTGATAAACACGTAGCACGCCAATGTCGCCGCGATGCCGGCCGCCGCGAGGCGCCCGAACAGCGAGCGCGCACGCAAAGCCACTTGCATCGTCAGCGCCATCAAGGCGCCGAAAAGGCCGAGCACCAACGCGCCGCCCAGCAGCCCGAACTCCTCCACGATCATCGTGAAGATAAAGTCGGTGTGCTTCTCCGGCAGGAAGTCGAGCTGGCTTTGCGTGCCCTGCAGGTAGCCGCGGCCTAAAAGGCCCGCCGAGCCGATGGCGATCTTCGATTGCAGCACGTGATAGCCGGCGCCCAGCGGATCGTCGGTAATACCGAGGAACACGTTGACGCGGTCGCGCTGATAATCGTGCAACAGAGAAGTGTACGCGAAGATCGCCCCACCCACCGCGACAATCGCCCCCGCGCCAATGATGCGCCAGAGCAAGCCACCTAGAAACATGACGGCGATGCCCGCAAACAGGATCATCAGCGACGTGCCGAGATCCGGCTGGTGCATGACCAGCGCCACCGGCGCGACGATCATCAGGAACGGCGGGATCGCCCACAGCACGGTGCCGGTCTTGCGTGGATCGAGCGAGTGATAATAGCGCGCCAGCGCCAACACGATGCCGACCTTCATCAACTCTGAAGGTTGCAACGACAACGGCCCGATATCGAGCCACCGCGTCGCGCCCATGCGCGTCGAGCCGGCGACCTCAACCGCCACCAGCAACAACAGCGCCAACGCATAAAGCGGATACGAAATGGCGAGCCAGAAGCGCGCATCGAGAAACATCGCCGCGAGCACGATAATGCTCATCATCGCCACGAAGCGGATGCCGTGCGTGAGCGGCATATCCGTCCACGCGCCCGACGATACCGAGAAGTGCATCAGCACGCCCACGAAGGCGAGCGCGATCAGGATCGTGATGATCCCCCAGTTCAGCTTGGCGAACCGGTCGAAAATCGTGCTGGGAGCTTGCGTGGCGGCGAGCGTCATGCGTTGCGCCCCAAGTTTTGCTCAAGCGCCGCGAGGTTCGCCGCCGCGCGGCGCGATGGGTCGCGCTGCAGCGTCGCCTTCATGATTTCCTTAGCGATCGGGCCGGCGACCGCCGACCCGGCGCCGCCATGCTCGACCACTACCGCACACGCATAACGCGGCTCATGCCACGGCCCGAAGCAGCAGAAGAGCGCGTTGTCACGATACTTCCACTCAATCGTTGAGAAGTGACGGCCACGATTGGCGCCCAGCGCGCGGACTTGCGCCGTGCCGGTCTTGCCGGCGATCTGCACAGGTTGCCAACTTCGGTTATCAGGCGTCAGCGGCACGGCGGCGCCGGTCTCCGGATGCCGGACCAGTTCGAGCGCCCCCGCTCGCATAGCGGTGCCGCCAGGTTCGTTGCAAACGCCGAACATTCCATCGCGCACTCGCGTCAGATGCTCGGCCTCGATACCGCTCATATGCGCCGGGCGCGGTGGATCGGAAATGCCGGGGCCCTCGCGCACTAACCGTGGCGATACGGCCAAACCATTGTTGCCGAGACGCGCCGCCATCACCGCAAGTTGCAACGGCGTCACCCCCATTGCGCCCTGCCCGATGCCGTAATTGACCGTGAGGCCGCCGGTCCAACCCTCGTTGCGATTGGCGCGCCACCACGTTGGATCGGGGATGAGGCCATCGCGAATGTTCGGCACGCTGACGTCAAAATGCTCGCCCAAGCCGAACTGACGCGCGACCGAGGCGATGCGCTCCGGCCCGGCGCGCAAGGCAGCTTGATAGAAATAGACGTCGCACGAATGTTTGATGGCGTCGTGCAACGCCATGCGCCCGTGACCGCCCGCGCGCCAGCAGTGGAAGGTGCGGCCGCCGTAATAGAAACCACCAGAGCAGCCGACAGCCCAATCATCTTCCACGCCGGCTTGCTTGGCAGCGATACCGACGATCATTTTGAACGTCGAGCCCGGCGCGTACACGCCTGTCACCGTCTTGTGGTAGAGTGGCTTCTTCTCATCGAGGTTGTAAGCGTCGAAATTCGTCTGGCTGATGCCATTGACGAAGAGGTTGGGATCAAAGCCCGGCGCCGACGCCATCACCAGTAAATCGCCGGTGAAGATATCCATCACCACGGCCGAGCCTGATTGCTCGCCGAAATTCTGCATGGCAATGCGCTGCAGATCGTGATCGAGCGTCAGCACCAGCCCTGAGCCGCGCACGGGTTCGCGCCGTTCGCGCTCGTCTTCACCCTGCTCAACGCCGCGCGCGTTGACGATGACTTTGCGCCAACCGGCCTCGCCGTGTAGCACCGTCTCCATCGACGCCTCAAGGCCGGCCTTGCCAACCCGTACGTACGGATTGCGCAGATAAACCGAGCGGCTCTGCCCCTGCTCAGGATCAGCCATGGCGGCGTCGAGATCGCGCTGCGTCGGCTTCTGCACGTAGCCGATCGGATGGCCGTAAACGACATCGTAGGGATAGGCGCGCACGTCCGCCGATTGCGCCACCACGCCGCGCAATTCCGGCAGCCGCACATTGATGGCGTTGAACTGCTCCCAGGTGAGCCCCGCTTCAAGCGGCTGGGGCTCGTAGCGCGAAGCGCCGCGCACGCGGACCAGCGCGCGCCGCGCCCATTCCGGCGTCAGTCCCAAAATCTGGCGCACGCGATCAATGACGCCTTCGAGGTCCTCGGCGTCGTCTTGCACGACGGCGACCTGATAATCCTTGCTGGTCTGCGCCAGGATGGTGCCGAAGCGATCATAGATGATGCCGCGCGGCGGCGGCACGATGCGCGTGTCGAAGCGGTTCTCATCAGCCGCCGCCGTATATTCGCGGCTGATCAGATTGGTCGCCTGCAACTGGCCCATGCGGAAGAGGATCGCGCCCATGACGCCAGCGCCCGCGAACGACAGCAGCGCCGCACGGCGACTGAAGATCGCGTTCGAGTCGCGCTTCGGCAGCGTTGAACCTACGCGCTTGCCTTTCATCGCCGGCTCCCCTGCCGCACGCTCGCGCCAGCGGTCATGTAGAGCGGGCGCACCAGTGGGAAGAAGATGGCGGTGATCAGCGCCGCTTCCGCGTACGGCACCACCGCGATAGGCGCGAGCAGGCGCTCAACGCCGACAACGATCAAAATGGTGAGCAGCGCCGTAAAGATGAAGCCGCCCCAGAGCGAAACCAGGTTCGGCGCCGACATCGCCACCGCGGCGATGCGCCCGATTAAATACGCCGAGAGATAAATCAGCACGAACAAGCCATACGGCCCGCCCGCGAGTTGATCATGCAGCAAGCCTAGCAGCGCCAGCGTCAACGGCGCGCGCCAGCCGCTCTCATCTTCCGCCGCCCAACCATAAGCGGCCCAGAGCACTGCCAGCGGCAGCGGCGGTTGCGCAAACAACGGCCCTAGCGGCAGCGCCGGCAGGATCACGCTCAGCACCGCTAGCGCGAAACCCCAGCCGCGTAACGCGCGCCGGCTCGGCGCACGGAGGCTGAACGCGTTCACTCTTGCGGCTCCGCCGGCGGCGGATCGGCCGGTTGCTCAGTTGGGGCAGCAGCTGGCGGCGTCGCGGCAGCCGGCGTAGAGGCCGGGCGCTGCGCGGGTGTTTGTGGACGCGGGCGCGGTTGCGCCGGCGGCGCGGTCGTGCTCGGAATCGTCGCCGTCGGCGCCATGGTCTGGCGGCTGATCACCGCGACTGAAGACGAAGACGCCAAAGGCGGCCCCTCGCTTTCGACTGGCTCATCTTCAGGCGAAACAACACCGACATACGGAATGATGCGCACAAAATCGATTGGGCGCTGCGCCGCCGCAAGCGCCACGCGCCAAGAGCCGTCATTCTGCCGGCGCGCCACGCCGACAGGAATACCGCGCGGATAAAGCCCACCGTCGCCCGACGTGATGATGCGCTCGCCTTCGCGCAGGCTTTGCGCGCCGACGATGAAATCCATGCGCGGCGCCTGCACTTGATAGGGATGCGTGGTCAGCTCCGGCGGACGCGTCGCCTGCCCGGCCAGCACCGCCCGCACGCGCGACGCTTCGCCCATCACCGGAATGCGAGAATTGTAGTCGTCCAGCATCAGCACCCGCGATGCGCGCCGGCCAACCGAGACCACGCGCCCGATCAACCCATTCTCGTTGACTGCGATATATCCGTTGCGCACGCCGTGATCTGCGCCAGCGTTAGCGACCAGAGTCCGCGTAAACGGCCCGCCACTATCCAGCACCAATTGCGCGGCGATCGAATTTTCGATGTCCGCGCCTTCGCCAAACGAATCCGCCGGCATCCGCAGCAGCGCTTCGTAACGGGCATTGCGTTCGGCTAGGCGCTCGGCCAATTCGCGCCATGCTTGCAGTTCGCGATTTTCCTGTTCGAGCTCTTCGATGCGGTCGGTCGCGCCCCACATGCCGCCAAGGCGCGAGAAGAACCCCTCGCTTGCGCGCGCCGGTCCTGTCGCCACACGCCCAGCCGCAGCCGCGCCGTCATCGCCAGCTTGCATCACCGCGTCGGAGCTTGGCCCAAGGCTGGTGCGCGCCACGATCAGCGCCACCGCGCCAATGACCAGCACGATCGCCAGCAACACGCCAGCCGGCACTCGCCGCCCCGCGCCCGCACGCCGCACACCGCTCCTGCGCCTGGCCACTCTTTGCCTCTTATTCCGTGCGCGGTTTGATTAGACTTCTTCGGTGAGCAGTCGGCGCGCTTCCGACGAATTTATAGTGTCGAGCGCGATTCCGCAGCCCTTGACCACACACCGCAGCGGATCGTCAGCTACTGAGACGCGGATCGAGATGCGTTCTTGCAGCACCGTATCGAGATTGCGCAGTAGCGCGCCGCCGCCGGTCATCATCAGGCCGTGATCGTAGATGTCAGCGGCCAGTTCGGGCGGCATCTGCTCGAACGCCTGACGCACGGCGTCGACGATGCGCGTCACTGGCTCGGCCAGCGCGTCCGCCACCATCGCTTCGGTGACGATGATTTCCTTCGGCACGCCGGAGAGATTGTCGCGGCCCTTGATCGGCATCGACATGCCTTGGCCGACGTCCGGCGCCTTAGCGGTGCCGATTTCCTTCTTGATCCGCTCGGCGGTTGAATCGCCGATCATCAGGTTTTCTTGGCGGCGCAGATACTGGATGATCGCCTCATCCATCTTGTCGCCGGCTTCGCGCAGGCTGCGCGACCAGACCAGACCCCCGAGCGAAAGCACCGCGATTTCGGTGGTGCCGCCGCCAATATCGACAACCATGCAGCCCGACGGGTCGTCGATCTGCAGGCCGGCGCCAAGCGCCGCCGCGACCGGCTCTTCGATCAACTTCACGCGGCGCGCGCCCGAAGCTTGCGCGCTTTCCAGAATGGTGCGGCGCTCAACCGGCGTCGCGCCGGTCGGCACGCAGATGACGATCTGCGGCGAAATCAGCGCCGGGCGCGGCAGCACCTTGCGGATGAATTGCTTGATCATCTCCTCGGCCACGTCGAAATCGGCAATGACGCCGTCGCGCAGCGGGCGGATGACTTCCATATTGCGGTGGGTCTTGCCGAGCATCGTCTTGGCTTCGGCGCCGACAGCGTACACGACCTTGCGGCCGCCCTCATTGACGTACGCGACCACGGACGGCTCATCGAGCACGATGCCGCGGCCCTTGACGTGAATCAGCGTGTTCGCGGTCCCCAGATCGATAGCCAGATCCGGCGCAACGAGACCGAACATGTTGCCGAGCATGCGTTGAAAACCCTCGCCGTTACTTCTTAGCGCCGAATCAGCCCTGACCCGGGCTTAACGCGGCAAGCTTAACAATTCTGAGACGATATCGGCCGCGCGCCGGGTTCCGAAGAACACGGTCACAGGGCCGAATTGAGGGCGATGGGGCGCAAATGCGCGACAGGCTTCACATGCCCCGCGCGCTCCGCCCGCGACCGCCCCCGTCGCCGACGGATTGGACTTGCCGTTGTCCGCTGCGCGATGCAAGGCCCGGGCCGCTTTTGGCCGCAGCAACGCCGCATTTGTTCAGAAAGACACAGCCGCGCACCAAGCTGGCGCGCGCGCTTGCGGGCCGGCGTGCGGCGCCCGATTATTCCGGTGGGGCAACCGAAGGCCCGGTGGGGAAAAGCTTGGCCATCAAGGCGTTAAGGTTTTTGGCGGCCGCACTCGCGCTCGTCTTCGTAAACTCGGCGGCGGCGCAGACCAGCGTCGACGAGGCCGAGCAAGGAATCGTGCGCGTCGTTGTCATCCTGCAGACCAGCGAAGGGCGCATGCTCTACGGTTCTGGTTCCGGCTTCGTTGTTGCGCCGGGCCTGGTCGTCACCAACGCACACGTGGTGGCCCCTGCCCGCCAACAAGCCGATCAATACGGCGTCGCCATCGTGCCGCCGCAGGGCGACGGGCTGATCACCGCCACCATCGTGCGCTATTCGCCCCTGAGTGAACTGGCGCTGCTTGAATTCCGCAGTGGCCCGCCGCTGACGCCGCTTACGATATCCACAGTTGAGCCCCGTCCGGGCGATGGCGTCGTCGCGCTCGGCTATCCGGACGTCGACTACCAAGGCGCCACCGGCGCCGATCTCCTGCGCCCCACGCCCGCCTCGCGCACCTCCGGCCAGATCGCTTCCTTGCGCGACCGCGCCCCGACTGGCGACCCGATCCCGACCATCAACCACCAGGCCGTCATCTCCTCCGGTTCCTCCGGCGGGCCGCTGCTGGACGAGTGCGGCCGCGTCATCGGGGTCAATTCCTGGCACGTCTCCGGCGCCGACACGCGCGAGACGCGCGGCGTCTCCACCCGCGCCGCCCAGCTGCTGCAATTCCTCGACGAAGCCGGCGTCAGCCCCACGCTCAGCGACGAGCCGTGCCTATCGTTACCGGAGCGCGTCGAAGCCGAGCGCGCCGCCACCATCGACGCGCTGCAAGTTCAGAATGAAGAACTGGCGAGCAAGCTCGAAACCGCCGACCGGCTGACTCGCATCGCCGTGGTCATTCTGATTGGCGGCACACTGGCGCTGTTCGTCGCCGTCTGCGTGCTTGGCGCGGTGGTGCTGTCGCGCCGGCGCGGCAATGGCCACGCCGCCGCGCAGCATCCCCATCACGAGCCTGAACCGTTCGAAACGCCTCGCCGTCGTGGTGGTGTCGTCGCCGTCGTCGGCGGGGCCGCCATCGCCGCCATCCTGATCGTCGCCGCCGGCGTCGCGCTGTTGCGCGCGCAAAATTCGGGCGAAGAAGAAATCGTCGCCGCGCCTGCCGCCTTCAACGGCGCCATCACCTGCACGCTCGACCGTGAAGCCAGCACCGGCGCCGCTGGCGTCGCCGACATGAGCTTCAGCGCCTCAGGCGCGCTCTGCGTCAACGAACGCACGCTCTACGCCCCGATCGATGACGGCGCCCGCTTCCGCCGCGCCATCGTGCTCGGCGAAGCGCGCGCCCTCGACGTGCTCACCATCGATCCCAATAGCGGCGAATTCCGCCGCGAGCGCTATCCGCTCGACGATGAGGCTTTCGCCGCCGCCAACGGCGCCGTCTCGTCCTCGGCCACCGGCCGCGGCTGCAGCGGCGAAGGCGCCGCCGAAGCCGTCTCACGCCGCAACGACATCCTCATGCGCTACGCCCAAGGCGCCCCCTCGCAACGCTTGGTCTGGGCTTGCGAAGCGCGGTAGTCAGCGTTTTCGCGGCCGCTGCGTGGGCGCGGAGTCCTCAGGCGTATGAGTCACGGAAAGCAGACACTCACGCCGACCCCGACGAGCGACCGCTATTGGCCCGAAGCGGACGTTGATTAGATCGAGAGGTTGGCTATCGTTGCGGCGAGGAAAACGATGCGCTCATGGCGGGCATACAGAGCCAACAAAGTGGCTCAATTCATCGGCTTTGGGTCGGTGTCCTTGTTCCTTGTGAGTCAGTTTCTTCCGGAGAATGCGCGCTCCGCAATGAGCGAGTGGATCAACGAAAACGTTGCCGTTTCTGCCTTGGTATTCGTGCTCCTGATGCTGCTCATGATCGTCCCGACGTTCAACCTCATCAATTGGAAATGCCCGCGATGTGGGGAGCTGTTTTCCTATCCTGCTCGAAACAGGGGCGCTTGCCAAAACTGCGGACTGACCAAATTCGCCGACCCCCAGGCCGGTGAGAGCTAAAGTCTGCTATCGGCGACGGCTAGCCGATTGAAACTTACTGTTGGTGGGGGGAAGCGTGCGGGAGAAGCAGGTTCTTTGGCTTACGCTCGCGGTGTTGTTTGGTGCGGCGGTTGCTCTGACAGGTGTAGGTTGGTTGCTCTTTGTCTCGGCTCGCGATGGCTTGTTCGTGGGGTTAATGATCGTCGCTGTAGGACTGGTCGGATATTTTCTCCCAGTTCCAAAGCTTCCCGCGGGCATGTCCTTCAAGATGATTTTCGCTTGCGAAGTACTGATGACGTTGGGGTGTCTCACCTTACTCGCGCTCTTGCTGCCGCCGGACTTGCAGCCCTATTTCCCAACAATGATCGCGACCTTCGGTGCCTTTTCTGGAAGCCAGCTCCTTCGCGCGAGGAATGATTATCTAAGAAGCGGCTCCTTGACCAAGTGATCCATACCGGACTTTGCGAGTTTCGCGTCCTGGATGGCAGTTGCTGCACCGTGCAGCGGACAAGGTAGCGGGTCCATCGACCGGGCGCGCGCGCCCGGTGTCTTGGTCACGCGCCCGAAAGGGCATAGCCGCGCGACTGGCAGTTGACGGCGAACTTAGGCCTCTGCGACCTCGGTACAATAGGCGGCAGCTTTGGAGCGAGCCAGTCATTCGCGAGTTTCAGCGGCGCGACGCGAGCCGGGCATTCGCGCATTTGACCGCTCGAACGACATGCTCATAGATTTGGCATTGGGGGATCGAGCATGGCGGCCTGGCATTTCAAGTTTGGCCTGATACCAGCCGACGGATTGAAACGAGTTTTCGGTAAGGCAGACGTCGCCATTATTCCGGAATACGTGTCGCATCCTGATGGGCCTCGATACCTGGAGCCAGAAGAACTTGAAGGCCTTCCCAACTATTGGAGCGATCCGACTAAGCTTCGCCAAATTGCGATGGGCCTTTCATCTTTCATGCCCGAGATGAAATCTTGGAGCGAGAAAGCTCGCATGTTCGGCAATGACGAAGATGAGCGCGTTGAGGTGTGGGATAACCACGTCAATTGTCGCATCAACATGGGCAAGGTGAATTTTGAACTGCTGGATAAGCTCTTGGCGTTGGCGCAGCGGTTTGATTGTAAGCTGGTGATTGACGGCACAGGCGCTTTGGCCAGTGCTGACATGGCTTCACTCACACCGCACGTGGAGGCTTCTACCGCCTACAAATTCTGCCGCGATCCAGAAGGCACATTGCGGGCGATAGCCCGAACGCAGGAATGACGTCTTCCGGCGAAATCCTTCCGCTCGTGCAGGCAACGTCCGACGTCTGCATTGGAGCGTGGCTGACGTTCGCCACAATCGCTGTGCCTCTCGGCACCCAATCACGACATTGAGCCGTCGGCGAGAATATGCGAGCTTTCTTCTGCGGAAAGAACCGCGTTGAGCTGCCAAATGACGCACACGCGCGTTGCGAGCCCATAAAATTGGAGACACTTGGATGAGCAGAGTGAACGGCTCTTGCCATTGCGGCGCCGTCCGCTTCGAGGTCGAGGCGCCCGAGTGGGTGCTGGACTGCAATTGCTCGCATTGCCGGCTCTATGGCGGCCTTTGGGCCTATTATCCGCAACGCGACGTGCGCTTTGCAACTCCGCCGGACACGTTCATCTACATGTGGGGCGATCGCGCGTTAGAGTTTCACCATTGCCGCACCTGCGGCTGCGCCACCCACTTCACCCAGGTTGGTAGCGACGACGCCGAGCGCATCGCCGTCAATGCGCGCCTGATGCGCGGGCTCGACCCAAAGCGCGTTCGGCTTGTGCAAAAGAACAACGGCAATGACGGCGTGTTTTGGACCAAATCCGACGAGCCGGTCCTACCCAGTCACGATACTTGAAGTCGAAAACGCGCCGCAATATTTTGCCGATCACCGCGAGGGACTAAGCCATGAGCTATGCCGTCGGACCCGGCGATCTCGTTCTCTGTGTCAACGCCGCCCCAAACCATGTCACCGGAGAGCCAGTGCCGCTCGTCGCCGGCGAGACCTACACGGTCGCGGCGGTCATGGAATTTGCATGTCCGTGCGGGCGTTCCGATGCGTTGCTCGACGTCGGTGTCGATTTCGCCTGGTGCCAAACCCGCTTCCGGCTTCTGCCCAAGCCAAAGTTCGAAGCTAAGACGCATCGCGTCTCCGCTCCAAATGAGAAGGAGCCGGTGCGATGAGGGGTTGCGGTCCCCTGGCGAGCAGGACGCATGCCTGCACTCAGGGCGCGGCCGCTTCCGGATAGGCAACACGCCAGATGATGTCGCCCGCATCGTCCGCCACCAGCACCGCCCCGGTGCGATCCGTCGCCACGCCAACCGGACGCCCACGCGCGCGGCCGCGTTCATCGACAAAGCCGGTTAGAAAATCCTGCGGCGGACCACTCGGCATCCCGTTGGCGAACGGGACGTAGATCACCTTGTAGCCGGCCAGCTCACTGCGATTCCAAGAGCCATGCTGCCCGATGAAAGCGCCATTCCAATAGGTCTCTGGGAGAACATCGGCCTCGTAAAAATGCAAACCGAGCGACGCCGTATGTGCACCGAGCGCATAGTCCGGCACAATCGGCGCGCGCAGCCTCACGTTGGCGGGGATGTCGACGCGCTCATCGCGATTGTCGCCGAAATAATAATACGGCCAGCCATAGAAGCCGCCGTCCTGCACGCTGGTCATGTAATCGGGCACCAAATTGTCGCCGAGCATGTCGCGCTCATTGACTGCAACCCACAGCGTGTTGGTCCCCGGCGCCCATGCCGTGCCGACGGGATTGCGCAAGCCCGAAGCAAATATCCGCGCCTCCGAGCCGTCTGGATTGAACTCCCAGATCGCCGCGCGCCCCTCCTCGATCGCCATGCCCTCGTCAGCGGCGTTCGAAACCGAACCCACAGCAACATAGAGCTTCGAGCCATCGGCATTGGCGACGAGACTGCGCGTCCAGTGGCCGTTATTGCCCTCATTGTACGGAATGACCAACACCTGCTCGGCCGCGCCGCTGACGCTGGTGGCGCCGGCCGTGTACGCAAAACGCACCACAGCATCCGTGTTGGCGATGTAGATGTGCTCACCGACCAGCACCATGCCGAACGGCTGATTCAAATTTTCCGCAAACACATGCCGTTCATCGACGTCGCCGTCGCCATCGCTGTCGCGCAGCAGCGTGACGCGGTTGGCGTTCTCCGCGATAGCGCCGGCGTTGCGCTGTACCATGTTGCGGATCCACGCCATGAAGCCGCCCTCGGACGGAGTCGTCGAGCTTTCCGCCACCAGCACGTCGCCGTTCGGCAGCAGATAAAGCCAACGCGGATGCGTCAAACCCTCGGCATAGCGTGTGACTGCGAAGCCCGCTGGCGCGACCGGCGCGCCATCGGCGGTCCAGCCAATCGCCTCGGCGGCGTTGAGCGTTGGCAGTGCGCCATCCGGATTGGGCGCAGGCAATTGCGGATCGGCGCCGTAGCCCTGGTCGGCGGGCGGGGCGCCTTGGGCGCAGGCTGTCAGAGCGAGGGCGGCGGCGAACAGGATGTTTCTCATCGGCCCTATCTAGGGCCCAGCGTCGCCCGCGTCCTCCCCTGGGGGCGAATTTCCCGCCGGCGGCCGGAGCCATTTGCGCACGATGACCACGATCGCCACCCAAACGACGATCGCCAGCACCGCCATCACCGCCGCCGCCAGGAACTCGCCCTGCAAAGCATCGAGAATGCTGTCGCCGGCGAAGGCGACAAGAACCGTTTTCGGCAACACGCCGATCGTGAGCCCTAAAATGAAGGCCCAGAAATTTACCCGCGCCGCCCCGAACGCCATGTTCACAACCACGAACGGCGCCGTCGGAATCAAGCGGACGATGAGGCTGGCTAGAAAGCCATTTTTCCCCATGAAGCGAGTAAACCGCCCACCGGTCGCACCGCCGAAGCGCTTTTGAGTCTCGGTGCTGGTTAGCCGGCCGGTAAAGTAAGTGGCGACGCCCGAGACGATAGTTGCGATCCAAGCGTTCCAGAAACCAGCCTCCGGCCCGAACGCCACCACGCACGCGCCGATGAGCACGATTTGCGGCGCGCCGACATAGGCGGTCAGCGTGAACACCAGAACGGTCGCCAGCAGACCCCAATGGCCACGCTCGGCCTCGCCCAGGGTGCCGTCGATAAAGCCGCGGACCTCGTCGCCGTAATAGGTGCGGCCGACCAGCAGCACCACCAACACCACGACGACCATGGCGACAGACATCGCCACCGCCCGCCAGGCGCGCGCATCCATGTTGTTGGCGAAATCCGCGAGCTTCGCGAACAGCCCCAATTTCGGCTCGGGCCCGGCTTCAGTCATTCAGCCCCGGCTGTCGCGCGCCGGGGGCGGCTGGTCAAGCAATCACGCGCGTTGCGGGGGCCGGCCCAGCAGCGCACTCAGATCGAACGCCCGCGCCGCCGCGGCTGTGCGCCGGGCCGCCTTGGCCTGCGGAATCTCAACGTCATTCATGCGCGGCTTCAGGCTGTGGATGAGGTCCTCCTCAATCCGGCGGCGATCGGCCTCGTCACGGATCGGGCCCAGCACGAAGCGCTCGGTGGCGCCGTAATACCAATAGGCGCGGCCCCACTTCTCGTGGCCGAGCAGGCGCGAGCGCAAATCGTGCGCCTTGCCGACATAGAGCGTCTCCAGCCAAAACGCCCAACGTCGGCGGACGAAAATATAGATGCCGCCCTGTCCCGCCGGCGGCAGCCCGGCCTTGGTCAGAACGCACTTGAAACGATAGCGCCGGCCACTTTCACCGCGCCAGGAATGCGCTCCGAAGAACAACATGGGACTGCTCCGTATTTGAACGCGGAAGCTCCGCTCCGAATCGTAAACGACGCGTTAAGACATTGCGTCCGCTCTGGGGCGGCGCGATGCTTCCGACTCATGGCCGCCAACGTCCTGCCCACGCTGTCCATGCGCGACCACCGCGCCGACCCAAGCGGCTTCGCGCGCGCCATGGGCGAAAGCTACGCATTGTACGGCTTCGCGATCGTCCGCGACCACGGGCTCGATGCGGCACTCATCGCACGCGCGCTCGTGGCAACGAGACAGCTGTTCGCGCTGCCGGAGAGCGTGAAGCGCCGCTATCACGTGCAGGGCGGCGCCGGCCAACGCGGCTACATCCCGTTCGGCGTTGAAGCGGCGAAGGGCGCGAGCGCCGTCGATTTGAAGGAATTCTGGCACGTCGGCCGCGAATTGCCGGAGGGCCACCGCTATCGCCCGCACATGCCGCACAATTTGTGGCCGTCGGAAGTCCCCGCGTTCCGCGCGGATGTGTATGCGCTCTACGCCGCCTTCGATGCGCTCGGCGCCGAACTGCTGCAATCGATCGCGCTATTCCTCGGCCTGCCGACTGACTTTTTCGCCGCTGCCACCCGCGACGGCAATTCGGTGCTGCGGCTGCTGCATTATCCGCCGACGCCGCCGAACCCGACTGGTGTCCGCGCCGAGGCGCATGAGGACATCAACGTCATCACGCTGCTGCTGGGGGCCGAGGAAGCTGGACTGCAATTGCTGACGCGTGAAGGCGAATGGTTGGACGTGGCCCCGCCCGAAGGCGCGCTAGTGGTGAACATCGGCGACATGCTGCAGCGTCTGACTAACCATGCGCTGCCGTCCACCTCGCACCGCGTGGTCAATCCGGCGCCGGACCGCGCTCACCTGCCGCGCTATTCGATCCCCTACTTCCTGCACTTCGGGCCCGACTATGTGATCGAAACGCTGCCCAGCTGCATCACGCCAAAGAATCAAAACCGCTATCCCGAACCGATCACGGCGCAAGACTTCCTGTACCAGCGCTTGCGCGAAATCAGGCTGACCTAAGCGTTCAGCAGCGTGCGCAAAAACGTCGCGTCGGACCACGCATTGTCATCGCGTTGACGGCGGCGGAGCGCGCGGAGAATGCCACTGGCTTGGCGGGCGATGACGAGGCGCTGTTGCGGTATCAGATAGAGCCGCTGATCGCCAGCGCCGGCGGCCATGCTGATCGGCCCGAACTGGCGCACGAGCGCGGGATTGACGTCAACGGTCTGCGACCGGCCCGGCGCGACGAGACCTTCGCGCCAGAGCCACCACGATAAGCCGTAACCAGGGTTGGCGCGCGTACCGATGAAGCATTGCGCCAACGCCTCGGCGTCGAGCCGGCCCTCGCCGTCCTGCATGACGAACCAGCCAAAGCGGGCCCAATCGCGCGCGGTGAGACCGGCGCCGGACGGCATGTGCGGATTGCCATCACCGCCGCGGCGCCAATGCGTGGGATCGATTGAGAGCGGCTCAAACACCCGGCGCTGCAGATACGCCAACGGATCGCCGTTGGATTTGCGCTTGATGATCTCGCCGAAAACCTGAAACGGCGTTGGGCCATAGGCGAACCTCGCGCCGGGTTCGGCCTCCGATGGCGTGGCGACAGCGTCGGCATAATTGGGCGGGCGCGCAATCGGGCCGCCAGCAACGCCGCTGGTGAGCGAGAGCAGATGACGGATGGTGATGCGCCGACGCTCATCGCCCCGCCATTCGCTCAGCGTATCTGCGCATGGCTCGTCCCAGCTGAGCAAACGATCCTGCACGGCTGCGGCGGCGATGACGCCAGTGAAACTTTTCGTACCGCTGGCGAGTTCGTGGCCTTCGCTGGCGCCGCCGCCGTTGGGATAATCCTCAAAGACCGTACGGCCGTCGCGCATCACCAAAAGCGATACGCCGCGTCGTTCGGCGGAGTACGCGGCGGCCGCCGAGAAATCGAGCGCCTGGGCAAAGGCAGGGCTGGCGACGCTGGCGGCGGCGCTGGCGACGAGGAAGGTGCGGCGGTTCAAATTTATGATCATAGCGCGTCTAACGCGCAGGCGTGGGCATTCCGTCGCTCCGTCACGGGGAAAAAGCGACGCCGGTCATGCGTTCGCTCAACGCCCAGAGCTTATCGGCCAACACCGGATCAGTGGCCCAGGGGCGCACGCCGCCGAAGCCCTTATCGTCGGCGCGCACGGCGACGGCGATGTCGCAGTCCTCGCAATAAACCCCGCCCATGCCGTCAAGCTGCGCATTGGCGGCGCACCACACGCTGGTCGCTGCACCCTGGCTGGGAGTCTTGAAGCGCTCGTTGACGACCCCATGCTCGTCGATCCAGCCCATGGCGCGCTTTTCCTCCTCGGGCATGAAGCGCTGCAAGTCCGTCATGATGCCGCCGGGATGCACGGCGAAGGCGCGCACTTGGTGCGCGGCGGCGCGTTGATCGAGCCCGACAGCGAAGAGTGCGTTGGCCGACTTGGCGCGGCCGTAGGCGAGCCATTTATTGTACTCGGTGTGCTCGAAGCTCGGATCGTCTAGATCCGGCGGCGCGATGCGATGGCCGATCGATGACAGCGCAACCACACGGGCGCCCCCGGCCGCCTTGAGCGCCGGCCACAGCCGCGCGGTCAGATGGAAGTGGCCGAGATGGTTGGTGGCGAACTGTGCCTCGTAGCCGCGCGCATCGCGCATCAGCGGCGAGGCCATGATGGCCGCATTGTTGATCAGAATATCGAGCTTGCGCGTGCGAGAGAGAAAGCCGCTAGCGAATTTCTCGATGCTGACCGGGTCCGCGAGATCAAGCACTGCCTGTTCGACATTGGCGATATCGACCAACGCCCGTTGCGCCTTATCCGGCGTCCTCGCCGGTACGATGACGATGGCGCCGGCGCCGGCAAGCGCGCGGGTTGTCTCAAGCCCCAGACCAGAATAGCCGCCGGTGACGATGGCGACCTTGCCGGTGAGATCGCGTCCGCCGAGCGCCTCGCGCGCTTCGGTTCGTAGGCCGTAACCCGAACTGATCGGCGCTTGTCGTGCTGTCATGTGTCCTCCAAGGGCAAGGCTAATGTCTCATGCGTTCGCTGGCTAATCATTCCTCGGGCAATTGAACGACGCGCATCGAACCAAGGCTCATAGCCGCAAGCAACCAGAAACCGGCCTCATCTCGGCGCCAAATTTGAGTCACTTCGGCGATCCGAGCTGAGTGCTCCCAATCGCGCCAAGCGTCGTCAAACAGCAGCAAGGAAACATTCGCGCTCTCCTCCCATTGATCGCCGATCGCGCCACTTGCCACATCAAAGCCCATCGAATACTCGCCCGCCGCAACATAGTCGCGCCAGCGCGCCAAGGCAGCATCAAGGCCGGACACAGGTGCTTCACCAGGCAGGGTCAAGGTGAAATCATCAGCGAGCACGAACCGGACCCGGTCGCTGACAAATATCTCCTCTAGAAAAGGTCGTGCCGCATTGGTCGCGCTCGCCGCCACATGAGCTTCACCGGACAGACTAAGGCAAAATGCCAAGCGGGCCGCGTCGTTGCGATAGTATTGTCGGTCGAGCCAAGCGCAGGCGGGAAAAGCCGCGAATACGTGCCGGACGACGCGCCAGCCTAGCTCGTACGTCTCGATATCTTCGGACCGATCACACGAGTTGCGCGCGAGCACGCGCGGCGGACCGAACCCGAAGGTTTCGATCGTAACGGACCAGCCGTGTAGGCAGATGATCTGCTCCTCGTCGTCGGGAATCGTCGCCGGGTCACGCCATGCCGGTATCGGCAAGAGCGCTGGTACGTCCGCACGGTCGACGGCGCGGCGGGCGACGGCATCCCAACCATCGCCGTCAAGCTCCGCTTCCATAACCAGGCGCGCACGATGCTCACCGTCGCCCTGCCCTCGCGCGATCGCGCGAGCGGAACCATCCCCGACGCGGCGCACCGCTTCAACCGCGACGACACGGTGTCCGTAGCCATCTGTGACAGTCACACGGATGGCTCGACCACCGGCGCCGGCGAGTTGGTCTAACGGCGGCGATGCAAACTGCGCATGGAGCTTACGGAGCTCCTCCGGATCGCATTGATCGAATGCCTCGCGTATGCGGATTTCGTGGCCGCTTAGACCAGCGTCGCGACAGGGCGAAAACAGATTCCATTCCTGCGCGGCGGCCGGTCCGGCAAATTGAAGCGCGAGCAGAAAGGCGACGATCCCGAGGCGCATGCGTGAGCGTAGAAGGCATCGGCGCGTTTTGTCTCGCGCAAGAACTCGCCTTCTCAGATTTGTGAAGACTGCGACACTAGTCAGCACTCACGCCACGGCTTGTCGAGCGGCGCTCAAACTGCCGGACACGGGCCGATTGGGTAGACGGAGCGTGAAGATGGAGCCCTCGCCGAGCACGCTGGCGGCGACAATATCGCCGCCCATGATCTCCGCCAGTTGCCGCGTGATGGCGAGACCGAGGCCAGTGCCGCCATATTTGCGCGTGATGCTGGGGTCGGCCTGCTCGAACGGTTGAAACAGTCGCAGCATCTGCTCGGGCGAAATGCCGATGCCGGTGTCGCGCACGCTGACCACAAACTCCGACTCGCCGCCACGCCACTGGCGCTGCAAGTCGACTTCAACAACGCCATTCTTGGCGAACTTGCAGGCGTTAGACACCAGATTGAAAACGCACTGGCGAAGCTTCAATGCATCACAAAACGTCGTGAAGGATGGCGGCTGCGCGGCCCAGCGCAAATTCGTGCCGTTGCTGGCAGCCATCAAGGTCAGCGCCTCCATCACCTCAGCGACGACGGTGGCGGGAGACACAGGCTCATCCTGCAGCACCATACGTCCGGCCCCAAGTTTCGACAGATCGAGAATATCGTTCACGAGACCAAGCAGGTGGCGGCTCGACACGATGATGCGGTCGAGATCGCGGCTGGCGGACTCGTCGGTGCTTTCCTCGCGCAACAATTCCGAATAGCCGATGATCGAATGTAGCGGTGTGCGCAGTTCATGGCTCATATTAGCGACGAAGGCCGATTTCGAAGCGCTGGCGCTCAGAGCGGCGTCGCGAGCGGTGGTGAGGTCGTCGATCAATCGCGCGCGCTCGTCTCTGGCTTTCCGACGCGCGGTGATGTCGATGTAAGTGGTGAGCACGCCGATTATGTCGCCGTCGGCGCTGCGCAGCGGCAGCGTGCTGGCCTCTACCCAAATCGTTTCGCCACTCGCGAGTACGGCCGGCCGCTCCACCAACATAAGCGGCACGCCGGAGGTCATGATGTCGAGATCGACCGCCCGGAATATCTCGGCTTGTTCCCTGCTACAAAAATCGAAATCGCTCATGCCGGCAATATGGTGCGGGTCCGCGAGGCCAACCTCCTCGGCGAAGTGCTGATTGCAACCGAGATAGCGCGAGTCACGGTCCTTCCAGAACACGCGCACTGGCATGGCGTCGAGCACCAGCGACAACATCAATGCGGGGGGAGCGGTATTCGGCATGCAACGAGGACCAAGGACAAACGGCGCGAAATATGCGCGCGCATGGCTTAGACACCGCTAACGCAACTGCATTTGGCATGCCCATTGCGGTCTAAGCGTTCGCAAGTTCCCTTACTGCGCGCTTAACCACGCTTCCTCGTCGGGCTCACGACGCGACGGGCCTCACCGCAGCAGCGGCTTCCTTCGCCCGCGCACGCGCTTCGTCCGTGCCGGCGCCGCGCGCGAGAGCGACGCCCATGCGGCGCTTGGTGAAGCTCTCGGGTTTGCCGAAGAGGCGCAGCTCGGTATCGGGGATGGCGAGCGCTTCGGCAACACCGTCGAAAGCGATGCCTTTCGCGTCCATGCCGCCATAAATAACTGCGCTCGCGCCGGGGGCGCGGAGTGAGGTATCGACCGGCAGACCGAGAATAGCGCGGGCGTGCAGCGCAAACTCGCTCTGCACTTGGGAGACGAGCGTCACGAGCCCGGTGTCGTGCGGACGGGGGCTGACTTCAGAGAACCAGACATCGTCACCCTTGACGAAAAGTTCGACGCCGAAAATGCCGTGACCGCCAAGCGCTTCGGTGACCTTGCCGGCGATATCATGCGAGCGCTCCAACGCCTTGGCGCTCATCGCCTGCGGCTGCCAGCTCTCGACGTAGTCGCCATCAACTTGCACGTGGCCGATCGGTTCGCAGAAATGTGTGCCGCTGGCCGCGCGGACGGTGAGCAAGGTGATCTCGAAATCGAACATCACCTGCCCTTCGACGATCACTCGCGGCTGCTTGACCCGCCCAGCGCTCATGGCGTAGTCCCACGCCGGCGCGACGTCGGCTTGCGATTTGAGCCGGCTCTGACCCTTGCCGGAAGACGACATCACCGGCTTCACAAAATTCGGAAAGCCGATGCGATCCACCGCCCCCTGTAATTCCTCCAGCGACGAGGCGAACGCATAGGGCGAGGTCGGCAGCTTTAAGTCATCAGCGGCGAGCACGCGGATGCGCTCGCGGTTCATCGTGGTGTGGGCGGCGTTGGCGGTGGGGATCACTTTGGCGAGGCCGTCCGCTTCGATGCGGACGAGCTCGTCGGTGGCGATGGCTTCGATTTCGGGCACGATAAAATGCGGGCGCTCGCGCTCCACGAGGTCGCGGAGCGCCCTGGCGTCCGTCATGTCGATGACGTGGGCGCGGTGCGCTACCTGTTGCGCAGGCGCGTTGGCGTACCGGTCGACGACAATGGTTTCAACGCCGAGCCGCTGCAGCTCAATGACAACCTCCTTGCCCAACTCCCCGCCGCCCAAAAACATGACGCGAAGCGCGGACGGTGAAAGCGGCGTGCCGATGCGGGTGTAAGTCATGCGCCGAGTCTTAGCGTCGGCGCGATGGTTCGGCCAGCCTCACCCGAGGCTGATGGCCTGCCGCGGCGCAAACAGGCGGACGGCGGCATCAAGGTCCATGGGGCGGCCAAGGAAGTAGCCCTGCACGCGCTCGACGCCTAAGGCGCGAAGCGTCGCGAATTCGGCGGAGGTCTCGACGCCCTCGGCGATAATGCCGCTGCCGGTCTCGCGTGCGAAACCGATCAGGGCGGCGGCGAGCGCTTTGCGCGCCGGGTCGAGGCAGATGTTGCGGGTCAGGCTCATGTCGAGCTTGATCAGGTCAGGCTGCAAGGTGAGGATATGGCGCAAGCTCGAATAGCCCGCGCCGGCATCATCGACGGCTAGCCGTACGCCGCGATCGCGCCATTTGCGTAGCGCCGCGCAGAGCAGATCGTAATCGTCCACCGTCGAATGTTCGGTCACTTCCAGCACGATGCGTTGCAGCGCCGACAAGTCTAGAATCTCCGCGAGTTCGGCGCTGAGCAAAGTCTCGGGCGATGCATTGACGGCGAGATAGATATGGCTCGGCAGCACATCGAGCGCCTTCAGCGCTCTGCGGATCGAAGCGAGTTCAAGCGCGACGCCGAGGCCAACATCGGCGGCATCGGCGAACCAAGTATCGGGCGACCCTGATTGAAAACGCGTCAGGCATTCAAAGCCGACCGGCGTCTCGGTCGCAGCGTTCATGATCGGCTGGTAAACCACCGAGAACAGATCAGCGTGAAGAACCGCCTCGATGCGCTCGCGCTTGCTCTGCTGCGTCCGCGTCACTTCAACTTCGCGGCCAATCTCGTAGGCGGCAAGCTCGGCGAACGCGTGCATCATCTGCAGATCGCGCTCGCGCAGCGACGGATCGGGCGTGAAGCCGAGGCAACAGAACATGCCATAGGCGGTGCCGTCTGGCAGCCGCACGGGCACGCTCATGTGGCGGCCAATCGGCAGCGCGCCAGTGATCGGCTTTGCCGCCGCGAGCGGCTCAAGCGAGGTGTCAGGCATCAACTCGGGCAAACGCCCCGCCATGATATCGCGGCAGTACGTGTCGTTCAGCGAGTGCGCGTCGCCGACCTTGGCGAGCGCCTCCTGGCCCGGTGCATCCACCTCACGCAACACCATGGTGTCGCCGATGAACTCAGAGACGTAGGCGATGTCCATGCCAAGGTGCGCGCGAATGGCCTTCAACGCACGGTTAACGACGTCGTCGCCCGAGTCCGCCGTCATCGCCGCGAGCAGCGCATTTCCCTGAGACATGCCGCACCCTTGATTTTGAAGCGTGATATCAAGAAGGCGTTAAAATTCCGACCTTCGCCGGGACTTAATCCGCCGCTGCGAAATGCGCCATTTGATCTGCGTATGCTTTCTGGAACGCCGGGCGCGCCGTCGCGCGTTGGACGTAGGCGCGGGCGGCAGCATACGGGGCCAGGCCATCGAAGCGGTCTACCAGCCGCAGCACGTCGCACATGAGGATATCGGCGACGGAGAAGCGCCCGGCGAGCCAATCGCGCTGCGCCAGCACTGGCTCAAGGTGCGCCAGACGGTGCTTGTGCAGGAACTGATCGAACATCGCCCACGACGGCGAAGCCGTGTCTCCTGAGAACTGAAACAGCGACCACGGCAAGCTCGCCATCTCGACGGAATTGAGCGCCGCGAACGTCCACTCAATGACTTCGGAGCGGCCGCGTGGCTCGCGCGGCATCAATGCTTCGCTCTTTTCGGCGATATGCAACAACATCGCGCCGCTCTCGAAGATGGAGAGATCGCCATCAGTCAGCCAAGGCGCTTGACCGAATGGCTGGTGCGCGAAGTGCTCGGTTGTGCGCTCACGAAACGACGTGCTCTCGACCCGATACGGCAGCCCCGCCTCCTCCAGCGCCCAACGCACGCGCAAGTCGCGGACGTAGCCGCGCGGTGCTTCCGGCACCCAATCGTAGGTGGTGAGGATGATCATTCGGCGTCCCCCAACAACGCACGGACAGAGCGCCCTGCCGCCTCAATCGGATGCGCCGCCGCCGCTCCACGCATGCGCGCCAAATTCGGCACGCCCGCGCGGTGCTCTTCCATCCATTGCGCGGCGAATTTGCCGGTTTGCACGTCGGCCATCACGGCGCGCATGGCGTCCTTGACGCGCGCGTCGATGATGCGGGGGCCGGTGACGTATTCGCCGTATTCGGCGGTGTTTGAGATAGCGAGGTGCATGCCGGCGATGCCGCGCTCATGGATGAGATCCGAGAGCAATTTCACTTCGTGCAGGCAATCGAAATAGGCGAGCTCCGGCGGCGTGCCGGCTTCGACTTGGACTTCCCAGGCGGTGCGGATGAGATGCGTGAGGCCGCCGCAGAGCACGACTTGCTCGCCGTAAAGATCGCCCTCGGTCTCGATCTTGAAGGTCGACTCAATCATGCCGGCGCGGCCGCAGCCGATCGCGGCGCCATATGAATATGCCAACGCTTCGGCGCCGCGATTGTCCTGCGCGACCGCCACGATACACGGCAGGCCGCCGCCGCGCGCGAACGCTTCGCGCAGCGCTTTGCCGGGGCCCTTGGGCGCGACCATCACCACGCTCACGTCGGCCGGCGGCTTGATGAAGCCGTAATGATAAGCAAAACCGTGGACGAACATCAAAGTTTGCCCCGCGCGCAGGTGCGGCGCGATTTCGGCGGCATAGAGATCGGGCATCACTTCGTCGGGCGCGCACATGACGAGCACGTCAGCGCTCTGCGCGGCTTCGGCGACGCTGAGGGGCGAGAAACCATCACCCTTCGCCTGCGCGGCGCGGCGGGCCCCAGCATGCAGCGCCACCACCACATCGACGCCGCTGTCGCGCAGGTTCAGCGCATGCGCGTGGCCCTGGGCGCCGTAACCGATGACGGCGACGCGCTTGGCCTTGATCAAAGCTGGATCGGCGTCGCGTTCATAAAGCACGCGCATTTCAATTCCTTCGTTTAGCACTTTGCGTCTCTAGCCGAGGCCCCTAGCTTAAGCAAAGCAGGAGAGACCGATGGCGAGTGCAGGCGAGATCGTGCGGTTCTGGCGCGACGCCGGACCGAAGGCTTGGTTCGCCAAGGACGAAACCTTTGATGGCCGCTGCCGCGGCTACGAGGCTGAACATCACGCGGCGGCGCGGCGTGAGCTCAGCAATTGGGAGCAAGAGCCGGAGAGCGCGCTCGCTTTGCTGCTGCTGCTCGATCAAATCCCGCGCAACATTTTCCGCAATTCACCACACGCCTTCGCCACGGATCCACTCGCCGCGGCAATAGTGCAGCGTGCCCTCGACAAACGCTTCGACATGGCGACAGATACGGATCTGCGGCTATTCTTCTATCTGCCGTTCGAGCACGCCGAAGATTTGGCGCTGCAGGCGCGCGCGGTGCAGCTGGTCGAGGCCATGCGTAATCCCGAGTATACGCGCTTCGCCATCCTCCACCGCGACATCATCGCCCGCTTCGGCCGCTTCCCACACCGCAACCCAGTGCTGGGACGCAAAAGCACGGCGGAGGAATTGGCTTACATCGCCGAAGGTGGGTTCGCTGGCTAACGGATCGGCGCGTCGAAGGCGTATTTCCAATTGCCTTCGAAGTCCCGCGTCCATACCGAAACGTAGCGGCCGGTGCTGCGCGTACCGTTAGCCAGCGTCATTACCGAATTGCCCCAGGTCCAGCCCATGTCGCCACGAGCGGAGACGCGCGCGGTTTCGGGCGCCCATTGCAGACGCGCGCCTTCAGGCCAGCCCGTATAGGTGTGAGCGATGCCGGCGCGGCCATTGGCGATTTCGGTGCTAGTGACGATCAGCGCGTCCGGGGCGGCGTAGTACTCGAACGCGGCAGGCACCCCTTGCGTATGCGCCATCGCAGCAAACTCGCGATCGACCGCCATCAGTTCGGCGACTGCGGCGGCGGCGAGTTCTTCCTCAGTGCGTGAGCCTGCGAGCTCACTGATGCGCAGCGCCAAGCGTCCGCCAGCATCGCCGCCAGCGACGCACGGGCGCGACAGCGAACTGGCGCGGCCTTCGACGGCGACCTCGATATAAGCTTGCTCGCCGGCAGCGCACACTTCCGTCGCGCCGCCGATCTGGCCGATAGCGCCGGACGCGGCGCGCGCGAGTGTTGCAATCTCGGCGCGTTGCGCAGCGGTGACGGTGGTGACCCGCGGCGAGTCACCGCCCCAGAGCCACCATCCAGTGGCGGGATGGCCGGTAAAGCGGCGCACCGAGAGCGTGCCGATATCGCCGCGCAGATCGTAGCGAACGACCCGGGCGACGCCGCCGCGCGTTGGCGCGAGCGTCACCCGCACCGAAACCGGCACGCCTTCAGCCACGATCAGGGCACGCCCGCCCGTGGTCGGGGTCACGTCGGCAGAGAGCAGAGCTTGCGCCCATTGCGGCGCGCGCAGCGACAGATTCTGCGCCGAAGCCGGCGCGTTGATCAAAAGCACAGCGCCGCAGAGCACGGCCGCGCGAAGCAGATGTTTCATCCCCACCCTCGATGTTCCCAGCGTCAACCGTGAACACTAGCGCGGCGGCGGTGACGTCGGAACCCTGTAGTTCAGTGTTCGGGCGGCGTGCGTACGGGCTGGCCGTCGCGCAATACCCATTGGGCCGTGCCGGCGACGCGGTCGATCTCGGCTTGCAACTCGCGCACGGTGCGCGGCATGCCCACGCTGGTGCCGCCATAATCGACCAGCCGCTTGGTGCGGCCGTCGCGGGTGAGCGCAATCGTGGTGGTCGGCAGATCGGTCATCTGGCCGCGATACTCGTCCTGCAATTGCTCAAAACCGATGGCGTCGAAACGCGCCAACAAAGCCGCGACGTCAGCCGCCGGAACCGAACTGGTGCGCTGGCCGACGACATTGACGAAGCTCCGGCCTTCGTAGGCGACCTGACCGTCGCCGCTGATGGTGACAGTGTAGTCCGGGCAAAAGCCGTAACAAACGGTGCGGTTCAGGCTGATCTGCACGGGTCCCTCCTGCGCCGGCGCTTCCACCGGCGCGCACGACGCCAACGCAATGGCGGCGATCAAAGCGCCAAAGGCGCGTACCAGATTCATCCTGTCACTCCTCGGCGCTCACTTAGCACGCGCGCATCCAGTGGCCAGCCATCAGGCCAGATTGAGGCGGACGCGCCTGTTCCAAACATGGATTGAGCCTGAGCGCAGGGCTGCTACATTGCCGGTGGGGGAGAAACCGTCATGCCAAGCGAAGGCCAAGGTGGGTCCGGAATTTGGACAGCGCTCGCCGCCATCGGGGGGGCGCTCTCAGGTGTGGCGGCGATCCTCGCGCTGTTCGTGGCCAAACCCGACACAATCGCCGTACTCATTCCGCAGCAAGCCCTGGAACGCGCCGGCTTATCCGCTGCGCCGACGAGCGAACACCCCACCCAACAGCAAGCTGCCACACCGTCGGCAAGCGACGCTGCCCTGCCCGCCAACAATGGCGCAGCCACAACAGACGCCGCCAGCATCGTACCGACAACACCCGCACCGACGCCATCGCCGTCGCGAGCGCTGGCGCCGGGCGTGACGGTGTCACTCTTGAGCCTGGTGGAACGCAACAGCCAATATATCGCGACATTCCGATTTGAGAACGGCGCCAGTCAAAACGTAGGCGTTGCAGTAAAATTCGAAGGATCGTCCGTCGCCGATTTGGTGCTCACCGACGGCGTCGGCGGGTCCTGCCAAATGATCGCCAATGGCGAAGGCTGGGGTACGTTGGACTCGGCCGAGCTCAACCCGCAATTTATCGGCAGCACGAGCCCCTTCCGGATCGTCGGCGCCGGCGCCAGCGCGCAGCACACGGTGTTTTTCAACAAGAATCGCTGCGCTTCCGACATCAGCCCGAACCCACCCTCGCTCGCGATTTCTGGAACGCTGGTTGTCGAGGCAAGCGGCGCGAGACGCGCTGCGCCGATATCGTTCGACAGCATCCAGCTCAGACGCTGAAACGATTCGTCACACAATCGTGCGCATCAACGCCCGCGCCGTCGGGCTAGAGTGACGCCACAGGAGGCAAGCCCATGACTATGTCCGTCAAACTTTCGGGGGCTGCGATCGCCTTCGCGCTCGCGCTTTCGGGCGCCGTTGCGCTGGCTGATGGCGGCGGCGGTTCGGCCGGATCGCCAACCGCCACTCCACGCGCGGAGGATCCGCAAGCCGCGTATCAGGCCGGCGTCGCCGCACTTAACGCCCAGAATTACGCCGAGGCCATCCGCCAGTTCCGAACCGCACGCCGCGCCGCGCCGAGCAGCGGCGTCATCAATTACGCTTTGGGAACCGCCTATAACGGCGCCGGCGAAACCAACAACGCGCGAGAATCATTCGAGCGCGCCGCCCGCGCCAGCGATGCGCCGCCAGCGACGCGGCTGCAGCTCGGGCTGATTTACATCGGCCAAGGCCAGCGCACCGAGGCCGAAGCGCAACAAGCCGCGTTGGCGACGCAGATCACGGTGTGCGACACAAGTTGCGGCGATGCGCGGCGCGCCCAACTGCAGGCCGCACACGATCATCTCGCCCGCGCCCTCGCCGCGCCCGCGGATGCGCCGGCCGCCGATCCCGCCACCACTGGCTGGAATTTCCCCAGCACCGAAGACGGCCGCGCCGCCTACGCCGAAGCCGTCGGCCTAATCAACAACGGGCGTTTCGCCGAAGCGCTTGATGCACTGGAGCGTACGCACGCGGCGGTCGGCCCGCATGCTGACGTGCTGAACTATATGGGCTTCGCCAGCCGCAAGCTTGGTCGTCTCGATGAGGCGCTCGGCTATTACAGGCAGGCGCTGCACCTCGATCCGGCACACCTGGGCGCCACCGAATATCTAGGCGAGCTTTATATCCAGATGGGCAGGCTCGACAGCGCGCGCGTGCAATTGGCGCGGCTCGACAACCTCTGCACCTATGGCTGCCCGCAGCGCGAGGAGCTGGCGCGCTGGATCGACGCCGCCGAGTGAGCATGCTGCGCTGGGCGCTGCCGCCGCTGCTATTGTTGCTGACCGCAGCGGCGGAACCGCCGCTGCGCCTGCGCGAACAAAGCTGGACGGCGCCGCAGGGCGCCGAGGGCGATCTCGCGTTTGCACTGACCCATGCGCCGGCAGCCTGCGAAAGCGGTGGACGCGCGCACTCAGAGGCTGGGCGGGCGCTCTTCCGTAGCCCGATGCTCCTGGGCGGCCCGGCGGCGCGCGCTGGGCTGTCATGCCACGCCTGCCATTCCAACGGCCGCGCAAATGCGCGCTTTATGCTGCCCGAGCTCACCAACCGACCCGGCGCCGCCGACGTGACCTCCGAGTGGGCGGGCCATGTGCGCGGCGACGGGGTAATGAACCCGCTCGACATTCCGGATTTGGCTGGCGTGTCCGCGCGCCAAGCCTTCGGTCACGCGCGCGATCCATCGCTCCGCCATTTCGTGCGCGGCGTCATCGTCGAGGAATTTCAGGGCGCGGCGGCGACGGAGGACGCGCTCGATAGCGTGATCGCGTATTTGAACACGCTTGAACCCAACTGCGTAGCCGGCGCAACGCCAATCACTTTGTCCACCGCCGCAGACGACACGCGCCGCGCTTTCGCCGCCGCCGAAGCGATGCCGAACTGGCCCACCTCGAGCCTGGTTCTAGCCGCGACGCAAGACGCCATCGGCCGCATTGCCGAGCGGCTGCCGGCGCCGAAATTCCGGCGCGAACGGCAAGCGCTGGCAACGCTGTCACGGGAAATCACCGCCATGCGCAATGGCGGCGCGGCAGCTCTGCGCATCGCCGCCCCGGGTTGGAGCGCGCGCTTCGATGCTACGATTGCGCAGATCGAACGCCGCGAGCGGCGCACGTATTTCAACGAAGCGACGTTACGGGCGGCGCTCCGCCCCTAGCGCCGCCAACGCGGCGGCGACGCGGCTGTCGAGGTCTACCGACGCGACGCGTAGCCAATCCGGCATCTGCCCGCCGATCCAGGTGAATTGGCGTTTGGCGTAACGGCGGGTGTCTCGTTGGCCGATTTCGGCGGCCTGAATCAAGTTCAGCTCGCCGCGCAGATGCGCCATCAGCGCTGGCGCGCCGTGAGCTTTGTTCGCCGGCAGCGCCGAATCGAGCTTGCGAGCGGCGAAGGCGCGCACTTCGTCGAGCGCGCCGGCGGCGAGCATATCGTCGAAGCGCTGATTGATGGCGGCGTAGAGTGGTTCGCGTTCCGGCGTGAGTGCAAGGCCAGCCCATTGATCGGCGGGCAGCGCAGGCAGCGTCGCGCCCTGCAACGCGCTGATGCTCTCGCCGGTCGTCTCCAGCACTTCGAGCGCGCGCAGGATGCGCGGCGCGTCGTTGGGTTCCAGGCGCGCGGCGGTGAGCGGGTCGCGCGCGGCGAGTTCGGCGTGCAAAGCGGGCGCGCCTTCCCGCTCAGCCCGCGCGCGCAAAGCGGCGCGGGTTTCGGGATCGGCGGCGGGGATGTCGGCCAAGCCTTGCGTCAGCGCTTTAAAGTAAAGCCCGGTGCCGCCGACTATGATCGGCGTCGCGCCTCGTGCACGGATAGCGGCGATGGCGGCGAGCGCATCGGTGAGCCAGCGCCCGGTGGAGTAAAGTTCGGCGGCGTCGACGTGGCCGTAAAGGTGATGCGGCGCGCGCGCTTCCTCCTCCGGCGATGGCCGCGCCGTGAGGACGCGGAAATCACGATAGACTTGCATCGAATCGGCATTGACGATTTCGCCGCCGATCCGCCCCGCAACGGCAAGCGCCAGGGCAGATTTGCCGCTGGCGGTTGGGCCCATGATGAGAAGCGTGCGGGTCATGTGCGGTGCAGTAGCGCATGCGCGGGCCCTGCCCTAGAGGGTAGAAACCCAACGGCTGGATTCAATGACTGCACACGCCCTCGTTTTCGTCGCCTCGCCCGAGGACAAGCCTGCGTATCGCGAGGCCCTGCTCATGCTGGGGCGGGTGGCGCTCAATCGGAAGCTGCCGCCGCCGGAGGTGCTCTCCGGCTGGGAGAGCGCGCAGTGGATTTATGACAGCGTCGATGGCGAACTGCGCCAGGAAGCGGCGGCGGCGGTGGCGGAGCTGCCAGTCGATTGGGCGCTCGTGCCGGTCGAGGGCCGGCGCAAAAAGCTCCTCATCGCCGACATGGATTCGACAATCATCAATGTAGAATGCCTGGACGAGTTGGCGGACTTCGCCGGCATCAAAGCGGAGATCGCAGCCATCACCGAACGGGCCATGCGCGGCGAGTTGGAGTTCGAGCCGGCGCTGCGCGAGCGCGTCGGCAAGCTGAAGGGATTGGCGCTCGACGCGTTGCAGCGCACGTACGATGAGCGCGTACGTTTGAACCCAGGCGCCGCGACATTGGTCAAGACGATGGCGGCCCATGGCGCCAGCTGTGTTCTAGTCTCTGGCGGGTTCACCTATTTTACGTCGCGAGTCGCCGAACTCGCGGGCTTTCACAGACATTTTGCAAACACGCTTCTTGATGACGGTTCAGTGCTGACTGGCGAAGTTAAGGAGCCGATTCTTGGGCGCGCGGCGAAACTCCAGCATCTGGTAGAGGAAGCCAAGCTCGGGGGCGCCACCCCGCGCATCGCTTTGGCGATCGGCGACGGCGCTAACGATCTCAGCATGATTAAAGCAGCGGGATTGGGCGTCGCCTATCGCGCAAAACCACTCGTCGCCGCAGAAGCTGACGCAAAGATCGACTACATGAGCCTGGAAGCAGCCCTCTTCTTCCAGGGCTACCGCCGCGGGGAGTTCGTTCAATGAAGCGTTTGATGGTTACGGTTGCGACGTTACTGGCGAGTGCCTGCACGCCGCCAGCGCAAGAAGAAGCGCCCGCGCCGGAACTGGCGGCAGTGACACTGCCGATCGCGGACGCTACTGGCAACCGCATGGAAGCGCTGACTGAACAAGACGGCCGCTGGTGCAGCGGCGACGGCGCTTGGTGCGTTACGCGCGGCGAAACCGCCGTGACGTTCACACGTAACGGCGTCGATACCGAATTGCTGACGTTCGACGAAAGCACCGGCACGCCGGAAGTTTGGCCGGTGATCGTGCGTGAGCCGAACGACGCGAGCATCGTCATCGGCCTGGGCTGGAAGCAGAGCCAAATGTATTCCGGCGGCAGCGGCGAAGTGACGAATGTGACTATGTATCGGATCACGCAGGGCTCGGCCCTAATCCCCGAGGTCGGCACGTGGCCAAGCAGCGCCAACATCTCCACCCGCGCTTGCTTCGATGAGGACGACCGGCGCGCGCGCCGCGAAGCCTGCCTCGACGACTACACCTTCGAAGGTCAGCTCGCGCTCGACACCGCCAACGCCAGCGGCCCGCCGCGCCTGGTGCTCTCGACATTGGCGACAACCTATCCGGGCGTGCGCAGCCGCAGTTCGGACTCGACAACAGATCAACCGCTGCAGGACAGCGATCTCTTCGTCGCGCGCGATGATGCCTGCTCCTACGAGCGCGCGCTGGCGTTCGACGGCGAATCTTTCGCCTACGAATCTGATCCGCCGCTCTGCGAGGACTACCTGCAACCGTGACACTGCCGCGCAAGCCGCAAGCCATCGTCTTCGATCTCGATGGCACGCTGATCGATTCCGAAGCTTTGGTGAAGGAGGCGCATTTCGCCGCCTGCGCCGGCATGGGCGTTGCGATGAGCGAGGCGCAATTCCTCTCGCTCGTCGGCATGCACCGGGAAGCCAACGACGCGCAGCTGAAGCTCTATTATGGCGCCGATTTTCCTCTTGAGGACTTCATCGCCGCCACGCGTGCGCATGTCGGCGAGCGGGTCGCGCCGCTAAAGCCCGGCGCGGCTGAGCTGATGGACGCATTGGATGAGCTCGCGCTGCCTTATGGCCTAGCCACCTCGTCGCGGCGGCCCTGGGTGGAGCGGCACTTCGCGGCGCATGGGTTGAAGGCGCGCTTCCGCGCGGTGGTGACGCGGCAGGATTGCGTCGACGGCAAGCCGCATCCGGAGCCGTACATGAATGCATCGCGGCTCCTCGGCGCGGCGCCCGTTAATGTGCTGGCGCTTGAGGATTCGCACGCGGGCGTCCGCTCTGCGCACGCGGCGGGCTGCATGACGGTGATGATCCCGGACTTGCTCGCGCCGAATGATGAGATGCGCGTGAAAGCGCGCGTGGTGGGCTCGCTGCACGATGTGGTGGCGCTGCTGCGTTAGCTCCGCGCCTGCAGCCGGCGATACGACCGCCCGCCGGCGCGATTGATGCGCACCACTACGGGATGTTCGCCGATGGCGGCGCGGCCAGCGATGGCGCGGGCGGCGGCGAGGCTCTGCACCTCCTCGAACGCGATCGCTTCGATGACGTCGCCGGCGCGGACAACGCCTTCATTCTCGCCGCCGACATCTACAGCAAGCACAACCAAGCCGCTGACGCTTGGCTCGATCTGAAATTCTTCACGCAAGCTGGCGTCGAGTTCGCTCAGTGCGACCCCGAAAATACGTCCGCCGCGTGGGCCGCCGTCGCGGCGCGGCGCTGGCGCGCCGTCATCGCGTGACGCACGGGCGCCGCTATCGGATTCTTCGAGCCGTTCGATCGTGGCCGTGACGGCAAGCCTACGGCCGTCGCGAACAATTTCGACCTGCGCCTGCGAGCCGACCAACGCTTCGCCCACCATGCGCGTCAGCGCCCGGCTATCGGCAACGTCTCGTCCGCCGAACTTCAGCACGATATCGCCGGGCCGCAAGCCAGCGGCGGCGGCGGGGCCGTTTGGGGTGATGCGCGTTACGACAGCGCCGCTTTGGCCGGAATAGCCGGCGCGTTCAGCGACATCGCGGGTCAGATTGGCGAGACGCACGCCGAGCCAGCCGCGGCGGGTTTCGCCGTAGCGGGTGAGTTGGTCCACAACCGGGCGCACAATCGAAGTCGGCGTCGCGAAGCCGATGCCGACACTGTTGCCGGTTGGCGAGATGATGGCGGTGTTGACGCCGATGACGTCGCCGTCGCTGTTAAACAGCGGACCGCCCGAATTGCCGCGATTGATGGCGGCGTCGGTCTGGATGAAGTCGTCGTAGCGGCCGGCGTCGATATTGCGATTGCGCGCGGAGACAACGCCGACGCTGAGCGATCCGCCGAGGCCAAACGGGTTGCCGATGGCCAGCACGATGTCGCCGACGCGGGCGGTGTCGCTGTCGCCCATGTTCACGTACGGGAGCGGGGTGCGCGTTTGCACGCGCAGCACGGCGATATCGGTGGCGGGGTCGCGGCCGACGACGATGGCGTCATAACGCTGGCCGTTCTGCAGGATGACCTCGATGGCGTCGGCCTGTTCGATGACGTGGTTGTTCGTCACCACGACGCCGTCGGCAGAGATGATAAAACCGGATCCGAGCGAGTTGATCTGGGCGCCGCCCTCGCCGAGCCCCTCATTGAAGCGCTCCATCGGCGAGCCGGGCGGAAAGCGCGGCAGATCATCGACGCCCTCGACGCGCTGGCTGGTGGCGATATTCACAACTGCCGGCGACAGTCGCTCGACCAGATCGGCGTACCCTTCCGTCGGCAGCCGCGACTGGGCCAGCGCCGGCGCTGTGAAGGCGATAAGTGCGAGGGCCGAAATGATCGGGCGGAAACGAAACATGCGCTGACACTAGCGCAGCGCGCGAACCGCGCAATCGCCGGCGCCACCCCGCTCGCCCTCAGAGGGCGAGCGGTTGCTTCTTCACTTAGCCGCGGCGGCGCTGCATGTAGCGGAAGAAGTCGCTGTCTGGCGGGACCACGATCGGGGTGTCGGCGTCGAGCGCGGTGTCGTAGGCGCGCATCGAGCGGTAGAAGGCGGCGAATTCGGCGTCGCGACCGTAAGCTGTCGCGAAGATACGGGCGCGTTCACCTTCACCTTCACCGCGGAGGCGTTCGCTTTCCTGCCGGGCCGTGGCGAGAATGATCTGGGCGTCGCGCTGGCCTTCGGCGCGAATACGGCCAGCGACCTGTTGACGCTCCGAGCGCATGCGTTCGTACACACGTTCCTGGTTTTCCACCGGCAGATCGGCTTGGCGGATACGCACATCGACCACGCGCACGCCAAGTTCGGTGGCGGCGGAACGGTTGAGGTCGTCCTCGATCGCCTGCATCAGCTCAGCGCGGCGGCCGGAGATGATTTGATCCGAAGTGGCTGCGCCTAGCACGCGGCGCATGGCGGATTCGGTGAACACCTTAAGGCGCTCTTCGCCGCCGTCTTCCGTCAGCGCGCTTTGATAGAAGCGGCGCGGATCGGTGATGCGCCAACGCACGACAGCATCGACGATCAAACGCTCCTGGTCGGACGGCACGATCGACTGACCTTCGAGGATCAGTCCGATGTTGCGCTTGTCGTAGATGATGACGTTGTCGAAGAACGGCACTTTGAAATAAAGGCCAGGCTCATTTGAACCCGGTTCGTTGATCGAGGCGGTGTAGGCGCCGAAGCGCAGCACGATCGCTTGGCGATCCTGGCGCACGACGAACACGGAATTGAGCAGCACGACGAGCGCGGCAAAAGCGATGCCAAGGATCAGCGGAAGATTGCGCGGCATTAGCGGGCTCCCTCTGGCTGAGCGGGCGTGCGGCGGATCATCCCGTCGAGCGGCAGGTACGGCACTGCGCCGCCGCGTTGGTCCAGGATGATGAGATTGCCGCGCTGGTACACACGTTCCATGGTTTCAAGGTAGAGCCGGTCGCGCGTGACCTGCGGCGCGGCGCGGTACTCAGCGTGAACCGCGTTAAAGCGCTGCGCCTCACCTGTCGCTTCCCGCACGACGCGTTCGCGATACGCTTGTGCTTCATTGAGGATGGTCGCGGTTTCGCGGTTGGCGTTGTTGATGGCGGTCTCGGCGTCTTGACGCGCGTTGACGACATCGTTGAAGGCTTCGATCACCGCCGACGGCGCGGCGGCGCGCAGCAATTCGACCTGCAGCACCTGCACACCGGTTTCGTATTCATCGAGCACTTGTTGCATCAGCTGCTCGACCGCGAGTTCGACGGCGCCGCGATCGGTGGTGATGATGGGTTCAAGCTCACGCCCGCCAATGACTTCGCGCATGGCGCTTTCGGCGATCTGGCGCACCGCCCCCGGCTGATCGTCGCGGCTGATCGGGTCGCGAACGTTGTAGACGAAGTCGCCGACGTCCTTGATGTTATAATAGATGCGGAAGTGAATCTCGACGATGTTGCGATCGCCGGTGATCATCAAACTCTCTTCGGGATTGTCGGCGACGGTCTCGCCGCGCGCGGTGAAACCGATGCCTTCAACGCGCTGACCGGTGACGTTGATCACCTGGCTCGCTTCGAACGGGTTCGGCATACGGACGTGGACGCCCGGGCCGACGGTGCGATTATAAACGCCCAATCGGCTGACAACGGCGCGCTCGCCTTCATCCACCGCATAGACGCCGGTGATCAGCCAGCCGAAGAAAACAATGCCGCCAATCAGCGGCCAGGAAAGGCCGCGGCGCCCGCCTGGACGCCCGCCGCCGCTACCGCCAGTTCCGCCGCCGCCACCGCCGCCCAGATTGAAGCGTTCGCGCAGTTGGCGAATCCAATCCTCGAGGTCGCCGCCCTGCGGGCGTTGCGGAGGACGCGGTGGCTGGCCCCATGGCCGGCGCGGTCCTCCACCCCAGGGGCCCTGGCCGCCGCCGCCACCGCTCGATTGGTCATTCCAAGGCATTAGAAAATTCTTCCCCGCCATCTTTGGAGAGCGCGCCGTTCTGGCGGCTTCACCGGAGCTTGCAGTGCCCCTGTGTGCGCCGATATGTGGCCCACCTTGTGAAGGATCAAGCATGAACAACCAGTTGGCGCTCATCCGAGAAAGCCTCGAACGGCGCCTGGATGCGATCCCGGACCCCATCAGCGGCAAGGGTTTGTTCACGTCCGGGCGCATTTCGGGGCTTGAAGTGCGCGACGGCGGCAAGGTCTCGTTCACACTCGAAGCGCCGGCCGGCGCGGCGGAACACTATGTCGCGGTACGAGACTGCGCCGAAAGCGCCGCCCGCGAGGTCGAGGGCGTCAGCGGCGTCACCGCGGTGTTGACGGCGCATGAGAGTTCCGTCGCCGCCAAGGGCGGCGTGGGGCGGGTGAAGCACGTGATCGCGGTGGCGAGCGCCAAGGGCGGCGTCGGCAAGTCCACAATCGCGGTTAATCTCGCCTGCGCTTTCGCCGGGCTTGGCTACCAAACCGGCCTCCTCGATCTCGATGTCTACGGGCCCTCCGCGCCGACTTTGCTCGGCGTTGGGGCACGGCGGCCGGAAATGAGCCGCGACAAAGTGCTCGATCCCCTGCTCGCGCACGGGCTGAAGACGATGTCGCTCGGCTACCTCGTCGATCCGGCCTCGCCGATGATCTGGCGAGGCGCAATGGCGACGAGCGCCGTGCGGCAAATGATCGACGAGGTCGATTGGGGCGAGCTTGACGTGCTGCTGCTCGATCTGCCGCCCGGCACCGGCGACGTGCAACTCACGCTGGTGCAGCGCGTGCCGCTGGCGGGCGCAGTGATCGTCTCGACGCCGCAGGAGATGGCGCTGGCGGATGTTCGCCGTGGGCTCGCAATGTTCGAGAAAACCCGCGCGCCTATCCTCGGCATTATCGAGAACATGGCCTACTTCGAAACGCCGGACGGCGAGCGCACGCACATTTTCGGCCAAGGCGGCGCGCGGCGGACGGCGGAAACGGCCGGCGTGCCTTTCTTGGGCGAAATCCCGATCGACGTCCGCTTGCGCGAAAGCTGCGACGCCGGCGCGCCGCTGGCGGCGACGCAGCCGGATCATCCCGTGTCGCAACGCTTCCGCGAGATGGCGCAGGCCACGTTGGCGAACGTGGCGCGGCTGAATAAGCCAGCGCCGACTATTCAGGTGCGCTGAGGCGGGGTCAGGGCACCGCCGAATAGCCCCAGCCGCCCCACCACCACGGCATCACGGTGTCGCCGAGGATGAAGTGCGTGAGTTCGGGATAGATCAGCTCGGCGCGGACGCTGTTGCCGAGAAAGACGACACAGCGGCGGCGCGCTTCCTGGCAAAGCACCATGTTGCCGGTCCAATCGTTGTGCCCGCCCTTGAACCACGTGTGCCCAGCGACGGGATCGGTGAAAGCGACGACGCCGAGACCGGCAGACAAACCGATGGCTGGGCCGCGCGGATCGGTGGCCGGGCTCAGGGTCGGAAACTGGCTGGCGCTGTTAATGGCGTATTGCGGACGAATGAGTTCAGCGCGCGATGCGGCCGACAGACCCTCGCGACGCAAGACGCCGGCCCATAGCCTCGCCTGATCGCTGATCGTTGTGTCCATCGAGCCGGCGGCGGCGACATTGTCGCGACGGTCGTGCGGCTCGAACGAGCCGTCGAGCGCGTAGCCGTCGGCGAGGTTGCCGGCGAAGTCATCGCGCCATTGCATCGACGTACGCGTCATGCCGAAGCGATCGAACACACGGGTCTGCATCTCGGCGCCGACATCGAGGCCAAGCCCCTGCTCCAGCACGGTCTGCAGCACCCAGAAGCCTTCGTTCGAATAGCCGTAGCGCTCGCCGGGCGTCCAATGGAAGCGGACTTTCCCGTCTTCCTCCAGCCAGCGCATGTTGGCGAGACCGGTGCGATGGTTGAGAATGATGCGCGGCGTGAGTAGGCGCCAGCGCTCGTCCCCGGCCAGATCTACATAGTCCTCGTACTCCGGGAGTGGACGCGGCAGGTAGTCCGCGATGGAGCGATCCAGATCGATGCGGCCCTCATCGACCAGCTGCATAACCATGTAGGCGAACGCGGCCTTGGTGACGGACGCGCCATACATGATCGTATCGGTCTGCAGCGGCAGGTTCCGCTCGACATTACGCTGACCGTAAGCGGCGACATGGACGACCTCGCCATTGTCGATCACGGCCACGGCCATGCCCTTCACGTCCTCGCGCGCCATCAGCCGGCGCACTTCAGCATCGATGTCGGCAGCCGTTGGAACCGAGCTGGCAGGCGCCGTGGCGCAACCGGCGAGGAGCAAAGCGGCGGTGATCAGGGCGGCGCGGATCATGGGCAGGCTAGCTCCTCGTTTGCTGCTCCCTTGTACGCGGCCCCCGCGGCAGCGCATTGTAGAAATCGGAACCGGGACATGAGCACGCGCAAACTCCACGCCCCTGTCGTCGGGCTCGAAAAAGCCGATGTGCCGGCCGATCTCGCGCCGTTCGTGCAGGCGTTCGTAGAGCGTCGCGATAGCGGACAGCTTGGCGGCGCGATCGAACTGCCGGACCCCAGCCCGCTCCTGCAATTTGTGATCGGCGCCGACTACGAGATGCGCCGTCACGTCGGCGACGAGGCTTTCGCGCCCGTGCCTGCAGTCGCGCTGTGGGGACCGACGGCGGCGGTTTGGGAGGCGCGCGTCGCCGGGTCGGTTCATGTCTATTGCGTAGTGCTGACGCATCTGGGCGCCGCCATGCTGGCGCGGTCACCGGTTGGCGAACTGGTCGATCAGCGCGTCGATGTGCAAGACCTGAATATCGAGGACGCGGATATCGTGGCGCGCTTGCGCCAAGCCGCGGACTTTACGAAACGCACGGCACTCATCGTGCGCTGGCTCCGCGTTGCCTTCACGGCGCGCCGGGTTCTCGACGAACGAGACTTGGCATTGGCAGACGCCATGGCCCAGGGGCGCGTCGGCGGCAGCGTCGATACAATCGCGCGCGACGTTGGCATCAGCGCCCGAGGCTTGCACAAAAAACTCACCTTGATCAGCGGCTGGTCGCCGAAGCAATTGCTGCGGATTGCACGACTGCAGACGGCGCTGCGCCAGTTGCACCCCAAGCCCTGGGACGATCTCGCTCAACACGACGTGATGCTGGACTTCCACGACCAAGCGCACTTCGCCAAGGACTTCAAAGACCTGACCGGCCTCACCCCAACGCAATATCGCGCCGCCAAGCAGGCGCTCGGCGACAGCCTGATCAACACGCTTTATTTGGCGTGAGTTCACGCAAGCTCGAAGGCGATGGGCAGGGTCTTTAAGCCGTTGACGAAGAAGCTTTCGACATAGCGCGGCTCGCCGTCGAGGCGGACGCTTTTGAGGCGCGGCAACAATTCCTCGAACAGAATGCGCATTTCCATGCGCGCCAAATGCTGGCCGAGGCAAAGGTGCGCGCCATTGCCAAAGGCGATCTGGCGGTTCGGCTTGCGGTCAATGTCGAAGCTCTCGGCGTCGGCGAAGACTTCCTCATCGCGATTGCCGGAGGCGTAGCAGAGCATGAGCCAGTCGCCCTGCTTGATCTGGCGGCCGCGCAGTTCGGTGTCGGCGCTGGCCGAGCGCATGAAGGTTTTGACCGGCGTCGCCCAGCGGATGGCTTCTTCGATCAGCGCCGGGACGAGAGTAAGATCGCCGCGCAAGCGCTCCAGCAAACCTGGAACGGTCGCTAACCCCCACATAGCCGCGGCGGTTGAGGACGACGTAGTGTCGTGCCCGGCAGTGGCGACGATAGTGTAATAACCGGTGCGCTCGAACGGCGGCAGCGGCGCGCCGTCGATCTCGGCTTGCGCCAGCAATGTGGCGAGATCGTCGCGCGGGTTGGCGCGGCGGTCGGCGGTGAGCGCCTCGAAATAATCGGTGAAGTCCTGCACCACGCCGATCAGCAATTGCGCAAACTGCTCGTCGCTGAGCGCCGCCTTGAAACGCTCGGTGTCGGGATCGGAGGCGCCGAACAATTCCTGCGTCAGGCGCAGCATGCGGCCGAAATCCTCCTCCGGCACACCGAGAATATTCATCACCACGCGCAGCGGATAGTGCGAGGCCACATCATTGATGAAGTCGCAGTGGCCCGGCAGCGTCGTAAAATGCGCAACCGCTTGCTTCGCGAGCGCGCGGATATCCTCTTCGCGCTTGCGGATATTGGCGGGCATGAACCAGGCTTGCGTCAGCAGCCGGTATTTCATGTGATCCGGCTCATCCATCTGGACGAGCGAGCGCACCAGATGCGGCGTGCCGGTTACGGCGCGGGCGCGCGCCTCCCCGTCCTTGTTCATCAGCGTCGTGCCGCGCTCACCGCTCAAGAACAGCGCATTATTGCGGCTGATCTCGAGAATGTCCGCGTGCTTGGTGACCACCCAGAACGGGTCGAAACCCTCGGGCTCGGCCAGCCCAAGCGGATTGTTGGCGCGCAACCAGCGATAGGCATCGTAAAGTTCCTCGGTTGCGTAAGTCGGCGCCGCCACAAGCTTGTTTGCGATATGGGCGGGGATGTTGCGTTCAGTCATGCGGCGCGCCTCGGGGGTTCTGCGCGCGCAGTCTGACCGCAGTCACGCGCGCGGCGCAACTGCACGTGGGGGAAGCCGCCTCAGTCTTCCGCCTCGATCCGCTCGGCGAGGCGCGTTGCCGTCTCGCGGTCATGCGCCGAGAGGTCGGAATAGACGCGAATGGTGCTCATCCAAAAGCGCAGGCCCCGCAACACTTCCGGCGCGGCCATATAGGAGCGCAAGACTTCGCGCGCCTCGCCTTCGCTGATCGGGGATTCACATGGCAAGAGCGCCTGCGCTTCTTCCGTGCCGTCCGCGACAGCGCGATGGCAATTGGCCCAGATGTGGCTTTGAACGTGCATGGGCGTCAGTCCGCGAATGGTTTCGCGATAGGCGGGCATTTCTGCAAACATGGGATCGAGCCGGCTTTTGCGCACGACGTAATAGTCCGCGAGCGCGGCGCGTAGGGTTCGGTCGCGGATGAGGCCGAGTTCGCCCGCGCCGGTAAGTTCGCGGTAGGTCGTGTCTGTAGCGGTGTAGGGCCAAATTTGGCTGGCTTGGAAGAACGCGAGGAGCGTCTGCCAAGCCGAGCCATCTTTCAGCGTACCGTGCTCAGCGTACGCGAGAGCGTCCTCGCCATAGCCGGCCACCTGCCGCCAAAAAACGGCGCGGCGCTCGATCGCGGCGGCGTCGGTCAACAGCTCGCCTTGAATGCTTTCCAGATAACTCTCGGCTCGTTGACGATCCAAGTTAGCAGCATTCCAATTGCTGACCTGGATACCGACGAACACGCCAACCACCACGATAACGAAATCAATCGCGATCGCAGTCCAGTTCTGCGCTTTCACGTGCTCAGTGATGCGGCGGAGGAGCACCTATTCCAGCCTCAGCACACGGATCGTGTTCGTCTTCCCCGCACGCCCAAACGGTATGCCGGCGATGACGGCGACGCGGTCGCCGGCTTCGGCGACGCCGAGTTTGCGCACCGCGGCGTCGGCCTTCTCGACCATCTCCTCGACGTTGGCGACCTCTTCAACCACCATCGAGCGCACGCCCCACACCAAAGCGAGCTTGCGCGCGGTTTCGATGAACGGCGTCAAGCCAATGACGCCGCAACGCGGCCGCTCGCGGGCAACACGGATGGCTGAGGAACCGGTTGCAGTGAAGGCGACGAGCGCGGCGCAGCCGATAACGTCGGCGATGTGCCGGGCCGACAGCGCGATGGCGTCGGCGGTGGTGGCTTGCGGCGGCGTCATATCGCGCGGCAATGACGCCCAGTATTCTTCGTCGTCCTCCACCGCGCGGATGATGCGATCCATGATCGCCACGGCGCTTTGCGGGTGGCGGCCAACGGCGCTCTCGGCGCTCAGCATGACTGCGTCGGCGCCCTGATAGACGGCGGTGGCGACGTCGGAGGCTTCAGCGCGCGTCGGCGTGGCGGCCTCGACCATGCTTTCGAGCATATGAGTCGCGACGATCACCGGCTTGCCGGCGGCGCGGGCGGTGCGGATAATCTTGCGCTGTGCGATTGGCACCTGCTCAGGCGGCAGCTCGACGCCAAGATCGCCGCGCGCGACCATGACGGCGTCGGCGGCTTCGACGATGGCTTCGATCTGCGTCAACGCCGATGGCTTTTCAATCTTGGCGATGATGCCGGCCCGGTCGCGGATGAGAGCCTTGGCCTCGTGCACGTCCTCCGGGTGCTGCACGAACGAGAGCGCAATGTAATCAACACCGAGATCGAGAGCGTAAGCGAGATCGGCGCGGTCCTTTTCGGTCAGCGCCGAGATCGGGATGCGCCGGGTCGGGACGTTGACGCCCTTCTGGTTCTTCAGCACGCCGCCAAAATCGACGCGCGCCTTCAGCTGCGTGCGGCCAACTTCGATGATGGTGAGCTGCAACTTGCCGTCGTCGAGCTTGAGGATGTCGTCCTTCTCAAGCGCATTGACTAGCTCTGGGTGCGGCATGCGGATGAGGCCGGCGGCGCCGGGTTCGTTCGACGCTTCGATGGTGACCGTTTCGTTGTAGCGCAGCTTGATCTCGCCGCCCACGAACATGCCGACGCGAATCTTCGGCCCCTGCAAATCCGCGAACACGCCGACCGGCGTGCCGGCCTTCGCCTCGGCGGCGCGGATCGCTTCCATCCGCCGCGCGTGGTCCTCGCGCTCGCCATGGCTGAAATTCAGCCGGAAGCAGTCGACGCCGGCCTGGATCAGCATGGCGAGCCGCTCCGGCGGGTCACTAGCCGGGCCCATGGTGGCGACGATCTTGCAGTCTCGGGAACGCATGCTGCCTCCGTTGGAGCGAGACATTCAGCGCGTCGCGAGGAAAGGCAAGAGCCAAGCCCCCTTCTCGAGGAGGCGCTAAGCGCCCATCTTGTACGGCCCGCCCTTTTCCAGCGCGCGCTGATACGCCGGCCGGGCTTGCTGCAATTTCCTGACTCGGACCAGGTTCGGGTAACGCTCCAAGCCGCCGCGATTGTTGCCGGCGTCGAGCACGAAGCTCATCTGAATATCTGCGGCAGTGAAACGATCGACGGCGAAGTAGTCGCGGCCTTCCAGGTGCGCGTTGATGAAGCTGAAATGGTTGTCGATCTCGGGCTCGACCCGCATCTGCATCAGCGGCGCGCCGTTCTCACCCAAGAGGCTCACATAAAGCTTTAGCAGTAGCGGCAGCATGGCTGAGCCTTCGGCGAAGTGCAGCCAGTAAAGATAATCGAAGCGCGCCGGATCGCCGGCAGCGATGGCGAGCGAACCGGAGGCCTCGGTCTCGGCGAGATATTCGATGATGGCGGCGGATTCGGCGAGCACTTTGCCGTTGGCCTCGATCACCGGCGATTTGCCGAGCGGATGCACCGCCTTCAGCTCGGGTGGCGCGAGGCGCGTCTGCGGGTTGCGCGCATAGCGGCGCACTTCATAGTCAGCGCCCAGTTCTTCGAGCAGCCACAAGATGCGCTGCGAGCGGGATTCTTCGAGGTGGTGGACGATGAGTGTCATGGGCGCTCCTCAGTAAGGCGCAAAATTTAGCTTCAAACCCGGTTCCGGCCAGCGGACCTTCGCAAGTTTTCCGGTGGCCGACAGCGTAACGTAAGCATCGCGCATATCCACGCCGCCAAATGCAATGTTGGTGACCAGGGGATCCGGGAACGGCGTGTGCGTGGAGACGCCCGCAGGCGTGATCGTGGTGATGCCGCCGTTCAGGATCGTCGCGATGCAGACATCGCCATTGGCCTGCACGGCGAGGCTGTCGAAATAGACCAGCTGCGGCTGCGCGCATATTTGCCGCCCCGCTAGCCCCAGCATGCCGGGCGCGACTTCGCCTTCCCCGGTGATGTCGAACGCCCAGAGCTTGGCAGTCTCGGTTTCCGCGGCGTAGACAATTGTCTCATCCGGAGAGAGTCCAACTCCGTTGAGGCCGACGAACCCGTACGCCGCTTCCTTGATCAGTTTGCCGTCGGCCTTCGCGTAATAAAGCCCGCCGCGATCCTTGCTGCGCGGATAATTCTTGCCGAGATCGGTGAACCAAAAGTCGCCGGCTTTATCGAACACGAGATCGTTCGGCCCGCGCAGGCGAAAGCCGTTCACGCCCTCATACAGGCGCTCGACTTTGCCAGTGGCGAGATCGACGCGTTCGATGCGGCCGGTCTCGTAGTCCTTGGCGGCGTGGCCCGGAATGGTGAGACCGCCCATGTCATGCCAGGCGAAGCCGCCATTGTTGGTGATGTAGATGGCGCCATCCGGTCCGAACGCCGCGCCATTCGGCCCGCCGCCGATCTGCGCGATGACTTCGCTCCGCCCCTTCCAGACGCGCGTCAACGTCTGCCGCTTGATCTCCACCAGAATGACGCTGCCATCCGGCATAACGATCGGGCCTTCCGGGAAGGCAAGGCCCTCAGCCATAATTTCGATATCGCTCATGAGAGCACCGTAGCGTTGACATCGAAGAATGAAACTCCTCCCCGCCCCCTTGCGGGCCGGGGCCGGGGGTGGGGGTAACGGCGGCGCTGCTTCGAAACTGCTTCGCCGGCGCCCCCATCCGTCGCGCATCCGCGCGACACCTTCCCCGCAAGGGGAAGGAGCGCTGTGCCTGCTATCGCTCCAGCACCCGCACCACAAAGTCCGCATCATCGTTCGTCCCGCGCGCAACGTCTTCGCGGCTGATCTCGCGCCAAGCGGAAAGATCGAGATCGAGGTGCGCATCGCCCTCTGGCGTTAAATTCACTTCGGTGAGCACGATGCGATCGGCTTGCGGCAGCACCGCGTTGTAGAGCTGCGCGCCGCCAATGACGCAGACTTCCTCCACCGCCGCCACTTCCGCCATCGCCAGCGCGGCGGCGAGCATGGCGGCGAGATCGGTATAGACCCAAGCGCCCTCCGCGCGAAAATCGGCGTCGCGCGTGAGCACCAAGTTCTGGCGCCCGGGCAACGGCTTCTTCGGCAGCGAGTCCCACGTCTTCCGCCCCATCAGCACGGGCTTGCCCATGGTGGCGGCCTTGAAGCGCTTCATGTCGGACGATAGCCGCCAAGGCAGCGCGCCGTCGCGGCCGATAACGCCGTTTTTCGCGACGGCGACGACCAAGGTCAATTTAGGGGTTGGTTTGAGGCTCACGCGGCCCTTCTAGCCTTGGCGCCCACGCACGTCACCCGTAAGGAGAGGTATGCCACGCAATCTTCTCGTCTACGGCGCCGCCGTGATCGGCGGCCTCATCGTTTACGCCATCCTGCGCGCGATACTCGGCCCCGAGATCATGTTCGTCGTGGCGCTGATCGGCGTCGCGGTCGGCGGCGTCATTGTTTATCGCAATCTGAAGACCAACCGAAGGTTGCTGAGGCGCCGCCCCAACAGCGCGCCGAAGCGCTCGCCTTCGCGCCGGTCGCAGGCAAGACGGCGCTCTACGTCTTTCGCAACCAGTTCGTCGGCCGCGCCGTCGGCATCAACGTGCTGATCGACGGGCGCGAGGTGGCGCAGCTGAAGAGCCCGCGCTTCACCCGCATTCTGCTGAACCCTGGCCCGCACCGCATCGCCGGCTACACCGGCACGAACAAAAAGCCGGACGACAGCGCCGGCCTCGCCTTCACGGCCAATGCCGGCGAAGTGCTCGTGACAAAATGCGAAGTCGAGCCGCAGATGGTTGGCGTCACCATCAAGTTCACGCCAATGAGCGTCGAGGCGGCGCGCGCCGACGTGGAGAAGATCAAGAGCATGGTCCTGCCGGACGTGGGCGAGATTTAAGCCGTCAGCGAAAGCTCGCAAACCAGATGACGTGACGCGCGCCCTTGCCATTGCTGCGCGCGCGCACTGTGATTTCCTCGACGTTGAAGCCGGCGTGCTTCAAACGGCGCGCGAACGCCTCGTCCGGCGCGGCCGACCAGATCGCCAGCACGCCGCCTTGCTTCAGCGCGGCTTTCGCGGACGCGAGGCCGGGCGCCGCATAGAGCCGATCATTGTCGGCGCGCGAAAGCCCATCTGGGCCGTTATCGACGTCGAGCAAAATCGCATCGTAGCGTTTTGGCGCGGCGGCGATGGCAGCGGCGACATCATCCATCACCAGCTGCACGCGCGAATCATCGAGGCAGCCCGCCGTCAACGCCGCCATCGGCCCACGCGCCCAGTCGATGATTTCCGGCACCAGCTCCGCCACCGTAACGCGCGTGCGCGGCCCGAGCACCGCCAGCGCCGCGCGCAACGTGAAACCCATGCCGTAGCCGCCAATCAGCAGATGCGCGCCGGCGGCGTCACGCAGCCGCTCGCACGTCTTCACCGCCAGCGCCTCCTCCGACCCGCTCATGCGGCTCGACATGAGATCGTTGCGGCCAAGCATGATCGTGTAAGCATTGTCGTGCCGGAAGAGACGCAGCTCTTCGCCGCCGGGGACTTGCGCTGTGGCGAGGAGTTCACGGGGTTTCATGCCGTTCAGTCCTAGCACAGGCGCCGCCGTTTGCGCGGCGGGTGCGCTTTTTGTCACCCCAGGCTTGGCGATCTACATAAACGGTGCACGATGGCGCTGGAGGCAAGGGTGCGACGGCTGCTGAAATTTCTCCATAGCGTTGCGGCTGCAGGGCTGATGGGCGGCGCCGCTGCGATAGTGGTTGTGTTGATGCTGACGCCGGCGCCAATCGGCGCGGCGGATTACACGGCCATTGTGATTGGACTGTCGAAAATCGCCGCTTGGGTCATCGGTCCATCCATGGTGCTGACCGTCATTACCGGTCTCTTGTCGATGGCAGTGCATCCGCCGTTTCAGGACGCCGCTTGGGTCTGGGTGAAAGCGGCGACAGGCATTCTCATTCTTCAAGCCGGCTTGCACATCCTCGGTCCCCTGCAAGAGGAGGCGGCGCGCGCCGCGGGCGGGCTAGCCGTCGCGGAAGCGGCCGACGCGGCGCGTCTGTTTCAGGCTGAAATCAACACGGCGTGGGTGCTGCTCGGCGTGTCTATCGCCAACATCGCGCTCGGCGTTTGGCGGCCAAGGTTTCCGCAATATCCGGTGTGAGCTGTAACACACGCACCGCCAAATTCGTCATTCCGGACGCGCCGCAGGCGCGATCCGGAATCCAGGGGCAAACGACGGAGCGACGGCCCGTGATCATTGAGCGATCGGCGCACTAGCCGTACAATTCATCGAGAACGCGCGTCGTACTTTTTCCGCCGAGGCTTACCGGAGGCCCTGCTACCATCACGAAGTCCGGCGCAACGCGAAACAAACTCCCCTTGCCTATAATCCATGCTTCCGCGAACTTTTCGCGAAATACCTCCGTCTGCGTTTCCAACGCTTCGATAAACTCCTCCGCGCCAATGAGCCAACCGGTGTTCCAGTAGACAATCAATCGGCCACCGCGCGCCTTGCGCAGCTTATTCTCTAGCGCTGCCAGTAGCGCGGGAAGCGCTCCGTCGCTTTGAAATCTAATTTCTGTCGCCGACTCAACTCGGACTGAGGGTGCAGACTTAATCTCCTCGTCGCGCCTCCGCCCACCCAGCAAGGCCTCGGTTATTTCATACGGATGCCAAGGCTCGGCCGCCCGTTTCATGTAAAAGTCCTTACCGGGCAGGTTTGCTGCTGCGAGCTTCAGGCGCTTCGCGTTAGTCGCCAACCCAAACTCTCGCGCCACCCAAGCCTCTCGCCATGGCTTTCCGCGATTCCCTGCTAGTAGCACCTCGCATGGGAAGCGCCGCGACATACGATCTACTATGCGTGAGAACTCTCGTAGGGACCGTGGCGTGCGAAGACGATCGACCTCAGTCGCCAAAGTCCGGAGGTATGTCATTCTGTGAAAGTCCGCACCTCACGCTCCACCCTAAACCGCAATCGGCGCCTTAATCCCCGGGTGCGCCGTGTAACCTTCGAGCTTAAAATCCCCATACTCGAACGCGAAGATGTCCTTCCGCTCCGGGTTGATCAGCATCGTCGGCGGCGCATACGGCGTCCGCGCAAGTTGCGTGCGGGCTTGGTCGAAGTGGTTGTGATAGAGGTGCGCGTCGCCGAAGGTGTGGACGAATTCGCCGGGTTGAAGCCCCGTCACTTGCGCCATCATTTGCGTCAGCAATGCATACGACGCGATATTGAACGGGACACCGAGGAAAACATCGGCGCTGCGTTGATAGAGTTGGCAGGAGAGTTTTCCGTCAGCGACAAAAAACTGAAACAGGCAATGGCACGGTGGCAGCGCCATCTGATCGACCTCGGCCGGATTCCAGGCCGACACGATGTGGCGGCGTGAGTTCGGGTTGGTTTTGATCGCGGCGACGACATTGGCGATCTGATCGATGACGCGGCCGTCCTTGGTTTCCCACGAGCGCCATTGCTTGCCGTAAACCGGGCCGAGTTCGCCCTCTTCATTGGCCCACTCGTCCCAAATCGTGACGCCCTGCTCCTGCAGCCAGCGCACGTTGCTGTCGCCGCGCAGAAACCAGAGCAGTTCGAGGATGATCGACTTCAGATGCACCTTCTTCGTCGTCAGCAACGGAAAGCCGGCGGAGAGATCAAAGCGGAGCTGACGGCCGAAGACGCCGCGTGTGCCGGTGCCGGTGCGGTCGCCGCGGTCGACGCCGTTTTGCAGGATGTCGTCCAGCAGGCCGAGATAGGCGATGTCTGCTTGGGAGGGTGCGCCTTCGGGCGCGGGGGCGGGTGCGGCGCTCATTTCAGAGCCAATATGGGCTGACTCGGCCCACCTCACCACGCTTCCCGGCCGTAGCGCGCAGCGCGAAGAGCCGGGACCCAGGGGCAGCGCGCGCGATTCGGCTCCCTGGGTCCCGGATCAACGCGGCGCTAGGCGCCGCTTGTCCGGGAAGCGGTTGAAGGCGGGCACCCCGCATGCCCCTCGCGCCGCACCTGCCGGATCAGCGGCCCCGCGAGCCAAGCGGCGCGGGCGTTGATGTTGATGCCGGCGGCGCGCAGCGCGCGGGCCATCCATTGATTACACACGTTGAACAGGTGGAACGAGCCGCGCGAGCGCAGGAACGCCGACTGCCCGACCACCTTGCCGTCGCTAGTGCGGATGGGCGCGCCAGCTTCGTCCAGCACCAGAGCGCGATCAATGTAGGCCACGAACCCCGCCGCGCCTTCGCGGCTAACCGCGATCGCTAGATCGTCATTGGGGCCGAGATACGCCGATGACGGCGCGGCGTTGTAGGCGATGTGCAGCACGCTTGGGCTCGGCGGGATCAGCGCATCGAGGCCCATCAGCAAGTCCGTGCCATCGGAATAATAGAAGCGCTGGTCGCCCCAGCCGATGAGAAAACTCTCTGCCTCCGGATAGAGCACGCGCAGCGCGTGATCCTCGGGGAAGATCGACGCCGGGGCCGCGAGATCGCTGTGGTAGCCGTTGGAATAGAGATGCAGTTCGACACAATCGCCAGCGCTGGCGGGCGCCACGTTTGGCCCCGGCAGCGGGACGTAAAGGTAGGTCAGCAGCGCGGCCGCAGCCGCGGTGAAGCCCAGCAGAAGCGGCCGCCGCATGTTCCCCTCCTGCCGGCGACACGCCGCCGGACACCCGTTCTTTCAACTAGCCGAGTTTGCCCCTATATTCGACTCGTCCGGGCTTGCTCGGACTATGGCGATAAACGCGCGGAGATAGGCGGATCGGACCCGGGTGCGATGCCCGGCGGCTCCACCAGCCTTCGCTCGCTTCGCGAGCTACGGCTAGACAAGCCAGATGCGGACTTCGAAAGAAGCGAGCGAAGGCTGTCTCGCCGAAGCCCGGAGGGCGTAGGCGGACTACTCATTGGGATGTCCATGAGGGGCCGAAATAGGATCGACGGACGTTGAATGCCGATGCTTTTGCTCGGGTGGTCCCGTTACAGGCCAAACAGCATAGTTGCCAATGACAACAACGCTGAGGAATTCGCCCTCGCTGCGTAAGCAGTGCGGAGTTTTCCGAATCTAAGTCCTGACGAGTAGCATCGTCAGGCGGGGCCCCCCGCCGCCCGGCAACAGAAGGCGGGGACTTTCTTCCCTGTGTGCTGGTCACCGTCGCAAATGTCCGCCATGCGACAGAGTCCGCACACTTATCCACAAGCAAAACGCGATTCGAGGCGCTTGAGCGACGTTCGTTTGCGCTCTGCACGCGTGTTGCGCTGGGAAATTCCTTTGTCGCGCAAACGCTTGGGCGAGTTCCGCTGCGTTTGGTTCGCGCGCCGCGCGAACCGCTGCGACGAATCGCATACCGTTGCGCAGTGCGCGCCAAACCATTGAAGCGCGCGAACGTTTCGCCTGCTGTCGTTGAAATCACTGATAAACTCGCGCCTTGTGGATCATCAATTGACTGGCCGAAATGAGCCAGTAAGTGTGAGCCAAGAGCCAAAGAGGGGCGGCCGTGGCTGACGATCAAATCGGATATGAACATCTGATGCAGGACGCGCTTCGCAGCGTCGTCCGCGCCGCGCTTCAAGAAGCGGCCAACCCGCGCGGTCTGCCGGGCAAGCATCATTTCTATATTACCTTCCGCACCCACGCGCCGGGCGTGATCATCCCCGAGTCTCTGCGCGCGCGTTATCCCGACGAGATGACGATCGTCCTCGAACACCAGTTCTGGGATCTCGAAGTTTATGCCGATCGCTTCCGCGTCATTCTGAAATTCTCCGGCCAGCCGCAGCCGATCACCATTCCGCTGAAAGCCATCACCCGCTTCTTCGATCCGAGCGTGAAGTTCGGCTTGCAGTTCGAACAACCGCACACCGCCGACGAAGCGCGCATGGCCTCTGGCGACGATGCCGGCGGCCCGGCAGCGCCGCGCGAAAGCAACACGGCGGAAGCCCCGCCCGTCGCCAGCAGCGACAATGGCGTAGTGAGCCTGGACGCGTTCCGGAAGAAATAAGCTCTGCTGCCACCACATCTCAACCTGAACGGCGCGCCCACAGCGCGCCGTTTGCGTTTTGGCGGACTCCCCAACCTTTCAGCAGCCTCACTTGGCGTGTAGGAGAGCGCCCGTGTTCAGCTTCGACGCTCCCCTCGTCTCGCTCGCGCCGATGGCGGGCGTGACTGACATTCCGTTTCGCCGCCAGGTCAAAGCCTTCGGCGGCCGCTATTGCGTGTCGGAGATGGTGGCGTCCGAGCAGCTGGCGCGCGACCGCATCGACATGGTGCTCCGCGCCGCCGGCGCCGGCGTGATCTCGCCGCTTGTCATTCAGCTCGCCGGCCGCGAAGCGCACTGGATGGCCGAGGGCGCGCGCATGGCCGAAGCCGCTGGCGCCGACGTGATCGACATCAACATGGGCTGCCCGGCCAAGAGCGTAACCTCCGGCCTCTGCGGTTCGGCGCTGATGCGCGATCCCGATCAGGCGCTCCGCCTGATCGAAGCAACGGTGGGCGCGACCAAACTGCCGGTGACGCTGAAGATGCGCCTAGGCTGGGACCATGCCAGCCTCAACGCGCCAGATCTCGCCAGAAGCGCCGAAGCGGCTGGCGTGCGCATGCTCACCATTCACGGCCGCACGCGTAGCCAATTCTTCAGCGGCGTCGCCGACTGGGCGGCCATCGCGCGCGTGGTGGACGCAGTGCGCATCCCCGTGATCGCCAATGGCGACATCGCCACCGCCGCCGACGCCCGGCGGGCGCTTGCACTCTCGGGCGCTGCCGGCGTGATGATCGGACGCGCCGCGCAAGGCCGCCCCTGGCTGCCTGGCGCAATCGAACACGCGCTGGAGCACGGCGGCGAAGTCGCGCCGCCATCTCGCGCATGCCTGCTCTCCTCGCTGCTCGCGCTCTACCAAGACACGCTCGCGTTCTACGATCACGGCCTCGGCGTTCGCATCGCACGCAAGCACATTGCATGGGGCATCGACGCTGTCTTCGGCGCTTCAGCGCGCGAGACGCGCAAGGCGATTTGCATGCTGGAAGATCCACAGCGCGTGCGCGAGGCGCTGTCAGAGCTGTTTGAGAGCGAACCGGAGCTAGCGGCCGCCTAAGCTCAGATGGACCGCCGGCTTCCAGCCGGCATTCGGTATCTCAACTGCGTTGATGCGTGCTGGTTGAAGCGAAGAATGCCGGCTGGAAGCCGGCGGTCGGTTATTTCGAACACAGCGCCGCAAGCCCGCGACGCGTGCGATTGAGCGCGGTGAAGGTTGAACCGATCAGGACGATCCAGAGCGCGATGTGAATGGCACCTCCAGCAGCGTAAACATAGCCCGGTTGCAACGACGCACTTCCTGGGAACGGTTCATAATAAAACCAAACCGGCGCAGTCGCCGCGATCAACGCCGCCACCGTCATCACGAACATGCGGTGCGGCTTGGCCATAGGGCCGGAGAAATCTGCGGGCGCGCCGGCGCCGCGCACGACTTCGCGCACATAGGCCGTCATCACCGCCGCCACCGCTGCGGCCCAGCCCAGCGCTGGCGATGCTATGCCCAGCGCCGCCACGCCGTAGCCCGCGCCAACCAACACCGCGATATCGGCGAAGCGATCCGGCAATTCGTTCCACACCGGCCCATCCGGCCCGCCCTTGCCGCCCTCGACCGCAACCATGCCGTCCATCATGTTGGCGAGCAGCCGCAGCTGGCAAAACAACGCCGCGCCCAAGCACAGCAGCACGCGGTCACCCACGCTGGTGGCGATGCCCACGGCGTAGAAGCACAAGCCTGCGAACACGGCGAAGACGATGCTGCTGAACGAGATGAGGTTCGGCGTGACGCCACCATTCACAAGCACGCGCGTCAGCCATTTCGCGTAGCCACGCTCGCGTTGCTTGATCGGCCGGCGGTTGCTTTCGTCCACACTCATGCTCGCCGCCTCCGCCAAAGCCCCAGATTGTAGATGACGGCGTAACTGGTCGAGACCGTGAACGGTACAGCAATCGTCGCCGCAATCTCCGGCGTGCCTGCCACGGTGTGCGCCGTGGTTAGGATAGCGAGAATGCTCGCCGCTGTGATCAGAGGCGGAACGATCAGCGCCGCCGCGCCGCTGAGCTTGACGTTGAACCATTCCAGGAACTTCTTGAGGCCAAGCGTCAGCAGCGCTGAGATGGTGCCCTGCACTAATCCCGCTAACAGCGCCTGCGGTAGCGTGTGATCGCGGTTGGCGAACAAGGCCCAACCGCCCATGGCGACGAACGCGAACGCGACGTGCGCAACGGTCGATGTCGCCAGCCATTCGCGCGCGGCTTTTATGGCGCTCATTGACGGCGGCTCCGGTTGCGGTGACATGAGGCCATGGGCTTCAATCTGTTCGGCCTATCTGTGTACCTTGTGAACCCTGCGCTGATGTTCGGCTTTGCCGGCGTGCTGGCGTTGCTCATTCTTGGCACGATCGCGGCGCTCGTGTTGCCGGCGATGCAACCCGGCAAGTGGAGCGATCTTGGCCCGCGCATGCGGTCATGGTGGATCATTGTCATCCTGGTCGGCGGCGCGCTGCTGCTCGGCTGGCAGGCCACGGCGATTGTCTTCGGCCTGATCTCGTTTCTTGCGCTGAAAGAATTTCTGACGCTGGCGCCGACGCGCAAGGAAGACCGGCTGATCGTATTCTTGGCGTACATTTCGATCGCGCTCAATTACGGCCTCATCTTCGCCGATACGCTGTTTGAGGATTCCTATCAAATCTATCTCGTCTTCACGCCAGTTTACCTCTTCCTGGCGGCAGCAGCGACGATGGCCTGGATCGGCCGCACCGACGGCTATTTGTCGACCGTGGGCGTCATCCACTGGGGGACGGTCGTTTGCGTCTACAATATCGGCTACATCGCGTTCCTGATGCGCACGCCGGATGCGGAAGCGCCAGCGGGCGCGGCGGGCCTCGTATTTTTCCTGCTGTTCATCGTGCAGCTGAACGACGTGGCGCAATATTGTTGGGGCAAGGCGTTCGGGCGCACCAAGATCACGCCGAAAGTCTCGCCCAACAAAACCTGGGAAGGCGCCATCGGCGGCTGGCTAACGACGGCGCTCGTTTTCTACTTCCTCGCGCCCTACTTCACGCCGTTGACGCCGCTACATGCGGCGATCATGGGCGTGGTGGTGCCGATGTTCGGCTTCTTCGGCGACATCACCATGAGCGCGGTGAAACGCGACCTCGGCGTCAAGGATACGTCGCGGCTCATCCCCGGCCATGGCGGCGTACTGGATCGGCTCGATAGCCTGACGTTTGCAGCGCCGATTTATTTCCACCTGCTGGCCTATTTTGCGCTTGAGCGCTTTTGATGCTGCAGGTGATCCGTCGCTACGGTTTGATGCTGATCGTGAGGCCGATCGCGCGGCTCCTGTTCACGCTCGACGCTATCGGCGGCGAGAAGTTGCCGAAGGACGGCCCAGCGATCATTGCCGCCAACCACAACAGCCACATCGATACGGTGGTGTTGCTTTGCCTGTTTCCGTCGAAACTGCTGCCAAAGCTTCGCCCCGTGGCGGCGGCGGATCACTTCGACAAAGGCGGCTTTGGCTCGTGGTTCTCTAAAACCGTTATCGGCATTATCCCGATCAAGCGCGGCGGCGCTTCGCGCGGCGAGGATGTGCTGCTTGCCGCCAAGGAAGCACTGACCCGCGGCGAAATCCTGGTCGTCTTCCCCGAAGGCTCGCGCGGCGAACCGGAAGCGATGACGCGGTTTAAAACCGGCGTCGCGCGCCTCGCGGAATTTTGTCCCGCCGCGACGGTGACGCCAGTCTACCTCCAAGGCGCCGGGCGCTCCTTGCCGAAGGACGCCAAGCTACTGGTGCCGTTCAACACCACCGCTGTGATCGGCGATCCGCTAACCTGGAACGGCTCGCACCACGCCTTCATCGAGGCGCTGCGCGAGCGGATCGAAGCACTGAAGGCGCAAGCGCCGCCGCTTAGGTGGGAGTAAAAATGGCCCATAATGGCGTCATCCCGGACGCGCGGAGCGCGATCCGGGACCTAAGGGCCGCGACGGCTGCCCCTGGGTTCCGGGTTCTCGCTTCGCGAGCCCCGGAATGACGGTTGTTATTTTGCTGCGTCGCTCCGCTTCACCGCGCGCACCGTGATCCGCTCCCGTTCGCCCGCGCGGCGCTCACAAAGCAGCCGCGCGATTTGGCTGTCATCGAAGAAGACGTGGCCCTTCAGCGCTTCGAGCAGCGCTTTCGCCAGATTGTCCAAATCTAAGCTCGGCGTCTCTCCGACAAACTCCATCGTCAGCTCGACTTCGAACTCGCCCCAGCGCGGGCGGATGGGGAATTCCTTGCGGAAGAATTCGTAGACCAGCGGCTTATAATAGCGCGCCTGCGTGGTGATGCCGTCGATGGCGATCTCGGCGCCGCCGGCGATTTCTCGTGCTCGGACTTTGCCGCGGCCGGTCCACTCCCCCGCCATTTTCCACCTTCCGGCTTGATCGCCACAATCGTCCCCCATATCCCCTGAGGGAGAACGAGTCCCAAGGACACCCCATGAAAACCCGCACTGAGACTGATACCTTTGGCCCGATCGAGGTTGAGGCCGACAAGTATTGGGGCGCCCAGGCGCAGCGGTCGCTTCAGAACTTCAAGATCGGCGAGGAAAAGATGCCGGCGCCGATCGTGCGCGCGCTGGGGATCGTGAAACGCGCCGCCGCGGAAGCCAATATGGAGCTCGGCGTTCTGAACCCCGAGATCGGACAAACCGTCGTGAATGCGGCTCAGGAAGTGATCGAAGGCAAGCTCAACGCCCACTTCCCGCTAGCGGTGTGGCAGACGGGCTCCGGCACCCAATCGAACATGAACGCCAACGAAGTTATTTCGAACCGCGCCATCGAGATGCTCGGCGGCGAGATGGGCTCGAAGAAGCCGGTGCACCCCAACGATCACGTCAACATGAGCCAGTCGTCGAACGACACCTTCCCGACCGCCATGCACATTGCTTGCGCCGAGGAGATCGAACATCGCCTGATCCCGGCGCTACAGAAGCTCCGCAACGCGCTGAACGATAAGGCGCAGGCGTGGAAGGACATCATCAAGATCGGCCGCACACATACCCAGGACGCAACCCCGATCACACTCGGTCAGGAATTTTCCGGCTACGCCACGCAAGTGGAGAACGGTATCGCCCGCATTCAGCAAACGATGCCGATGCTGATGCAGCTAGCCCAAGGCGGCACGGCCGTTGGCACCGGGCTTAACGCGCCGGTGGGCTTTGCCGAGAAGGTGGCGGAAAAAATCGCCGCGATCACGCAGATGAAATTCACTTCGGCGCCGAACAAGTTCGAGGCGCTGGCCGCGCATGACGCCATGGTGTTCAGCCACGGCGCCATCAACACGGTGGCGGCGTCGCTGTTCAAGATCGCCAACGACATCCGCTTTTTAGGCTCCGGCCCCCGCTCCGGCCTGGGCGAGCTTTCGCTGCCGGAAAACGAGCCCGGGTCCTCGATCATGCCGGGCAAGGTGAACCCGACGCAGTGCGAAGCGCTGACGCAGGTATGCTGCCAAGTGTTCGGCAATCACGCCGCGATTACCTTCGCCGGCGCCAGCGGCCATTTCGAGCTCAACGTCTTCAACCCGGTGATGGCCTACAATTTCTTGCAGAGCGTGCGTCTGCTCGCCGACGCCAGCGTCAGCTTCACCGACAATTGCGTCGTCGGCATCGAGCCGCGTCTGGACAACATCAAGGCTGGCCTCGAGCGCTCGCTGATGCTGGTGACGGCGCTCGCGCCGAAATATGGTTACGACCGCGCCGCCAAGATCGCCAAGACCGCGCACAAGAACGGCACCACCCTGCGCGAAGAAGCCGTTAAGGACGGCATCCCAGAGGAAGATTTCGACTCCATCGTGCGCCCCGAGAACATGATCGCGCCTGCGTGATCACAGCATCAAGTTCCATTGCGCGCAGTGGTCGCACAGACTTCGCGTTGCAACTGAGGGAACATTAGTGGCTTCTGCGCGATAAGCATTGGCCATGCGCTACCGCAGTCCTATGTAAGCTTATGAGCGATATTGTTAATCTGAAGCGCGCGAAGAAGACGAAAGCGCGCGCTGAAGCGGAAGCGATCGCGGCTCAAAACCGCGCCACCTTCGGCCGCAGCAAGGCCGACAAGGCGCACGCCAAATCTGAACAGGAGGCCGCCGATCGAAAACTCGACGGGCACAAGAGACATGACGATGACAGTAACATCTAGCGGCGGGCTACAAAAACGATCCATGCGGATCGCGGGTCATCGGACCTCTTTGGCGCTCGAACAGGAATTTTGGTCCGGCTTGGAGAAGATCGCGCGTTCGCGGTCCACCAGCCTCCCTATGCTGATTGCTTCGATCGACGAGCGGCGCGCTAAGGCGTCGCCAGAGGCCTCACTGGCTTCAGCGGTGCGCGTGTTCGTGCTCGAAAACCGCGTTTAGGGCTGCAGCGGTCGCCCGTACAGCACCAGCGCGTAATAGCACGGCTGCACAGTACAATTCTGCATCACAGCTTGCACCGTGAACGGCCCCGTCCATTGCGGCGCGACCGACACGATCGGCGTGGCGTCCTGCAGGATATCCTGTGAGACGACATTGTTGTGCTGATCGTAGAGGATCAGGTTCATGTCGGAGCAGTCGCTGTCGCAGACACCGATGATGCGATACTCACCGCCAACTTCGAGCGTCACGGGCGTGTTGTAGTATTGGCCATGCGGCAATTGTCCGCTGACCGGTTCGGCTAAGCGCTGGAAGCCCTGCGAGACGAACGCCTGCTCGACCTGGCCTAGGCGATCCAAAATCTGCTGCTGATAGTTCACGCCGCCCGCGGCGGGCTGCGTTGGGTTCGCCGCGACCTGTTGCGGCGTGTTCTCCGCGACCTGTGGGTCATCGGGCATCACTGAACCGATGATGCCCAAGATCACCAGCACGCCGACAACACCGCCAGCGATCCAAGCCCAAACTGGCACCCCGCCTTTCTTCGCTTCCGCAGCAGCTGGCGCAGCCGTCGTCCACGCCGGCTGTTGCGGCGCAGACGCTGGCGCTACCGGCGGCGGCGGGGCGGCGCGCGGCGCGGCTTGCGAGAAATTCGTCACGGCGTTGACGAAGCGCTTCCAGTGCGCGTCCTCGGGATCGCCAGTCCAGCTGGCGAGGTTGGCCGCCTGCACTTCCCCGAACCCGAACGGCGGCTGGGAAGTGTCGATCATCACCGGAATGAGCACGCCCTTATCGCGCCCCATACGCGCTTCTTCGCGCACCCATTGCGACTTAGTGGAGTGCTCGCTCCACAACACGATCAGCACTTTGCACTGCGTAAGCTTCTGTTCGATGTAGTCGGCCCAGGTGGTGCCCGGCGGGATTTCGTTGTCCCAAAACACCTCGAGACCGGTCTGTTGCAGACCCTGCGCCACCTGTTGAGCCCGCGCGACGTCCTCGCGCGCATACGACAGAAATACGTCAGCCATGTCCCCTCCGTGCCCCCTGTCCTAGCAGGCGGGCCGGCAGGTTCAAACCGCTTGAGCGGACTTCGGGCTCTCGCCATAGGCATTTGCGGCAGGCTGGCCGGGGGCGAAGATCAGCCCCAGGATCGCAAGCCAGCCAACATAAGGGATTAGCGTCAGCACCGCCAACCACCCGTTGAGATTGAGATCGTGCAAGCGCCGGCTCGCGGCGCTGACGGCCGGCGGCAACAGCACGAGAACCAGCCAAGAGAAGGCGTAATTGGGATTGCCAGCCGGATCGAGGCCGAAGACCGACATGTCGATCGCAACGAGGACGACCATCACCACCAATTGAAGGGCGATGAACCATCCGTACTCGGACCGCCGGGCGCGCCCCTTGCCATCGAAATAAAGGCGGAAGCACTTCTGGATGTACCCGATCGGCGAAAGCTGGGCCGCGCTCGCCGGCGCCGCGTAAGCGGGCGGCGTGTCGGTCTGCCACCCGGATGACTGGGATGGAGGCGCTTGCGTCGGCGGCGTTTGCACGCCGGGCTGCGGTGGCGGCAGCGGCTCCGAGCCACGCGCGGTGCGATACACGGCGTGCGCGAAGCGCGTCCACACGCTGTCGTTATAATTGCCCGTCCAACTCGAAAGATCGGCCGCTTGCACTTCGCCAAAACCGAACGGCGGCTGCGATTGGTCGAGCATGACCGGAATCAATTTCGCGCGCTCGCGCCCGATGCGCGCTTCTTCGCGCACCCACTGCGACTTGGTCGAATGCACGCTCCACAGCACGATCACGGATTTGCAGGCGGTGAGTTTGGATTCGATGTAATCGGCCCAGGTTTGGCCGGGCGGTATTTCCGTATCCCAGAACGTGTCGAGCCCGAGCGCCCCTAGCCCCCGCGCGATATGTTCGGCTTGGTCCCGATCTTCGCGTGCGTACGAAATAAAAACATCGGCCATGACCTGCCCCGCGCTGCTGCGACTCGCGCGAAACTAGCGTTGTTCAGCTCAAGGCGAGAGCGGATTTACGCGGCGGTTCGTGTCGGTTTCGAAATGTGTGAAATGGGCATTGTTCGAGCCGGCTCGCGACGGCTCACTCACAGACGCAGCATAGTCGGGCCTCTGCGGCGCGTGATCGAACGGCAGGAACGCCATGGCCGTCAGCGCAATCACCATGGCGCCCGCGATGACGCCAGAGACAACGCCGGCGCGGGTTTCGTTAATCTTTGCCATCGTTGCCTCCTTTCCTAAAGAGACAACGGCGCTGCGGAATCGAAGTTCCCGTTACGGGCCGCAATATACCAAGCTTGTCGCCGCCCATGGGGCGCCGGAGGTCATCATCGCCTGCGCCGATTCCGCGAAAGACAGCTGGATTTGGTAAGGCGCAGCCGGTGCTTCGACGAAGCACGTCGCCGCGATATCATAGCCGTTCTCGGTCAAAGTGACATTGTCGAACGTGCACGATATTTCGCCGCGGGTCGAAACTTGGCGTTCCTCGAACCGCCATGACGGATCGGTGCAGCCCTCCGCGCTGGTCGCCCACTGGCCTACATAGCGGGCTTGAACGTCAGTCAAGGGCGGCAATGTCCGCGGCAACGTTTGCGCTTCGCCGAGCTGGATTGCGGCGTTCGGATCCGGCTCAGGTTCCGCGACCTCAGTACAGGCCATCAACGCCGCGGCGGCGGCTATGCTGGCGAGCAAGTTAAGTGCTTTCATGGCCTGCCAACCACGCGAGCGCGTGCGATGTTCCTACCGTACTCGCAACCACTGCTAGGCGGCACTATGTTCCCGGTTCGTGCTAGGCTAAGCGAGTGACCACCGAATCGATGAACCACAGCGACGACCTTCTGCCGATCTCGCAGCGCGCCATGGCTGCGCCGCCTTACCTCGCCTCGCTCAATCCCGAGCAGCGCGCGGCGGTGGAGGCGCTCGACGGCCCGGTGCTGGTGCTCGCTGGCGCTGGCACCGGCAAGACACGCGTGCTGACGACGCGGCTGGCGCATCTGCTCTCGACCGGCCGCGCCAAGCCCTGGGGCGTGCTGGCGGTGACGTTCACGAACAAGGCCGCGCGCGAGATGCGCGAGCGGATTGAAAAATTGCTCGGCCCCGGTTCGGGCGGCCTACCTTTTCTCGGCACCTTTCACTCGATCAGCGCCCGCATGCTGCGCTCGCACGCCGAACTGGTCGGGCTCAAAAACAATTTCAGCATTCTCGATCCCGACGATCAGATCCGGCTGATGAAGCAGATCATCGACGCTGAAGGCATCGATGAGAAACGCTGGCCCGGCCGCCAACTCGCTGGCGTGATCGACAGCTGGAAAAATCGCGCGCTGACGCCGGACAAAGTGCCGAAGGGCGAAGCCTATGCGTTCGCCGACGGCGCCGGCGTCAAGCTCTACGCCATCTATCAAGCGCGGCTAAAGATTCTGAACGCGTGCGATTTCGGCGATCTGCTGATGCACATGATCGATATCTTCCAGCGCCATCCCGACGTGCTGGAAACCTACCACCGCAAGATCAGCCATCTGATGGTGGACGAATATCAGGACACCAACGTCGCCCAATATCTCTGGCTGCGCTTACTGGCGCAGGCATCGAAGAATTTGTGCGTTGTCGGCGATGACGATCAATCGATCTATGGTTGGCGCGGCGCCGAGGTCGACAACATCCTGCGCTTCGAACACGATTTTCCCGGCGCCGTCGTCGTGCGGCTGGAGCGCAATTATCGCTCCACCGGCCACATCCTCGCCGCCGCCTCGCATTTGATCGCCAACAATCGCGGCCGCTTAGGCAAAACACTGTTCACCGACGACGAGGAAGGCCACCGCGTCAAAGTCCGCGGTGTCTGGGACGGCGAAGCCGAAGCGCGGCTAGTGGCGGACGACATCGAAGGTTGGCGCCAAAGCAATCGCTCCTACGCCGAATGCGCCGTGCTGGTGCGCGCAGCCTGGCAGATGCGAGCGTTTGAAGAACGCTTCCTGATGTTGCGCATCCCCTACAAAGTCATCGGCGGCCCGCGCTTCTTCGAACGCGCCGAAGTGCGCGATGCGCATGCGTACCTGCGCCTCATCCGCTCCGAGGACGACGATCTCGCCTTCGAGCGCATCGTCAATCAGCCCAAGCGCGGCGTCGGCGACACCACCATCGCCAAGCTGCACGCCTACGCCTCGAAGCCGCCGGTGCGCTTCGTCACCGACAACGGCCCCCTCTTCGACGCCGACACCGGCGAGGTCGTCACCGAGCAGCCGGAAGCCCCCGGCGGCGCGACGCGCTTTCGCACCTTGATCGGCGCGGCGCGCGACCTGATCCTGACGGATGACCTGCCGCTAAAGGCGCGCACGGCGCTGCGCAGTTTCCTCAACGATCTCGACCGCTGGCGCGAACAAGCGCGCACCGCCAGCCATGTCGAACTCGCCGAAACGGTGCTGGACGAGAGCGGCTACACCGAGATGCTGCGCAACGACAAATCCCCGCAAGCGCAGACGCGGCTCGAAAACTTGAAAGAACTGGTCCAATCCATGGCCCAGTACGATACGCTGGAAGCCTATCTCGAACACGTCGCCCTCGTGCTCGACATCGAAAGCGAAAGCGAAGCTGAGAACGTGCAACTTTCAACACTGCACGCCGCAAAGGGCCTCGAATTCGCGCTGGTGTTTCTGCCGGGCTGGGAAGAGCAAGTCTTTCCCTCGCAGCGCTCGATCGATGAGAACGGCGAGAAGGGTTTGGAGGAGGAGCGCCGGCTCGCCTATGTCGGCATCACCCGCGCCCGCGAAAGCGCGCGCATTTCGTTTGTCGCCAATCGTCAGATTTATGGGCGTTGGCAAACCGTGCTGCCGTCGCGCTTCATTGATGAACTGCCGCCAGCTAGCGTCGATGCGGTCAGCGAGACCGGCTACGGCATGCAAGCGCCCGGCGTGCGCGACATGGCGGTGGAGCCTTTTTCCTCCGGTTACCAATCGCCAGGCTGGCGGCGCGCCCAGGAACGCGGCGCGTTTCAATCGAAACCGCCCATGATCGAAGGCGAAGCCCGCCTCGTCGCCCGCAGCGGCGACGCCGACAGCCACTACACGCGCGGCGACCGCATCTTCCACGAGAAATTCGGCTACGGCCGCATCCGCCAAGTCGAAGGCAACAAGCTCACCGTGGATTTCGACAAAGCCGGCGAAAAGCGCGTCATCGACAGCTTCGTGCGGCCCGCGAACGCGGCGTGAAGGCGCTGGCCAGCGCCCTGCTTGCATTGTGCGTTATTCTCGTCGGCTCGTGCGCGAACGTCTCGTTCACGCGAGGTAACTGCATCGGAGAAACTGACCGCCGGCGCTGGCGAATAATTGCGCCCCCCGTTAACGCCCATGCGTATCGCGAGATCGCAGACGCCACCCCGGGACTGGTTGGAGGATGGCAGTCGCGCCGCGAACTGTGGTTCAGATCACCCAGTGGCGAAGTCACGCTCTGCCGGCTTGGCGCCAACACGTCACCCCAAAACTCGCCTTCTGGCGCGAACGCCCCGCCACCTTAACCCTACTGCATCCGAACTTCGGCTGCTGCGAGTGTCAGATGGACGCCGCCACTTGTGAGGCGTAGCGCATGACCTTATGGCGTCGTCATCGGTGACATTCATGGAAGCTGGCTTCGACAGCATCCGGCACTGGTTCAGTCACAAGCTGGACCGAGTGGTTGACTACGTGCAGTTCCTTTACGTGCAGCGGGTGACCGGGTTTACCGTAACCGGAACGCCAGAATTCGAGGCGCAAGCGGTGCCCCTCTTCCTTGAACTCCTGACGTCAGCCGGCGCTTATCTTGAGTTCGGTATGGGCGGCTCGACTGTCTTGGCGGCCATGCACGGCGTCCGCTTCGTGTCAGTCGATTCCGATCCGCATTTCATGCGCGCTGTGAAGACGAAGGTTGCAAGCTCCGGTCACGCCGATCCCGAGCGGCAGACCTTCATTCACGCCGACATCGGGCCGACCGAAGCTTGGGGCACACCCGTCCTGCAGCGCGCCACGCCGGAGCGGGTGAAGCGCTGGCGCAATTATCTCGACGCGCCTTGGGCGGCGATGAAGGACGCGCCGGGCCCCTATCTTGTTCTGGTAGATGGCCGATTCCGCGTCGCCTGCGCGCTAACGGCCGCGAAGAACTTGGATGCATCGCAAACGCAAATCTTGATCGACGATTATGTGGGCCGCGACCATTACCGGGCCGTCGAACGCCACCTCGAATTGCGCGGGCGCTCGGGTCGAATGGCCCTGTTTGCGCCGCGCGCCGATATGGATGCGGCCGCCCTCGACGCGGATATCGAGCAGTACAGCGCCGACTGGCGCTAATTCCCGGGAGAGCGGTTTCCGGCGCATTACGCCATTTGCGCGAGCGTAAGCACGTGCTACCACACTACCCGCGATGGGGAGCGGGCCATGGCTGACATTTTCATCTCGTATAAGCGCGAAGACAAACAAATCGCCGAGCGTCTGTCGATTGCGCTCGAGCAGCTTGGTTTTGACGTGTGGTGGGACCTGAACCTTATCTCAGGCCAACCGTACCGCGCCGCCATCCGCGCCGTCATCGATCAATGCAAAGCCGCCATTGTGCTCTGGTCTGAGAAATCGGTGCTAAGCGATTTCGTCATGGACGAAGCCTCATATGCGCATCGTCTCGGCAAGCTCTGCCCCGCTCGCATTGACGGCGTCGATCTGCCGATGGGATTCGGGCAAACCCACACGGCCGATCTCGTCGGCTGGGATGGCGAGACGAGCCACAAAGGCTTTCAGAATGTGGTGAGCGCGGTCGAGGCGCGCGTCGGCCGCAAAGGACGCCTCGGCGCAAGTGCGCGCACGCCGGAAGCCGACGCCAAAGCGGCGGAGCTCGAAGGCTTCAAAACGGCGCAATTCGCCGGCACGTCGCAGGCGCTCAAGGCGTTTCTCAAGCACTTCCCGCGCGGCGCTTTTGCCGGCTTCGTGCGTGGCCAGTTGGAATCGATGGAAGCGGACGCGCGGCACGCGGCCACTGCAAACACCACAACGACCTACGCACCGCCGCCGCGTGAACCGCCGCGCCCAACCCCGGTCTATCACGCGCCGCCGCCACCGCCGCGTGCGCCGGCGTTTCCGACCGTCGATACGACACCCGAAAAGAAATCGCCCTGGCCGATGCTGGCCGGCGGCGCGCTCGCAGTCGCGACCTTTGCTCTCGCGATCGCGTTTTGGCCGCGCGACAACGACAGCAACCCTAATGTGCAGGGGCAGCCGGCCGTCACTGAAACGCGCGATGTCGATGCGGAAATCGAAGCCGCCCGCCAAGCGGAACGCGAGCGCGTGCAACAAGAATACGCAGCCCAACAGGCTCAACAGCAACGCGACGCGGACGCGCGAGAGCAAAACAATCGCGATCAAACCGCGCTGCAAACTCAAGCCGCGCGTAACCAAGCCGACGACAACGCCTGGACGGTGGCGCAACGCGCCAACACCGCCGCGGGATACGATGCTTATCTTTATGCCTATGGCTCAGGCCGTCACGCGAGCGAAGCACGGTCAGCCCGGACCCGCCTACAGGCCGCGGCAAGCACCACAGCGACGTATGGCGCTTACGACCTCGCACAATTGCACCCGCAAGTTCGGGCCGCTGCCGCCGAAGCGCGGCGCGCGCGCACGACCGCGGAGAACGCTGCAGCTCAAGCGAGGAACGGTGTTAGTGGGCTTGTACGAACCGTCAACAATGGTAACGCCGAAGGCACGAGCCGCATGGAAGGCCAAGAACTTTCCGCAAATTCGATCGGCTATTCGGTAGATACCGTTACGAGTGGGCCTCGCCTCGGCGACCAGTACTTGGGTCAAAGGAATGCAACGTCCCAGAATGGATATGGCGTGTACGCGTGGGCGGGCGGAGTTCGATATGAAGGCGCCTGGGTCAACGGCCAAATGAGTGGTTATGGCGTAAAGTGGGGAAGCTCAGGGCAGGTGCTCGAAGCCGGCGTCTGGACCGCGAACACTTTGACCACGCCTCTTTCGCGCTAATCGACAAGCGCCTCGCCAGCCGCTAACGCTCGCGCCCCATGCTGCTCCTCACCGCCCTTGGCACGCTGGCGCAAGTCCGCGCCGCCGCCGACGAACTCGACCGCCACGATCCCTCCCCCGCCGACGCGGTGAGCTGGTTCGAGGAGGGTCCAGGCAAATTCCGGCTCGAAGTCTATGTGCCGACCAAGCAGGACGCGGCCAGCGCCGAAGCCATTGTCGGCGCCGCGGCGCCGGAGCTGCACCTCAAGCATAAGAAAGTGAAGGCCGCCGATTGGGTGGCGATGTCGCTCGAAGGGCTGCCGGCAGTGCGGGCGGGACGCTTCGTCGTCGCCGGCGCGCATGCGCTGATGGGCGAGAATAACGGCCGCACCAAGATTTGGATTGAAGCCAGCGAAGCCTTCGGCACCGGTCACCATGGCACTACTTGGGGCTGCCTGATGGCGCTCGAAGGCGTGCTGCGCGAGCGACGCGTGTCGCGTGTGCTCGATGTCGGCGCCGGCTCCGGCGTGTTGGCGATCGCGGCGGCGAAGCACGGCGCCGAAGGCGTGGCGATCGAGATTGATCACCGCGCCGCCGCCATCGCCGCGATCAACGCGCGGCAGAACAAGGTCGCTCAGCGCCTGCAAGTGATTGCTGGCGACGGCGCCCGCTACATCGCGGGCAAGCACTTCGACCTAGTGTTCGCAAACATTTTGATGCGACCGCTGATAAAGCTGGCGCCAAAGCTCGTGCCGGTGGTCGCGCCGGGCGGCACGCTCGTCCTCTCCGGCCTGCTACGCACGCAAGCGCCGTTGGTGCGCGAAGCCTACGCCAATCGCGGCCTGGTGCTGCAGCGCCAGATTCCGAAGGAAGCGTGGATGACGTTGGTGTGGCGTAAGCCCGATCAGCGCGAATAGACGTTGAACGCATACCAGCACGGCTCGCTCGCGCAGCGGACCATGATCACTTCAATAGTGTAGCGGCCAGTGATGCGCGGACGCACATGCACGACCGGCAGATTATCTTCGAGCACGTCCTGCCCGGCCATCACGCCGTTCGGATCATTGACGCGCAGATCGAAGTTACGGCAGCGGTCCTCACAGACGCCGACGACACGATAATCTTGCCCGGCCCGCATCATCACGCTGAAGCGGCGGCCTTCGCGCTGGTTAAGTCCCCCAGCGAACGGCCCGGCTGCCCGGGCGTAGCCGTTTTCCACAAGCAGGGTTTCGGCGCGGGAGAGCTTCTGGGCCAGTTCACGGGCGTACGGGTCGGGCACCTGCGCCGCGGCGGGACCCGCCACGAGCATCAGCGCCGCGAGCGCCGCCAGCCCCTTTTTGACCCAAGACTTCATCTTTTCTCCCCGGCCCGCAGCCGGATTCGAGGTTCGCCTCTTAAACCTCCGCACAGGAAGGACTAACCTTACGCCACTGAACCAGCCCTGAACCCGGCCTTTAAGGACGCAAGACGTGTTCCAAACCTATGACGATCCAGGCGGCCCCGCCCTCGGCCGTAAGCATCTGCCCCGCTTGAGGAAAGCGCTCAAGGCAGTCGGCCTAGACGGCTTCATCGTGCCGCACGAGGATGAATGGCAGAACGAATACGTGCCGCCTGCCTACGATCGCTTGGCCTGGACCACCGGCTTTACCGGCTCCGCCGGCGCCGCCGTGGTGATGACCGACGAAGCGGCGGTGTTCGTCGACGGACGCTACACGCTGCAGGTCCGCGCGCAGGTGGACGAACACTTGTTCGCCTATCGCGACCTCGTCGATGGCGGCGTGCCGGCATACTTGCGCGAGCGCGCGCCGAAGGGCGCCAAGATCGGCTACGACCCAAAACTGCACAGCCCCGACAGCCTCGATCGCCTGCGTGTCGCTGCCGACGCCGCTGGTGTCGTGCTGGTGCCGGTCGCGCGCAATCCGATCGATGAAATCTGGGACGACCGCCCCGCCATCCCAATGGCGAAAGTTGTGCCGCAAGCGGAGAGCTATACCGGCGAAAATGCATCCTCCAAGCGCCATCGCCTCGGCGACGCGCTCGGCGGCGAAGGCGCCGACGCGGTGGTGATCACCTCCCCCGCTTCGATCGCGTGGCTGTTCAACGTGCGCGGCGGCGATGTCGCGCGCACGCCGCTGCCGCTCGGCGAAGCTTTGCTGCGCGCCGACGGCACCGCCGATCTGTTTCTTGCTGACGAAAAAGTTTCGCCGGAGCTGCGCCAATGGCTCGGCAACGAAGTCGCGATCAAGCCGAGCGAAGAATTGCAGCCGACGCTGGCGGGGCTGAGCGGCAAGAAGGTGAAGATCGACCCGTCCACGTCGTCAGCTTGGTATTTCGAGGAACTGAAAAAAGCCGGCGCCGAGATCGTGCGCGGGCAAGATCCGGTGGTGCTGCCGCGCGCCTGCAAAAACGCGGCCGAGATCGAAGGCTCGCGCAAAGCGCACACGCGCGACGGCGCAGCCGTGTCGCGCTTTCTGCACTGGCTGGCGACCGATGCGCAAACAGGCAAGGTGCAAGAGATTGAAGCCTGCCAAAAGCTCGAAGCCTTCCGCGCTGACACGGGCTCGCTGAAGGATTTGAGTTTCGACTCGATTTCCGGCGCCGGTCCCAACGGCGCCATCGTCCACTATCGCGTCACCAAGAAAACCAACCGCAAGCTCGCACGCGGCTCGCTTTTCCTGATCGATAGCGGCGGCCAATACCTTGACGGCACCACCGACATTACCCGCACCGTCGCCATCGGCCGCGCCTCGCCGGAAATGAAGGACCGCTTCACCCGCGTCCTCAAAGGCCACATCGCGCTCTCGCGCGTGCGTTTCCCGAAAGGCACGACTGGGCACCAGCTCGACGCGCTCGCGCGCATGAGCTTGTGGGAGGCTGGCCTCGACTACGATCACGGCACCGGCCATGGCGTCGGCGTCTATCTCGGCGTTCACGAAGGCCCGCATCGCATCGCCAAATTCGTCAACACGCAGCCGCTCGAACCCGGCATGATCGTTTCCAACGAGCCCGGCTATTACAAAACCGGCGCCTACGGCATCCGCATCGAGAACCTGCAAGTGGTCACGCCCGCTGCCGATATCGATGGCGGCGAACGCCCGATGCTCGGTTTCGAGACGCTGACTTTAGCGCCGATCGCGCGCGAGCTTGTCGTAAAAAAATTGCTGAGCAAGGACGAGTTGGACTGGATCAACGGCTACCACGCCAAGGTCTGGGAAAAGATCGCTCCGCAACTCGAAGGCGACGCGAAAGACTGGCTGGAAGCGGCGACGAAGCCGCTCTGACGTTATGGACCGCCGGCCAGCGCCTGTGCTGGCCGGCGAGACGCTGGCGGACCATGGTGCGGCGTGAAGGAGGCGGGAATCATGACTGCAACCAAAACGCCATGGCATCTGTGGCTCATCGGCATACTCGCGCTGCTCTGGAACGGCTTCGGCGCGTTCGATTTCACCGCCAGCGCGTTGCGCTTCGAGGGCTATCTCGCCAATTTTCCGGAGGCGATGATCGCGTGGCTCTACGCGACCCCGTTGTGGATGTGGGTCGTGTGGGGGATCGGCACCTGGGGTGGCCTCATCGGCGCGATCCTGCTGCTGCTCCGCAACAAGCTCGCGGTATGGGCGTTCGCACTCTCCTTCATCGGCGCGACCGCGTCACAGATTGTCAGCGTCATTGAGCCACCGCCGGGGGAGACGGGCGCACCGGCTTTCCTGCCCTGGATGATCATTGCGATCTCAGTTGCGCTCCTCGGCTACACGGTCTGGCTCTCACGCCGGGGCGTGTTGCGCTAGGACACGCTTGATACCTTCCCCTTGAACGCGCCAAGCTAAGGGCTCGCTCAGGGGGATCACATGGACCGCAACGACATTCCGCCAATCGACCACGTAGCGAAGCCAACCCGGCGCGGGCTCTGGGCTGGCGCCGCGGCGCTCGCGCCTGCGGCGCTGCTGGCCACCGATGCCGAGGCAGCAACGCCAAACCGCAGCGCGCTGCGACGCATCGTCGATCGGCAGAAGGACGAGACCGTCGCGCTCCTGCAGGACTGGATCCGCAACCCGACCATCGCTGCCGAACAGCTGAACGTGCAGCAAGGCGCCGAGTACATGGCGCAGCTCGCCCGCGACTCCGGGTTTCAGACCGCCGAGATCGTACAGACCGACGGCTCACCCGGCGTATGGGCGACGCTCGATGTCGGCGCGCCGAAAACGCTAGCCGTCTATTTCATGTACGACGTGAAGCAATTCAATCCGGCCGAGTGGAGCTCGCCCCCGCTGGAAGCGCGCCTAGTCGATAACGAACTCGGCCGCATCATGGTCGGCCGTGGCGCCGTCAACCAGAAAGGCCCGGAGATCGCGTTCCTCGCGGCGTTGCGCGCGTTGCGCGCGGCGGGGCGACAGCCGCCGGTGAACATCATGCTCGTCTGCGAAGGCGAGGAGGAAATCGGCAGCCCGCACTTCCATCAAATCGTGCGTCGCCCGGAGATCATGGCGCGCCTGCAAAGCAGCGTCGGCGTTTTCATCCCGAGCGCCTGGCAAGATCCAACCACCGGCAGCGTCAGTGTAAATCTCGGCGCCAAGGGCATTATCGAGTGCGAACTGATCGCCAGCGGCGAGAGCTGGGGCCGCGGCCCGACGCGCGACATCCACTCCAGTACCAAGGCAATGGTGGATGCGCCGGTTTGGCGCCTCGTACGCGCGCTTGACACGCTGACAACCGAGGACGGCAACACGCCCGCCATCGACGGCTGGTTCGAGAACGTGCGCCCTTTGACCGACCGCGAACGCCAGCTCGTCCAGCAAGGCGCCCGCAACAGCAACGAAGCCGATTGGAAGCAACGCAACGGTGTCTCTCACTTCATCGACGATCTACCATGGGCGCAGGCGCTTGAGCGCCTCGCCTCTCAGCCAACTGTGAACATCGAGGGCCTTGTTGCCGGCTATACCGGCCCAGGCGGCATGACCATTCTGCCCACCCGCGGCGTCGCAAAGCTAGATTTCCGTTTGGTGCCGAACCAAACGCGCGCCGAAGCCGAAGCGAAACTGCGCGCGCACTTGGATGCGCGCGGCTTCAACGATGTGCAGGTGGTTGTGGGCGGCGGTTACGACCCGACCGAAACGGCCGAGGACAGCGCCATCGTACAAGCGCAGCTTGCCGTCTATCAGCGCAACGGCGCGCGCGCGACGCTCAACCCGCGGCTCGCCGGCTCATGGCCAGGCGCTGTCTTCACAGCGGCGCCCGTGAGCTTGCCGGCGGGCCAGTTTGGCTTGGGTCACGGCAGCGGCGCGCACGCGCCGAACGAGTACCTGCTGATCGACAGCGCAAATCCGCGCGTCCAGGGTCTCTCCGGCGCGGTGATGGGCTTTATCGACATCATGTACGAGTTGGCGCGCTAAGCGGAGGCTTCTGATGTTCGTTGGGCATTACGCAGCGGCGTTCGCGGCCAAGGCGATCGAGCCGAAGGCGCCAATGTGGACGCTGGCGGCGGCGGCGCAGCTGGTCGATATCGGCTGGAGCGCGTTCATCATCGCGGGCATCGAGCGCGCCAGCGTCGATCCGGCCCTGCCCGGTTCGACCTTAGTGCTCGAGCATATGCCATGGACGCATTCGCTGCCGGCGGCTTTGGTATGGAGCATCGCGGCGGCGCTGTTGGTGAAGCTGCTGCTGCGCTTGCCCGTGTGGGCGAGCGTGGTTGTCGGGCTCACGGTGTTTTCGCATTGGCTGCTCGATTGGCTCGTGCATCGACCGGACCTCGAGCTTTGGATCGGCGGCCCACGTGTCGGCTTGGCGCTGTGGAATTATCCCGTGCCGGAACAGGCGCTGGAGATTGGCCTCTTGGCCGTCTGCGGCGCGGCATGGGTGGCGTCCCGCAAATCGCTTGGCCGCTTTGCCTGGCCGGCGATTACGTTCATCGGCTTTCTCGTCGCGCTGCAACTCGTCGCGATGCTATCGCCGCAGCCGGCCGGCGCGCTGGGTCCGGAAAGCGGGGCCATGATCTTGGTGATTTACGTAGTCGTCGCGGCGCTTGCGGCGCTAACAGACTTACGCGGCAAGCCGCAGGGAACATCCTAATGTCTAATGCCGATCCCGTCCGTGCGCTCTATGCCGCCTTCGCCAAGGGCGACATGCCGGCGGCGCTCGCCACCATGGCGCCAGACATAGTCTGGAACGAAGCCGAGAATTATCCGTACGCCGACCGCAACCCTTATGTTGGGCCGGAAGCCGTTCTGCACGGCGTGTTCGCGCGCATCGGCGGCGATTGGGATGGCTTCAGCGCCATCTCCGACGAGATCATCGACGCCGGCGAAACCATCGTTTCACTCGGCCACTACAGCGGCACGTTCAAAGCCAACGGCAAGCCCATGCGGGCGCAGTTCGCGCACGTGTTCCGAGTCAAGGGCGGCAAGATCGCGGGCTTCCAACAATATGCCGACACGCTAGGCACCGCGATCGCAATGGGCCGCTAGCGTCTAGCGCCTAAGCCGCGCGTTCCAGCCTGTATTCGTCGACCGGCGCGGCGTGGGGCGGCGTCCCCAGTTCCGCGAGCACGGAAAGCGTGAAGGTGGAGCCATGGCCAAGCGCGCTATGCACCTCTACGTCGCCGCCCATCAGACGCGCCAGACGGCGCGCGATCACCAGCCCCAGCCCAGTGCCGCCATAAGTGCGGGTGATCGAGGTGTCAGCTTGCACAAACGGGCTGAACAAGCCGGCCATCTTGTCGGCTGCGATACCAATGCCGGTATCTTCCACGTCGAACACCAGACGCGCGCCCTCGCGGCGCACGCGCAAGGTGATGGCGCCCTTCTCGGTAAACTTGGCGGCGTTGCTCAGCAGATTGATCAGACATTGGTGGAGCCTGAGCGCGTCGTTGTGGATGAGACCAAAATTGCCCGAACCAAGATCAAGATGAAGTGCATTGCGCCGCGCAGTCGCCAGCGGGCGAATAGCGTCAAGCGCTTCGCGCGCCACGCGCTCCACCGAAAACTCGGCCGGATCCAGCACGACCTTGCCGGCTTCCAGCTTCGACAAATCCAGAATCTCATTGATCATCGCCAGCAAATGCCGCGAAGCGCGCAACACGCGATTGTGGTCTTCGATATCCTGATTGCGCCCCTCCTCAACGGCCACCTCTTGCATCATTTCGCTGTAGCCGATGACGGCGTGCAGAGGCGTACGCAACTCGTGGCTCATCGTCGCCAGGAACTGGGACTTGGCGGCGTTGGCTTGCTGCGCGACCGCAAGCGCCAGGCGCTCGCGCTCCAACTCTTCCAACAGCGCCCTGCGGTCGCCCAGGAAAATCGCACCGGCTGAGAGCGTCGATAAAATTGCGCCTAGAGCGATCGCGGCATCGAAGGTGAAGCCGAAGCCGAGAACGGCGCCGACCGCCGCCCAGAAGCAGGCCGCCGACATCGTCGCCACCAATATGGTGCGGTTGGCGCCGTAATAGACAAACGTGTGGCAGATCGAGCCGATCAGCCATGAGGCGCCGACGATCATGCCGAGCGGCGTGCCGCTGCCCAGAGCTAGGCCACCCAGCGCGCCGAACAGCATTGCGCTGCCCCACTTGGCCGCCGCGTACCAGATCAGCTTCGGTTGAAACGCGCCAGCGGCGAGCACGCGGTCCGTATAGGGGCGGCCGATGACTTCCCAAACGATCACCAGTGCGAGCCAACTCACCACCACCGGCCATGGCAACACGGCGGCGCACGCGAGCGCGAACACGGCGGCAAAGGCGACGCGCGACTTCACGCTACGCGCCGACAGGGCCATCGCCTGCGCGATGTCGTATTCCGCCGTAGGGGCCAGCGTGGAACTTGGCTGCATAGCCGCACTGTGCGCGCTTATGGCTAAGCAAGCGTTTCCCGCGCTGCTTATAGTTAGCCTCGCTTAGCGCTGAGCGCACTTCGAGTGAACCAAAACGGCAGCTTGTGCGTAGCTTCCCCCATGACATACGCCTCCGCCTGGATCGCCACCGCGATCGTCTTCGCTGTCGTGGACGCCATCTGGCTGAGCCAAGCTGCGCCACGCTTTTACCGGCCGTTGATCGGCGAGATGCTGAGCGACAACATGCGGCTCGCGCCGGCGATCGCTTTCTATTTGATCTATGTCAGCGGCCTGGTGTTTTTCGCGGTCGCGCCGGCCCTGGAGCGAAGCAGCTTGATGTGGGCGCTGCTCTGCGGCGCGGCGTTCGGGTTCGTCGCCTACGCGACGTACGATCTGACCAACCAGGCGACGCTCAAGGTTTGGGACGTGCGCCTCACGCTGCTCGACATGACGTGGGGCACTTTCGCCAGCGCGATCGCTTCGGGCGCCGGCTACCTAGCGGCGCAACGCATCGCGAGCGGTTGATCAGCTTGCGGTCGGCCGCCGCTTCGCCGCCGAGAACGGCACCAAACGTTGCTCCGCTTCGTCCCATAGCGTAAGGAACACGGTGCGGAAGCTTTCGCGGAAGCCCAACCGGCTGAGGCCGTTCAGTTCCGGAAAATCGCGCAGCACATTCGGCAAGCGATAAAACGGAATGCGCGCACTGGCGTGATGGACATGATGGACGCCGATATTGGCCGTCATCCACCGCAGCGGCGCTGGCAAGTGATAATTGGAGCTGCCGAGCAGCGCCGCTTCGGTGGCTTCCCAATCGCCCTGCCGGGCCCAGTATGTGTGCTCGAACTGGTGCTGCACGTAGAACAGCCAGACACCGATGGTCGCGGCCAGCATCACGGTTGGAAGATGCACCAACAGCAGCGCCTTCCAGCCGCCGAGCATAATCGCCGCAACGATCAGCGCGCCCAGTACAGCGTTCGTCGCCAGCGCACTCACCCACGGGCGCCAACCCTCGCGCATGAGGCCAGCCGGCAGTCGGTGCTGCAGCAAAAACAAAAACGCCGGCGCGATGCCGAACACGACGATCGGGTGGCGATAAAGCCGATAACCGAGGCGCCGTTGCCAAGGCAGCGCGCGATATTCCGCAACCGTCAGCGTCTCGACTTCGCCGATGCCGCGGCGATCGAGATTGCCGGAGGTGGCGTGATGGATGGCGTGCGTCCGGCGCCAGCAATCGTGCGGCGTCAGCGTCAGCACGCCAATCATCCGCCCCACCCAATCGTTGACGGCGGCGCTTTTGAAAAACGAGTGATGCCCGCAATCGTGCTGGATCAAAAAGAGGCGCACAAGAAAGCCCGCAGCCGGCACCGCGAGCGCCAGCGCCAGCCACCAGAGTCCGTATGCTGACGCGACCCACGCGCAGGCCCACAACACCGCAAGCGGCGCCGCGCTCAACACGATTTCGAGAATGGAGCGGCTGGTGCTCGGCGTGTGATACGCGGCAAGCAATTTGCGCCATGGCCGGGTTTCGGAAGCGGCTGAGTCGGACAGAGGATTAGCTTTCATATGAACGGGCTCAGGACCAAACCCGAGTCGGCGCGAACTGAAAATGGAGAAAATAGCGGCGAGGTCAAAGGCTGAAAATGCACTGCCACCGACCCTCTGAAGCGCCCGCAGAAATTGGCCTCAGCATGCGCCAATTGCAAGATGACCGAATGCTTAAGCCGCCGTTTCGCACATGCAGCACGCAGATTAGCGGCTCAACGCGATCCAGGCGTCCTCGTCGATCACTTTTACGCCATGCTTTTCCGCCTCCGCCAACTTCGACCCGGCGCCCGGGCCGGCGACGACCAGGCTGGTTTTGGCTGAAACGCTGCCTGACACTTTCGCGCCCAACGCCACGGCGCGCGCCTTAGCTTCGTCGCGCGTCATTTTTTCCAGCGTGCCGGTAAACACGATTGTCATGCCGGAGACTTTACTGCTGGTCGCCGCGCGCGGCTGATCCTGTACGCGCACTTCTCTTAGCAATCGCTTTAGGGCTTCGACGTTGTGCGGCTCGGCGAAAAAATCGGTGAGGTGATCGGCGGCGACCGGGCCGACCCCATCGATGCGCGCAAGTTCGAGATAATCCTCGCCCGGCGGATTCTTTGCTGCGGCCTTGATGGCCGCGATGGCTTCAGCGAGTGAGCCGAACGCTTCGATCAGACCGTCCCACGCGCGGCTGGTGACGCCCTTTACCTTCGGCGGCCCGCCCTCTTCAAACAAATCGCCGCCGCCCGCCTTCAATGCCGGCGCCGCCGCGATCAACGCCGCCAACGCGCCGCCGCCAACACCACTGACGCGCGCCAACGCTTCGTAGGCTTCGCCCGGCTTTGCCTTCACCGCCAGCTTCATCGCGTCTTCGAACGCTTTCCAGCTTTCAAACCGGCGCGCCAGCACACCGGCTGTAGTGTCGCCGATGTCGCGGATGCCGAGGCCGTAGAGGAAGCGCGCGAACTCCGGTTCGCGCCGCGCTTCGATCGAGGCGAGCAAATTGGCGACGCTCTTTTCGCCATAGCCGTCGCGCGCTGAAAGTTCGTCGCGGCGCTCGTGCAGTCGGAAAATGTCGGCGGGCTCTTTGACCCAGCCTAACTCGTAAAATTCCTCGATCTGCTTTTCGCCCAGGCCCTCAATGTCCATCGCCCGCCGCGCCACGAAGTGCCGCAACCGCTCCATCGCTTGCGCAGGACAGTTTAACCCGCCCGTGCAGCGTGCGATAACACCCTCCTCACCCGGCTCCAATTCGCGCGCGACATGACTGCCACAGCGCGGACAGACTTCGGGAAATACGTATTTGCGCGCGCCCTTGGCCCGCTTTTCCAGCAGCACGTCGACAATTTGCGGAATCACATCACCGGCCCGCTGCACAACCACGGTATCGCCAATGCGCAGATCCTTGCCGCCGCGAATAGCGCCGCCATCGGCGCCGACACCGCGAATGTAGTCGGCGTTGTGCAGGGTTACGTTGGTTACCGTGGCGCCGCCGACGAACACTGGCTTCAGCCGCCCCACTGGGGTTAGCGCCCCGGTGCGGCCAACCTGGATATCGATGCCTTCAAGCGTCGTCGCCTGCTGCTCGGCCGCGAATTTGTGCGCAATCGCCCAGCGGGGGCTGCGCGAGACGAAGCCCATCCGCTGCTGCAGATCGAGGTCATCGACCTTGTAAACAACGCCGTCGATCTCGTAGGCAAGCCTCTGCCGCTGAGCGAGAATGCTCTCATAGATCACCAGCAACTCCTCAGCATTCTTGGCGCGCTTGATCGAAGCGAGCGGAAAGCCGAGCTTCGCCAGCCGTTGCATCGCGTCAAACTGCGTCTCCGCCAGCGGCTCCGACACTTCGCCCCAGCCATGCGCGAAGAATCGCAACGGCCGCGACGCGGTTATCTTGGCATCCAACTGGCGCAGCGAGCCGGCAGCCGAATTGCGCGGGTTGACGTAAGTCTGCTTGCCTTCCGCCTCCAACCCCGCATTCATCTTCGCGAACGCCGCCTTCTCCATGTAAACTTCACCGCGCACCTCGAGCACGGCCGGCGCGCCTTTGATGACGTGCGGAATATCGCCGATGGTCCGCACGTTCGCGGTGATGTCCTCGCCCTCGCGGCCATCGCCGCGCGTCGCGCCTTGCACGAACTTGCCGTTCTCGTAGCGCAGCGAGGCGGAGAGCCCGTCGATCTTCGGTTCGGCGGTGATGATCGGCGGCGCGCTGAGATTGAGGAAGCGCTGCACGCGTTGGACGAAGCTCTGAGCGTCGTCGGCGTCAAAGGCATTGTCGAGCGAGAGCATCGCGATGCGGTGGCGAACCTTGCCGAACTTCTCGGCAGGCGCGGCGCCGACGCGGAGCGACGGGCTATCTTCACGCACCAAGTCCGGGAAGCGCGCTTCGATTGCGGCGTTGCGGATGCGCAGATGGTCGTATTCCGCGTCGGTGAGCGCGGGCGTGTCCTTCGCGTAATAAAGCTTGTCGTGGCGCGCGATCTCGGCGGCCAACCGCACAAGCTCGTCGGCGGCCTCCGTGGCGCTCAGCTTATCGACTGGCTTGTCGCTCACCCGCCTCCCCTATGAGGAAGCTTAGAACACCGCGCCGAAGGTGCGGCCAAACCAGCCGCGGCGCTCAGCTTCGTCCTCGGCCACCGGCGCGACGCCGGCATCGGTCATCAGCTCATACGAGCGCGCGTACCATTCGTTGCCTGGGAAGTTGTGCCCGAGGATCGCAGCCATGCGCTGCGCTTCTTCGATCATGCCGACCGAGAGATAGGCTTCGACCAAACGGTGCAGCGCTTCCGGCACGTGCGAGGTGCGTTGATAGTCTTCGTTCTCGATCACCAGACGGAAGCGGTTGATCGCCGCCAAGTGCTGATCGCGCGTCAGGTAGAAGCGGCCGACTTCCATGTCTTTGCCGGCAAGCTGGTCGTGGACCATGTCGATCTTCAACCGCGCGTCGCGCGCGTACGCGCTTTGCGGATAGCGGCGGACGACGTCGTTCAGCGCCAGCAGCGCGCGCTCTGTCGTGGCTTGGTCGCGGCCGACATCGAGGATGCGCTCGAAGTGACAAATCGCGATCAAATAGTACGCGTACGGGGCGCTGTCGTTGCCGGGGTGCAGCGTGACGAAACGCTGCGCGTCAGCGATGGCCTCATCGTAATCGTTGTTCTGATAGTGGGCGTAAGCTTCCATCAACATGGCGCGGCGCGCCCACGATGAATATGGGTGCTGACGCTCGACTTCCTCGAAGTTCAGCAACGCCCGAGCCCAACGCCGACGATCGAGATTGTCGGCGCCGCGATTGTAGATGCGCGCCACTGGCTCATCGACGAATTGCTGCTGCTCGGCTTGTTGGCGGCCGAGGGTGCCGCAGGCGCCGAGGCCGCCGGCCAGCAGCACCGCGCCAAGCGCGCGGGCCAGATGCATTTGTCGTGAGTTCATCACCTGGTCTCTTCTGCTCAGGACACGGGGCAGCGCCGAAGCGCCGGTCTACTCGCCTGATACATGATGAAATGCGCCCCGCAAAGCGCCTGCGGCTGTCGCACGAACAGGTGTTTCAGCCGACGGCGGCGATTAGGGCCTGCGGCGCGTCTTGGACCGTTTCGCCCTCGAATTCGTACTCCCAGCGCCAGGATTCCGGCGTGTCCAGCAGAGCGCGGACGAGACGGGCGTTGAGGGCATGGCCAGGCTGGTCCGCCACAAAGCGGCCACAAATCGGCGCACCGGCCATGGCGAGGTCGCCGACCGCGTCGAGCATTTTGTGGCGCACGAATTCGTCGTCGAAGCGAAGTCCCTCGGGGTTCACCACACGGCCGGAATCCACGACCAGCGTATTGGCCATCGAAGCGCCGAGGCCGAGGCCGGCGGCGCGCATCTTTTCGGCGTCGGCGAGGAAGCCGAACGTACGCGCGTCAGCGATCTCGCTCAGGAAGCTTTCCGGCGTCAGGTGTACGCGGCGGCGCTGCACGCCGATGGCGGCGTCGGCGAAGCGGATGGTGACGTCGATATCGAGGCCGTCGAAGCCTTCCGACGGCAATAGCGCGGCGCTTTTGGCGCCCATGCGCACTTCGATCGGCTCCAAAATGCGAATCAGGCGTTGCGGCGCATGCTGTTGCTTCAGGCCGGCGTTCAGCAGGACCTGCACGAATTGGGCGGACGAGCCGTCGAGGATCGGCAATTCCGGGCCATCAACTTCAACGATGAGGTTATCGATGCCAAGGCCAGCGCAGGCCGACATCAGATGTTCAACCGTGGCCAGTTCAACACCGGCGGCATTGCTGATGGTGGTGCAGTTGCGGGTGTCGGAGACGCTGTCGGCGTGCGCGCGGATGGCGTTATCCACGCCGCGTACGTCGGAACGGACGAACACGATGCCGGTGTCGGCCGGGGCCGGGGTCAGCGCCACGCGAACATGAGCGCCCGAGTGGACGCCGACGCCCGCGCACATGGCGGGACCTGCTATAGTCTGCTGACGACGCACGAGTGCCACCCTCTAGTCCCCCCGCAGGGATCTGGGCCCCCCGACCCAAGCCGGGGTTATGACGTAGGTTCCCGTCTCGACAAACACACGTTGCGTTACGGTTTGTGACTGTTAAGCCTTCGAGCGGAAGCGTCTGACAACATACATGAATTCCTCTCTCCCCAGGGTTCCGAGCGCCGCCGATTTGTTGGCCGTCGCCAAGGCTGGCGGCACGCACGCCGCCCTCGCCGCGCGCCGCGCCGCATGGCTCGCCGAGCGGCAGGACCCCGATTTGGCCCGCGAAGCGCTCAAAGTCGCGATCCGTTTAGAGCCGCTCGACCCTGCCCCACGACTGGCGCTGGCGCGACTCGCGGCCGAGCAAGGCGATCTCGCCGGGGCGCGCACCGAAGCAGGCGCGGTGCTGGCCGACGCTGTCGATCAAGCGGCGCGCGCGCGGGCCGCTTTCATCCTGGCGGAACTCTCCCGTGTCGAAGGCGACAACGCGTCGGCGCGGGCCCGCTACGGCGAGGTACTGCGCATCGAGGACGCCATCCTCGCCGCCAATCGCAGCGACCCCACGGCGGCGCGCTGGTACGCCCGCGCTCGGGGCCGCATTGCTCAACTCGACGCCGGTGACGGCGAGTTGAACCGCGCCCGCACTGGCGCGGAGGGTGCGCTGGCGATGCTGCGCGCAACCGCTGCGGCGATCGGCGAGCCGCCCGTGCTCGCCGCCGACATTGCCGACGCGGAGCTGCGCCTGGGCGCGCTCGAACTGGATGAGAGCCAACCGGCCTCGGCGCGGCGGCGCTTCGGCGAAGCCATCGGTCGCTACGAGGCGCTCGCGGCAACGGAGCCGGACGAGCCGCACTGGCGCGCGGTGTTGTCCGACGCGTGGGCGTTGGCGGCGGAAGCGGATTATGCGCGCGGCGCAAATGATCGTGCGCGCGATGCGATGGACAAGGCGCTGCAGGCGCGCTTGCGTTTAGCGGCGCGCTATCCCGGCGAAGCTTGGGCTCTCGCGGGCACATGGCGTTTACGCGGTGCGTTACGCGCTGCATTAGGTGACGCGAAGGCGGCGGCGGATTCTTTCCTGCAGGCGCGAGCGTTGGCGGAGCAACTGGCAGCGCCGCCCTGCCCCGAAGCGCCGGCGCGTTTTCTCGTCCACACCATGCTCGATCAAGCCGATCACGGCTTGCGCAGCGGCGATCTCAATCTCGCGCGTGAAGCCGCCGACAGCGCGCGAATCCTCTCGGAATCATATGCAAGCGAGGCGGGCGCGGCGATGATTTGGTTGACCGATGTCGCTGCCGCTTGGGATCGCTTGGGCGAAATCGCGCGCCTCGCCAAGGCGCACACGCATGCGCAGGAGGCGTTCGCGCGCGCGGTTGAGTTTCGGCGCATCGCGCTGGACCGCGAGCCGGCGAACGCGCGATCGGCGCGGGGGTTGGCGGCGGCGTTGGTGAAGCAAGGCGAAGCGGCGCTTGAAGCTGGCGCCAATGCTGGCGCGCGCGCGGCGTTTCAGGAGAGCGCGACGTTGCGGCTCGCCATGTATGAGGCCGCGCCCGAGGATGCACGCACAGCGCAAGCGCTGGCGGTGGCGTTGGAGCGCTTGGGTCTCGCGGCGCAAGCGCAAGGCGACACCGTGACGGCGCGCGCTGCGTGGGAGGATGAACTGGCGCTGGCCGATCGCATCTTCAGCGACGATGCAACCGTCGAGGCGATGCGTTTTCGTGCCCTGGTCGAGACGCATCTGGTGAGCGTTTGCGGCGCCGATGCCGAGGACTATCGCATCTCGGCTTTGGCGCGCTTTGACGAATTGGCCAAGGCGGGCGCGATGACGGAGCGCGAAGCGGCGCTGCGCAAGCGGCTCTGGGGCGGCTAATATGATCCGCGCTGTCGCGCACACGTTTTCACTACTCGGGCATCCGGCGCTGCTGATGCCGCTCGTCGTGCTGGTGGCGGCGGGCGCGCGCGGGCTTGCGCCGATACTGGCGACTGGCGCTATCGCCGCTATCGTTTTTGGCTACAGCGCCATGCGTGTGCGCGCCGGCCATTGGCGCGACAGCGATGCATCGGCGCCGCACGAGCGGGTTGAGCTAAACGCATTTCTCGCGGTGCTTCTGCTTAGCGCCGCTGCCCTTGCGCATTGGTTGGGACAGCCGCTGCAACTGGTTGTCGGCCTCGCGCTGTCCAGCGCCATCGTGCTGGCGGCGTTGGTATTGCGGCGCGTGTTGAAGCTTTCGTTGCATGTGGCTTTCGCGGTGTTCGGCGCCGGCGTGCTCCTGCCGCTTGCGCCGGCACTGGGTTTTGCGCTGGCGGTGTTCGCTGCCGGTACTGCGTGGTCGCGGCTCTATTTGCAGCGGCATACGCGCGCCGACATTGCGGCTGGCGCAGTCGCTGGCGCGGTTGCGGCGCTTGCTTTTACGTTCGTCTAGCGCGCTCAGCGCGGGTTCATTTGACGACGGAGAAAAGCCGGAATCTCCAGCTCTTCGTCGAGCGCCGGATCGCGGACGACATCTTCGTGCGCGCGGCGCGGCGAGGCCGGCGGTTGCTGTTGGACCGGCGGGACGTCGATTTCTTCTTCCTCGTCAATGTGGAAGTCGCGGTAAGAGGTTTGCGGTTCCTCGTCGCGTGGATCGGGCTTCTTCCAGCCGAACAGATTGAAGCCGCCGCTGCTGCGGCGCGGTTCGACCACTTCGTCATTCGCGAAGCGCGGGCGTTGTTCTTCGTAGCGCTCGCGCACCGGCTCAAGCGCCGGCGTCACTTCCGGACGCGGCGTCACCATCGGCCGGCGCATCGGCGCTTCGGCGGCGCGGCGCGCTGGTTCAACCACGGTTTGCTGGGTGACGATGGATTCATCGTCGATGCCGGTGGCGACAACGGAAACGCGGATGCGGCCTTCGAGCTGTTCGTCGAAGGTCGAGCCCAGGATAATGTTGGCGTTCGAATCCACTTCGGCGCGGATCTCGTTGGCGGCTTGATCGACTTCGTACAGCGTCATGTCGAAGCCGCCGGTGATGTTGATCAGCACGCCCTTGGCGCCGCGCATCGAGACGATGTCGAGCAGCGGATTGGCCATGGCGCCGTGCGCTGCTTCGAGCGCGCGGTTTGGGCCTTCGGCTTCGCCGGTGCCCATCATCGCCGTGCCCATCTCGGCCATCACGGTGCGGACGTCGGCGAAATCGAGATTGATCAGGCCCGGCATCACCATCAAATCAGTGACGCCGCGCACGCCCGAGTAGAGCACCTGGTCGGCGAGCTGGAAGGCTTCGGCGAAGGTGGTGCGTTCGTTGGCGACACGGAAGAGATTCTGGTTCGGGATAACGATCAGCGTGTCGACGTGCTTGCGCAGTTCCTGCACGCCCTGCTCGGCGAGTTGCATGCGGCGCTGGCCTTCGAAGTGAAACGGCTTGGTCACCACCGCGATCGTCAGGATGCCGCGCTCGCGCGCCGTGCGGGCGATGACGGGCGCAGCGCCCGTGCCGGTGCCGCCGCCCATGCCGGCGGCGACGAACACCATGTGCGCGCCTTCGAGAAATTCGATGATCTCCGGCTGGCTCTCTTGAGCCGCCGCTTGGCCGACTTCCGGCCGCGCGCCGGCGCCGAGACCTTCGGTGATCGAGTGGCCGAGTTGCAGCTTGTTCGGGGTTCGGGCGCGGGTCAGGGCTTGCGCGTCGGTGTTGGCGACGACGAACTCCACGCCCTGCAGGCGGGCGTCGATCATGTTGTTGACGGCGTTGCCGCCGGCGCCGCCGACGCCGAACACCACAATGCGCGGTCTCAGATCATGCATTTCGGCGTTCAATCCCGCTCTAAAGACGACCGAATCTCACGATTCGCCCACGCTCACACTTCACCGTCCGCGACGGCGCTTAAGCTTTCGTTAAGCCTTGGAAAGAGACGCAGGCGCTTTTGCGGCGCGGAGGCGTCCAAAACCAGCTTTCCGAACGATATCTAGGCACTTACAGGCCCGATGCCAGGGTTTAGGTATCGCGATCCGCAGGCGTTGGCAGTTCCGAGATCGGCTCGTGAAGCTCCGGCTGCACATTGGTGTCGCTTGGACGGCCGATAAGATCGTCAGGCGTTTCGCTCCAGCCTTTGTCGCCGCTGCGGTCGGCGCCGTGGAGGCGGTCGGGCGCGGCGGGGATGTCCTTGCGGCCGCCGGGTGTGTCCATCGGGGTGGTGGTCTTGTCACTCATGCGCCTTCAACCGGCGCCAAGCGCCGCTGTTCCGCGCGGGCGCTGCTCTTGGACCGCCGGCGCCCTCGCCGGCAGCGCTCGATTGTTCAAGCATCTGTGTTTGTCGCTAGCAGCCCCGCCGGCGGGGGCGCCGGCGGTCCAAAAAGAGGTATAGGCGTGCGTCATCGTCGTGCTCGACCAAGTGGAGAGCCAGGGACGCGGGTTTGCGCGTCGTAAGAAGTGCGCCGTTGTTTCGGCGCGTTATGACACGGAAACCCGCGTCCCCGCAGTTGTTGAAGCATCGGCGCCGCAGCCAAGGTTGTTTCACCCAGGTAGACGGCTCGCCGATGGCGTGCGGGTCGTCGTGTTCGACGATCGTCCCCTGTTCTTGCTCCCGCGTTTGGCGCGGGCTTCGGCGCGTCTGCGTTACCTCCGCTTTGCTTTGCAGGTCGTTGGCGCTCGCCACGCCGCCTGCTCAGCTCCGTTTCG
>Ga0163148_10000018_pt1 | contig 176143 bp, 153 predicted proteins | sample OliLakLV19MP7P2_FD_148606 | JGI IMG/M metagenome (GOLD analysis project Ga0163148, IMG submission 148606) | Freshwater microbial mat bacterial communities from Lake Vanda, McMurdo Dry Valleys, Antarctica- Oligotrophic Lake LV.19.MP7.P2 | ecosystem: Environmental > Aquatic > Freshwater > Lake...
AATGATGGGTTGATTTTTACCACATAGCGCAAATAGCACACATCGTTGTTTGATTATCAAAACTATGTGTGCTATTTGCGCTATGTGGTAAAAATCAACCCATCATTTCATCCATATCCGGCAATTTGCCAAAGTGCCGAAGCGTGTTGAAATGTGAGCGAAGGGCATGGCTGAAAGTTTTGTGTTCCAGATATGGCACATTAAACTCAGCTGCTGTGTTTTGTACAATATCTGCAAGGCGTGGATAGTGCACATGGCAAATCTTTGGAAACAGATGATGCTCCACCTGAAAATTCAGCCCACCGACATACCAGGACAACAAACGGTTGCGGCGCGAAAAATTGACCGTAGTATTCATCTGGTGGATTGCCCATTCATTCTCAATGACTCCTTGAGAAGTAGGTAGCGGGAAAGTTGTTTCTTCTACTGTGTGTGCCAATTGAAAAATAACGGTCAAGATGATCCCGCAAATGATGTGCATCAGCAGAAAACCTGCTATCACCTGCAAAACAGGAATCCCCGCTAACATCGGTAAGCCTAGAAAAATAAAAAAGTAAAAGACCTTAATTGCAATGATCTGTCCCAAAAACACCCGGTTTTGGGCATCCGTATTCTTGTTGACTCCATTGCGACGGTATCGAACAAACTGCATAAAATCTTTTGCAGTAGCCCAATACAGCGTTACGACACTATAAATAAGTATGGCATGCCACCATTGTGTTTGATGAGAAGACTTCAGTTCCGTATGTGGCGAAAGGCGCAAACCAGGCTTGTCAGCAATATCGTCGTCGTAGTGGGCGATGTTGGTGAACGTATGGTGCAGGGTATTGTGCTGCCATTTCCAATTGTTTATCGAGCCGCCCAAAAGGATTAACGAATATCCAAGCAATTCATTGATGCGCGGGTTGGCCGAATACGCCCCGTGGTTGGCATCGTGCATGACGCTCATGCCCACACCGGCCATGGCCACGCCCATCAGTGCCCACAATGCGAGCGCCCAACCGAAAGCCGGTTGAAACCACATCATAAAAACCAAGGGCAAGAGGTAACCGGAAAGTAAAATGATGGTCTTGATAACTACGCCGATACTAGCGTGTTTAGACAAGTTGTTTTCTTTGAAATAGGAATCTACCCGATTGTGTAGAGTAGTGTAAAACTGAGATTTATCCAGGCTGATGAAACGGATAGGCTTGATAAGCGCCATGAAGAGACAGGAAATTATTGACGCGGAGTTGCGCAAGGTGAAAATATTAACGCACAAAATACCGCTTTATTCCTGAATGGCAGCCGGTACCTTCAAAACCGTCACCCTGTGACAAATTCTGATTTGACAAATCACAGTTGCCTTCAAGGCAACAGAGGCCCTAATTAGTGCACTCCTCGTTTTAGGGGATTGCTATTTCCCCTTTTTCATCCCGCCGCCCTTCATCCCGCCGCCCTTCATCTTCGAAGAACCTGGCTTTGGAGATAAAAAACGGTTTTTGTTTTTGCTAAAATCGCTCACGGTGTTCTTCTTGGGAGCAAGAATTTTCGGCTTTTTTGGCTCAGATGGTTGTTCATTGGGGGTTTGGTCGTTTTTTTCTTCAGACATAGCAGATGCTTTTTGCACATTAGTGATGGGGCAAAGTTAGCCTGTTTTGAAAAATTTTGAGACAAATCCGTTTTTCAAAGTTCGGGAAAAAGTTTGTTCCTACCTTTGCCTTCCGAAATGAAAAAACGAGCCCAACGTAATTCGCTTCGGTCATGCCGGAAACTGGTTTTTTGAACCAGTCTCCGGCATTTTTTTGTAACGCGGATTACGCGGATAAAACGGATTTTCGCGGATACACCCATCGAATCATCGTCCCTAATCGAATTAATCGAATCAATGCGAGATACAAGCATCCAATCCATCCTAATCATCGGCTCCGGCCCGATCGTCATCGGACAAGCCTGCGAATTTGACTACTCCGGCACCCAGGCCAGCCGCGCGCTCCGTGAAGAGGGCATCAAAGTAAGCCTCATCAACTCAAATCCGGCCACTATAATGACCGACCCGATGACGGCTGACCACGTTTACCTCAGGCCCCTTACACCAGAAAGTATCGAGCAGATTTTGCAGGAGCATCAGGAGGATACTCATCTGCCGCCCATTGATGCTGTGTTGTCCACCGTGGGTGGCCAAACAGCCCTCAACCTGGCTATTGAATGCGAAAAAATGGGCATTTGGGAGCAATACGGTGTCCGTATGATCGGTGTGGACACCAAGGCCATTGAGACTACCGAGAACCGCGAAGAATTCAAAAAACTTGTACTTGCGCTGGGCCTGGATGTTGCACCTTCCTTTATCGCAAACTCGTTTTTAGAAGGCAAGGAGGCGGCCCAAAAAATTGGGTTTCCGTTGGTTATACGCCCATCGTACACGCTAGGCGGTACAGGCGGCGGCTTTTGCATGAAGGAAGACGAATTTGACGAAGCCCTCAAACGCGGCCTCAACGCCTCGCCCACACACGAGGTATTGGTGGAAAAAGCCGTGCTGGGCTGGAAAGAATTTGAGCTCGAACTCCTGCGCGACCAACTTGACAACGTGGTCATCATCTGTACGGTCGAAAATCTCGACCCGATGGGCATCCACACGGGCGATTCCATCACTGTTGCCCCGGCTATGACGCTTTCTGATACGGCCTATCAGGATATGCGCAATCAGGCCATCAAGATCATGCGGGCATTGGGCAATTTCGCCGGAGGCTGCAATGTACAGTTTGCCCAAAACCCTGTGGATGAAAAACTTATAGTGATTGAGGTGAATCCCCGTGTGTCGCGCTCCTCAGCACTGGCCAGTAAGGCAACTGGGTATCCGATCGCGAAAATCGCTGCCAAACTCGCTATCGGGTACAGTCTCGACGAGTTGAAAAATCAAATTACGAAGACTACTTCTGCATTTTTCGAACCGACTCTGGACTATGTGATTGTGAAAATGCCGCGCTGGAATTTTGACAAATTTCATGGGGCCGACCACCGGCTTGGCCTTCAAATGAAATCTGTCGGCGAAGTGATGGCCATCGGGCGTTGTTTCAACGAAGCCCTGCAAAAAGCCTGTCAGAGTCAGGAAAACAACAGAACAGGCCTCGGTGCCGACAAAAAGGAATGGCTTCGAACAGACGATATTATGGAACGTTTGGAGAAAGTATCCGACGACCGCATTTATCGAGTAAAAGACGCACTGCGTTTGGGCATTCCTTCCAAAACCGTCCAAAAATTTACAGGCATTGACCCTTGGTTCATCGGCCAAATAAAAGATTTGGTAAAAATGGAAGAACAACTCTTGCGCTATAATGTGCCGGAAGACATCCCAACCGAGTTTTTTATTGAATTAAAGAAGAACGGATATTCCGACGCGCAAATCGCATGGTTGCTCCGCATTGACGAAAAACCGGTCACCCGTGAGCGTAAAAAACGCGGCATTCGGCGTGTGTATAAAATGGTTGATACTTGCGCTGCAGAATTCGAAAGCACGACCAATTATTTCTACTCGACTTTTGAAGGGACAGAGGATGGTGTACGTTTACGAAACCTTGAAGGTTTCGTAAACGTGGAGCCGATTGCCAAAAACGAAAGCATCGTAACAGACAAGAAAAAAATCGTAGTACTCGGTTCTGGCCCCAACCGAATCGGCCAAGGCATCGAGTTCGACTATTGCTGTGTTCATGGCTTACTGGCGGCCAAAGAAGTTGGTTATGAGGCGATTATGGTCAACTGCAACCCTGAAACAGTCTCCACTGATTTCGACATGGCCGATAAACTCTACTTCGAGCCAGTGTATTGGGAGCATCTGGAAGAAATCCTGGAACTTGAAAAACCCGACGGGGTCATCGTGCAGCTTGGTGGACAAACGGCCCTGAAACTTGCAGAAAACCTCCATAAAAACGGATACAACATTGTTGGCACGAGTTACGACAGTATGGACATTGCTGAGGATCGGGGCCGGTTTTCAGAACTGCTGCACGAACTCGAGATTCCGTACCCAAAATTTGGTATAGCCAAAGATGTAGATGCGGCACTCGACATCGCCAAACGACTGCCGTACCCACTGCTCGTACGCCCAAGTTACGTTTTGGGTGGTCAGCGCATGAAAATTGTCATCAACGACAACGAGTTGGAGCGCCAGGTACTGACCATTTTCAAGCACTTGCCCGACAATCGGGTATTGATTGACCAATTCCTCGAACGCGCGAAAGAGGCAGAAATAGACGCGATTTTTGACGGGGAAGACTTCCACATCATGGGCATCATGGAGCATATCGAGCCGGCGGGCATTCACTCCGGCGATTCGTCGGCGATGCTGCCGCATTACTCGCTAGGGCCCATTGTCATCCAGAGCATGGTCGAGTATGCAGAAAAAATTGCCCGAGCACTTAAGATTCAAGGCTTGATAAACATCCAGTTTGCCATCAAGGACGATCAGGTTTATGTCATCGAGGCCAACCCACGCGCTTCGCGGACCACGCCATTCATAGCCAAGGCCTATCAAGTGCCTTACCTGAATATTGCTACGAAAATCATGCTTGGCACACACAAGTTGAAAGACTTTGACATCAAGCACAAACTGGAAGGATACGCTATAAAAATCCCGGTATTTTCTTTCGATAAATTCCCCGGGGTAGACAAGCGACTGGGGCCTGAAATGAAAAGCACGGGCGAGGCGATTTACTTCATCAAAGATTTGAAAGATCCGTATTTCAGGGAGCTGGAAAGGAATCGGAGTATGTATTTATACAATTGATCAATGTCCAGCGTTCCACGCGTTTACTGCCACAACGCCGTTCCCAGTCGCTTCACGCCATCTTTATTGCTTAAAACAATCTGGTAATGCCCTGCGGGCAAACTTCTCAAACCGTTGATCTTCAATGTTGTTATGTCCTTTGGGTAAATCGTTGACGAAATACCTTCTATTTTCTGTCCCAGATCATTTCGCAATTCCACCGAATCGCCGGTTTTGAAAAAATCGAAGGCGTAGGTAAAAGCCAGTTCGCCCCCAGCTTGGTTGAATGTGAACATTCCGCCATTGCCGAAAACCATTTCGTTCAATTTGATCCATGCCCTGGTAATTTCAGGCAGGCCGTATCCACGCGCATTGTCGGGACTTTCCGCTTGGTCGGCGGAGGCAAAAACCACTTTTAGAATTTCCGAGGCGGTCTTTTCGGGGAACGCACTCCATAGCGAGGCCAGCGCCCCGGCCAACATCGGCGAAGCCAGGGAGGTGCCGCTCGACATCCCCAAAGCGATGCCAACGTTTCCAGCTACCACAATCTCATCGCCAGGTGCCACGAGATCGGGTTTGATTCGACCATCATACGTTGGGCCAAATGAGCTAAAATCGGCACGTATCCCTTCGGGGTTCACAGCCCCTACAGCAATCAATCCCAGTGCATCTGCTGGAACTCCAATGTAGTTCCATTCCCCATCGCCTTCATTCCCTGCTGAATTGCAAACGATCATGCCTTTCGTAGCGGCGATGGCTGCACCACGCGAACCGATAGCAGTTCGCCCGTCAAGATCGAGATAGGTGTGACTCAGCTTGTTATCATTAAAACTCGTGTAGCCAAGCGAGGCATTGATAATGTCAACGCCTATACTGTCAGCCCACTCTGCACCAGCCACCCAATTGGCCTCTTCGATGGGAAATTCGCCGCCAGTATCTTCCGTTTTTAGCAAAAAATACGTCGCATCGGGGGCTGTGCCCACGAAGTATTTTGGCAAATTAGAGGCCATAACAGAAAGCACTGAAGTTCCATGTTGTGCTCCTTCGAACACTCCTGCATCGCGCTCTACAAAATCCCAGCCAGGGAAAAGCCTTCCTTGGAGCGCAACGCTGTCGAACATTGGTATGGTGTCCGCATTGGTAAAACCGCCATCCATAACCGCTATCCAAATGCCAGCGCCTCGATATCCGGCAAGCTGCATTACGGGAAGGCCGAGCAATTCGTTTTGCTGGCCAGCATAGCCCCAGAGCGGGATATCGTCGCCTACAATGGCGGGATCAGAAACCAAGGGCACACGATTTTTTACCGGGCGGTTGGGTGGGTTTCGGTATTTGAGGTGCGGCCCGAGGTAGCGGACAGATTTCACGAAAGGCAGGGATTCTAGATTTTTGGCCGAAGCAGAATCGGCCATAATCGCTGCGGCATTGAGCCAGCGTGAGGTGTTGTGAATTTGTACGCCCCTGTTTTTCAATTGTTTGAGATACGACGGGTTGACAGGTAAGTCATTTTCCACCACCTCGATACTGGCCCTAGCACGGCGTTCGAGGGCACGGGCTGAAAGGAATTCAGCAGGACGACAGCTGCAATATGGAGTGTTGTTTTTATCGCTGAACTCGACCCAGTATTTGTTGATTTTTTGGGAGAACAGCGGTTGTTGGATAAGGATAAAAAGGAGGAGAATGCCCACATTCGCGCTGAGTTGCCATTTCATATAGTGGTAGGAGGCTATCACGGGTAAAAAAAGTAGTTTTTGCATGATGTTAGAGAAGTTGAAGGCCGCAAAGGTTTGTCATTCTTACTTTCGCCTTTCAAAAATCTTATTTAACACTTAATCTATTCAGGTTTCCAACATCCAAAGTCCCATGTCCAACGCCCCTACTTTCTCCATCATCACGGTCGTCTACAATGGCGAGGAGTTCTTGAGTGGCACCATGGAAAGTGTATTTTGCCAAAGCTATCCACACATCGAGTACATTGTGGTGGACGGCGCATCAAAGGACGGTTCTGTGAAAATTATTAAAGAGTACGCCACCAAAATGCCCCACTTGCGCTGGATTTCAGAACCAGACCGTGGTTTGTACGACGCAATGAACAAGGGACTGCGGATGGCAACGGGCGATTTTGTGCAGTTCCTCAATGCAGGCGACTGGCTGCATGCGCCGAACACCATCGAGAAATTGGCTTTACAGGTCACCCCAAGCACAGGCGTATTATATGGAGAAACAATGCTCGTGGACGAGGCCCGCAAGCCTCATGGCACCATGAGTGAACTCAGCACACGCCGATGCCCAATCCATTTGCATTGGAAGAAGTACATTGCTGGGATGCTAGTGGTTCACCAGTCTTTCGTGCCGCGCCGTTCGATCTCGCCTGAGTATCGTGCCAGCGCCGAACTTTGCGCTGATTACGACTGGTGTATCGAAATTCTTAAAAAGAGCCAGGAGAATATTCATTTGGGCGGAATAATTACCGATTATCTGATGGGGGGGCTTTCCAAAAAACGCCACCAGCAGAGTCTGCGCAATCGTTTTGATGTGATGCGTTATCATTTTGGGTTGCTTCCAACGCTTCTGTCACATGTTTGGGTATTGATTCGGGCGTTGATACACCGAATTCGAAGATGGGGAAAGGAGCGATATTGAGACATCAGGACATCAGGATATTAGGATATTCTGAAAAATATCCTAATATCCTAATATCCCATCCCCCCAAACAGCTCCACCAACTTTTTCGTCCTGAAATCAAAAATGGCTTCCAATAACCGGCGCACGAAAAGCCAGTTTGCAAAATCACCCAGCCAGCCAAGCGGCACCTGGTAGTGAACGAGGTCCGTCATTTCCACGCCGCCTGGAATGGGTTTGAAATGGTGTTGGTGATGCCAAAGTGCATAAGGGCCCACGCGCTGTTCGTCCACAAAAAACAGGCTCTGTTGAACATGCGTGATTTCTGTCATCCAAAATAATGGGATGCCCAATATGGGCGTGACGGTATAGGTGATCACCTGCCCTGCATACATCTTTCGGGCTGAAAAATCAGGGTCAGAAGTGACCTGAAACCCCATTTTGATTGGAGTTATCTCTTTGAGATTCATGGGATTGGAGAAAAAGTCCCAAGCGGATTCGGGGGATATGGGCAGGCGTTGCACGCTTTTTAGCGAGTGGACGGACATAATATGGAGTGATGGAGTGATGGAGTGATGGAGTGATGGAGTGTGCAAACTTGATTATACCTATTTGGTTCAAAAAAACGAAGCGGCGGTTCAGTATTAATACTGAACCGCCGCTAAAAGTTATTCGCAAAATTAAGCGTGAAAGGAAATCACATATTCTCCTCTATAAATTTTTCCAAATTTTCAGGGTACTCCTTCGTGTGTTCGTAACGGATAATGTCGGTACTGGTTACGATGCCCAAAAGTTCGTGGTCGTCATTCACAATAGGTACGGCATGAAAGAGGTGGCGGGTCAGCAGATCGGCCACTGCGCCCAGATGCTGGCCAGGATCGAGGGTAGCGACCCTGCGCGTCATGACCTCACTGACCTTTATGGATTTGTATTCTTCAACGGATTTTCCTAGCTTGAAAAGGTCCCAAGAGGTTATCATGCCTACAAGTTTTTTGCCTTCCAAAATGGGTATATGGTGAATATGTTTGCTTAGCAGAATTTCTCTGGCTTCACCAAGCGTGCTATCTGGATTAAGGGTAACGACATCCTTCGTCATGTGCGATTGTACAAGTTCGTTCATCATAGGCCGTCAAATATTTTTTTTGTGAAACGGAATTAGTTAGCCCCGAAAGTATGACAATTGGCTTCTTATTTCCAAAGTTAAATTCAAGTTGTTCCAAAAATTTTTCAAAATGCATCTAGATATTTCCGCTTCGCTATGGGCAAAGGATACACAGATTGCAGACCTTTGTGAACCTCTTTTTGCGTCAATCTTCTTTTTTACCAATTCTGTTCTTATGAAAATCCTGTCTCTGATTTCAATTACGTTGTTCATTCTATTTTTTGCCTGCCAAAACCAAAGCCAAAACCCTGAAAACAAAACATCTATGGAAAAGAAACCCGCTCGGAAAGCCTATGCCATTGCGATACATGGTGGTGCTGGCGCGATCAAACGTTCTGAAATGAGTCCTGAAAAAGAAGTCGCCTACCGTGCCGCGCTCGATTCTGCACTCACCATAGGCGAAACGATCTTGAAAAACGGCGGCACAGCACTCGATGCCGTGGAGCAGACCATCACCTTCTTAGAAGATTGTCCATTTTTCAATGCAGGGCGTGGGGCAGTCTTTACCAATGCGGGCAAAAACGAACTGGATGCAAGCATCATGGATGGCGTTACTCAAAATGCAGGCGCAGTTGGTGGAGTCACAACAGTGCGCAACCCCATCCAACTTGCACGAACGGTGATGGAAAAATCCGCCCATGTGCTACTCACTGGTCGCGGTGCTGAAGAATTTGCCGCCGAAAACGGGTTTGAAAAAGTTGACCCCAAATGGTTTTTCACACAAGAACGATGGAACAGTCTGCAAAAAATACTCAACGAGGAAAAATTAAAGGGCAAAACCGGAGACCTCGAGCCAAGGGCCAATCCTGACCATAAATTTGGCACCGTAGGCTGTGTCGCGCTCGATAAGCAGGGCAACCTCGCTGCAGGCACCAGTACCGGGGGCATGACCAACAAACGCTGGAATCGGCTCGGAGATTCGCCCATCATTGGCGCAGGCACTTATGCATCCAACGATGCTTGCGCGGTCTCCTGTACCGGCCACGGCGAATACTTTATCCGTTATTCAGTGGCGCACGATGTCTGGGCGCGTATGATTTATGGTGGGGCCACCCTTGCCGAAGCCACCGATGCAATCATCCATAAAAAACTAGTTGAAAAAGGAGGAGAAGGTGGCCTTATTGCTGTGGACAAAGTTGGCAACATCGTCCTGCCGTTCAATTCCGAAGGAATGTACAGAGGCTGGGCAATTCCTGGAACACGTGAGGTTGCGATCTATAAGGAGTAAAAGATATTTGGATATTGAGAAATTAGAATATTTAAGAACAAACAAATCAAGGCAATATCTCAATATCCAATTATCCAAATTTCTCAATATCGCAATCTATTTCTGCGAAAATACTACCAAAAGCGTTGCTTCTTCCGGGCTAAGCACACGTTCTATTCTGACAAAAACGCCGGGCTGAACTTCGCGGTTCTGACCTAGTTGCATTTCATGGCGGCGAAGTTCGATGATATCGCCCCAATCTTTTAGCGCGGCTTGTTTAGGAGAAAAAGTGCTTAGAAATACAAACTGGCGCGTAGCTTCTTTCATCCAAAATGAATCTGGCTGGGCGTTGTAGTCGCCTTTCACTGTGAAACGATATTCTTGTTTGGTTTCTCCACAAACTTCTTGGCCAATTTCGAGCAGAATGCCCCGGTCGAGCATCAGGCTTTCCAGCGATTGAGAACCGTCTTTTTCAAAATTGTACTGCACCACATGCGGTAGATCTTTGGCAAATATTGGCTCGGGTTTGTACTTGCAGCTGGGTTTGTTCTGACAGGAAAAAAGTGGGATAAGCACTCCAAGCGCAAGAATTCCACTAATCATTTTCATAATAATTGCTTGTAAACCTCGTAGGTTTCAAAACCTACGAGGTTTTAAGTTGAGTAACAAAGAAATGACTTTCGCATCACAAGTTCGAGCGGCAAAAGTAGGTAGTTTTGCGCCGCTAAAAACTGCAATCCGCCCCTGCTTACTGCTACCTCCTCTTATGTCCAGCATGCTCATCCGGAACATCCGTACACTCGTTCAAGCTGAAACCAGCCGACGTTCTCTCGTGAAAGGAGCGGATATGGCTTCGTTACCGCTTTTACAGAATGCATTCTTATTGATTGAAAATGAGCGAATCGCAGCTTTTGGACCAATGGCCGATTGCCCCGAACGTGCAGATGAGGTGCTAGACGCTACCGGACGGCTCGTGTTGCCCTCCTGGTGCGATTCGCACACGCATATTGTGTTCGCGGCTACACGGGAAGAGGAGTTTGTAGACAGGATTCGGGGGCTTTCCTACGAGGAGATCGCGGAACGTGGCGGGGGCATTTTGAATTCTGCGAGAAAGTTGCAAGCTGCCAGTGAAGACGAACTTTTCGAGGGTGCCTGGGAGCGTTTGCAAGAGGTGATCGGTTTGGGCACAGGAGCCATTGAAGTCAAAAGCGGCTACGGACTTACGCTAGAGAGTGAACTTAAAATGCTGCGTGTGGTGCGGCGTTTGAAAGAAAAATCACCCATACCAGTCAAGGCCACGTTTTTGGGCGCTCACGCTGTTCCTGCTGAATACAAAACCCGTCGGGAGGAGTATATTTCTTTGGTAATCAATGAAATGCTGCCAAGGGTAGCTGCTGAGGGGCTGGCGGATTATTGTGATGTTTTTTGCGACAAAGGCTTCTTCAGCCCTGAAGAAACCGAAATTATTTTGAAAGCGGGTTGGAAATGGGGCTTAAAACCAAAAATCCATGCCAACGAACTTGGTCTCACAGGTGGGGTACAGGTGGGCGTGGCAAACAATGCCATTTCGGTAGATCACCTTGAATACACCAGCGAGATCGAAATCGAAGTGCTGAAAAACAGCGACACCCTCCCAACTTTGCTACCCGGTTGTGCATTTTTTCTCGGCATTCCCTTCGCCCCGGCAAGGCAAATGATGGATGCTGGACTGCCTGTAGTGTTAGCCTCTGACTACAACCCCGGCTCTTGCCCATCAGGAAGCATGCCATTCGTAGTATCACTGGCTTGCGCAAAAATGAAAATGCTTCCAGAAGAAGCGGTTAACGCTGCTACCCTCAATGGGGCCCGGGCCATGGAGTTGGAAGCGGATTACGGGACGATTGCTGTCGGGAAAATTGCAAATGTGTTCATAACAAGTCCGATGTTGTCGCTTGCCGGACTTCCCTACGCCTTTGGCAGCAAGGTTGTAGAAGCGGTAGTACTGCGCGGGAAGCGGCATTGATGCTCAGAAAAGCGGTCGGCAATAAAAGGGCTTAGTAGTGCGTTTCGCCGCGTTTTTCAGCGCATGAGCCTGTTAAAGTCAAGGATTTGTTTCATTTCAGAGGTGTCGGATAGGCGGCGTTTGTCTACTTTTGCGGCTTTACCCGTTTACCCGCCATAGCCCTTTAGGGCCATGGCGGGTAAACATACCAAAACGAACAGAAAATAGTATTGACGCTCAACCCTAATGTTAAAACCTCATTTCCCATACAGCACTCCCTTTAGTCAATGAATCTTTTGAAAACTGTAGCAAAACAAACCATCCCAACGAGAAATCCCGTATTCGGTTCTACATTATCCATCAACCTTTGTTAAATTTTTTCAACTGATGCTCAGACTTCTAATCCCTATGCTCGCATGCTTATTCATTAGCATGCCTGCGCTTTTGCGCGCCCAGGTGACTCATGAAATCCAATTCGCACCTTTCGATCCCCACAAAGTTCATGCCCAGCCCCAAAACCCTGACATGCCCTGCGGCAATGCCGGCACTTACACTTTCGGGCAGTTCATTGGCTCCAGTAACGATGTGGCGCCTTCCCCCATTTTTCTTTGCTTCGGCGATTCGCTGCTCGTACAGCACAATGGCGACGCGGACTTGAGTGGCGACCCAGTTCCTGGCACCCAGCCTGGCATAGCCTATGGGTTTTATACCTGCCCACCGTATGCTGATGGGCCCACTTTGCAAGATATTATCGGGGCAGCCATCCCTCCGCCCACAGCGGATACCTGTTTATTGCCTGGTTCTATGAACGGTATGTACATTACGCAACCAGTTGCCAACGGTGGTGCAACATGGTTCTTCAACAGCGGAGCGCTCCAAACCATGTATAACATGGGACAACCGATTTCGCTTTTTTTTGCGCCGATTACAATAGATGATTTTGCAGGAAACAGTTACGAGCCAGCGTCACCGGGGTTTCCTCCCGGCCCTTGTGTGGCAGTGAACACAGCAGCGGCTTTTGAAGTGGTCTATTTGAACGAAATCACCGCCACGGGCATTAACAACAACTTTGGCAACGACTGTCTGGGCCGCTTCACGGTCCGTGGTGGCTATCCACAATACGACAACAATGCGGTGTTCACAATTACCATTTCCCTGGCAAGCAACCCTAATGTGAAAGCCATTGTTCATACTTCTGCTTCGAACCTCTTTCACTTGTCGAGTGTGGCCTTCTCCGTGCCTGTGGCAGGTGTTTATAACGTTGTCATCGAAGATGGGAAAAGTTGCCCGGCATCCTTCCAGATTGACATGAACGTATGCAACCCGGTAGATAACGTAACGCTGATATTCCCAGATACTATTGTGCCACCAGGTAGCACAATTTGCATACCGGTCACGGTAGAAAACTTTGCAATCCTTTCTGGCTCCTTCTCTATCGAATGGGACGAGACAGTATTGCAATACAATGGTCTTCAAAATGTTAACGCTGTCATAGACACAGTTTTTGGTGCTGCCAACCTGAACGCACAACAGACTTCAAATGGCCTGCTCGGTGTTCAAATCTTCAACAATACAAATCCAACCACGATTTACATTTCTGATGACAGTACCTTGTTCGAGATCTGCTTTACGGCGGTGGGTCAATTGGGCGATTGTACCGGGTTGGGCATAACCAATAACCCAACTGGCGTGGCATTGGAAGACAGTATAGGCCAAAATCTGGCACTTTCAGTGGATACTGGTCAAGTGTGTATTGCATTCTTGCCGCTTGAATTTACCTTCGCAGTTATTGATACCAACTGCCTTGGACAGGCTACCTTGGTTATCACGCCGTCAGGAGGGGTATCTCCTTATGAAGTGATTGTGAATGAAAACCCCTTGATACCTGGCCCTACCTATAACGGAGTGGTGTTAAGTCCTGGTGAAACATTTACTGTGCCCACAGTAGGCAGCACGAATAATACCCCTTTTACCTACGACATTTGTGTTCAAGACAACAACGGATTGGGGGCTACGCAATGTACCACGATTGTTGTGAACATACAGCGATTGGGGGCGCAAATCAATTTTGCACAACAACCGCTTTGTAACGGCGCCAGTACCGGGATCATCAATGCCGTTGTATTACAAGGTGGTGTGATCGTTCCCAGCCCTGGCACCAATTATACGTATGCTTGGGCTCCGGCGAACCTGACAGTACAAGGCAGCCTGGTTCAAAACGGTGTGCCGGCGGGCCTTTATACGGTTACCGTTACAGATTTGAACACAGGTTGTTCCGAAGTGGCGTCTGGCACACTGGGGCAGCCTGCCCCATTGAGTTCTCAAAGCGTGACGAACGTACCTCCTTCCTGTTCCGGCGTTTGTGATGGCACCATTACCTATGATGCTGAAGGCGGAGTTCCTTTTGCTGGGCCGGCTTATCAATTCGCTTGGACCTATGTTACGAACAACACGCCTGCCGGCTCAGGCACCGCCAATCCTATCGTGCTGGCCAATGCTTGCGAAGGCGACTATCGCATCACCCTAACCGACGCGAATGGCTGCACCTTCACAGAAGATGTTACGCTGAACAGTTTGCGCGAACTTTCGATCACGAGCAATAGTATTCAAAATATTACTTGCAATGGCGCGGACAATGGCTCTATTGCCATTACAGTTACCGAGTCTGTAATGACTAATGAAACATACACCTTCACATGGACACCTGCTGGTTTCACGCAAACAGGCACAAGCCCCTCTTCTACCTACAGTAACCTTCCTGCCGGGACTTACTCCGTAGTAGCTGTAGACGGTCTCGGCTGCCAAGTTACGCTTGACACCATTATTACCGAGCCAGCGCTGCTTGTATTGGATACCTTCTCATTAGTAAATCCTATCTGTGCACAAGCCAACAGCGGCACTATCTGCGTAATACCACAGGGCGGCACGGGCAACCCAAATAACTTTGTCTATACTTGGAACATACCAGGCGCTGCGGTATGCCAAAGTGGACTTGCCGTAGGCAACTACACCGTGACTGTGACGGACTTAAATGGTTGTCAGGATTCGCTGGTGTTTGATTTGCCAACGCCGCTTCCTCCAGGTTTTACGCCTTCAATTACCCCAGTAAAATGCGGCAATGACGGAGTGCTGTCCGTGAATGCTCCAACAGCAGTCATAATTGTTTGGACGGATATCAATGGAGTACTAATAGACTCTGCGGCTACTATAAGCGGCTTGGCTGGGGGCGAATACATTGTAAAGATAATTGATGGAGGGGGCTGTATCGCTATAGACACAATTACGCTTACGGGTGTTATACCAATGTCCTTTTCGGATACAACGTTTATGGAACCAAATTGCTTTGGATTTGCTGATGGCCAAATCGCCATTGGGGTTCAAGATGGCCAACAACCCTATGTGAACTACACTTGGAATCCTGTGCAGCCGGGCAATAGCCCTGTTATTTTTAATTTAACGGCGGGCACATATTCAGTGACAGTAGTAGACAATGTAGGCTGTACGCTCACAGGCACGTTTGTATTGGGCGAGCCAGCTGCAATCGTCAACGCATTTGACCCCACAGTGATTGGTCGAGTAAGCTGCTTCGGAACTTTCCCATGTGATGGAGCCGCCACCGCTATAACCGCATATACGAATGCCCCAGGCGATTTCACTTACTTGTGGAGCGACGGAGGCCTTTCCGATTCGATTCGGACCGACCTGTGTGCAGGAATACATTTTGTGACCATTGCGGATGGCAATAACTGCAACATTGTGGACACTTTGACAATTACCAGCCCGACAGAGATCACCCTTTCTGCGCTGACAATTACCGAAACAGATTGCTTTGGCGACAGCACAGGTGCGGCGAGCATTACGGCTACCGGAGGTAATGGAGGGCCTTACACGTATCTCTGGAATACTTTCGCTGTAACCCCTGGTATCAATGGCGTTCCTGCCGGCGTTTATACCGTGACGCTGACGGATAATAATAGCTGTACCAATTCAATTGATACCATCAATATTGGCCAGCCAGACCCAATTGGGTTAACCACATCATTTACAGATCCTTCTTGTTTTGGCGGTGAAAACGGCAAAGCTGAGGTAGATGTAATTGGCGGCGTGCCTGGCTACACCTATTTCTGGGCAGATGTCAATGGTGACGATGTTGGAGATGAAAATCTCGCGGAGATGCTTACTGCAGGCACTTACAGCGTGACCGTAACGGATGCGAATGGGTGCAGCTCGGCTACGAACGTGACAATCATGGACCCCGAACCAGTAATAGGCTCCTATGAGCCATTGGCTTCTTTGACATGCAATGGTGACGAATTAATCCTGAACATCGCTTCAATCACAGGCGGCTCAGGTGGCCCATATCGTTTCAGTGTTGACTTTGGCGCAGTGCTCGACCCTAATTTTCCAGTGAGTATCGGTGGTGGCCAACACTACATCACTTATATAGACGTAAAGGACTGTGCAATAACTGATTCGTTCTTTGTTGCCGAACCTTCACCCATTACAGTGACGTTCAATCCAAATGTCATAGAGATCGAATTGGGCGCAACGGCTGATTTGGAACCAATTATTACAGGTGCAGCGGTTATTGGTAGTTTTACCTGGACGCACCCGGAGTCCTTGCTGAACCCTGACACCTTGAACGCCACAGCGTACACATTTTCCAATCTGACCTATACCCTCACCGTGGTGGATTCGTTCGGTTGTTTCGGTTCTGGCTCGGTGGTTGTGAATGTGGATCCAAACCGTAATGTGTACATCCCCAACATCTTCATACCCGCCAACCCCAGTGGGCGGAACGACCATTTCAATGTAAACGTTGGCTTAGGCGTAGAAATCGTCAATTTCATGCGGGTGTATGACCGCTGGGGTGAACTGCTCTACGAGCGCGAAAAATTTATTCCCAACAACGACAACCTCTCTGAAGGTTGGGATGGGCGCTACAACGGCGACTTTGTCACCCCAGGCGTGTTTGTTTACCTCGTTGATGTCAGATTCCTTGATGGGCGTGTGCTGCTCTATCGCGGTGATGTGACAGTGATAAGGTAGGGCGAAATTTATTTCGCAACCTTCACAAATTTTCAAAGAAAAGCCGGAATCAGGGTTACCCGATTCCGGCTTTTCTTTGTGTGCCCAATGTGAGAATAATAAGCCTGCGAGTGTTCCAGTGTCTTGCCCCAATCACTAATCACTAATAAACCAATCACCCTTCCTCCTTAAACGGATGCCTTGGCTGCCATTGTTCCACAGGCTTAAGGTAGTCCAAAATCGTTGGGGCAAACTTGTTGACTACAGGATGCTGATGACGGAGGTAGCAAGAAAGATCCAGTGCCACGGCCCCTATGGAACTCTTGATTTCAAGTGCCGTGCGAGCAAAAACGATGCTTTTGCAGCCAGCGTCCAAGCCGATTTTCACAATATCGTAGAGAATATTCAGGTAAAGTTGGTAATCGTGGTTGAGTGCTTTTTCGTATCCAAGGAAATGCGCCTCAAGTTCGTCCTGGTTTCGGATAGTGGTGTAAAACGCAATCAATTTTCCTTCGAGATAATAGGCAAACATCTGGAAATGTTCACTTAGATCGAGTTCTAGCGCTGCCAGATATTGTTCGTTGAGGTCCACCATGTTGAACCCTGCATTGTTGGCGATTTCGCGGTACAGGTTGTAAATGGTAGGAAGTTCCTGTTGTATTTCGGCGTGCGAGAGTTCGCGCCGTTCGATGCCATCCAGTTTTTTGAAAGCGCGTTTGGCGCGGGTACGGTATTTGGTGGACATGGCGGCCAGATATTCGTCCATATCACGGAATGGAAGATCGAGTACCATATTGGGCTGTATGTCAAATTCCGTGAATCCTTTTTCAACCAAATAACTGCCTTGAGGGTGGTTCTCCGGGGCAATGTCCTTTATCAGGATTACGGGCATTTTAATCCCTTCTCGCCCCAACTTTTCCACTACATTGTCCAAGGCTTTTTCCAACATTTCCATTGCCTGATGTTGACTAATTCTTTGATAATCAAAAAAATAGCCGTGTTCGCCCGTAAGGAGCATATTCCCGCAGATCAGGATGTCCGCGGCAGCTTTTCCTGCTACCCAACGCTTAAACCATTGTGCCAAGCCCCCAAAAAAACAAGGGTCTGTGCGCGGAACGTCTAAGTCGGCAATGTTGTCGTCACCTTTGAAATATTTGATTTGACAAAGCGCCACCCCAACAGGACTTTCATCTTTGTAAAAAACAAGGTATCCAAAACGCATTCCCACAGGCGGGTTTGCTTCCAGAATGCTGAGGTATGGGCGTTGCAGAAAAATATCATTTGCCGGGGCGGTAGCGTCCCAGTCTGGACCTGCCGATTCGATGCTGCGGAAAAAAGCGTAACGGAGAGAATCCGTCAATTCGGCTGCAATAGTTGGCTCCAAGGTTAGTGGTAGCGTTAGAGGATGGGTCATGACTGGTCAGCTGGCAGATGCTGGTTCGCAAAAGAACGCTGCTCGGCAAAAATGGTTGCCTTCATTCGACCAATTGCCACTTTTTCACTTCTTGCAAGGCTGCTTTTTCGTCTCCCCAACCCATTATTGTCATGGTTCCGAGGCCGTCGTAATACAGGAAAAAGAGTTCCAAGATGTGTCGAATGGCGCTGTAATCGCGCTGAAATTCCGCCCAGTTGGTGGCGCGGATGATACGTTTGGCTGGGTCTATAGGTATGGCCAACACTTTGTGGTCGAGTTCGCCGGAATCTTTGAGCAAGAGCAAGCCAATGGGTTGCACTTCGACCACGGAGCCTGTTGGAATGTGTTCGGCCAACAGCAGCACATCAAGCGGATCGCCATCTCCACCGCGCTCCTTGTCCATGCGTGTGGAGGGTATGAATCCATAGTTGATTGGATAAGACATAAAATCCACCCTACGCTCTGATCCTTCCCTTATATCGGGCTGGAATTGAAGCAATTGCTTGTTATATTCGTACTTGGTATTGGTTCCTGCAGGGATTTCTATGACTCCTTGCAGGTGACCGTTGAGCGAAAAAGAGGGTAGGGCGAGGTGGTTCATTTGTTGGTGATTGGTATATTGGTCGTTAAATCTCTTTTTCGATCAAATATGAATTCCGAATCGGGGAGTTCCGATTGATCATTTCGGCCAAAAAACCCGTCAAAAACAACTGTGTGCCAATAATCAAGGCCAAAATGCCAAAGTAAAAAAGCGGTCGGTCGGCGATGCCGTATTCCTGGTAAACCGTTTTGGCAAAAGTCAGATACACCAAAATGCCAAAGCCGATTAGGAACGAAATCAGCCCCAGTGTGCCAAAAAAGTGCATGGGCCGCTTGCCAAATTTGCCTACAAAGGAAATACTCATCAAGTCGAGCGGCCCATTTATGAAGCGCTCGAACCCACCGAATTTCGTGACCCCATATTGCCTGGCCCGGTGTTCTACCACTTTTTCGCCGATTTTAGTAAATCCCGCCCATTTGGCAATAACAGGAATGTAGCGGTGCATTTCACCGTACACTTCGATGGTTTTCACCACATCAAGCCGATAAGCTTTGAGGCCACAGTTGAAATCATGGAGCTTTATTCCGCTCATCCAACGGGTTGCTGCGTTGTAGAGCTTGGTCGGAATGGTCTTAGTGATTGGGTCATGCCGCTCTTTTTTCCAGCCGCTCACGAGGTCGTAGCCGTCCTCGGTGATCATCTTATAGAGTTCTGGAATCTCGTCTGGACTGTCCTGCAAGTCTGCGTCCATGGTGATAACAACGTCACCTTGCGCCATTTGAAAGCCAGTATGCAACCCGGCAGATTTTCCATAATTGCGCCGGAATTTGATGCCGCGCACAAAGGGGTTGATTTCCTTGAGGGCGTTGATGACTTTCCAGGAACGATCGGTACTCCCGTCGTCCACCATGATTATTTCGTACGAAAGGTGATTGGCTTCGCACACACGGCGAATCCAGGCTTCGAGTTTGGGGAGGCTTTCCTCCTCGTTTTTGAGGGGGATGACTATGGAGAGTTGCATGGTTTCTGTTTGAAAAATTGGAGGGCAAAACTACACCTCTAAAGTTCAAAATTCGTCAAAGGGCTGGGCCGCACTTGTTGCTTGTTCGGGGCCAAAGGATCACGTTGTACATACACCGGTAAAATGGTCTCCGTATCTTTATCCACTACAATGGCCTGCTGCTGCTGCCAGGACTTTTCTTTTAGCATGGCCTGCCAACGCTCAAAAAGTTGCGATTGTTCTGCTTCACTAAACTTACTTTTTTCGCCATAAAACCCCTGTTCCTCCCGCTGCCGCCGTGCCTCAAAAAGCGTGACTGCACAAGCCACCGAAATGTTCAGGCTTTCAGCAAATCCAACCTGAGGAATAGTAAAATTACCATCGCACAAGGCCAGTGCTTCGGGGCTAACCCCTTCATCCTCATTGCCAAACAACAATGCCGTCGGTTGATTAAGGTCCAAATCATACACCGAGTCGCTTTGTCCGCCTCCTCCTGCCAAACTTGTAGAAATGATGCGCCCATATCGCTCGCGCACCCTTTTGAAACATTCTTCCAAATCGTCAAAAACATATACATCAATCCATTTGAAGGTGCCGCCTGAGGTGCGCTTGCCCAATATTAGACCGCGCTTGTCAAGATACTTTTTTGTATATATTACGAACACTTCGCGCACTCCTACCGCATCGCACGAACGAAGCACTGCACTAATGTTGAGCGGGTCGAAAATGTTTTCCAATACTACCGTCAGGTCGGGTTGCGACTGACGGATTACGGAGCGGATTTTTTGTTCGCGTGAGGAGTTCATGGATTTTTTCTAACCACATAGTTCACATAGTATACATATTTTTTTTCTCATTGGGGTGAAACTATGTGTGCTATGTGGTAATTTATTCTACGGGCACAAAGCCAAACTTCTCAAACTTCAAAATATGCACAAACGTGTTTTCCCAATAATCCGGGGCATTGCGGCCATCGTCCAAGGCACTATTCGTGAATATTTTGGAGAACGAAAACTGTCCGCGTAAAGTAGTGCTTGTCTCATCGGCCAAGTGTTCGGGGAAAGATAGTCCGTAACGTGCCAGCATCCTACCAGCGAAAAGTGTCACATCGTAGCCGTTGAAGCCATCCTCATCCGGGATAGTCCCGGTTGCGGTGAAGAATTTCTCCTGAAAATCTTTCAGTTCCTTAACGGAGTAATCAAGCCAGGAAGCTGAACTGATATGCACACTCAGACTGCTAAAGTATTCAGGGTCAATGGCATCAAAGTTGCGCCATTGGGGCATCCCGTATACTTCTACTCTATCGGCCCCTTTCACGTCTTTAAGTTTTCGAAGAAACGCCATTACAAAGTCCTGGCTTGCCCAAATAGGTAACACAAACACAGTGGTACGCCCCGCCCGAAAATATTTTTTCAAATCAATTTTGTCAAAATTGGTGGTTTGATCAGGTACAAGTAGTTCGTTGAAACGCGTACTTCCACCAATTTCCGTATTGGCATTCTGGAAATAAGGCAAACGGTCAGCCTCTTTCTGTTTACATACAAGCGTGACGGCATCAGGACGGGTGTCTTTTCGGATATGCCGCGTAATGGCTTCGCAGTGCGCTCGTAGCGAAGGGTTTATCTGCAAAAAATCAGGGTTTTGGTTTGTTAAATCCACACTTGGACTTTCTGGCGATATCAGAATCTTGCGGCGTTCTTTGGTCCACTCGGCAAATGTTTCTAAATGGCTGGAGCGCACCGGACCAATGAAAACAGAAGATTTCTCGAGGCGCGGATTGGTCAGAAGTTTTTGAAAATCGGCATCGTTGATCTGTGTGTCCCACACATCGGTCACAAGATTGATCTGTAGTTCGCTGCTCAATTGTTCGAGCGCGATTTTCGCACCGGCATAAAACTGAACGGCTAACCGGCTTTTTTCTGGCACTACTCCTCCAGTCATTTGTCCACTCAAAAAGGGCAACAAAAAAGCGATATGGTAGGTTTCTCCCGCTACAGGTGGGGCTGGTTTGTCGGGCAGTCCTCCAATGGGCGGTTTGCCGGAATTGTTTGGTGTCCAGCGTATAGTGTCTATTGGCGCGGGTTTGCCGGGTGTAGGCTTGGAAGGCTGGTTAGGACGAGCCGGACCAGCTGTGCGTCGGGCTGGATTGCAGGCTATGAGGGCAAGGCCAAGTGCAATCAGAAGAAGCGGTATTTTTCTTTTCATTTTGATAGTCAATGTTTTAGCCCAAAATTCATCATTCATCATTCATCACCCTCCCGCCTTTTTCGTGTTCTTATACCCCAGGTCAAGCAACAATTTCAGCACCTTGTCTCGGTGGTCGCCCTGCACGATGATAACGCCGTCTTTGGCACTTCCGCCAGCTGCGCACTTGCTTTTGAGCAGTTTGGCGAGCGCTTCGAAGCTGTCATTGGAGCCGAGGTAGCCCTTCACCACAGTGGCTTCTTTACCACCTTTGCCGCGTTCCAGCCATATTCGCAGGTTTTGCTGAGCAGCGAGTTTGTTTTCTACGGGCGTTTCCTCCTCCTTGATTTTGAAATCTGGGTCGGTTGAAAAAACGAGGCCACCTAGGCCAGAAAGGGAATTTAATTTTTTGCTCATGATAAAGGCACTAAAATCTTTAGCGCAAAAGGTCTCATTTCAAAATTCAGGTCGCCCTCAACTATGATTCCCTCGCCATCAAGATGGACGTGGTTTTCACCTTCAGCGGAAATTTTTACACGACGTGCGGCGTAATGCTCCACAAATTCTGCATCGTAAATTTTACTGTTCAGCATAGCAGGAATGGCAGCAAAATACTGCCATCGGGGGGCGTCTTTTAAGATCACCACTTCAAATAGCCCATCGTCCAGACGGGCATCAGGGGCTATCTGAAAGTTGTAGCCATACATCGGCCCATTGGCAATACTTATGGCAAAACACTTTAGGTCCAATACTTTGTCGTCCAGTTCAATGCGGCAATTTCGGGAGGTGTAACTTAACCCAGCCTCTACTGATTTGAGGAAATACGGCAAAAAGCCGCGCCAATGGCTTCCTTTCATCAGATTGGACACCAGCCCGTCGAATCCTACCCCTGCGATGTTGATGAACAGGCGACCGTTCATTGTGCCACAGTCAATCGTTTGGACTTCTGCGGTATTGAGTTTTTTGATGGCTTCGTCAATATCGCGCCCGTACCCAAGGTGCATTGCAAGTCCGTTTCCAGAGCCTGCCGGGATAATGCCCAAAATGGTCTCGCTGCCCACGAGTGCCGAGCCTACTTCATTTATGGATCCATCGCCGCCAACGGCCACCACGATTTCATAGCCTTCCCTGATGGCTTTTTCAGCCAATTCAGCTGCGTGCCCTTCTTGTTCCGTTCGCCAAATTCCGTACTCGAATTTCTTGTGGTTCAGATGCTTGTCCACGCTGTCCCGGATGTGTTTTTGCAAATTAGTACCTGCTTTCGGGTTCACAATGAACACGATGCGCTGAGGGCGAAGCAGATATGCCAAAAGCTCGTTTTTTACAACCGGATGCGATTCTTGCATTTTTAAAGATGCCTTTTTTGGAAGATGGACGTTGGGCATTAGACGTTAGACTTGCACACAAAAAAATCAGGTTGATGTCCAACGTCCAATCACTTATTTCCTATCCATTACATATCCTCTCCAGCGTTCTATCACAGATTGCATATCTTCTGGCAGTTCCGACTCAAAACGCACATGTTCTTTTGTGGTCGGATGTTCAAATCCCAAAATCTTTGCGTGAAGTGCCTGGCGCGGCAGAAGTGCCAGACAACTTTCTACAAATTGACGGTACTTTGGGTACAGCGTGCCTTTCAAAATTTTGTTGCCGCCATAACGTATATCGCCAAACAGCGTGTGGCCGATAGACTTCAAATGGACACGGATTTGGTGGGTGCGGCCCGTTTCCAAACGACATTCCACGAGGGTACAGTAGTAAAAACGTTCTATAACTTTCCAATGCGTCACGGCCCATTTGCCATCTTCCCCTTCTGGAAAAACCATAAAAAGACGGCGATCATTGGGGTTTCGGCCAATGTTGCCGCGAATGGTGCCAGCGTCGCCTTCCATGTCGCCCCAAACGAGCGCGTAATAGCGCCGTTCCAGGGTATGATGAAAAAATTGGTTGGCGAGATGGGTCATCGCATACCCGTTTTTGGCAACGACCATAATGCCTGTAGTGTCCTTGTCAATTCGATGGACAATGCCCGCACGATTCGGTTCGTTGCCCTCCTTCACGGGTAGTTTGTCTATCTGCTCCTGCAAATGCCAGGCCACGGCGTTCACGAGTGTGCCATTGGGAATGCCCACACCTGGGTGTACCGCGAGGCCGAAAGGTTTGTTTACCACCAATACATCGCTGTCTTCGTACACTATATTGAGCGGTATGTCTTGCGGGGTAATGTCAAAGTTTTCTTCGAGCGATTTGGGCAATACGATGGAAATGGTATTGCCTGGCCTGACCCTGTAGTTAGGCTTTACGTCGCGCTCGTCCACGCGAACAGAGCCAGCCCGGATGGCATTTTGCACCTTGTTGCGGGAGCGGTTGGCGAGCCGGTCCATCAGGAACTTGTCGAGGCGAATCAAAGATTGTTTCGGGTCGGCTACAATCTCATGCCGCTCGAAGTACTCTTCATTGGCTACCGCGTCATCATCTGCCTCTATTTCAACATTTTGCAACGGGGCGGGCACAATTTCTTCAGTATCTGGTACTGTGTGGTTCATTTCGGAAATAGTCATATTAGCGCGAAGATAGGGCTAATTAAGACATTGGACGTTGGATTTGAAGCCCCAATCCTAAACTGATCGCCAATTTAGCAATCAGCTTTCACCAACCACCGACCACCAATCACCGCTTTCTCGGCTGGTTCCACTCTTCTTTTTCTGCAAAGCGAACAATGATTTTCATAAAATTAATCATGGAAAGAAATACCAAGAAACCGACCGTAACCACTATATAAATCCAACGGTAACTGCCCGCTTCACGAAGTGGGATATCCGAAAAACCCCATGCCGCCATACTGGTGCATAGCGCTAAGGCCAAATAACTGTACATCGAAGCGCCCCAGTATTTAACAAAACTGCTTGCGCGGAGGCTCAAAATGCTGTTCATCATGGCGAAAAAAAGCATAAAAGCTGAGCCGATAGACCATGCAAAAAGCCTGTCAAGCGGGAATATGCCTGATGCAGTAAGCAGCCAACCGATTCCCATAATGACAAGCACAACCGCAAAAATGGCCGCAGCCTGCATTGGTGGGCGATCAAGTTTGTTGAAGAGATTGGTCATGTCGTGTGATTGTTGAATTGGTTATTTTTAACTATTTACTGAACAAATGCACCCATGAATCACCCCAGGCAAATTTTCCAGCCTTCTCATTGCTCTTGGCATGTGGTGCGGCTAAAAGTGATACTACCTCAAACGCTTTTTTTACTTGATTTTCACCGACTTGTGTAGAGGACGGTGCCACCACCGTTTCGGCTACATACCCGTGCAACAGCGCGGAATAATGGCGGCGAAAGAGATCAGGATTGCCAAAGATGTCAACTCCTAAGACCTGGTCTCCGCATACGGCCACCATACCTACTACATCATGGCGAGCAGAAAAAGAGCTTGCTAATTGGCGTAGATAGGCATCCCTACGGGACTTTTCTGCGCTTTCATTATCGAGCGCCGTGTAGGCTTTGGTAGATGATTCGGCGTTGTTTGCCTTGGTCACTTTTGCCACAGCATCCCACACTTCTTGTTGATTGCCATCGTTTTGTACTGCGCGCCGCACTTGTGGGCTGGCTACATTGTAATAACCTTTAAAAGCTGCCGCTTCTTTTTCAACAGCCGGGGCGTTTGGATCATAGTAAGTGGAACGGCCGGCTTCTACACAAAACACCTCAATGTTGCGCACTGTCATGGGCAGTATTATCTCGTGGTGGGCAATGACGCGGTCTTGGTTGCCTCCTTTCACCACATCGCCCGAAAGCAACAGTACAGTGTCCTGTGTTTTATTCTGCACCGTTAGGCCATGATACCAAGCTTCGCCGCCGCGCCCAAATTGTTTTTGTTCCATGACTCGAAAGCCCGGCGATTGCATACCTTCCGCAAGCGTTTTTAGGTTTTGTATTTTGGCATTGGCCTCGACCATTTCTGCGGAAGCCACCACCGGATAGAGACGCAGGTTTTCGTGCTGCCAATTTGGGTTTTCTTCGGTCAGAAGGGTAAGCGGGCTTTGTTTCGGATTGTTATTAGAGAAGGAATGCGGGGCATCATTGACACAAGAAGTCAATGCAAGTGCCAAAAAAAAAGCGAAGAAGAGTAGATTTTTCATAATTGAACCAGGTTTTAGAGAATGGGTGGGTTAGTTTGATCGGCTACAACTTCCCGTCCAGAGCACTCAAGACAAACTTTAGGGAAGTTTTTTACCAAACATCAAAAGTACCCAACGCCGTTGTACCGCAAATGTTTTTTTTTCAAAATGCGCCGCAAAAAAAACTCCCGAAAAAAATAGGATTGCTGTAACATCGCCCCATTCCTGCCGTCTGGCTTATAACGGTGGCGCAAAATGCACTTCGCACAATTTTTAGATACTGAACGAAACGCATGACCTGGGATCTTTTTCACGAACAAGTTTTTCCAATCCGACACAAACTCTACCGATTCGCGCTGCGTATCACGGGTAGTGTGCACGAGGCAGAGGATGTAGTGCAGGAAGTGCTTGAAAAAGTGTGGAAAACTGCTCCAGAGCAAGTTGGGAACATACAAAATTGGGAAGCCTGGTGCATGACCCTGACGCGCAACCGCTCACTCGACAAAACACGCAGCCAAACCCTGCGCCGTTCCGCACCACTTGATGGTGTGGCTGAAAGAAGTAGCGATTCTGCCACGCCAGCGCAAGCTGCCGAACGGAACGATTTGGTAAATAGAGTCAAGATGATGATGCAACAATTGCCAGAAAAACAACGACTTGTGATGCACTTGCGCGATATAGAAGAACTTTCGTACGATGAGATTGCCGAATCGCTCGGCATCAGCCTCGATCAAGTGAAAGTAAACCTACACCGCGCCCGTAAAAGCATCCGTGAAAAAATGATCAACGATTAAAAATGAAATACGAAGAAATTCACGAAATGCTCGACCGCTATTGGGAAGGCGAAACTACGCTCGAAGAAGAGCGCAAGATCAAAGCCTATTTCAATTCCGGGTCAATAGATGAGCGCCTGCGACCCGTTGTGCCGATGTTTCAGGCACTGCGTGAAGAACAGGCGGTTCAACTGACCAACAAGGCCAAAACCGCGCAGCTTCGTCCACAGAGTTACCATTGGGCGGTGGCGGCTTCCATAACCTTGCTTTTAACGGCAAGCTGGTGCTTGTTCCAGAACGTAAAAGAAGTGAAAACCGAGTCCCCCGTAGCTGTACAGGCCCCTTCAGGCCAACCAAAGTCCCAAGAGAAAGCAGTGGTTGAAACACCGCCTAATACCATTGTTTTGGAGGAGAAAATCATTCCGAAAACTGGTACGTTGAAGAAAAAAAATCTGCTAAAACGCTCAAAGACACAAGAAATTGACCCCGAAACCGCCCAAGCCATGGCCGAGATAAAGGCCGCACTAGCCCTCGTATCTTCCAAACTCGACAAGGGTCGCAACGAGGCGGTTAAAGGTGCTACTCATCTCGAAGCCCTGGATAAGGTGCCAAAGCGGAAAGAAGGGTAGGGAATGTCCAATATCCAATGACCTAAGGAACGGTGTCAAAATCAATCAGTCACTCAATTTTTTCAAGCTATGAAACAACTCTTTTTTTCGATGCTCCTCCTATTAGCAGGAGCTTTCTCTACCTCTGCGCAGAATGACGCTATTACCCGTTTTTTCGAACAGTATGCCGAAGACGAGCGTTTTACGGTGGTGTACATTGCCCCGAAACTCTTTCAACTCGCAGCCAAAATCGAAACCGATGACGAGGATTGGAACAACATCCGTGAAGTGGTGAAAGACCTTGGTGGCCTGCGCGTGCTTGTAGCAGACAGTATAACCGATGGGGTTGCACTTTACAAAGCAGCGCTTTCAAAAGTACCAACCAACGAGTATTCTGAGCTGCTCACCGTGCGCGATAAAGACGAGCACGTGCGCATCTGGACCAAAGATTCTGGCAATATCATCGAAGAACTACTCCTTCTGGTGGGCAAGCCTGACGAGTTTGTATTGCTGAGTTTCACCGGCAAGATTGACCTCGACAAAATTTCGGCACTCTCGAAGGTCCTCAACGTGAAAGGAGCCGACCAATTGGAAAAAATCAAGACCACCGACAAGGGAAAAAACAAGGACAACAAAAACTGATTCAAACCATGAAAGCAATTCAGTTTTTTATCGCCTTTTTTCTGACAGCCAATACACTACAAGCGCAAGACTTTGGCCTGTACTGGAAATACAAAGACTATGATGGCGCTGTCGCTGTGAGCGTTCCACGCTGGGCAACTTTTCTCGGATCGGCCTTTATGGATGAAAAAGCAGACCGTAAGTTAGTACGCAAAATCCGAAAAGCCCGGGTACTGTTTTTTGAAGACGAAAGCCCGTTCAGCCATCGAGATTTGAAAAAGTTTGTCCGAAAGGCCAAACGTCGCGGCCTCGATGAACTTGTGACGGTACGCAGCGGCAAAACCCACGTAAGGATTTTGGCCAAATCGCACAATAGCACCATAAAAAAAGTCGTGGTGCTGTTCAGTTCGCCAGATGGAGCAGGGCTTGTGACCGTGAAAGGAAAATTCAAGCTCGATGAAATCAATCGAGCGATTGAAAAGTCCAGCAAAGAGGGCAAAAAGAAAGATGGAAGTCCTAAGATTCCCAACTTGCCCAAAGTGCCGGTGATTCGAGCCTGAGCATTGACAAACGAATAAAAAAAGCCTTGAGCGTCTGTCTCAAGGCTTTTTTGTTCTAACAAGCTCACCTACTCACAATCGTCGTGTCTCTATCATACACCAGAGGCGCAAAAACGCCAATCGGATTGGCTGAACCGCGTACATTGCTCTTGATGGGAGAGGGCTGTGCGAAGGGATTGAGGTTACCGCCAACGGCCAGCTGCACACTTTCTGCAAAATCATAATAGTCTCGCGTGACGTGGTAAATCGTGTTGAATACCGTGTCGCCCTCAGCAAGTTCATAACCCGTGCCAAAGGCAATAAGCGACGTTTGCGAAAAACGGTCAGTGACCAAAAAATCCTGATCCGGAACACTGTCCAATGAACTGTAATTCAACAACCTGCGGTAAAAATTTTCCTGATTTTGGTCGTCTGAAATGTAGGTCAGCATCCGCGCCAGCGTGTCCAATTCGGGGCTGAACTCGACCACTATGCTGTCAATCGGCACCTTCGGGAGCATGGTAGTAGTGCCGGTGATGTCGCCCCCGTTGGCGGGAAGTCGGATGTTCAGCACGAACTCGGTGCCGGGTGTAGCAGGTACAAGGTTATCACCCACATAATTGAAAAATTTTATCGGGTTCTGCACTGCCACGAATTGATTTTTCAAGGTGTCCGTTTGGCCATTATACGATATGGTGACCAATGCCCCTTCGAGCAAGGTGTTTTGCAAGAAATTGGAACTAAGCCCAAGGGTGTCGAAAAATGCGTAGCTCCGGGTCATCAGCAGGCGGAAAGGTTTACCTGGTTCGAGATAACACTCTACCACAGGCTGACGATCATATTCGGGCAGGTCTATTTCTACGTCTTTTGTAAGGTTGCAGGCCATCAAAAAGACAAGGGCGGAAAGGCTGAGGATGTTTTTCAAAATATTGATTTTTATGTGCTTAAAACTTAAAATTCCAGGTCAAACTCGGCAGTATCGGGAAAAGTGACACCTGTTTTGCTTTGATTTCAAAAGGCACTTCTCCCAGTGGCGTAGTTTGGGTTTCAACAGCAATTGTTATAAAATAAGGGTTGCGGCGGTCGGTGGCGTTGTACACGCTGAGGGTGAGGTCGTTTTCAAAACGATTACGCTTTTTCCATTTGTACACGATGCCGAGGTCCGCACGGGTGTAAGCAGGATAACGGAAAGTGTTGCGTGCTCCGTAAATTGGCACAAAAAACTCCGATTGTGCCCCTGGAATATCGTTCAAAGCAAAGCGCCCGCTCGGTAGCCAGGCAGGATAGCCCGAAGTGTACACCCAGGTTGCGGTGAGTTGAAGTGATTTGTTTGTGCCTTTTTTTGTCCACTTGTGTGCATCCCAGAGCGCAACCACGCTGAGGTTATGCCGGGTGTCGTGGCGGGGCGGAAACCAGGCACCGTTGTCAATTTCAGGGAATTCGCCCTTTCTTACCCAAGCCAGGGTGTATCCGATCCAGCCCGTGAGCCTCCCTTCCTTTTTTTCGATTTCCAATTCGAGCGGGCTGTATGCGTAGCCTCGGCCAATGGCGAGTTCCTCTTCGAGTTCGTTGTTGCCAAAAAGTTCGGCCCCGTCCTTGAAGTCCACCGCATTTTGCAACCATTTATACCAGGCTTCCCAGGTAACAAGTATTTGATCTCCAATGAGATATGAGGTTCCGATGGCAATTTGGTCGCTGACTTCGGGTTTTACACCTTCAGTGCTTGGATACCAAATATCGGTTGGTAAAGAAAGTCCGCTGCTGGCCAGCAGGTGAACGTATTGGTTCATTCGGGCGTAGGAGGCCTTGAGCGAAAGACGGTCATTCAGCTCATAATTGGCTGCTACACGCGGCTCGATGTTGGCGTAAAACGCTGGATTGTTGTCCCACAAGGAAAGGCGCATACCGTAGTTTAATTTTAAGCGATCAATGGCCCATTCGTCTGAGATATACGCACCATATTCCCAGCCATCGTAATCGCGTCCGGCCTCAAAGCGCACCCTGCCATCATCACTGCCCGCTTTAAGGCGTGCTGTGATGAAATCGTGGTAAGTGAAATTGGCGCCAAAGCGCACCGTGTGGCTGTTGTTCGGCTGCCAATAAAAATCCACTTTTGTGTTCGCATCCATCACATTGCTGCCAAGCGAGAAAGAAAAGCCTTGCAATTGGTTTTGGATTTTGTAGCGGTAATCAGAATAAGTAAAGGTGGTGTTGGCGAACAGGGTAGGGCCAAAAACGTGGTTCCACCGCGCCGTCCCGGTGGCGTTTCCCCAATCAAAACGAAAGTCGAAAGTCGGGTCCTTGAACGTAAAAACATCTCTCCCAAAATAACCGCTCAGGTATAACCTGTCTTTGGGCGAAAGCGTGAAATTGACCTTTGTGTTGAGGTCGTAGAAAAAATAGCGCGGGATTTTGTTGTATTCTGGATCCCCTGCGTTTGCCTTGTTGATCTGTTCTGTTATTAGGTCGGCATAGGTACGCCTACCACTGACGATAAACGAGGATTTGTCTTTTTGTATCGGCCCTTCCAGCGTTAACCTGCTGGAAATGAGTCCTATACCACCTGTACCACTCAGTTTTTTATTGTTTCCCTCCTTCATCCGCACGTCAATCACCGAAGACAAGCGACCTCCGTATTGGGCCGGAAACCCACCTTTATAAACTTTCAAGTCCTTCACAGCGTCGGAGTTGAACGTGCTGAAAAAACCAAACAAGTGATTGGCGTTGTACACCACCGCTTCGTCCAGCACGATGAGGTTCTGGTCATTGTTGCCTCCGCGCACAAACAGGCCGGTGGTGCCCTCAGCACCGGGCGTGATACCAGGCTTGAGTTGCAGGATTTTGATGATGTCGGTTTCGCCAAAAAGCGCGGGCAGGGCTTTTACCTCGCGGGTTGAAATGGTGGAGACCGACATTTCGGTGCTTTTGCGTTTTTCGTCCAGCGCGTTGGCTTTTATCACCACTTCATCGAGCAGTGAGCCAACTGGAACAAGTTCTATGTCCAACTTGATCGCGCCTCGCGGCAGCACTTTCAGCGTCTGTGTCTGGTAGCCGATGTAAGCAAAACGCAGAAGTACCGAGTCGTTTCCTTCTGGAATAGAAAGCGAGTAAAAACCATATTCGTTGCTGGCGTTGCCCTTGCCGAGGCCGGGGGCTTGAACGGTGGCGCCAATGAGCGATTCTCCGTTTTGTCTGTCGCGCATAGAGCCACTTACTGTGGCATTTTGTGCTGAGCCGAAGAAAGGGAAAAGTATTAAGAAGGAGAGAAGGGCGGAGTAGTTCATACAATAGATGTTTGGATGGCCTCGAAAACAGGCACTTTGGAACTTTGTTCTGCAAATGGCGGGAAAACCACTGCCTTTTGGAATTTAATTCGACCAAGCATGGGTATGCCTCGCTTTTTAAATGGAAAATGCGCGACATTGCTAGCACCTTGATTTCAGTTATATTTTGTGGAAGGCCTAACGAATGAGGCGAAACCAAATTTTCCAAAAGTGGAGGGTTTCAACCAAAGGTGGGAATGGTTCAACGAGCGGCGTTAAGTTGAAGCATCTTGAAGCAGCCTGTTACAGTTTTTTTCTTCGAGTATGTTTTAAATCTTTCCGCCCATGCGGTGGCTTGGAATTTATTTGAATACATTGCACACGTTTTTGCTCCCCCGCTCATGTGCGCCGGGGCGATTCATAATCCGTTTTACCCGCCATAGCGCCTCGCCGCCGTAAAGGCTAAGGCGAGTAAAAGCGCGAAGGCGGGTTGCCCACATAGCGCGAAACAGGGTCGGTGCCAAGCCTCAAAGGAGGTACATCACGCTAATCATTTTTATGCTCAGTAACCTTCCAACAGTAACTGCGAAGGTTTTTTCAATCCACATCCTTGCTGCGTATCCTCTACTGGACTCTCTAGTGGGTCTTAACCGATTTTTTCATTTCTAAACACTCACCAAAGATGAAACAAACTTTTAATTTAACGCTCCAACGCTCCAACGAAATTCTAGGAATTTAGTAGTAGGGTTAATATTTGCCCTGCTATTCGGAATGAATTCATAGTCTTTTGCTCAACCCTGTGACCTGCTTGCAAACTTCTCATTCACGGTTACCGGATGCGATGTAGAGTTTCAGCCTTACAGCAATGGAGTCGGCATGACACATTTCTGGACATTTCAATCAGATAGTACTGGATTAATCTCCACCTCAAATATTGCTACACCGATACATACTTTTGGTGTTACTAATCCTGGAATAAGGACCGTAACCCACACAGTTACAATTGGAGGGGTGATGTACACCTGTACAAAACAAATCTATGTGAGATGTACTACGGGTTGCACAGACAGAGAGTTTAGTTATATCGTAAATGGCTGCTCTGTTACATTCTTTTCAACCTACCCCGCCCAAAACTGGAATTTTGGTGATGGAAACACTTCAAATCTGGTCAATCCAATTTTCTTTTCACCCACACTACACTGCGATATACCTATCGCAGTGTAGTGGTTACTGACCCCCTACGGACTGGAAGGCCCATGGGAACAGGTTTTGGATAATCCTGCAATGAATGAATACACCTATTTTGGTTGGTCAGAATTTTCGCCTGACGGCCAACGCTATCTGATCAATCATGCCAATGTAGGGAAAGCAGTATACGAATTTGACCGCTGTTCAGGGCTGCTTTCCCAACCTCTTTTTCTCCCAGAAACCAGCATTTGGAATTTCGCAGCGTCATTTTCTCAGAACAGCCGCTTTCTTTACTCGACCAGCAACGGTATCAAAACGCTGTGTCAATACGATTTGTCAGCCAGTAACGTGAGTGCATCGAAAGTAACGCTTGCTGAATGGGACGGGGCGGTTGATTCATTCAACGTGCCCGCGGTATTTGGCTATATGCAACATGGCCCCGACGGTAAGATCTATATTTGGGCGGTTGGAAGTTCTTATATGCACATTGTGGATTTCCCCAACCGCCCAGGCGTTGAATGCGGTCTGCGCCAACGTTCCATTCAATTGCCTGGGACTTGTTCAGCACCAAGCCTCTACTATCCCAACTACTGCCTCGGCCCCATAGACGGATCTTCCTGCGACACCCTTGGGATAGACAATCTGCCCTCCGCTCTTTTCCGCTATGACATAGAGGACACGCTCGCTCCCCTGCAGGTGACCTTTACAGATGTATCGTCTTACCTGCCTACCGCATGGCATTGGGATTTTGGGGATGGCAGCATGAGCCAGGACACGAACCCTGTACACACTTACGCACTGCCGGGTACGTACAATGTGTGCCTCATCGTGAGCAATGCTTATGCTGCCGACACTTTTTGCCGTCAGGTAGTGGTAGGCACCACGGGTATATATGAGTTGCCAGCATTGCCACATGCGCAGGTAAGTCCCAACCCTTTTTCGAGCGAGATACGGGTCAGTTTGCCGGCTTTGGTGGGCGTGTCTCCCCATTTTGTGCTGTACGACCTTTTTGGCCGCGAGGTCCAATCGGCCTGGCTTCGGGATTTTGACACTTACCTGTCGCTGTCACAGCTGCCTGCGGGCATGTATGTGTGGCAGTTGAGGTGGAACGGGGTGCAGACGCAGAGCGGGCGGGTGGTGAAGCAGTAGGGGGGAAGTATAATTGATAGTCTCACTTCAAGTGAGACTATCAGCCCCTACCTTCACGCCAGAAAATCTAATTCATTATCCAGCCGTTGTTGGCGTCCTCGCCATAGCCGTCAGGCTAAGGCTTGAAACACCAACAACGGCAAAAAAAGGTTGCTAAAATATTTTTCAAAAAATACCATACAATTTGTTTGTTGTAAACAACTTGTTTATATTTGTGCCGTCTTAAGTGTAACAAAACAAACAGGTTATGCCACAACTTGAAGTTTTAGAAAGCAAAAAAGGCACGAAAGTCGTTGCTGCTTCAAACCTCCACAGTACACTCAAACTCCCTGTTCGGCAGTATGGCGGTCAAATCCGTCGCTGGCTGCGAGACGTGTACGAGTTTGCCGACGGCATTCGTCGCCCACAACCTTACCGGGATTTTGCCAAGCGCCCACGTCCTGGCGAGCCGCTAGAAGATTTCTACCTCACGCTCGAACTCGCCAAACTCATCGCTTTGCGCACCAACAGCAAGGATAAACTCAAATATGCCCGTATGTTGGATGTGTTTGCCCATAATGGGCAGATGAATCTTTTTGTACAAACCTCGTAGGTTTTTGAAACCTACGAGGTTTGTAGTATCACTGTGTGGATTTTTGCGCCCCTGCAACATCGTTGCGGCCAAAATCAGTTCACCAAACACACAGACCAATGCGCACAACACAATGCTTCCTATTCTTCCTCATCCTTCTTTCTCAAAAACTTAGCGCTGACAACCGCTTTACCCGCCATTGTCTTACCCAAGGCGGGGTTTCTCCCATTATTTCTGAAGTAACCGTCTATCGTTCCGGCGCGAAAATCAGCAGTGTTGCGACGGTCAAAATCCCTGCTGGGAAATCAGAGGTGATTTTTGAAAACCTCTCGCCTTATTTCAACCCAAACAGTTTACAGGTAAAAATCAAGGGCGGCGCCACGCTCATTGCAGCTACTTTCCAACTCAAAACGCCCGGTCCAGCACCTGAAAACCCTCGTGCCCCTCTTCTCCGCGATTCGCTCGTTTTGCTTGGCGACGAGTTCACCCGTATCCGCGACGAACGTGAAGTGTTAGGGCAAGAACAAGCCGTTATCGAACGAAAATTGGATCAAATCGGGACGACCACCGATAGCCCAAATAGTGCCAGAACGCTCACTGTGACTGAGTTGCGCGAACTTTCCGCTTTTTACCGACAGCGCCTGTTGGAAATAAAAGACCGTTTGTTGCAACTGGCCATCAAAGAGCGAAAAACCAATGCGATCTACCAGAAAACGCAGCAGGATTTACAAAAAATACAGCCCAATATGGGCAACAGCACTGGCGAAATCACCTTGAAAGTAGAATCCTTGACCGCTCAATCGGTTGAAATCATTTGTACTTACCTCATCACGCAAGCCAGCTGGAGCCCACTATATGACCTGCGCTCTGATGGTCTGGACAAGCCACTGCGACTCATTTACAAGGCCAATATTCGCAACCTGTCGGGTTTTGACTGGAAGGCCGTGAAACTCCAGCTTTCCACGGCCAACCCTTTGGCCAACAACGATCGCCCTATTCTCACGCCTGTTTTTGTGGATTTCCGCCCGGTGTATGCTTATCAGCAACAATTGGACCTTGCGAAAAAAGATATGAACACTTACAATATGGTGCGGGCTCCCGCATCTTCAGTGCCCAGGGATATGGCGCGTGGCGCAGGTGGAGAAGACGACAGAGCGCTGGAAGAAATAGTTTTTCAGCCTCCCGCAACCGAAGGCGGCGGCGATGACTTGGTCACCAATTTCGACTTGCCCAATCCTCAAGACATCCTGGCCGATGGGCAAGACAATATCGTAACAGTAGACGAGCAAGATGTTCCCGCAGAATACGAATACCACGCGGTGCCCAAACTCGAGCCTTCAGTATTCCTGTTGGCAAAAATTACAGATTATGGCCGTTTCAACCTACTTCCTGGTGTAGCAAACATTTTTTATCAAGATACCTACATCGGCCAAACAACCGTGAACCCCCATACCGTGAGTGATACGCTTTTGCTCTCTTTGGGTCGCGACGAGCAAATCACGGTCAAGCGTGTGCAGCCCAAGGATTTCACTGAAAAGCGCAAGGTATTCAGCAACACGATAAAAGAGACTTACACCTACGAAATAGCCATAAAAAACAATAAATCCATCCCAATCAAAGTGGAGATATTGGATCAAGTACCGGTTTCGAAGCAAAAGGAAATCGTCGTCGAATTGTTGGAGTCTGAAGGAGCTGCCTACAACAGTGAGTTTGGAAAACTAAAATGGGAGATTGAAATACCAGCTAACCAGAACAAACGTGTAAGATTTAGCTATTCGGTAAAATACCCGAAAGACAAAGCCGTGGGGACGTTCAGGCAATAGCTAATAGCCTGCCGAGTTCAATCATACGCATAAAACGAATCCCCTATGGCAATGGCTTTATCCCGGGCTGCGGCACTAGTATAGGCAATGACTACAACAAGGTTTGTGCTGCTTTTTTCATCGAGCAAAGTGAGGATAAATGCACCAACTCCATCCTTTGTCCCTTCAACAAAGTAGCCTTTGAAATCATGAATTTGCAGTTCATCCACAGCAGTGATGTTGTCGTATTCCATTTCTTCTGCAGCGACTACGAGTGCATCGGCCAGGGTTTCTTTTGTAACCTCCCCGTCTTGTTCCACATAAATAGCCAATATTATATCACTGCCTTCGGCACCAAATTCCTGTGCATTGTTGGTCGTGACCCGCAAGTTTGAAGGAGCACTGAAGCCGACACCATGGTCGTCCCAACGCCAATCCTTTTGCGCAAATGCCGTGTTTAAAATGAAGGTGCAGACAATAAAAAGCGCTGGTTTAATTAATTTTCTCATAATAGAATATTGATTGTTGAAAGTTGAATTGAAAAAATGCTGGCACAAAAGTGGCAATTCACTTCTGATATTTTGCCAGTAAAAATACGGTGCTTTGAAAATCGGGTGTTTTTACGGGTATGGTCGTTGTTTTTGTTTCTTCTTTGTTGCGCGCCTCGCCTATTTTGGCCAGATGCTTAAATCTATTTGTCGAGCCAAATTTCTACTGAACTTGCGCCGAAAAACCAGCCATTTCACCATGAAATTTTCAACACCCCTGTCCCGGTCAGGTTTTTGGGCTATATTTGGCTTGAGCACCTTGTTGCTCAACCTTGTAGCACACCAATATCCCGAGTTCGTTGAAAAATGGTACAGCCGGGGACTTTTCCAGTGGGTTCGCCGTGGTTTTGATTGGACTACTGGGCAATTGCCATTCCCCGCTTTTTATTTATTTTGGATCGGCGTAATGTTGTTTTGGATCATGATGTACAGGTCCCGCCCAAGGCAGGTGACTTGGAAGCCCAAATTGACATACTGGTTTAGTCGTATCGCCGGGTTTGCAGGATTTCTGGTTGGATGGTTCTTCTGGCTGTGGGCGTTCAATTATGCTCGCATTCCTTTGGAAACGCAAATGAGATTGGATGTGCAGCCTCTTGATTCAACCGCGCTTTGGCAGGAACTCAGATCCGAAACACGAGCCGTGGACTCTCTACGAAAAACGCTGGTGGGAGACGACACCACTGCCTTGAACGATCAGCGATTGTGGCCCTCTCATGCTGAAGATACCATCCGTGAAGCAGTAGAAAAATGGCTTGCAAGCGAGTATTTCCCGGTGTGGGGCAGGGTCCGCGGGCGTTTCATTTATCCGGAAGGCACCTTGTTCAAATTTGGCGCCTCCGGCATTTACTGGCCTTTCATCGGTGAAGGCAACCTAGAAGCGGGCATGCACCCTTTGCGAAAATTGCCTTCAATGGCCCACGAAATGAGCCACGGTTATGGTTTTACGGATGAAGGGGTTTGTAACTTTATTGCATATGTGGTGTGCGCTCAACATTCAAATGCCTACATCGCATATTGCGCCCGACTGGATTATTGGGAAACCGTGGCCCGTGCTTGTTTGGATAGCGACCCCGAGCGATACCTGTCCCAATTTAAACCATTCATTCCCAAGGGCATAGTAGCCGATGAACACGCCATTCGTGCACAACACCGGAAGTTCAAGGAGCTCGCGCCAGCCATTCGGTATGAGGTCTATGATTCTTATTTGAAAGCGCAGGGCATTGAATCTGGTATGCTCAATTATGAGGAAGTGTTGATGTTGGTAAGCGCATGGCGGAAATCCCAACACGGCAATGAATAATCTTCCAAAGGCTGGGTTTTTAACTTGAAAACACCACTTTTGCCCTGCAGAAAATATGGGCATGAACAACAACGAAAAAAAATCAGGCTGGGAACTGATGAAGGTGATCTTCGCCAGTTCACTGGGCACCTTGATCGAGTGGTACGATTTTTACATTTATGGCGCGCTGGCGCCCATCATCGCTGTCCAGTTTTTTCCATCAGATAATCCAACTGCAGCGTTCTTGGCCGCTTTGGCCACCTTCGCTGCCGGTTTTGTGGTTCGGCCATTCGGCGCACTGGTGTTTGGCCGCTTGGGTGATCTGGTAGGGCGCAAATACACATTTTTGGTCACCCTGCTGTTGATGGGCGTATCCACTTTTGCCATTGGCTTTGTGCCGACTTACAAGGAAATTGGCTTTGCCGCACCTTGCATCATATTGGCCTTGCGCCTCATACAAGGGCTTGCTTTGGGCGGCGAGTACGGCGGCGCAGCAACGTATGTGGCAGAACATTCGCCCGAAAACCGCCGTGGATATTATACCTCGTTCATTCAGACGACGGCTACTTTGGGCTTGTTTCTCTCCTTGGGTGTGATACTGACTACCAAAAATTCCTTAGGCGATACGGTGTTCAACGATTGGGGCTGGCGGGTGCCGTTCTGGGCTTCTATTGTCCTGGTCCTTGTTTCGGTCTACATCCGCTTGAAAATGGCGGAATCGCCCTTGTTCTCTAAAATAAAGGCCGAAGGGAAAATCTCGAAAAACCCGCTGAAAGAATCTTTCACCAAAAAGCCCAACCTCAAACTGGTGCTGTTGGCACTTTTTGGCGCGGTGATGGGTCAGGGCGTAGTGTGGTACACGGGGCAGTTTTATGCGCAGACTTTTATTGAGCGGACATTGGGCGTGGAGTTTGAGCAGACACGCTACATCCTGATTATCGCCATTTTAGCAGCAACGCCATTTTTCTTGGTGTTCGGTGCATTGAGCGACCGAATTGGGCGCAAACCCATCATGTTGGCGGGGATGTTGTTGGCTGTGCTGACGTATCGGCCAATTTACCAAGCGATGCATCATTTGGCGCAGCCAACTTTTATAAAAACTACGCACATTGTTGAACCTGTGATTTCAGTTGCTTCCAATGGCGACTCTTTGATTGTCAATACTATCTGGAAACAACGCATAGACGGCGCGGCATTCAAAACAGTGGAGAAAAGAACCGTTTTTGCCGACATCGCTAAAAGGCCAACTATTGCGGTCATTCAAACTGTCTGGCTTGATTCCAGTACTTTTTGGATTATAACCCTCCTCGTTTTTCTCCAAATCCTTTATGTCACGATGGTCTATGGCCCCATTGCGGCATTTTTGGTGGAACTATTCCCAACGCGTATTCGATACACGTCCATGTCGCTGCCATATCACATTGGCAACGGTATTTTTGGCGGACTTACCCCACTCATTGCTACACGGCTGGTTGACGTTTCTAAAACAACAGAAAATCCTGCGGGCGATCCATTCGTGGGGCTTTGGTATCCGATTGTTATCGCGGGGGTATGTTTTCTTATTGGGTTCTTTTACTTGCCAAACAAACGGGATACTGAAGTTGCAGATTGAAATTGACTTCAATCAATTCACACTCAATTCATAAGGCATTCGAAATAAAATCCCATTGTTCTGCCGGAAGCCCTGCACGGTTTTGTAAATCGGATAAAACTCGCCCAGCTCCTGGCGAATGGCCCAGGCTTTCACGCTGTCGTCGCGCTCTTTTTTGTTCATGATCTGGTCTAAAAACTGTTCCAGGCCAGTTTTAGTCTGCGGGTATTCTGTGGTACGGTATTTTTCAAGGTTCGCAAGTTTGGCTGCGGCAGCAAGTGCCCGGTCAAGCCCGCCAAGATCGTCCACAAGGCCGATTTCTTTTGCCTTCGCAGCAGACCATACACGGCCTTGTGCAATTTCGTTGATTTGCTCAGGGGTACGGTGGCGACCTGTGGCAACTTTCCCAATAAAATCTTGATAGATCCAATCCACCCGATTTTGAATAAGTTGGCTCTCCTCAGGTGAAAAGTCATACACTGTGCTGCCAAACGCCGAAAATTTTTGGGTACGCACGGTATCGAAGGTGATTCCAAGCTTGTTGCGCATGGTTTTTTCCAAAATCGGGATCATGCCGAACACACCGATGGAACCTGTAATAGTAGCAGGTTCGGCAAAAATGCTGTCTGCATGGCAGGCTATGTAATAACCACCGGATGCCGCCACGTCGCCCATACTGACCACTACGGGTTTACCGGCTTGTCGGCAAAGGTCAAGTTCGCGGAGGATGTTGTCGCTGGCAAGCGAACTGCCGCCGGGCGAATTGACGCGCAACACGATGGCTTTTATGCTCGGGTCTTTGCGAATTTTGCGCAGCATTTTTACATATTTCCCATCGAGAATCGTTCCAGGATCGCCCTCATCCCCATCATGGATTTCGCCTTCGGCATACACCACGGCGATTTTGTCCTTGACAGAAAAGTTTGTCTTTTTTCCACGCGCCTCAAAATATTCTTCCAGGCTGACGCGGTTAAGTTTTTCTTTTTCCGAAAGCCCAATGCGGGTTTTGATCATTGCAAACACTTCATCTTCATAAGCAAAGCGGTCAATCAAACGTGTCTGCTTTGCTTTTTCGGCACTGAAACCATCGTATCGCTCGGCTATTTGGCGAAGTTCAGTTTCTGATATGTTACGACTGTTGGCCACGTCTTTGATAAAAATGTCGTAGAGCGGGGTGATATATTCACGGATTTGCAGACGGTTTTCCGCACTCATTTTGTCTGCACGGAACGGCTCTGTGGCACTTTTGTATTTCCCGCAATAGAATATACGCATCTGCACATCCAGTTTATCGAGCATTCCCTTGAAATAGGTAATGGTACTTGAATAACCCCTAAAGTCTACCACACCTTGCGGGCTCATCATTACACTATCGGCTACAGAAGCGATGTAATAGGCGCCTTGGGTGTAATAATTTGCATAGGAAACAATAAATTTTCCAGAGGAGCGAAAATCAGCCAAGGCGTTGCGCAAGGTTGCAGAACTGGCCTTGCCTATCATAACAATGGGCGCATTGAGGTAAATGCCTTTGATGTCAGGATCCTCTTTTGCGTGCTGGATAGCGCTTACCATGTCAGAAAGCCCAAGCACGTCTTTTTGATTGAAGTCAAAAGGGTCCATCGGGAGGTTATTGGTTTTTTCCGGGATACTTTTTTTGAGATCAAGTTCGAGCACCGTGTTGGCGCCGATTTTTACTTTTTCTTTTTTTGAGGCGCTGCCTGCCATGCTTGCTGCCCAGCCAATGCCGAGGAATAGAAGTAGGCCAAGCGCAAGGGCTGTGCCCAGACACGAAGCGAAAAGGAACTTGAAAAACTGATTCATGCTGTTGTTGTTGAGTAGTTTATCCGGCGATTTGTTGATTTGAGCCTGCTTGCTCTTAAGTGCATGTCCAATAAATTGAAAAATGGCACTTAAATTTTATTCCAGCCACAAAGACAAAAACCTTTCCTGCCTTGTTTTGCAATATTAGATAAAAGCCCTTTAAACAGAGAGGAGGGAGCAAAGGAGAAGGATTAATGAAAACGAGTCAAGGGCTTATCCGAACCTTCTTCAGCGACAAAAGATTGATCGCGTTACGCGAAAGCCCCCTCACCCGGCGATTGGCGAACTGCGCCGTTTCGTCGTAGAAGAGAAAAATAACAGGGCTTTCTTCGACCAATATCTTTTCCATGTCCCTGTAAAAGGCATAGCGGCGCTCCATATCCGTTTCGCGGAGGGATGCTTCGTAGCGTCGGTCGAAAGCTGCATTTTGAAACCCGGTGTAATTTGGTGGCGCTCCGTTTTTGGAATAAAAACAAGTCAGGAAACTTTCCGCATCGGGGTAGTCGGCGATCCAGGAAGCACGGAAGAAGGGCGCCTGTCTCTTGCGCATACGCTCCCGTAAGAGCGCCGTTTCGGTCATTTCAATGTTGACTTTTATCCCTAAATCTTCCCATTGGCGTGCAATAAAAGTGCAGATATCTAGGTAATCATTGTTGCAAAGTAGTGTGATGTTGGGCAGGTTTTTTCCTTGCGGGAAACCTGCTTCAGCGAGTAGCCTGGCGGCATAGGCAGGATCGAATCTATAGCCCCGAACAGCCGTGTCGTCAAATGAAGGCAAACCACGCGGTGCAAAGCCCGAAGTTGCGGGCTGTCCCACGTTGTTGCGCAGGGTGCGCAGCATTTGGGCGCGGTCAAAACCATAGTTCAGGGCTTGGCGTATTTTTTTGATTTGCAGGGGATTAGTGATAATCTGATTTTGAGTCAGACTATCACTAATCGTCCGAACCCCCAAATACTCTGTGTTCAAATACGGATTTTTCAAAAAATAAAACTGTTCAGAAAGCGCGGGCTGGAGTTCGCCTTCTGGTGTTAGCAGTTCGTTGATATAAGCACTTTCAAGTCCAAAAAAATAGTCCAGATTTCCTTTTTTAAATTCCAGAAACGCGGTTTTTCGATCACTAATAAAGGTGGTTTTCACGGCATCAAGATAGGGTAGGCGTGTGCCCGTGCTGTCCCGTTCAAAATAGTGTTCGTTCTTGACCAAGACAAGCGCCTGGTTCTCTGCCCATATTTTGAAGCGGAACGGTCCTGTGCCTACGGGGTTTCTACGGAAATCTCGCCCCCAAAATTCACAGACTTCATGTGGCACAATGCTGGCGTACTGCATGGTCAGGATTTGCAACATGGGCTGGAAGGACGCGCTGAGGCGCAATACAAACACAGAATCGCTCACTGCCACAAAGGCTGAATCCGTGGCTACGCGGTCTTTGAAAATCCAGGAGCCGGGCTTGGGCCATGTTTCATCCAGCAGTCTTTGGAAACTGTACACCACGTCAGAAGCGACCACTTTTCGACCTTTCCCACCATTGGAAAACGCAGGGTCGTCGTGAAAAAAAACGTCGTCGCGCAAAGAAAAACGATAGATCAGGCCATCGAGTGATATACTCCAATGCTTTGCTATACAAGGTTTTATGTTCAGATTATCGTCTAATTGGACGAGGCCATTGAACATACAATCCACCGCCCAAATATTGTTTTGCGTACGGGCAAAAGCCGGATCGAGCGAGGTGATGGGATTGTGTTGGTTGTATCTGAAGGCCCGCCGCGCGTCTGGCGGGGTAGGGGAGTCGTTGCAGGAAAAAAGGAAAACAAACAAGTTGAGCAGAAGCAATAGGCGCGACATAGTGGTAGATGTCTTAAATTAAAACATGACAGCGTCAATCATTTTGGTAAGTAAGTTGTTAAAGAGCTGCGTTGAGTTAAATTCAAGCACCTCTAAGCCCTTCATATCTATTATTCCAATCAAATTTTCAAAAACAATCATGTCAAATATACTTGACTCCCTGAAAGAACACCTCAGCCCTGAACTGCTCAGCGAAGCCTCCTCAATCTACGGAGAAAATGAATCTGGCATTTACAAAACCATAGCCAGTCTTGTTCCCACCATACTTGCCGGCCTGCTCGAAAAATGCGGAGATTCCCATGCTATTGACAATATTTTCAACACATTGCGCAATTTTAACCCTGCCATTCTCGACCATCTTGGAAGCCTGCTTGGTGGGGGCAATTTGGCGCAAAACGACCCCAAAGACGTTTCTGGTCAGTTGCTTAGCACGATATTCGGGGCAAAGGTTCCTGCTATTATAAATGCAGTGGCCTCGTTTTCAGGAGTAAAGCAATCCACTGTTTCGTCGCTGCTTGGCCTCGCCGGTCCGCTCGTGATGGCGTTGCTCAGTAAAAAAATCAGTATGGAAGGGTTAAACGCTTCCAAACTCGTTGGGTATTTGCTCAGCCAAAGAAGCAGTATTGTTAGTCTGCTCCCGGCGGGTGTTGGCTCGCTTTTGGGAATGGCAAATGCGGGTAGTGGTAGTGCTGGTCAAGAAAAAGCAAGCATGGGCGTGGGCTGGGTTTGGCCGCTTTTATTGCTCCTGATTTTAGGCGCTGTCATTATTTATTTCCTTAAAAATTAATTCAAAATCTTCCCAGCACCGCCACTGCTTTTTTCACCCGCCTCACATCGCCTTCGGGGCTGAAAATCTCGAAGTAAAGAAGGTGTATACCTGGTCGAGCTTTCACGTTTTCGCCTGCATCTGTGTCGCCATCCCAGCGAAAGCTACCTTCCTTACCGATTAGGTTTTGTCTGACAAGGCTTTTGACCAAATTCCCATCTGAATCAAAAATGGTCAAACTGGCGGCATAGCCCTCTTTTGGCAGATTGTAAAAAATTTCCAGAAAATCTTCGCGGGAATCTCCATCCGGCGAAAGACGGCCGATTGGAATGGATATCAGATCATCTACAGGATTGGAGGCAGGAAGCGATTGAGAATTGGGCAGGGTCGGTGTGCCAGCAGCGCCGGTAATGAGTGGTGAGGCAGAGGTCCAGTTGGAGGCTGCTTGCGTCGGTTCTTCTATGCGAATCCGCTCAAGTGCCACACCTTCCTGTTCGGAAGTTGAGAGCAGGGCATTGTGCATGCCACGACGATAAAAAAAGGAATCAATGGTGATGCTTTGGCCTCCTCCTGCCCAATAAAGTGTAATAAGATCACTGTTGTCATCAAGAGAAGGCAAAGTTTGGCAAAGCACTCGCCCTGTATAGATATTTTGGTGGCGGCTTCGTATGTCAGCGGGATCACTGCTGAGTACATGGTAGATGCCAGGCAGAAAAAGTCGTTTTTGGAAAATGGCTACTGCACTGGATGTGTCTTCCAAAAAGAACTCCGACCAATCAAATATTTTTTGGCTGCGGTTGTAAAACTCGAGGTAGCGGGCACCGCCCGATTCAGGGTTGAAAAGGATCTCGTTCAATACAATATCTTGGTAGTCTGGCTTTTCTGGCAATCCAACGTATGCTGTATCCGTGTTTTCTGCAAGGTTTCCGCTGCAATCGGCCACTTCGTTTCCAAGCGTGATTGTATAAATGGTCGCTGGTTCTAAAGGTTGATTGAGGGATAATCGAACCCGCGCACGATCGTCAGGCAGTTGTATTGCGGAGGCGATGCTTCGGGCCGGTGAAAACTGGTAGGCTGCCGGGTTTTGTACTGTTGTTATATCCAAACCTTTGCTAAAGGTGAGTAAAATAGAGCTCGGCGATTCAGGGTATGCAAAGAAGAGATTGGGGGCAGTCAAGTCAGCCGCAGTGGAGTATGATGCGTTTTGAAAGCCCAGGGTGGCACCAATCTGGGCAGGAGATGGTTGCCAGTTTTCCACGCCGAGGCAAGGCAATGTCGGGTTGATGCGCTCACGGGAAACGCCTTCATAATCAGCGGAAGAAGCATTGCAGCCTCCGCCATAGGACACTCGGTCAATAATATTGCCCGCCGCATCGCTGATTGTAAGCACGTCGCCATCGTTGTTGAGTGCAGCACTGCTTATCCCAAAGCCAATCACATTGCTATGGAGTGCTGCGCTTTGAAGGGCTGTCACGTTGGCGTTGGCTGTTAGCACCACATAGGCGCCTGGCTGGAGGGCATAAACTGGAAGTGGGAGCGCACTGCTGCTGCCGTCGGAAAAGCGGAAATTGGCGAGATCAAAAACTTTGGCAGAATAGTTAAAAATTTCGACCCATTCAAGTTCCGGAAGTCCGCGCGAAGGGGTCGGATCAGCCATTATTTCGTTGATAAGAATGTCAAATTCTTCCCCTACTTCTACTTTTATGAATTGGAAATCAGCAGTTTGAACCAAACTTACATTGTCAGAAATATCTTTTACGCCAGAAGTCTGAAGCGTGTACGTGCCTGTCGAGAGCGGATTTTGAAGCGTCAAAACAACGGATCTTTTATCGCCAGAAAGCAAGGCTGAAAGGGGCTGTCCAATGCTGTTGTTTATCGAATAATTCGCCGGATCCTCGGCGGAAACAAGGTCCAAATCCTCGTCAAACACCGCCGACACTTGGGTCTCATCGCCGCCTTGTGCCGTTACCAATACAGGTGGCTGCGTGTCTGGCAGGTCGGGGCGAATGTTGATATTGTCGAAGTAAAACTTGCTTGCATTGGTGATTGTATAAACGCATTGAAAGCCAAAAAAGCGATTTGTTCCACCTGGCCAAGTATTCTCCAGCAATGCGAACTGTGGCTGCAAAGCGGAACCGACTGTGCCTGCTTCCACTGTCCAATCGCCTGATAATGTGCGTTTTGTGCGGATATGAAGGTTTGGGGAATTCCCCGCAAGCCCTGCCTGACCAGTAGCCAACAGCATTTTAATTGCCCCATCTTGCCTGAAAAAACGAATAGCATCCAGCGCACCTGTTTCTCCCATTTCGAGGTAATAGCCGTTGGCAGCAGCGAGATCGGTCTGGTCTGTTTGAAGGTAGACCCGCACAAGATTTTGGTTGGACGGGGCAAACTCTAAGCGCACTTCAAAATCCCAAATGGTGCTGTCAGCTATATTTCCCGCAACAATAAGTGCTGATTGACCCGCCGCCAAGGCATTAAGTTGGAGTTCGCCAACGGCGTTTATTTTGAAATTGGCAGCATCGCCAACCCAAGTTGGGTTTTGGTCAAAATTCCCGTCAGAAAAATCCTCAACTATTTGGGAATGCAGCATTTGAGCCGTTATAAGGAGGAACGTGAAGATGGGGAAGTAGAAGGAAAGTTTCATGCAAGAAGGCTACCGTAGTTTTGTGCGTAAACTTACTTCGTATGCAGCATTTAGATTGGAAAATTTTACCCCTCCTGTTTTTGCTTACTGCTTGCAAAAACAAACAAGCATCTGAAAACCAACTTGTTGTCCATGTTGAACAAGCCTCCCTGCGTAGTGAACCAAGTGAAAAAAGCCGCGAATTATTTTCGTTGCGAAAAGGCCAGGTACTTACCGACCTCGGGGAGCTGGGACCAGTAGAAACTCAAATTGCCGTCGGCAGTGATGTATTTCAAACGCCGTGGATAAAAGTGCAAACGGGTGAGCATCACACTGGTTGGGTACTTGCCTGGGCTTTGAGGCCAGCTCGTGACCCTGGAGACTGGTTGTTGCAAAAACGGCTAATTTGCTACTTTGGGAAAGCACTTGCCGCCCGTCGCAATTCAGTGGCGCAAAATTTTCCAAATCTGGAAACGGACCTGCAATTTGCTGAGATGTGGCGAGAAACAGTGGCCCTGCGCGATACGTTTTTGTTCATGCTTTCCCGCCGTCCCGAAACTGGGTTTCAGCCAGAATTCAATTGGTTGAACGATGTTTTTCCGGGATATTTATTTCAAAAAATCGGATCGGAAGAAGGGTCAATGCTCGTCGCTGATTTTCGTGTTTGGCATCAAAAAGCATTGACAACCAAGGGCTTGCAGGATGATGTTTTTCTCCAAACTTGCCTTGCCGCATTCCAAATTGACAGCATCGAATCGCTCTATCCAGTCTGGAAATTTCCACTTTCTGGTTCAGAATCTGCGAGCCAACTTGGGTTGGGGCATCACCTTAATCTGCTCCGGCAAATTGATCGAGTGCGGGAATCCGGGGAACTTTTTGCACCCCAATTGGAGGCTTTGAAAGACCAAATTTTAGAGGATATTTTTGAAAAAAAACAGCGCTACTGGCAATCTCAGGAAAAGATTTTGGCGGAAATGGAGCAGATTTTAACCGATCCGCCAAAATGCCTGAACGCGCGCGAGCGAGAAGCGTTAAACATCCGAAAAAGAATGTTTGAAGACCCGTTTGGGAATGGGATTGTGGTGAATTTGAGGAGTGGGGAATAGGCAAAATGGAAATAAAAGAAACCGCAAAACCGGAGAACAGGAAAATGTCAAACCGCGAAGAGAATGATCTCGAAAAGGGGAGATTTAGCCCTTTTTAGGATCATAAAGTACGGTTTTACATTTTCCTGTTCTCCTGTTTTGCGGTTTATTTTGTTATTTCTCTCCAGCCAGCTTCTCTAAGCGCAACAATCGCGCTTCCAGAGATTGGGTTTTGCTGCGGAGTTCAGCATTCTCTTTTGTTAATCCCTCAATTTCAGCCTGTTGTTCCTGGATGGCCTTCACCGCCAACACGCCAAATCCACCGTAATTAATGGACAAATAGCCTTTTTTGCCGTTGCGGTCAGTGCTTTGGCCAACAAGTTCAGGGAATACAGATTGTACGTCTTGTGCCAAAAACCCGAGCGAATGTTTGGCATCGGCCGCCTCTGCCATGTACCGGTAACTAACCGGCTTGAGTTGCATCATCTTTGACAATATACCTGTTGAAATAGCCTCAATATCTGTTTTTAAGCGACGATCAGAAGGCACATATAGCCCTGCTGGTGTAAAAGTGCCTGCTGGGACTCCGCCACCGAGTGTGCTGTTGAAAAGTTGGAGACTACCATTTGCGGGACTGGCAGAGAACTCCCAAAAATTTCCGTTATTCTCATTATGCAAAAGGAGACCACCTTCTTTTTGCAAGACACGAAGGCTTGCATCAGTAATGTTGGGTTCTCCGACACCGACATATCCATTGGTCCCGTTGGCAATTAATGCATTTTTCCCATTCGGCGTCAACGCAACATTGGTAATGTTTTGGGTGCCTAATGATAACAACCCAGCGGCCATGCGGACAAAGCCTACTCCAGGCATCATTGGGCCACTAGGGATGAACGTAATAATGGGAGTATCTCCTTGTATGCGGATCGACTCACCATTTCCGGCAATATGGAGGCGGGCTGCGGGAACGGGAACGCCAATACCAACATTGCCTATGTTGGTATTGATAATATCGTCACCCACGTTTTTCCAATCGTCACCACCAGTGCCAAGCAAGGGGTCAAGGTCAACGGTATTGCCGTTTGAAATCTCTAGGATTGATCCTGTGAGGGTTAAGTTTTGGATTTCATTGGTATTGCTCAAGTCTCCGGTGTTGGTGATTACGGTTCCTGTAATATCAATGCCAGCGCCTTCTGTGTAGTTTGGGCCAACAGGGAGATTGACCGCGTTGCCGTTGGAAATGCTCAGCACGTTGCCAGCGATGGCAAGATTTTGCAATTCGTTGGTGTTGCTTAAATCACCTATGTTGTTTATAACAAAATTGGGCGAAGTGCCCGTGACACTAATGCCGGTACCAGCGACGTAATTGTCACCCGTGCCACCGCTGATGTCGGCGGCAGGTTGCCATTGCGCTCCGTTCCATTTGAGCACTTCACCTGTATTAGCACCTTGCTTTGCAAGATTGAGTGGAGTGAGCACGGTGCCATTCCCAGTGAGGGCATTTCCGACCTCCGCAGCCTGTGTGCCCCAATTGTCGCCTACTGGCGGTGGCAATGTAGCCGGAGCCCACGTTGCCCCATTCCAGCGGAGTACTTGTCCATTGGTAGCTCCTTGCTGGGCAATACCCAATAAGTTGCCAGCAGTGCCTTGACCGGAAAGTGTGGCATTGGTCTGGACAATCTGAGTGCCCCAATTGTCACCCATTGCATTAGGGAGGTTAACAGGCACCCATGTTACACCGTTATATTGTAGAATTTGGCCGTTGGCCGCACCCATATTGTTGAGTTTTGCAGCGGTAACGGCGCCATTGATAAGGTTGTTCGTGCCGATGGAGTTGGGAGCCATGTCAGCGTTTACTACTATACCAGCCTTGAGTTGAAGGTTGTTGAAGAGGCCAGTTACATCGCCATTAAAAACGGTTGTGTTTGTCAGGTCGTCATTGGGATTTATATCACCGTCATTGATAACAGTAAAAGTGTTGCCTGATTGGACCACATCAATCCCAATTCCTGGAAGCACAGCGAAGTTGCCAGTAGCGTCTGCAGCAGGCGCCCAGACAGTACCGTTCCATTTGAGTACCTGGCCATTGGCGGCGCCCATGTCGTCAATTTTCGCACCTGTAACTGCTTGGTTGGCGATGTCTGTAGTATTCACAGCACCATCTGCGATCTTGGCAGAAGTGACGGCATCGTTAGCAAGTTTGGCTGTAATGACCGCTCCATCAGCAATTTCAACACTTGTAACGACATTGGCCTTGATTTGCAAATTGCTGAACGGGCCGCTCACATCGCCATTGGCTTGCGTTGTAGTTGTGATATCATCAGCGGCGTTGGTATCGCCCGTATTGGTGATGGTGAAGTTGGGGGAACTCCCCGTGATGCTGATTCCATTGCCGCCTGTCAATGCGACGTTGCCTGAATCATCTGCGGCAGGCGCCCAAGCCGTACCGTTCCATTTAAGCACTTGTCCGTTTGCCGCACCCATGTTGGCAAGCTTGGGGGCAGTAACCGCAGCATTGTTCAATTCATTGGAAGTCACAACATTGGCCTTGATCTGTAAGTTGTTGTAAGGGCCGCTTACATCGCCGTCGTGCATAGTAGTGAAGCTCACGTCATCGTTAGGGTTGGTATCCCCCGTATTATTGATGGTGAAGTTGTTGAAGCCATTCGTCACGACATTGATGCCTGTTCCACTATTCAAGCCAACCGCCCCAGGTTGCACGATAACTTTTTCAATGTGAGTGATACGGCCTTGTGCGTCCACAGTTATCACTGGAATCTCGGTTGCACTGCCGTGTGTGCCAGCTTGAACCGCAGTGTTGCTCAAACTTACGGTTCCTGTAGTCGTGATCGGACCGCCTTGCAAGCCAGTGCCTGTATTAATCTGAGTAACCGTGCCGCTGTTGCCGCCACCGCCGCCTTGGAGGTCGGCAGCAGGCGTCCAGGCCGTGCCATTCCATTTCAGAACCTGGCCAGATTGAGCACCTTGCTGGGCAAGCCCGATTGGGTTGTTGGCCAAGCCGTTGCCCGTTATGCCGTTGTTGGTAAATGCCGTTTGAACCCCCCAATTGTCAGAGCCACCACCGCCACCATTTTGGGCATAAAGGGCGTACGGCACGCTGAGGAGTTCAGAATTGCCTATTTCGTCAAAAACGTTGGGGGAAGATTCGAGCAATACGGTAAGAAACTTGGAGCCTGCGCTCCAGCTAATACCGGTAAAATTGTTCACCTGTGGCTGCCCACGGCCGATGACAAGGTTGACCAGACCAAACTCGTTGGTCGAAGCTACATGCTTTTCCTGATAGTCAACCGGGCCATTGGGGCTGCCGTTGCGGATGGAAAAGAGCAGGGTGACGGTTTGGTTCGTTACCGGGTCGCCCGTTTGGTCGTTGCGTACAATGCACTGATAGTTAATGCCTTGTGGCACATTTTGCGCTGCAACCGAATAAGACATTGCAAGCAAAAACAACAGAGAAAGGAGAAAACGCTGTTTCATAATTTATATAATCGGTTTGGAATGAACGGCTGTTGGAAAAGGGTGTTGAGCGGATTAAGTGCGTTGAGGTTCCGTCTCAAGCTCCTCAAGCAACTCAAATACGCACGATGCGCAAAGTCGCAGTAGATTGCGATGCAGGGTCTTTCAAAAGCAGGAAATATACGCCGGGAGGCCATGCCGAAGCATCAATGAACGAACCTTCTGGAAAGGCAAGGATTTGATTTGCAAGCACAGATCTGCCAAGCATGTCAAATACCGAGCCGACCAGATGCCCTTTTTTTTCAGGAGAAAAGCGTAAGGTGATCATACCCTCAGTAGGATTTGGAAAGAGGCTCATGCCCCAGTCGGCAAGATCTGAAGTGCCGACAAATTCTTTCCCGCAAGGGTCCGGTTGGTGAAAACCCTGTGTAAAGGCGAACCCGGCGCCATGAAGCGTCTGCACGAACGGCTCGCCAACAGTCCAAGCGATATACCGATTGAGTTGGTTGCCTTGGCCGCCAGAGGATGCCACAACGTCCATGCAAATATCAAATTGCTGCGCTACACAAGAAAAACTGAGAAGAAAGAAAAGGGAAAGAATCGTTAAGAATCGGCTCATAGAAATCAGTTTTGGTGATTAAAGTGGTGCAAACGTCGATTTGCAGAAATCAAGGATACCACAAAGAAAAACATGTATCAAAAATCCAGCCAGAAAACTTGATGAAGTGTCGGTTTTTTGTCATTGCGCATGAGAGGCCAAATGAAACACCGATTGGACAGATAAGATGTAATAATATAGATTTATTAAAATCTGCGCCTGATCCTCGCGATCCACCGCCTTAGTGTTCCTACTTTTGAGGCTCTTTTACGCAGCCCTTTCAATATGGTCACTTCTAAAAAATTGCCACTTGGCATCTTGCTTTTATTCGCACTATCTGTATTAAGTGCACAGTCAAAAAACACGCTAAAAGTATTAGACAACGAGGCCCAACGCTTCGCGGCGATGATGCGTGCCGATACATTCGCATTGCGACCCATGCTGGCCGACGAACTTGTGTACCTTCATTCCAATGCCTTAAAAGAAAACAAGTCGGAACATTTGGCGGCCATCGCTTCAAAAAAATTAGTGTACGAAAAAATGGATCGCGAAGAAGCAAGTGTACGTATTTATGGCAAAACAGCCCTTGTGAACGGCACCGTTAAGGTGCGAGGTATCCTTAAAGGCAACGCTTTTGAGCTTCGCTTGCTATACTTGGCAGTTTACCGAAAAAAGAAAGGTGCCTGGGTTTTGATCAATTGGCAAAGCACGAGCAAAGTCTGACTACTTTTGCGGCGCAAAAACTACCGCCTACCATGCAATACATTGGCGAACACCTCCTCCCCGGCCAGTTGGGCCACCTCTGCGCAGTGCTGTCGTTCGTGGCAGCGTTTCTGGCGGCAGTTTCATTTTTCATTGCCACACAGCGCAGGGAAACCGCACAGTACACGGGCTGGCGCAATTTGGGTCGCTCTGCCTACCTCCTGCATGGGCTGGCTACCTTGGGCATCATAGGGATGTTGTTCTGGATATTGATCGGTAAAATGTATGAATATCAGTACGCTTGGGCCAATGTGTCGGACGATCTTCCCATGCAGTACGTTTTTTCTGCATTTTGGAAAGAGCAGCAGGGCAGTTTCTTGCTTTGGAGTTTTTGGCATATTATCCTTGGTATTGTGCTGATGTTTCGTGCAGGCAAATGGGAAGCACCCGTTTTGGCGGTCATCGCACTGGCGGAGATGCTCCTTGCTTCCATGCTTTTAGGCTTGTATTTCAATGAGTTCCGATTTGGAGCCAGTCCGTTTGATTTGATAAGGGATGTAATGGACGCACCGATTTTCGATCAAGCCGATTACCTCGCCAAAGTAAAGGGGAACGGGTTAAACCCCCTCCTTCAAAACTACTGGATGACTATCCACCCGCCCACCTTGTTTTTGGGTTTTGCCAGCACGATCGTGCCTTTTGCATTTGCTATTTCAGGGCTTTGGCTTCGCGAGCACAAGGAATGGCTAAAGCCGGCACTAAATTGGTCGCTGTTTTCGGCAACGATTTTAGGAACAGGCATTCTAATGGGCGGCGCATGGGCTTACGAGGCCCTTTCATTTGCTGGGTATTGGGCTTGGGATCCTGTTGAAAACACCTCTTTGGTGCCTTGGCTGACACTCTTGGCGGGTATCCACACCAACCTCATCGCTCGAAATACAGGCTACTCTATCCGCAGCACTTATGGGTTTTACCTGATTACGTTCATCCTGATTCTGTATTCCACATACCTGACCAGGAGTGGAATTTTGGGCGACACTTCGGTTCACTCTTTTACCGAGATGGGGCTTGGGTTGCAGTTGATCATCCTTATGGCTGTTTTTTCGGTGATGGGCTTTTGGCTTTGGGCAATCCGCTACAGAGAAGTGCCAGAAATAGTGGGCGAGGAAAAAACCAGCAGTCGCGAATTCTGGATGTTCATCGGCTCATTGGTGCTGTTCTTTTCGGCCCTTTTGTTGACAGGCGCTACTTCGCTTCCTGTATGGAACAAAATAGTGCAAACCTTCAACCCCGACTATGTAGGAGCGGCTTTGAAAGACCCCATTGAACACCACAACCGCTATCAGCTTTGGATCGCTGTTTTTATTGGTATGCTTACCGGAGTGGCGCAATGGATGCGATACAACGAACGAAACTGGGCAGTTCAAGCCCGAAAATTTGTCCTGCATATCGGCATTGCAGCCTTGGGGGCAGCCGCGCTTACTGCACTCAACTCCCTTTGGATCGAAGTGCGGGCATGGCAACTTTTTGCCTTCCTCTTTGCAGGAATGTTTACAGTTGTCGCTAATTTGGACTACCTGATTTCGGTTTTGAAAGGCAATTTAAAACTAGCAGGTTCAGCGGTTTCCCATACAGGTTTTGGTATATTGCTTCTGGGTATATTGAGCACAGGGCTGGGAAAAGATTGGATTTCGGTCAACACGTTTGCGATGGAAGGACTGATAGAAGGCGCTGACGACGAAGCACTTAGGCGCAGCGTCATCTTAATGAAAGAAGCCCCCATGCCCATGCGGGGCTTCAACGCTACCTACCTTGCAGACTCCTTGGAACGTCAAACGCGCAGCTTCAGCGTTCACTTCGAACGCCGTGATGAAAGTGGCAATCCAACAGGGGAAAATTTCACGCTGTTCCCCAACGTGATGTACGACCGTCAGTTTTCAAAAGTAGTGGCAAACAACCCCTCTACCCAGCACTATTGGAATTACGACGTGTTCACGCTTGTATCCTCCCTTCCGAAGGCCGAAATGGACCCGGAATTTGCCAAACAACAAGAGGATAGCCTAAAATATGAAACATACGAAGCAGTAGTGGGCGACACGATTTTTACAGAAAAACACTATCTCGTGGTAGAAAGTGTGACAAAAACGCCGCAACACCCCGAATATCGCGCCGAAAAAGGAGACCTTGCAGTTGGCCTCAAACTACGCGCCTACGCACTTGACGACCCCAAACCCTATCCGGCCGCGCCTATGCTTTACCTCCGCCCTGCAAGAGGCGGCTTTTCCCTACATTCGGATATAGGGCCTTTGCAAATGAAGATACGGATGAACGAAGCCTCTATGGAGCATATACTTAAGGCTGAAGATGCGTTGAAATACACCAATTTTGACGTGAAGGAAGGTAGCGAGTTTGAGTTTAAGGGCTACCAAATCAGTTTTGCCAAGGTCATCAAAGACATAAAGCATTCCTCCTACGCGCCTGAGCCAGGCGATATTGCAGTGGCTGCCGGATTGGAAATAAGTGCCCCAGACGGACGAAAAGCCGAAGCGGCCCCCGTTTATCTCATTCGCGACAGCCAGCCATTTAGTCTCAAGGATGAGGTTCCTTCGATGGGTCTGCATTTCAGATTTGAGAACATTGATCCAAAAGCCGGGGTACTCACGATTGGTGTGGCCGAGACCCTCGCAAACCAAGGCGGCATACCGATCGAAATTGCTGAAAATGCCGCGCGATCCGACTACATTGTGCTGGAAGCCATTATATTCCCTGGTATAAATTTAGTTTGGCTTGGCAGTGTTATGATGTTATTGGGGCTGGCATTCAGTTTTTGGAAACGATTTTTATCTTGAATTATGCACTATGTGCAGGGCGCTTTTGCCAGTTCATCGTTCATCGTTTGTAACCCATCATTCCTCGCTTGCTGTTAAACTTTTGCAAACCAATTCGGCAAGGTAAACGGGGCGGTTTTGAAGCAATCTACTTTTGACCCAGGAAAAAATATTATCCATCGAATCTTTCACCATAAATACTTCACGCATGGAAAGGAATAAACAAGTCCAGATTGGGCTGCTCGCCTTACTCGCCGTCCTATTGGTTGCCAACCTTGTTGGCGGCGGTTTCAAAAACTGGTTCGGCCAATCAGAGGCGGAAAAAATCCACGAATCAGCTGCCTCGTTCGAGGTTGCCAATCAATCGGGCAATATCCCCGAAACCAACATGAATGTAGTGGCTGCCCCAGCAGGCCCTGGCACCACCATCCAATACGAGCAGCCAGTATTTGACTTTGGCACGGTGAACGAAGGTGAAATCGTGAAACACGCCTACAAATTCAAGAACACAGGTAGTGAGCCACTTGTGATCAGCAATTGCAAAGGTTCATGTGGCTGCACAGTGCCCACTTGGCCCAAGGAGCCTATCCCGCCCGGTGGCGATGGCGAAATCAAAGTGGAATTTAATTCCAAAGGCAAGCCTGGTCCACAAAGCAAGCGCGTGACCGTTACGGCGAACACCACTCCCACCGAGACTTTTATCGAAATCAAAGGGGAAGTAAAAGGCAAAGAACAGCCTGCTGTCAAAGGGGAATAAAATTGTCAATCCATGGATTGATTTTTGTGGGCCTGTCAACCTAAGTGTTGTCAGGCCCAATTTTTGCTAAAAAAACGCTTGTTTATGTCCGATTTTTCGCTTCCCATCCCCTTGCGTTGGGCTGATTTTGATGCCAATTTTCACTTGCGCCATTCGGTCTATTATGATTTTGGCGCTACAGCCCGGCTCGCTTTTCTGACGAAATATGGCCTGAGCTATGAGTTGATGCAGGCGGAGCATTTCGGCCTGGTACTGTTTCGCGAAGAAGCCCTGTTTCGTCGAGAAGTGCGTCTCGGCGACACCATTTTTATCAACCTGCTCATCACTAAAATGCGCCGTGATTATGCGCGCTTTTCTTTTCGCCACGAAGTAACCCGTGCCGATGGCGCACTTTGCGCCGTAATGAATGTGGATTGTGCGTGGATTGACACCAATCTTCGCAAACTAAAAGTCCCTTCTGCTCAAGTGGGGGCCATCTTGGAAGCCTTGCCCAAGTCTGAGGATTTTGAATGGAGTTAATGTAATTTTAAGCAATATTATCGGTTGGATAGTCTGAGACTCCTATGTTAAGGAACGGTGTCAAAATAACTTCCCAATTTGATGCCATTCTTTTGACACCGTTCCAAAGGAACGGAGCTCCACTTTCCAATGCCCTATTTTTGCGTTTTTTAAACTTAATCATTTCATGAGAAAAATCCTCCTGACAGTCGTTTTTGCATTTAGCACAACGTTGGTTCCTGCCCAAATCGAAATCAAGAAAACCTTTGATTTAGAAGACCATAGCACCCTTTTGATCCGGCTTTTTGACGCCGATTCCATCACAGATCAAGGTGAAGCCCTTTGGGAGCCGTTCACGTATGCAGATGAACTTTCTGCCAATCTTTCCGACGACGGCTGGATGCACACGAGGCTCGACACGCTGTTGTTTTACAATACATACGATATTGAACGTGCCGTTGCCGTATTTGAAACCCTACATTATGAAAGAGGGGAGATCAGCGATTGCCATGATTGTGGAGCACAGATCAGTATCGCAATCTTTGACAGAAGAGCGGATGGCAACTGGAACATCGAACGTTTTGCAAAACACCATACCTCGCTCGGTGGTAGCGGCTTTGGGGGAGAAATTGGCCTTGCTCAACTGGGTGAGAACCAAACATGCCTAAGCCTTCAAATGAATTGGATGGGGCAAGGGGTGTATGCCGAATTTCTTTCGTTCCTGAACTTGGAAGATTTGCAAAAGGTGTTCAACCTAACCATCCACGAAGACAACATGGGGATTCTCGGAGAAGATTTAGAGCGGGCTTATTCCTTTGACAAGGCTATCCAGTTGCTGCCTACGGTGGAAACAGTCACTGGCTGGTGGGAATTTGATTTGGTGACACAAGGCACCGAACCTGACAATGACGTGAATCGTGCAGTGCCCGCCAATACTGTTGAACGATATGCTTTTAATTGGGAAACAGGTACTTATATGAAGGTTTGCCGGTGAAGTAGTATCCGGCTAATAAGGGAGGCATTAGTGTTGTCCCTTGTTGTGCCCTTCACCGTAGTTGTTGCCATATTGTTTGCCTCCGTAGTTTTTTTCTTTTTCTTTCTCCTTTTCTTTTATTTCAACATAGCCAAAGCCTAACTGAGGGTACTCGCCGAAGCCGGCATAGTAGCAAAATTCCAGGAGCGGAAGCGACATGGCGACTTCAAAATCATAGACGAAACCGCGCAGCTGCTGTATACCATCGGTATTTGGCTTCAGGTGGATAAGCCTCGATTTTGACTGTCCAAATATCCTGAAGTTCATCGCGAATGAAGGGTCAATCAACTTGAGGGAAGCCAGTGATTTATACTGGGTAGCAGCTTTGAAACGCCGCACGGCGTGCGTGAAAAAACTCACGTCGTAGTCAGGATTGTCGGGCATCAGATATGGGTTGGGCATCGGCTTTTCGTCATCAACGTTGGTGACAGAAATCGGCGAACTAGCCTTGAACTGCATGCCTTCTTTAAAATTTGGGTGGGGCATTACCTGCCAATGTTTCACTTCAAAGCGCGCTGGCTGACCTTCAATAAGACCCAAAGTGAGCGGCACCTGACGAAAAAGCTGGATGACCTGCTGCTCGAAAGAAGGGTCAATGAAGGTAGAAAACGTAAGTTTTACCTGATTTCCCTGAAGCCTGAACTCTTGCCGCACCTGATCCATTTCGTATGGATAGATCGCTAATGGGCTGAAAGTGAATAGTTTGAAGGTGCGCGATGCAAAGTCGTAGCCGCGCTTTTGAGCCCAGGCCGACATTTCCGGGCTGGCTTTGGAAAGGACGCTGAAAACCCAATTGGATATTTCCGATTGGTAATTGATAGGGATGATTGTTCCCTTTTGGCACGTTAGGGTGAACTGGATGCGCATACTTCACAATAGATTAAAAGAAGATTAAATTTCCCCGTATTGTTTTGTAAATGTCGTTTTTCAGGGCGAAAAGTACAAAACAGTTCGATTTTTTTAAGAAAAAATAAATCTGCCTATCCGCATATCGAATAGTTGTCATGACATAAGGGGCTTGGTAACTGTATGTGAAGAATCTTGTAAAAAAGGTTTATTGAAGTGCTACGGTGACCATGACTGGCTGGTGGTCGGAGTATTCAAAACCTTGGCTTATGCCACGCACCGATCGAAGGCGCACATTGGGCGACACCAGGAAAAAATCAATCAACGTCTCGAAAGTCTTCCCTTTAATATAGGGGTCGCGGGCTTTGCGGTTGGTAGGTACGACAGGGTCGTAGGCGAAAGCCCATTCCTCCGGGAAAAAATCAGTCGGTAAATTGCCTTGCGAATAGCCTTTGGCATTGCCGGGCATAAATGAATCGAAACGAAAATGCGGCGGACATTGGTTCCAGTCGCCACCGAGTATTACAAAATTACCTTTTGCATATTCAGCCAATGCAAGATCGCGTAGATAAGGCAGCTGAATAGCCTTTATTTTATCGCCAGGGTCATAGGCCGAGTTGTGCAAATTGATGACAACCAGATCTTTACCGCGCAGGGTAGGGTAGCGGTGCAGTGCGGCACAACGATCAAGTTGAAAGATCCGGTCGGGCATGGGATAATGGCCGGGAAGTTGATGGCGGGTGGCTTCAACAGGCTGATAGCGACTAAAAGTGGCCAGTCCCGAAAGCACCGCCCCGTATGCATTCCAAGGTTCGAGCAAGGGAATGGGAACGCGATCGCATTTATAGTTGATCGCAAAATCAGCCATAAAACCCGGCAGCGATTTTTGGTAAGCATCGTACTGTCTGATGCGATGGCTGCGATCTGATTCCAAATCTGCCTCCTGCAAAAGGAAAAAATCCACGCTATCCTTATATTGTTTCAAGAAACCTAATGCCCCGCCTAGGTTTTTCTCTACCAGATTTCGGGGAGTTCGGGTCATGCTGCTTCCTGAATGCCACATCCCTTCATCGTCGTAGAAAAAATCTGATTCTGCACCCAAGCCACCGAAGCCGACATTCCAGGTAACAAGGGTAAATACACTGTCTGTCAAAGTTTTATCCATTGAAACCTGGTCAAAACTGAGCGCAGTAGGCGCGGCCCCTGGTTGCCAGTCTGTAGCCCAGCCGTACACGAATATTCCCAAAAAATAGCAAATCAGGAGCGTCAAAATGGCGCCAAGGCTGCGGCAGATTGTGTGTTTGATGTTCATGTTCTAAAATCTACGATTACAATGTAGGCAAGGGATTGAAAACGCTGAGATTACATTTTTATCATCCAAAGTCCCAGCAGCACCACTACAAAATAAGGCACCAAAGATGCTGCGCCTCCATAATCCTTTCCTACACGCTGCCCAAAAAACAGGCTCAAAAGCGAAGCCCCTGCCAACGCAGGGCTAAAAATGGCCGCGCTGCTTTGACCAGTCAGCAAGACCTGCAAAAAAGCCCAGATAGAAACCAAGCCAGTCAGGACTTCCAGTACCGTAATGGTGGGCAACAAAAGCCGTACACTTCCAGACAAAGGACTGTTTTTGAAATGTTCGTTGAGAAAATCGAGATTGCCACGATAGTCCAAAATCTTGTCAAGTCCTGATTGGAGAAAAAGGATGGCAAAAAAAGCGGTGATAAAAAGCGTGGGTAAATTGCTAAAAATCAGATCCATAGCGCATTCTGGTCGGTTGAAATGAGGAGGTAAGGTACAGGTTTTCACCAAGGAGAAACCCGTTCTACGGCTTAAAGCCTTAGAACGGGTCAATATCTCAATATCCTAATCTCTCAATGTTCAATTCCCCGAGCTCGCCTCCGCTTCTTTGTCAACCTTACCCACTAAAGCCAATGGGATGGATTGCATAGAGTCAAAATTGGTAATTACCGAAACAATTCGATAAAAATCGCCCTCTTTCTGGCTGTCATAAGTTACTTTGATGAGGCCGGTGTGACCAGGCGCAATAGAGTTTTGGTCCCATTCGGTGGCAGTGCAGTGGCAAGTACTTTTCACTTGCAAAATCATCAGGTTCTCGCTGCTAATGTTTTTGACCTTGAACTCGCGTGTGACGGGTATGCCAAAGGGTACATTGCCGGTTGTGATCTGCCGATCGAGCCATTCTACTTTGCCCGAATTTTGCGAATTGTCTACGCATTTTAAGGTTTGCGCCGCAGATTTAAAGGCCAAAGAAAGCGAACAAAAAAGCAAGAAAAATTTGAAAAGAAGTTTCATAAAGATGATGATTTTCAATGACTTGGATTAAAATGAATGCGTTTAAAAATACCATAGCCAAAAACCACGCCGAAAATTACAAAGCGTCTTTTTTTAGTCGAAAGTTTTAACAAGCATTCTCTGCTTATTTACCGTATAAACCATCGTCGCCAGGTATAAGCTGTCCACCATCCGATGGCCGCGCCCACGGCCGCGCCGCACAGCACATCGCCAGGGTAATGTACGCCCACATAAACCTGTGAAAATGCAATCAGCCCAGCCCAAGTCAATGCCACTGGCCACAACCAACGAGCCAAAGACCCGAACATCCCAATCAGGAAAACGGCTGCCGCAAAATGGTTGGCTGCGTGGCTGGAAGTGAAACTGTAGCCCCCGCCGCAGGGAACCCTTAGTTGCAATTGCTCAAACATTTCCACGTCATTGCAAGGGCGCAGCCGTTGCACATTTTTCTTCACCAACGTGCTGCTGGTGAAATCGGCCAGCCCGGCAGCAAGCATAAGGCCCAAAAGGATGATCCAGCCACGTCTCCGAAAATTGAGCACTGCAAAGACCGCCACAAAAAGGTAAACGGGCATCCAAAACCATTTTTCCCGGAACCATGGCAACAACGTGTCAAAGACCGGATTACCGAGGCTGCTATTGATAAAATGGAAGAAAGCAGCATCCCATTGTTGGAGAAGTTCGAGCATGGCCCTTAGGGTTTTTCAGCGATGATAATCAAGCGTTTAGAGGTATTTGCATCAAATTTTGAAAGATTATAGTTGCCATAAGTTTGACGCAAACGTAGGCCTGCTGATGTTAGAAGGGATTCGAAATCAGCCAACTCAAAAAGTCGGACCTGTTCTTGAAAGTGGAACAAGCGGCCAGCTGTTTGGAACTCCACCGATTTGAAAACGTACCCGCTGCGTACCCATCTTTTGAGATGAAAAGTAATCTTGTCCACTGTTTTCATTTCCGAACGTACGAGGTTATGGTGAACAAATCTTGCGTTGAAAAAATCGAGCAAAAACAACCCGCCAGGCCGCAAGTCCTTGGCTACATTTTTCAGCGCAAGCAAATGATCTGCATCGGTTTTGAAATAGCCAAAACTGGTAAACATATTCATCACCGCATCAAAGTAATTGAGCCTGAAGGATTTGCGCATATCGTGCTGGTAAAATTCCAGATGCTCGTGCTCGAATTGGCGGGCGAAAAAGATGCTTGCCTGAGAGATGTCAAGCCCCGTAACATTGAAGCCCTTTTCGGCGAGGTAGCGGGAATGGCGGCCTTTGCCGCAAGCGAGGTCGAGCACTCGACTGCCAGGCAAAAGATTGAGGGCGAGCAGCAAATTGTCGAGCGCAGCCTTGGCCTCGTTGTCGTCGCGGCTTTTGTAAAGCAGGTGATAATAAGGCGAATCAAACCACTCCGCGAACCATTCTTTTTTCATCAAAATCCATTTTTCGGCAGCGAAGTTAGTGTGTAGCCCGGAACTCTGTTACGCGAATATATTCCCGGAACAGAGTTCCGGGCTACATTCGCGGGTTCGATCATAGTTCATACATAATACATCATACATAAAAATGCACATCCTGCTCATAGCCGCTACGCCTTTCGAAATTGCGCCAACAATCGCTTGGCTTGAATCCAATTTTCAGCAAAAATCAGAAGGGCTTTTTGAAAAAGAAAACCTGCTGGTACAGGTGCTTGTGACAGGAGTCGGCAGCACTGCCACGGCTTTCTATCTTGGACGTTTTTTTGCACAATACCGACCCGATTGGGTCATTAATGCAGGTATTGCGGGGGCTTTTGATCCTAAATTGAACTTGGGAGACGTAGTTCAAATCGTCAGCGAACGCTTTGGCGATCTCGGTGTGGAAGAGGGGGACGGACGATTCACGGATGTGGCCGAACTAGGTTTTATGCCTCAATCCCTGTTGAACAATCCCCAACCGCCTCTTCCCAATCTGATCAGTTGTGAAGGTTTGACTGTAAATAAAGTACACGGGACGGAGGTTTCGATCCAAAAGATTCGAGCAAAATACCCCGATGCACAGGTGGAGAGCATGGAAGGCGCAGCGTTTTTTTACGCCTGCCTTATGTCGGGCATTCCGTTTGCTGAAATCAGGAGCATTTCCAATCGAGTGGAGCCACGCAACAGGGATGCCTGGGATTTGCCACTAGCGATCCGGAATTTGAACGAAGTGTTTGTGGGAATGTTGGAGGCAATCACTCGCGAATAATCTTCACACTTTCCTGCTTGCTGCGGCCCGCCACGAGGTCAATCGTCTGTTCGCGCAACCCATCGCTGATAAGCACCATAGCCGTGTTGGGTTCGGCTTTCCCAAAATCATCGGCGTACACAGTCAGGTAATGCTCTTTCCCGGGAGGGAGGTCAATTTCAAATTCTTGTGGTTTCAGCAAGAGGTAAATGCGGTCTATCACTTTTTTGTCGTCGAGGTAGATCGAAATAATATCGCCATCTTGCACCTGACTGTCCCATACTTTGATCTTGATTTTTCGCCCTGTCACTTTCACTTCTTCGTTCACTTCTACTTTTCGCCCTCCGATACTTTCAGGCGCGGGCTTTGGAACTGGAACCACCACCATTTTGGTTTGTGTTTTAGTTGGTTTAGGTTTTGGTTTTACCGCCGCGATGGGCTTTTTCTTTTCGCAGGGCAGAAGCGCCGAACCGCCCAGATCAATGTCGAAGCCTGGCCCGCGGGTGGTCACGTTGCTGACCAGAAGGAGGTATTTTTCACCTTTCAAAACATTGAGCGGGGCAAGCCAGGCATTGTCGTCGGCATCTTGACAACCAGCGTCTTCGCTTGAGTCTGATTCGCCGCTGCGCAGACCTGTTTGTCCAAGGCATTTGCTGTGAGAAGCCCAGTCTGAAGGGTCGCCCGCCGCATTGCAGCGCACAATTTTCATGTTTTTGCAACTGCCGTCAAGGGAGCGATATACCACGAAATCAATATCGTCGTCGGTTTTGTGCGGGGTAATGGTGAAGGTAAGCGAGCCACTTTCGGCAATCTCAAACTTGAGCCAGGTGGAGTTTTCCTCAGCCTGACCTTCGTTTTCGCTGCTCATAAAACACGCGATAAAATCGGCTTCGCTACGGTTGGCACCTTCTCCTCCGGCCGAGTTGACGCTCAGATTTTTCTTGTCGCAAATTTCCATTGCCGTCACACAGTCGGCATGGGATTGTGAAAACAGATTGCTGTTTAAAACACAAAAAATGAAAACAATCAGGGTATAGCGCAGCATCATGGATCGGTAGTGTTTGATTGGGAGCGGGTTAAAACGGATTAAACGCAAATTTGGATAAAGAGATTTCGTAACTGGCAAGGTGGAACACGGATGGGACACGGATTTGCACAGATTTTTTTTGTAATCTCCCAGAAATCTGTGCAAATCCGTGTCCCATCCGTGTCATCCGTGTTCCACCTTACCAGTTGAGAGATTATATAAATCTCTACTTGGACATCAGGCTCCCCGATTCGTACAACTTGTTCTCGCCGCGTTGGTACACTACAAAATTGAAGCCGGGATGGATGGCGTAACCACCATGTCGGCCTCGTTTGTCCACCGCGATAAAGCCGACTTGGGCCTCCTCGCAGTCCTTGGGGTATTTGCGTGCAATGCGTTTCACCGCAGTCTCTACGGCTTTTTGCGGATGGGCGCCGCGCCGCATTTCTTCTACCACTAGGAAACTGCCGAGCGTACGAAGTACCAATTCGCCCAATCCAGTGCTGGCTGCGCCGCCTGCTTCATTGTCTACAAACATTCCTGCACCAATAATAGGGCTATCGCCCACGCGGCCATGCATCTTAAATGCTGCGCCGCTGGTGCTGCAGGCTCCCGCGATGCGCTTCTGGGTATCAATGGCCACCATGCCGATCGTGTCGTGCCGCTCTACATTGATGATCGGTTTGTACTTGGATTCTATTTTCCATTGCTCCCAGGCTTTTTTGGCCACATCCGTGAGCAGGTTTTCTTTTTTAAAACCTTCATTCAGCGCAAATTGCAAAGCGCCTTCGCCCACCAGCATGACGTGTGGGGTTTTTTCCATCACCCGCCGTGCCACGCTGACGGGGTGCATGATATGTTGCAAAAAAGACACCGATCCGGCCATTCCATGTTCGTTCATGATGCAGGCATCGAGCGTCACATGGCCGTCGCGGTCTGGAAAACCGCCGTAACCAACACTGGTATCTCTGGGATCAGCTTCCGGTACGTGGACACCGGCTTCTACAGCATCCAGGGCATAGCCTCCTTTGGAAAGGACTTCCCAGGCAGCAGCATTTGCTTTTAGATTGGGGCCCCAGGTGGCGATAACGACCGGGAAAGCATTTTTGTCGGGTTTGTCAAAACTTGGGAGGGTTTTTGCCCAAAAATCGGCAGTGCCAGCGGCGAGGCCACCGAGCAGCGTGTTTTGAAGAAAGGAGCGGCGTGAGTTCACAGTATGTATAGTCGGTGATGTGTTGATGTTTTGATTTGGAGAAGCGGCGTATTTTGGCGCAAAATATCACGCCTATATGAATCGAGCTTGCTTTTTAGCCCTAATGGTTGTTTTATACGCTTGTAAACCCCAAAAACCACCAGAAAACCCAGATGCCTGGAAAAAAATAAAGTTAGATTTCAAGCAACTCGATGAGGAGGGTCTGACTGGGCCGCCAAAGGGGAAGGTAGCCATGAACTATGAATTCTGCATTCCTGCTGAGGAAAAACACTGGCGACAGGTGCGCAAGTTAGACCCTTCGGCCCAAAAGAATTCGGGAAAGGGTAGGGTGGGCTGCAAAGACGCGCAGTGGCTCGTCATTGGCAGTACACATCAGAAAAATTACCAGCGTGTGCTGTTCCAATTGGCTTCGCTGCCGTATGTGGAGCGGATTGAACCTGTTTTTTGGGAATAAAATAAAACACATATTATCTAATGAATCAATCAGATTCCACCACCGTCAAAGTCCAGCAATGGGTGGTAATTACTTCCATCGTCCTGTTTGTCCTAAAAGTTGCGGCTTACTTCGTGACCAACTCGGTGGCCGTGCTCACCGATGCCTTGGAAAGCACTGTAAACGTAGTGACGGGCTTTACCGGCCTGTACAGCCTGCGCCTGGCTGCCAAGCCCCGCGATGACGACCATCCTTATGGCCACGGTAAAATAGAACTGATTTCTGCTTCTTTCGAGGGGTTTTTGATTTTGGTAGCGGGATTGATCATCGTCTATGAGGCATTGATCAATCTTTTGCATCCCCATATTGTAGGACAATTGGATACCGGCATCCTGATTATTTCTCTCACTGCGATTGTGAATTACCTGCTCGGACGGTGGTGCATCCGCACTGCCCAGGAACAACACTCGATGGCTTTAGAGGCCAGTGGCAAACACCTTCATTCCGATGCCTGGACCACGGCGGGCATTGTGGTCGGGCTGTTATTGCTGCGTTTCACGGGCATTGCCTGGATTGACAGCGCGGTTGCCCTCGTTTTTGCGATTTTTATCATTGTAGAAGGTGGCAAAATCATACGAAAAACAGTGGCGGGACTCACGGACGAGGCAGATGCCGAACTTTTGAAACGGCTCATCGTCGCGCTCAACCAGCAAAAACGCGACAACTGGATTGATTTGCACAACCTCCGGGTGATTAAATATGGTTCTGTGCTTCATCTGGATTGCCACATCACGGTACCCTGGTATTTCAATGTAAATCAGGCACATACAGAAGTGGACGCGCTCGACCAACTCATTGCAAAGGAGTTCGAGCAGTCTTTGGAGTTGTTCGTGCACACAGATGGCTGTGTCCCGCCCGGATCGTGTCGGGTGTGCCCTTTACAAGATTGCCTGGTGCGAAAAGCGCCCTTCGAGGGGCGTTTGGAATGGACCTTGGAGAATGTAACCTTGAATCAGAAGCACGGGATGGTTTAGGGCCATGCTCCACAGCGTGGCCGTTTTTATGGGGCATTCAGCTATGGCAACCTTTTCTTCAACACCACCCCTTTCCCAACACTCCTGTTCGTCCAACCGAACAAAGCGCGATCCAGCCAAAGCAAAAAATCTGTCACAAAAACCAGCCAGGGTTCACCAGTGGAAGCGGGACGGATTTTCACGCCCCCTTTGCTGTCGGCTGTCACATTGCGGGAATTTTTCTTGAAAATACTTTGCACAATACCTGTCCAATAGACTTCTAATAATCCAACCAAATGGCGGCTTAGCCCTTGAAATTCAAGCATCTCGAAGCCTGCGCCTTCTGCCCATTTTTTAAAATCGGCTGAACCAATCAGATAATCGTGGCCGAAGGCATAAGCCCCCTGGGAGATCAAGTTTTCCCGGGCGGAAGGTTTCCGGAACCATTGCCAAAAACGATTCACGGGGTCGTAAGTAATCGGGAATTCCCGACTTGGGAATGTCATAATCGCTATGCCTCCTGGGCGTAGCACCCGCGCCATTTCTTGTACCATTTTTTGGGGCTGCCCAACGTGTTCAATCACCTCGCAGGAAACTATGAGATCAAATGATGAATCGCTATACGACAGATCAAGGGCATTCGCTGGCTCATACCGAAGGTTTGAAACGTTGGCATTGAGGTTGCGCGCATGGGCGAGGTCTTCCTCATTTACGTCGCAGCCGATCAATTGGGTGCAATGCCCAGCGATCATTCGGTCGTAATCGCCTTCACCCGTGCCGAGATTAAGGGCGGATTCAGTAGCCTGTCCAAGATTTTCTGAATGGACAGGGGCGTATTTTGCCAAACGATTCTTAACAAACAGGTAGCGATTTCTAAAAGTTGGAAACAGAAATTTGAAATTCATGCAGTTGGGTTTTTAAAAGTGAGGGTTTCAAAAGTGTTTTTTTACCGCGGAGGCACAGAGACGCGGAGGTTTTGATAATCAATAAATTAAAACGCTGCGTCTCTGTGCCTCCGCGGTAAAAAAACACTTGGGATCACCTCCTATTTTTCACAAGGCCAAACATAGTTTGAAAGCGGCCAATTTTTGCCATGAAAGGAATAATGCCACCACTCCGTTCGGATGCCTTTAAAGCCAACGGATTCCATTGTTTCACGCAAGATTCGGCGGTTGGAAAGGACTTTTTGTGGCAGATTGTTGTTGTCGGTATGCGCTTCCCTGCCAAAGTAATCATAAGGCGATCCCATGTCGAGTTCCTTGCCGTTTGCGTCCACAATCGTGAGGTCAACTGCAGCTCCACGTGAGTGCATCGAACCTTTGGCGGGCGGGGTCACGTAGTCCGGATTGGGCACTTTGTCCCAGAGTCGTTGTTGGTAAGGACGAGGACGGTAGCAGTCAAACATTTTTAATCCCAGACCCCGCTTTTTTAGCGCCTTGTGTGCTGCAACAACTGCTGCTGCGGCCTCCGGGCGGAGCAAACACCGTGGGCAATCGTAGATTTTTGATTTGGTGAAATTGTCCGAGGTAGCGTATTTAATATCCAGACGAATAGAAGGATCAAGGGCGGCGATATCTGAAAAGCCGTTGCCTGCGGAAGAAGCGGGGGCGTTCGCGGATTTTGATTCCTTGGGAAGGGTAGGAGCGGGTACATTTGTTTCTGGTGATTCCTCGATTTCTTCTACCGGTTTTTCTTCCGGAGCGCCAGGTTTGAGTTCGTTTGCTTCTTCCACAGGCTGCTGAGGGCTTGGGTTGGCTTCGTACTTTTTTTCAGCAGACTGGTCGCTGCTACAAGCGAAAAACAACAATATCATGAAAGTATATAGACGCATAGTCAAGTCATATTTTTTGGCAAAATTACTTTTTGCCTTCAACTCAAGTCAACGAAAGCACTGAGTTTGCGTTTAATTCGTCTTTAAAACGTCAGCCGACTGAGGTACAACCCAATCTTTACATGTATATGACAGCGCAAAAAATATCTAAACCTATCAAAACCAATCGGTTGAAACAATTTTGTCGAGCTATTTTCCCGATTTCACCTTTGTTGCTCAAAGGTGTTTTTGCCGCGGCTCAAGGTACTCCTTACCCTGGCCAACCATTTGAAGGGCCGGGTGGCGCGGATTATGAGCACCATTCTGTAGCTTTTTATGATGCCGCCACCAACGCCGACGGCTATTGGCTTTTTGAACCGGCAGATCCGGTACCCGATTCTGCAGAGGTCGTAGTTTTTCTACATGGTTATGGCGCCTATAATCCTATGGCTTATGGCAAATGGATCAAGCATTTGGTGGCAAAAGGGAATATCGTCATTTACCCGCGTTACCAGAAAAACCTCGTTTGGCCCCGGCCTGTTGGATTCCCGGAAAATGCTGCCAAAGGTATCCGTGATGCATTGCAAGTGCTTGAAAAGGAAGGCCATGTAAAGCCTCGTACCGAAAAAGTAGCCTATGTGGCACACTCTTACGGAGGGGTCATAGCGACCAATCTGGCCGCGCATTGGCAAAAATTCGACATCCCTAAACCCAAAGCTATGCTGCTTGCACAACCGGGTTCCGGGCCATTCAAAGGGGCTCGTTTGGAAAAATACGAAAGACTTCCAGACGATCTTAACCTGCTAGTCGTGGTGGGCGAGGATGACTATGTGGTAGGAGAAGAATTTGGTCGCCTCGTGTTTGAAACTGCGGTGAACACGCCCAACCGAAACCTCATCGTCCAACGCCGCGACACTACCAATTTTCGCCGCTGGATTCTCGCAACGCATTCAGAGCCTTATGCTTACGATTTGGATTTCGATACAGGTGTGCGCAATTACACGGCCAGGCGGGTATTGATGAGCGCGCGACTCAATGAGGTGGATTTCAATTGTTACTGGAAACTTGCAGATGCGCTTATTGCTTACACGCGAACAGGGGAATACGGCGATGTGGCCTTTGGCGACACGCCGCACCAACGGTTTTTGGGAATGTGGCCAGACGGCAGACCTATAAGGGAATTGGAGGTGATATTGCCAGGAGAAAGGACTGGGGTCAGCAAAGCAAAAGTGGAAGAATTTAAGCAGGACTAAACATCTCTCCGAATCAAAAACTCAAGTCCCCAACATGCGATTAAGGGTTGGCTACAAAATAATAGTTCCGACGTTCATAAAACTGCTTTGCAAAGTCCTGAGCGTCAAGAGATTCCCTTCCTTCCAGAAAATTCTCAAGCAAATAAATGCGTAACCCGCAGCTTTCCAACAATGCAAAAACCTGCTCTGGTGTGGAACCATAAATATCTGAGGCGCCAAGGCCATGCTCAAAAATAACCGTTGGCTTCCAACGTATTAAGGTCTCGCGCCCGCCTTCCAAGACCATTTGCTCGCCGCCTTCCACATCAATTTTAAGTACATCCAGACGCATATCCTTGGGCCACACATCGTCCAACTTTTCTGTTAGGACAGTTATTTGTGTGTCTTCCTCATTGGGTCGGTCGTAGCGGCGTTTGAGCAGCCCACTGTAAGAAGGGTTGCTGACGACATAATTGAAGCTCGAGCTGCCGCGCAGATTGGAAAGCGCGATGTCGAAGAAGCGGCAATTTGTACGGTCCGCGTATTTCTCCTTTAAGTTTTGAAACAAGATTGGGATCGGTTCGAAACCAAAGTGCCGGCCTTGCGGTGCTGCAGCCAAGAAAAGGTCAAGAATTTCTCCTTTGTGGCAGCCGACATCGGCGCAATTACTTTCAGCGCGGCAAACCTTGATTATGACGCGCTCTGTAAGGCGGTCATAGCGTTGGTTTTTCGTGAAAGCAAAAGGCAGTGCTTTGAGAATTTTTTTTACGAAGTCCTTCAAACGGGAAATATTTCAAGAGAAACGGGTTTTTACCCTTCTTCGAACTTTTACTCGCCTTAGCCTTTGGCGGCGGCGACAAGTTATGGCGGGTAAATCGGCGGCAAGATACCGATTTGCCCGCCGAAGCAGGGCTTCGGCGGGTAAAAATGTGATCAAAGGACGGACCCTCCTTCGCGCTTCGCGCTATGACGGGTAAAAAAAAACCGTCGAAGCATTGCGCCCCGACGGTTAAACCCTAAAAAACCAAATGAAAACAATCTTCCTTTTAATGGTGCGGTTGCGCGGTGGCAACTGCGGCGTATTTGTTTTTTGCGTAGCACTTACTCGTTTGTAAGAACATATTTTAAACGCAATGGTTAAATTTCGTCACAGCCAACCAGAGAATTATTTCTGCTTTTTAAGAACAGTTAACAAGCATTGTTTCTAATTCAGGCAATAAAGCCGTGTTTTCCCCATTTTAATTCTGAAAATTTAAGTTTTCTTTGAAATTCATTTGCATTAGATATACAAGCTTGATGATCACTTGTTGGATTCTTTTGCCCAAGTGTCTTTCAGTGTTACAGTGCGGTTGAAAACCATTTTCTCAGAGGTCGAATCCGGGTCAACGCAGAAGTAACCGAGCCGGGTAAACTGAAAACGGTCCCCGAGGCCCGCGCCTAAGAGAGCGGGTTCAATCAGCGCATTTTCAAGGACTTGCAAGGAATCTGAATTGATGGTTGATTTGAAATCTTCTTCGGATGCTGGATTCTCCACTTGGAAAAGCCGGTCGTAGAGACGTACCTCCGCTGTTTTTGCATCACTCGCCGATAGCCAGTGAATTACGCCCTTAGGTTTGAGTCCCGAGGTATCCTGCCCAGAGCGGCTTTCAGGGACGTATGTACAGTGAATTTCTGTGCTTTTGCCCGTCGAATCTTTTATAACTTCTTGACATTGAATGATATAGGCCGATTTGAGCCGCACCATGCCTCCGGGGTAAAGCCGGAAATATTTGGGGGGAGGGGTTTCCATAAAGTCGTCGTGTTCGATCCAAATCTCGCGGCCAAATGAAAGTGGACGAGTTCCTGTTTCGGGTGCCTCCGGGTTGTTTTCCGTCTCCAAATGCTCGACTTTATTTTCTGGATAATTGGTGATCACCACTTTGAGCGGGTTTAACACGGCAAAACGGCGCAACGAATTTTTGTTCAAATCTTCTCGGATACAAAATTCGAGCAACGACATATCTGCGACCATTTCGCGTTTGCCCAGGCCAATTCGGTCGCAAAATTCGCGGATGCTTTCCGGTGTGTACCCCCTTCGACGAAAACCAGAAATTGTAGGCATCCTTGGATCATCCCAGCCGCGCACGAAATTATCTTCTACAAGTTGTTTCAGTTTGCGCTTGCTGGTGATAGCATAAGAGACATTTCGACGCGCAAATTCGTACTGTTTTGAAGGGAATATACCTAATTGCTCAATACACCAATCGTAAAGTTCCCGGTGCGGGGCGAACTCCAGCGTACAGATCGAGTGTGTAATGTTTTCGATGCTGTCGCTCTGTCCATGCGCCCAATCGTACATGGGGTAAATGCACCAGGCATCGCCCGTGCGGTGGTGGTGTGCGTGTTTGATTCGATAGAGTAGGGGGTCGCGCATGATCATATTGGGCGAAGCCATGTCTATCTTGGCGCGGAGGGTGCAATGCCCATCGGGAAATTCACCTGCCCTCATTTTTTCAAACAATCCGATGTTCTCTTCCGGGCTTGTATTGCGGTACGGGCTGTTTTTACCTGACTCGGTGGGCGTGCCTTTCAGGGCGGCCATTTCCTCCGAGGTAGAAAAATCAACGTAGGCCTTTCCCTTCAAAATCAGCACTTTAGCCCATTCATAGAGTTGCTCGAAGTAATCGGAGGCATAAACGATCTTCGCAGGCTCAAAGCCCAGCCAGCGCACATCCTCAATGATGCTGTCAACAAACTCGGTCTCCTCCGTGGTAGGGTTGGTGTCGTCAAAGCGTAGATTCGTAGCACCGCCGTACTTCACACCAAGCCCAAAATTGAGGCAGATGGAGGTCGCGTGGCCAAGGTGCAGATAGCCGTTTGGCTCTGGCGGGAAACGGGTGAGGATGGTTTTATACTTGCCCGAAGCGAGATCGGCTTCGATGATTTCTTCGAGGAAGTTGAGGGATGGGGTATGGGTAGAAGAGTCGTTTGTGTTCATGTGTTCAAGATTAAAATTTCTCAAATTCGCGTGGGCTTCGCTTAGCATGAATCACAGCTAAAATGGCCACTTCTGAATTTATTTCCTTGTAAATCAATATGTAGCGCTTTTTGAACAGGGCACAACGATACCCTCTGGCTTGCAACTTGGCGTTTCGTCAATAAGAAAAGTGCTCAGATTTTGTAGAGAGGCGGTGTCCCAATTCGATCAGTTCAGCCAAATAGTCAACGGCAACAATTTCACCAGATTGGGATTAAATGTACTCATGGATTTCAGAAAGCATGATGGCCGCGTTGGCAGTCCAGTTTACGCGTTTTGCCCCTGTTTACATAGTTTCAAAAATGAGATGATCTGGTGGTCAGGTATCATTTTGCCATCCTCTGCCTGCCGTTCAGAGGCATCTAAAAAGGAAAGAAGATAATCTTCTTCAACTGGGTCGCCAGGCTGTGTTAGATTTTTATGAGCGGTAAATGATTTTACGACCCCAACGCTTTGTAAAGAGGAAATAATACGCAGAAACGCCTCTGATTTAGAATCGGGAATTTGGATTTGATAGGTGACCATGTAGTGCAAATTATTAGATTATGCAAAGGTAAAAAACAATACCTGAACAAAAAGTGACCTTTTAACCACATTTTGAATTCGAGGTTACATCCGCTCCGGCATCTCCACACCCAAAAGCCCCATACTAGATTTCAACACTTGGCCTACGGCGCGGCTCAACGCAATTCTGAATGCGCGGGCCTCAGGCGTTTCGGCATTGAACACAGAGAGATCGTGCCAGAACCGATGGTATTTCTTGGCCAAATCATAACTATAATTGGCCACCAGAGAAGGATCGTATTCCTCTGCCGCCTTTTGTACTACGCTTGGATAGTCAAGCAAAGCGACCAGCAATTCCTTTTCCTGTGGCTCAATCGTGGCGTATTGTGCTGCACAGGACAAGTCAATGCCTTCTTTTTCAACCCGTTGCATCAAGCCGTTGATACGGACATAACTGTATTGAATATACGGCCCAGTCTGTCCCTGCAGGTCCACCGACTCCTCCGGGTTGAAGATCATCTTTTTCTTGGGATGGACTTTCACGATGAAGAATTTGAGCGCACCCATGCCCACCCGACGCAGGTTCTCCTGTTTTTCGGCCTCTGAAAGCGTTTCCGCTTCACCCCGGTCTTTGGATTGTTCGGTCGCGATGCGGATTACCTCGGCAATCAAATCGTCGGCATCCACCACCGTGCCTTCACGGGTTTTCATGCGCCCGGTGGGGAGCTCTACCAGGCCATAAGACAGATGGTGAAGGCCTGCTGCGTATGGTTCCTCTAGGCGTTTCAAGGTCTCGAACAGGACTTGAAAGTGGTAGTTCTGTTCGTCCGCCACCACATAAACGTAGCGTTCGCAGTTCAATTCGTGATGGCGCATCCGTGCGGTGCCAAGGTCCTGCGTGATGTATACGGAGGTGCCATCCGCCCGCAACACTACTTTTTGGTCATGACCCGCATCCGTCAAGTCTACCCACACAGAGCCGTCTTCTTTTTTGAAAAAAACGCCCTTGGCGAGACCATCCTCCACGATGTCTTTGCCCAGCAGGTAGGTATTGCTTTCGTAATACAATTTGTCAAAAGATACGCCGAGATCACCGTATGTTTTATCAAAACCCGCATACACCCAACCGTTCATTTTCTTCCAGAGGGCGAGCGTTTCGGGATCGTGCGCTTCCCATTTCAGGAGCATTTCGCGCACCTCAGCACCGAGTGTAGAATATTCATTGAACCACTTGTTTTTGAAGTCTTTAAAAAAGTCCTTTTCTGGCTGCTCGGGTTTTCGTTTGCTTTCAAAAACGGTCTTTGCTTCTGAGGTTTGTTGCCAGGTCTCGTATTCTGCTTTGGTTTTTTGCTCAAACAAAACATACCAGTCGCCCACAAAATGGTCGGATTTGATACCGGTTGATTCGGGTGTTTTGCCTTCGGCAAATTTCAGCCAGGAAACCATGCTTTTGCAGATCGCTACGCCCCGGTCGTTAATAATTTGGGTTTTAACCACCTCATAACCAACGGATTGCAAAATATTGGAACAGGACCACCCCAACAGTATATTGCGGATGTGGCCAAGGTGCAAGGGCTTGTTGGTGTTGGGCGAGGAGAACTCCACCATCACTTTTTTGCCGTTGCTGGGCAATCGGCCAAAAGCAGCATCTGCCACTACAAATTGCAACAAACTTTGCCAATAAGCATCGCCGATTTCAAGGTTCAAAAAGCCCTTGACGACATTGAAGCCCTTGATGTCCGGGAGGGTTTTTGACAAATATTCCCCGAGTTCTGCTGCTGCAGCATCAGGCGATTTTTTGGCAATTTTGACAAACGGAAAGATCACCACCGAGTAATCGCCGGTGAAATCGGGTGGGGTAGGGTTGACCAGCACTTTGCCGGGGTCGGTGGATTCGCCGTAAAGTTGTTCGACGGCTTGCGCAACGGCTTTTTGGAGGGTGGATACGATGTTCATAGTTGGGAAACGAGGTGCAAAAGTAGGGATTTGGGCGCGTACGTTTACTAAACCTCCAAGGTTTAGTAAACGTGCTCCGAATCGTCAGTTTTCGTAAAAACATGAGTTTCTTTATTTTTTCTTGACAACTTGACCATTAAATTTACCTTTGTCAAAAAAACGCATGAAAGTTCTAACGGTTGGCGAGCTGAAAACCAATTTTTCTGAGGTGTTAAAAGCTGTTCAGTTGGGCGAGGAGTTCGCTATTGCCTTTGGAAAGCGCAAAGAAGTGGTGGCTTATTTGATTCCCAAGCATTTGCGCAAAAACGGTAAACGAAAGATTGGGATTTTGGAGGGTAAGGCTTCAATCACCTTCAAAGAAGATTTCAAAATGACAGTCGAGGAATTTTTAGGAGCATGAAATACCTGCTTGATACTCATGCGATGGTTTGGGCAATCACCAAAACCTCCAAATTGTCGCCATCTGTTCGGGTAATACTAGAAGACCCGAACCACCAAATCTTAGTTAGTCCTATCAGTTTTTGGGAAATTAGCCTAAAATATTCGCTTGGAAAACTGGAATTGGAGGGTGTTTTACCAGAAGATTTGCCAGGTGCCTGCGCCGCCATGGATTTCGACTTCCAACCTTTTGATGCAAATGTGGCGGGTACTTTTCACTATTTAAAAGGCAATTATCATAAAGACCCTTTTGACAGGATGTTGATTTGGCAGGCGATTTACCTCAAAATGCCATTGATTAGCAAAGACCCAGTAATCGGAATGTATGGCTCCGAAGGCTTGGTAGTGGTTTGGGATTAAAAAAAAGCCCCGCCTGTACGTACGTTTACTAAACCTTCGAGGTTTAGTAAACGTACGTACACCCCGCCACACCCCGCAAAAGGCCCCACGGAAACCCTAATCCTCCTCAAGCGACCAATTATCCATTTCCCGGTCAATCCGAAAATCGTCATGGAATTTTAGAAAAAGCACCAAAGCCTTATCAAGGTCAGAATCAAACCAGCTCAATACTTCTTTCCTGTTCAACAAGGAAGGTTGCTGTAAATTTCGGTAAGCTGTCCAGGAGGAATATTGCCATTCCTCATAGTTGCTGCAAAAGCGGTGGTGCAGGGGATTATGATGAATGTAGGCCAAAAGATAGTGCAATTTATACTCGGTAGTCACTGAAATCCGCTTGAAACGCTTTTGGAAAAGCGTACCGTGTCGTGCTTGCTGCTTGTTGTATGCCAGGGCATAACTGCTGAAAAGTCGCTTGAATTGGTCTTCGAGGTATTCAGAATAAGGTATTTCTTCAAGGAGAAACTGTTGGCTTTTCACGGTTCTTTGTTCTTGAATATGCTTTATCAGCGCATCGGTCAATGGTTTTACCTTGGCCAGAAAATGGAAGTGGTTGGGCATCAAGCAGTAGGCATACACGTCCAAATAGGGCAGGTATTTTTTCCATTTTTCCAAAAAGAACAGGTAATTGCCATCATTGCTGAACAGGTTGTCACGACCGACTGCTCTGTTGTAGATGTGATAAACGACATCGGGCTCGAGTTTTTCCCAGTAATTAGTTTTCATTTTTACTTGGTTTGGATGATTCAGTTTGGGTTGGGTTTTCTGGGTTCTGGGTTTCGGTTCTACGTTTACTAAACCTTGGAGGTTTAGTAAACGTAGAACCGAAACCCAGAACCCAGAAAACCCAACCCAAATATACGGATTTTTTACAAAAAAACACCCTGCCAGCATCGCCAACAGGGTGTTTTTTAGGGCATACGTTTACTAAACCTCCGAGGTTTAGTAAACGTACTTATCAATTTTCCAACGCCATCGCCCCGCTAACAATCTCCCCAAGCTCCGTCGTGATGGCTTCCTGTCGCTTCTTATTGTAGAATATTTTAAGTGCTTTCAGCAGTTCTTCCGCATTCTCGGTCGCTTTGTCCATGGCTGTCATGCGAGATCCATGCTCCGAGGCTTGGGTATCCAGCACACTTTTGTGGAACGCCAATTGAAGAATGCTGGGCACCATAGTTTCCAGCAATTGCTCCTGATCAGGCTCGAAAATGTAGTTGACCTTTTTTTCTTTGGTCCCGGCAGGAATTTCCATTTTTGGTACTGGTAACCACTGTTCCGATGTCGGGAATACCGTCGCCGCATTTTTGAAACGGCTATAAACCACCTCTACCGCGTCGTATTTTCCCAAAGAAAATTCCTCCATTCGTCCACGCGCCACAGCGCTCACATTTTCATATGAAGGATTGTCATACAAGGAGATAAAGTCCGTAATGAATGTGATATCCTTGAAACGGCGGCGGAAATAATCATAGCCTTTTTTGCCGATGAACAGCATGCTCACCTTGCCTTCACGAAACTGACGGCCATACTTTTCAGTAATTAGCGCGGTAGCTTCTTTCGAAATGTTTGTATTGAATGCGCCGGCGAGTCCTCTGTTGGAGGTAATCACCACTACCAGTACATTTTTTACCTCCCGGGCTTTTCCAAAACTTGTATCTCCGCCACCGTCAAGATTGGATAGTATGTTCGAGAGCATCCGGTTAAGACGATTGGCGTAAGGGCGCAATTGCACAATGGCATTTTGTGCCCTGCGCAACTTTGCAGCCGAGACCATTTTCATGGCCTTCGTGATTTGTTGCGTATTGCCTACCGACTTGATCCGTTCGCGTACTTCTTTTAAACCGCCAGCCATTTTCTGAGAGTTAAGTGTTAAGTGTTAAGTGCTCCATGATAAGTGCGGGCATCAAAGCCACTTAACACTTATCACTCAACACTTATCATTATTTATAGCCGCCTGCCAGGTCAGCCGCCAATGCTTTCATTTTGGCAAGGCTGGCCTCTTCGAGTTTGCCTTTGCGGAATTCTTCCAGCACATCGGGAAGTTTGCTTTCCATGCGCTCCAGAAAGAGGTGTTCGAATTCTTGTACTTTATCGAGCGGCACGTCGCGGAGGAGGTTGTTGGTGCCCAAATAGATAATGGCAACCTGTTTTTCGACCGAAACCGGGCTATACTGTGGTTGTTTCAGAATCTCCACGTTTCGTGCGCCTTTTGCTAAAACGGCTTGGGTGGTCACGTCCAAGTCAGAACCGAACTTTGAGAACGCCTCCAATTCGCGGTATTGCGCCTGGTCGAGTTTCAAAGTACCTGCGATTTTCTTCATCGACTTGATCTGAGCATTACCACCCACGCGGCTTACCGAGATGCCCACGTTGATGGCTGGGCGGACACCGGCGTTGAACAAGTTGGATTCCAGGAAAATCTGTCCGTCGGTGATTGAAATCACGTTCGTGGGAATGTAGGCTGATACGTCGCCAGCCTGAGTTTCGATGATTGGCAAAGCGGTAAGTGAGCCACCTCCTTTCACCAAACCTGCTTTCACTAGGCTCGGAGGCAAGTCGTTCATGTCTTTTACCACGTCTGCGCTGGCGATGACTTTTGCAGCACGCTCTAGCAAGCGGCTGTGCAGGTAGAACACGTCGCCAGGGTAAGCCTCACGACCCGGAGGTCGACGAAGTAATAGCGATACCTCGCGGTATGCAACGGCTTGTTTGGAAAGGTCATCGTAAATGATGAGCGCTGGGCGGCCAGTGTCGCGGAAGAATTCGCCAATGCAAGCACCTGCGAACGGCGCATAAAACTGCAATGGAGCAGGATCAGAAGCCGATGAAGACACGATGCATGTATATGCCATCGCACCATATTCTTCGAGTGTGCGTGCCACAGTGGCCACGGTCGACGCTTTTTGGCCGCAAGCGACATAGATGCAAAACACCGGCTCGCCACGGTCATAAAATTCTTTCTGGTTGATAATGGTGTCAATAGCGATGGCCGTTTTGCCGGTCTGCCGGTCGCCAATGATCAATTCGCGCTGGCCACGGCCAATCGGAATCATTGCGTCAATGGCTTTTACGCCAGTTTGAAGCGGCTCGTTTACGGGCTGGCGGTAGATTACGCCGGGGGCTTTGCGCTCCAATGGCATATCGTACTTCGCGCCCGTAATAGGGCCTTTGCCGTCAATCGGCTGACCAAGTGGGTTCACCACTCGACCAAGAAAGCCTTCACCGACCTCTATCGAGGCGATTTGGCCCGTGCGCTTTACCGAAGAGCCTTCGCGAATACCTGTAGGAGAACCCATAAGTACAACACCCACGTTGTCTTCTTCGAGGTTGAGCACGATGGCGCGGGTGCCATTTTCAAATTCTACCAGTTCGCCGGACTGAGCGCGATTCAGGCCGTAAACACGGGCGATACCGTCGCCCACTTGCAGTACTGTACCTACTTCTTCAAGGTTTGTTTCGGCCCCGAAGCCCGACAGTTGCTGTTTCAATATCGCGGAGATTTCTTCCGGTCTGACGTCTGCCATATTCTTTGAATGATGAATGATAAATGATAAATGATGAATATTTTTGAATGAAGTTGATGAAACGAAATTCATCATTTATCATTCATAATTCATCATTAATACTCTTTGATGTACAAGTTTTTATTGAACTCCGATTTCAATTCTGCCAGCTTGTTGGCGACTGAAGCATCGTAGCGTTTGTTGTCAAATTCGAGCACAAAACCTCCGATAAGTTCAGGGTCAATGCTGCTTTGTATTTCGAGATTGGGGTTTGTAATGCCGCTTTTGAGCAGGCGCGATTTTAGATCGGCCAAAACTCCTTCGCTCAAAGGCGCGGCAGAGATAACCTTCACCGTGGTAATTTTTTGCAAGGTCTTGTACTGCGACACAAATTCGGCTGCAATTTCAGGCAGGTAAGCTTCGCGGCCTTTGTTGACAAGCAACGTCAGATAAGCCATGGTAAGACTGTCCATTTGCTTGCCAAAAAGGGCGTTCAGCGCCGCATTTTTTCTGTCTGCGCTGATAATAGGGCTTTTTAGCATGAGCTGCAAATCGCGATTGGTAGCAGCAGTCGCCAAGGCAAGCACGTCGGTGCTCACATTTGCAAGTTTGTCTTGCTCAACTGCAAGCTCGATCAGCGACTTGGCGTAACGGGTAGCAATGCGGGTGACGCTCATTTTTTATGTTGATGAGGGTTTATGAGGTTTATGAGGTTTATGAGGTTTATGAGGTTTATGAGGTTTATGAGGTTGATGAGGGTTGATGAGGGTTGATGAGGTTGATGAGGTTTATGAGGTTTATGAGGTTTATGAGGTTTATGAGGTTTATGAGGTTTATGAGGTTTATGAGGTTTATGAGGTTTATGAGGTTTATGATAAACCTTATCAACCTCATCAACCTCATCAACCTCATAAACCTTATCAACCTAATTCAAATTGATGGATTCGGCCAAGGATATTGCGTAGGCTTCTTGCTCGGGTTTGTTGGCCAGTTCGCGACGGAGTAGCTTTTCAGCAATCTCGACGGCCATTTGCCCCGACTGGTTTTTTAGTGCCACCAAAGCTGCTTGCTTCTGGTTTTCGATGTCTTGTATGGCGCTCTCTACCTTGCGCTTATACTCTGCACCTGCACGTTCCTTGGCTTCAGCGATGATTTCTTCTTTGGCCTCCTTGGCTTCTTTCAAGATAGCAGAACGCTCTTCGCGGGCTTGGGCAAGTAGTACTTCGTTCTGCGCTATGAGATGCGACATTTCTTCGCGGGCGCGTTTGGCCTCGTCGAGCGAGCTTTGGATGTCCAACTCACGCTGTTTGAGGGCTTGACCGATAGGCTTGAAAGCAAACTTGCTCATCAAAAACCAGAACAAGCCGAAAATGATCGTCGTCCATATAAGCAAGCCGGGTTCTGGCTTGATGACGGAAAAATCTGCGAGAAAAATCATCCTTTCTAAAATGATGAATGATGAACGATAAATGATGAATCTATTTTGAAGGGTGTTGGAAATGACGTTTTCACGTTTTTCAAAAACCACCCGCTCAATTGCTGAAAAATCCAGGCCATTGCGTCGCCAACCGCTTCGCGCTGGCCCGGATGAGCGTACTCTTAACCTGCCGCTTTCACGAAGAAAGACAACACCATCGCTACCAGAGCCGCGCCCTCTACGAGAGCGGCGGTCAGGATCATGTTTGCGCGGATGTCACCAACTGCTTCTGGCTGACGGGCAATGCCTTCAACGGCTTTACCACCAATCGTTCCTACACCGATACCGGCGCCGATGGCGGCCAAACCTGCTCCAATTGCTGCGTAACTCATGTTAAAAATGATGAATTATGAATGATAAATGATGAATTCTTAGAAATGAGGTTTATGAGGTTTATGAGGTTTATGAGGTTTTATGAGGTTTATGAGGTTTATGAGGTTTTATGAGGTTTATGAGGTTTTATGAGGTTTTATGAGGTTTATGAGGTTTATGAGGTTTATGAGGTTTATGAGGTTTATGAGGTTTATGAGGTTTATGAGGTTGATAAAGTTTATGAGGTTTATGAGGTTTATTATCAACCTCATAAACCTCATAAACCTCATAAACTAATCAACCTCATAAACTAATCAATGATGGTCTCCATGAGGTTCTTCCAAGGCCATTCCAATATACGTCGCCGACAACATGACGAAAATGAACGCTTGAAGGAATGCTACCAAAAGTTCGAGGGTCATCATGAAGAGCGAAAGTGGAATGGCTGCTGCTGCACCTGCAATGGAACCGCCTACACTTGTACCTGCTTTGCCAAATATGAAAATCAAGCCCACAAAACACAATATAACAATGTGCCCTGCTGTGATGTTCGCAAAAAGTCGAAGCAACAAAGTGAAGGGTTTGAGGAACAAACCGAGTATTTCTACCGGTGTGAGAATCAGTATTTTAAGTGCGGCAGGAACGCCCGGCATCCACAATGTGTGCTCCCAAAAGTGCTTTTTGGTGCTGGCAAGCATGAGGATAAAGGTCAGCATGGCCAACACGATGGTGACCGATATATTGCCCGTTACGTTGGCACTGCCCGGGAAAAAAGGTACCTGTCCGATGAGGTTGAGGCCGAGTATGAAAAAGAATGCCGAAAGCAAGTAGGGCATGTATTTTTCGTACTTCGGGCCGATGGCTGGCCGCGCTACGTCGTCGCGGATGAAGGTATAAAACGGCTCAACAAAGTTCTGCAATCCTTTCGGAGCATGACCATGGGTACGGGTGGCAGCATTCGCGGCACTGCGGAAAACAAAGAACAGCAGCAAACAAGTCAGCAGCATGGTGAAAACGTTTCGTGTGATGGAATAATCGTAGAAACTCGTCACGCCGCCGCCCATCAGTCCTCCATCGAAAGTCGTTTTTTTATCCAACTCGTAACACTTGCCTTCTGCCATTACATAATATACGTCTTTTTCTTTGCCGTTCACTGTTTTGGTATCATGCGTTGGTTCACTCACGGGCACATCGCCTTTGGGGAAGCTTGGGTCCTGTACGCGTTGCACAATACCATGGACAAGCACATAACCATCCTTAGCAACATTTCCGTTGCCGTGGTGGTGTGGATGGAATGCGGATGATGCCGTGATGGTCCAACCTTGCGATGGAGCGTAAAGGATGCAGGGTAGGGGGATGTAAATATCTCCTACAACATGGATGGTGTTCGCGTCTGCGATGTGGTGTACGGCGGTTTCGCCTGCGTTGAACTCACCTTCTTTTTCTACGATGGGATGGCCACAAGCATCGGAGGAGGTGTCGTTGTGGGATTTGGCTTCAGCGCCAGTTTCGGCATTCGCGGGCTGATGAGTTTGTTCAACCGCTTGTTGATCCCCTTGGTGGTCTTCGTTTTGGGCAAATGCAAAAGCGCCTAAACCGATGAAAATCAATGCTATACAGTATTTGCGAATGCCTGTCATATCTTTATTTTCGAAACGACTTGTTCAAAATCGGCGGCAAAAGTACAATGCCATTTTCTGATAAAAAAATCAAGTCAAAGTATTTTTCCAAAAAAAATAGGGCGAGGGGTGTGTTTGGGGCTGGGGTTCGGAATTTAATTTGGGAAGTGGAACACGGATGGCACGGATGAGACACGGATTTTCACGGATAATAGCATCAGACACTATCCGTGAAAATCCGTGTCTCATCCGTGCCATCCGTGTTCCACCTCCCAAGTCAAACAAGGTCTAAAACACAAAAGTGCTTGATTCGCGTTTGCCGGGTTTATGTTCCTGTGCTCCCGAAACCACCCGCTCCCCGTTCAGAATCAAGTAATTGTTCGACAAGCTGCCATTCCACACGCTCATGGCGGGCGACCACCATTTGAGCGATGCGCTCACCGGGTTCGATGGTTTGGGACTGATTAGAAAGGTTGACCACGATACATTTTATCTCCCCGCGATAATCGGAATCAATGGTGCCGGGAGAGTTGAGCAAAGTGAGACCGCGTTTGGCGGCAAGGCCACTACGGGGTCGGATTTGGGCTTCGTAGCCGATTGGGAGTTCAATGTAAAGCCCAGTGGGTATGAGTGTTCGCTCCAGGGGTTCGATCGTAATGGACTCGGCAAGGCTGGCCCGAAGGTCCATTCCAGCGCTGCCGATAGTTTCGTACTGGGGCAGCGAGTAGGGGGATTCGTTGATGATTTTAACAGTCAAGATGTGTGCGTTTTGTGGCGCAAAAGTAGCAGAACGTGTGGAATGCGTATTTCCTAAAAGAGAAAGTGTACTTGTAAAAGAAGAATCCGTCGCCTCATGTCCATTTGACAATTATTGCATGCTATTCTCCATTCCCTGCGTACTTTTCGGCCACAAATTTTTTCTCTATTTATCCAAAGTCAGGTCTGTTGCATGAAAACACTATTTACCATTCCACTTACCGTTTTTTCTTTCTTTTTTGCTTTCGCCCAAGTCCCTGTGAACGATGATTGTTCTGGCCTAATTGACCTCGGGGAGGTGCCGTATTGCTCACAAGCTGCTCAATTCACAAACCTGAACGCCACACCGAGCATTATTGACGTTCCAATGAACAATGTCCCAGCTTGTTGGGGCAATCCCGGTGAACGCGATGTATGGTTTCAATTTAGCCTACCTGCCAATGGCAGCATCACTGATGTCAGCATTGATTTGTGGGGCAACATAGCGGGCAATGGCACTTTGAAAATGCCGCAACTCGCTGTATACCGCGGCGATTGTGAATTTGGCGGCTTGGCCGAATTGGCCTGCATCAGTTCGCCGAACAACGTGAACGAGCTCCATCTCGATATTTTCGGCCTCACACCAGGGGTGCCTTACTTCCTGAGGATCAATGATCATTCTCAAACCGCAACCCCAAATTCGGGCACATTCAAACTTTGTGTTGGGCCATACGTGCCAGACATCAACATGGGCACGGCTCCGGGTACGTCCAGTTGCAGCGGAACGCTCTGGGATTCGGGTGGCCCTGATGGGGATTATTTAAGTAGTGAAGATGAAACTTTTGTGATTTGCCCCTCAGAGTTTCACCAGTGTATTAAAATCACATTTGTTGACTATGCAACCGAAACAGATTATGATGATATCCGAGTTTACGAAAGCGACGGAATTGGAGGAAATCTGCTAGCTACCGTCCAAGGCAATGGAACAAATTTGACACTACAAACTGCTTCTGATTGTGTCACGATAAGATTCGAATCCGATTTAAGTGTTGAATATGAAGGCTTCCAAATGAATTGGCAGTGCTCATCAGAAGTCTGTGACGCACCCCCCCCAACACTACCGACCAATGCTACCTGCGACCAAGCACTGAATATCAACGGTTGCGACAACGCCCCTCAAGTCATACCGCTTTCTCCTGGCCAAGGGGACCCAAATTTTATCCAAGACGGGGTGAACCAAGGTTGTTTTTCCTTTCCAAGCGACGAGTTCAATTTTTCATTCTTTTATTTTCAAGCAGCAGCAGATGGCAAATTTGGCTTTGCCGTTGAATCCGCCAACCCGAACGAGGCCACCGATATTGATTTCAATGTGTGGGGGCCCATCAACAGTGTTGCAGACATCTGCAATTTTGTGAGCAACAACCAACCTGTTCGGTCTTCTTGGGATGAGGGCGCTGACCTGACGGGTTTGGCAGATGTGCACCCATTGGCCGGGACTCCCGTCAACGACAATTTCGATTGTGGCAGCCCTAATACACCAGGTACCGATCCGCCGTTTGGATTCGCCGACGATTTTGTGCGCCGAATAGATGTTCAGATTGGCCAAATCTATGTCATTATGCTCGACGATTTTGATGGCAACATAGAAGAAGACGGGATTTCCATAGACTTTTCTGGCACTTCAGAAGGGGTTTTGGGACTCCCCAGTCCGCCCATCATCGTAAGCAATGATACTTTTTCTTGCAACGGTTCTCCCGTTCAGTTACAGGTTACAGGCGGGGTATCCTTTGCTTGGTCTCCATCTTCAGGACTTTCTTGTAATGATTGCCCAAATCCATTTGCCAGCCCTACGCAAACTACCAGCTACCAGGTTAACGTGGTAGGCGTTTGCCAATCCCTGAAAGATACCGTTACTGTTTCAGTAGGCCCAACGCTCCATGTGCAAAGCGACACGGCTATTTGCAACGGCGAAAGCGTACTATTGGGACATACCATCCCTCAGCCAGGCGCTACCTACACCTGGACCCCAAACGATGGTTCGCTTGACGCCCCAAGTTCTCCTAACCCGACCGCTACTCCAGTTCAAACCACCGTTTATACCCTGACATCCACATTCGGCCCTTGTATTTCTACCCGTGTGGTGACCGTGGCTGTCGTGAATCTCGATTTGCATCTGAGCATACAGGACACTTCGCTTTGTCGAGGTCAATCGGTAGAAATAACTGCTACGGTAAATCCTCCCGGCACACAATTAAACTGGTCGCCACTCACCCAGTTACAAGTGCAGCCAGGAGGACTGAGTGTTATTGCCACGCCCACAGCAGGAATTGTGTACAATGTGACTGCTTCGGTGCCGGGCTGCATGCGCAAGGAGACCGTGAGCATTCAGGTGGATAGTTTGCCCGCGAATTTGTCTATTTTTCCTTCTGATACGTCGGTGTGCAGTGGAACCCAAGTATTGTTCGTTTCGCCTACTTATTCGGGCGCTTTGTTCCCTGATTTGCAGTTTATGTGGCAAACCACCACTGGACAAACATTCCCCGACAGTCAGTATTTCTTTTTGGCAAATCCTTCTGAAACAACCATTTATCAAAGAATTACGACCAAAGGTGCTTGTATAGACACGGCTTCGGCTACGATCAACATCATCCCGGTGCCAACGCTGACGATTACACCTGCCAATCCACAACTTTGTCTGGGGGAAAGCACCCCACTGGTAGTTGGCAATGCGGCAGGCCTTACCAGCCCGCAATGGTCTCCTCCAATTGGCCTGAGTTGTATTGTTTGCACCAACCCCACTGCTGCGCCTTCCTCGACCACAACCTATCAATTTACTGCAGTTGTTGCAAATGGTTGTACCACAACGGTTTCGGTAATAGTAGAGGTGAATCAACAACCCATGTACGAATTTCCCAACGATACGCTTTGTACCGGCGAAAGCATTCTGCTCAACCTGATTGCAGACTCAACAGTGGCTTATTCATGGACTTCGAATCCTCCAGGCTTCGTGTCCTCGGAAGCCCAACCGACTGATATTCCTGCACAAACCACCACCTATTTTGTAAGCATGGAAAACGGTTGCACGGTACAAAAGCAGTTCACTATTCAAGTGATTCCGGCGGGCAGTTTGATGCTGAGTGATAGTGCCACGGTGTGTGCGGGCGTTTCAGCTCAACTAACAGCTTCAGGCAATTATCCAGGCACATACGTTTGGAGCAATGGTATTACCGGACAAGTCAATCCTGTTGTACCAACGCAGTCTACTACTTATACGGTTACATACAGCTATCCGCTTCCAAACGTCCAATGCCAAATTATTGATTCCGTAACCGTTGGTGTACAAGGCGAAGTGGCAGAAGTTCAGTTTCCCGCTGACACCTTGCTTTGCCCTGGCGACAGTTTGTTGCTCAATGCTGTATCTACACCTGGCGCAACCTATACATGGACTTCCAACCCACCAATATTTACATCGAATGACCCCACACCTCCGGTTTTTTATCCGGAGGAATCGGCTTCATATTCTGTTACAACGTTGTTGGGCAATTGTTCTGTCACCTACGAAGTAGACATAACCGTTTTCAACCCCCAAATGATGGTGAGTGAAGACACTACCGTCTGCTCAGGCGAAGCAGTCACGCTAGCTGCTGAGGCATTGTTGACAGGGGATTACTTTTGGACTCCGGGAGGCGCAGTGCCAACTTTTGTGGATACTGTTGCGGTCAATAGCCAATATACGCTGCGATTCGTTTATGGAGAATCTTGTGTTTACGAAGACACGGTAAATGTGACTGTTATTCCCAATTTCACACTCAAACTTGTAAGCGATCCTGACACCAATCGCATCAACGCAGGTGACCCTATCATGCTGGATGCCTTCGTGCCTGGCACCAATGTGAGCAATTTCATTTTCGAGTGGTTGGAAAACAATGTCAACCCAGTCGGCAACACCCAACAAATAACAGTAACGCCTGAAACCACTGATAGCACCGTGACTTATTTTGTAACCGTGGTATCACCAACAGGGTGTATTCAGGCCGAATCTATCACATTCACTATTATTCAGCCCAATATCAAAATACCCAATGCATTCACGCCCAATGGTGATGATGCGAATGATTCCTTTGGCTTGGCCATTGTAGAAGGTGTGGCGACCGTTGAAAAAATGGAGATTTACAGTCGTTGGGGTCAAAAGATATTTGCCAGCACCGAGCCAAATGCCCGCTGGGACGGCTCCATAGGAGATAAAGAGGCTCCTTCGGATGTATATGTGTATATCATCTTTTGGCGCGGAGGGGATGGGGCTTTGTCAGTTGCGAAGGGCGAAGTGACCTTGTTACGGTGAGTATCCATGTTTCATCAAGTTGGGTGCAACGAAACATCTGGCATGCCTCAGACGTTTCGCTGTGCTCAACTTGATGCGGCATTATACCTTTGCAACATGAAAAAACTACTGCACCCCATTTCACACGCCATTGCCCTATTACGTGTCTCAATTTTCACGGCTGGGTTAACGATGCTGGGCCTTTCTTCCATCACGCTCTTTGCTCAAAACACCATTGGTGGAGTAAAAACCACCATTCCAGAGGAAGAAGTGAAACGCCAAAGCCAGTTCTTAATGGCTGAACGGGAACGTCTTTTGAACCACAACGACAAGGCGCTCGAACGCTACAAAAAATTCACCTACGACAACCCCAACAACGACGCAGGCTGGTATGGCCTTGCGCGCACCTATATTTCACTCAAAGACTTCCCCAATGCGTTGGGGGCAATAGAGAAATCAGTGATATTGGCACCTGAAAACCAATGGTATAGCATCTACCAAGCCGATGTTTTTGAAAAAGTGGGTAGAATGCCCGATGCCATTACGGTCTATGAAAACCTACTTAAGCGATTCCCCCAAACGCCGGAATTCTACGAAAAACTTGCCTACCTCAGTCTTCAAAATGAAGACCCTAAACGCGCCCTCAAAGCATTGGACAAATGGGAAGATCTAGTAGGGGTGAACGAAGAGATCGTATTTAAAAAACACATAGTGTACACCGGACTTGGAGACTTCAAAAAAGCGGCATCTGAGTTGAAGAAACTCTCCGATTACTACCCGAATGAGTTGAAATACCGCCAAGACCTCGCCGAGTATTACGATAAGATAGGAGATAAGGCCAATGCCCGCGCAGTTTACGAAGATATCTTGCGGCGTGTTCCAGACAATTCGTCGGCCCGCTTGGCTTTGGCTGGTAGGCAGGAAGGGTCAGATGCGGCCAAACTTGCAGCAATGCGCCCGCATTTTGATGACCCAAATGTGCCGATTGATGAAAAAGTGAAGGCTATTATGCCTTATATCCAAAAAATAAGCGCTGGTGAAGATGCCGCTCTTCTGCAAAGCCTGTTTGATCTTGCCGCTTTGCTCGAAAAGAACCACCCAGATGAGGCCAAGACATGGAGTCTATCTGGCGATTTGTTTTATCAGGTAAATCGCTTTGACGAAGCACTTGAGCGCTATCGCTTTTGCCTGAAGTTAAACCCCACCGTTTTTGCAGTTTGGGACAATACCCTTACACTCCTCGCCGTCCAAAAAAAATACGACGAAATGCTTAGCACTGCCGAGCGTGCTATGGATGCCTTCCCCAACCAGCCTAAGGCATATTATTATTACGGCGTAGCTGCGAATATCAAGGGTCGTCCGGACGATGCGATTGCGCAGCTTGAGCAAGGCTTGTTGATGACTGCCAACAACACACGGCTGCGTCTCGACATGATTGACCAGATTGGTCTCGCACTTATGGGGAAAAAAGATTTTGTTGCAGCGGTAGCGCGTTATGAACAAAGTCTCGCCAGAGGTGGCGACCAACATCCGGGAATCTTAGAGCATCTTGGAGATGCGCTCTCGCTCCAAGGGCTTGCCTCACAAGCAGTAGAATATTGGAAAAAAGCCAGTTTAATTCGGCGTTCTCCTGAGTTGGAACAGAAAATCAGTTCGGGGAAACTATAAACGAGGAACGATGAACACCGAGCGCGACAATCATCGTTCATCGTTCATCGTGGTTTCTTCAGCATTTTTTTCCATGCTGCCTCTCGGGAATTTGGCGTCTTAATCTTGTTGATCCATTTTTCTGCAAGGTCCATTCGGTCTTCGTACAAAGCCAAGGCAGTACAAAGGCGAAAAACCGCTTCGTCCAGGTCCTTGATTTTCATTCGGTCTGCTTTTATCTCACTTATATTTTTGAAGGTTTGACTGGCGGTGCCCGATGGCCAATCTGAGTTGGTAAAAGCATACCGGATATCTACTTCAATGGAATCTTTGGCTTTCTCGTAATCTCCCCATATCACCATGTCAGCCATACATTGATTGCCTAAGCCCTTTGCTTCTTGTACATCAGGAGTGTTGCCCGCGAACGCTTCTTCAGAAAGAACCTTCACGTCAACATTTATATTATTCCGTTCTGTAAGGTCCCGAATGCGGGTTTGAATCCCCAATTCTGGTTTTGAGTCTTCTCCGCTGAGTTTTTGAAATTCGAGCACCATTACTTTGAAGCCTTCAGGCCTGAATTTTGGGCATTGCAGGGACTCCGTATTAGTAGCAGGCTTTTGATCCTCTTGTGGTTTTGATGGTCTAGAAAACCATATACCTGCCAATATCCCCAAGACTAGCAAAATGCCTCCTCCGATTAGCCAAGGCAAAAGCGCATTGCGACGCCCGCCATCGCCAGTGCCGGAAAAACTGGGTGGTGGTTTTCGTCCGGCGATCAAATCGTCCACAACCGAAACAAGGAAGTCGTTTGTCTTTGCATATTCGCGCTGGGCATCCGAAAAATTTAAAATGCCTTTGGCTTCTTGTTTCCGCGCCGCCCTATAATTGGCCTCGACCACACGGAGTGTGCGCAGTATTTCTGGTTGCGAGCCATCTTTTTCTAAAAAACCAATCAGCACTTGAAGTGCTTGGTCAGCGTCTCCTTGACTGATCAGTTCGCGTATGGAATCAAAAATAGGATTGCTGTTCATATCGGTCTGTGTTGATTTTCACGCACAAATGAAGCAAATATTGAATCAACAAGATTGACTTTTAGATTTTTTCTGCTAAAACGCCGCGTATCTTGGGATGCGAAAAAAGTTGATTTTTCTTTTTGTCTGCCCAAAACACTTTCTTTGTCCGAAATTCTGGGACTGTCGCCGACGAATTCAAATAGCCGTACTTTTGCCCACCCACCTTTGGGGTTCGTGACTGGTGATTAGTGATTGGTTCAACAGTCCGCCCTTTCACTAAGATACCTTTCACCATTTCACCATTCACCAACCACCATGAGCGAATTCATAAAAAAGTTCAAATCAGTTTTTGTAACAGAAGAAGCGGGTGGAGAACCTCAAAATGCAGGAAGCCAGCACCCAGCGGAAATGACTTCAGCCCCATCAAAGTCATCGCATTCCTCCACTGCACAGGCGGCAGCGGCTTCCTCAAGAGCTGGCTCTGTGAGCGATAAATTTGTAGAAGTACTTGCCTCTGCTTTGGAAAAAAACAATCAAGAGGGCTTTGATTATTTTGAATTCCGCCAATCATTGAAAAACCTCGCCAAAATGCCCATGGATGAACAGACCCGATTTCAATCGGCTTATGCCATGGCACAAACAATGGGGGTTACTTCTGCCAAACTAATTGACTCCGCCAAGCATTATTTGGAAGTGTTGAATGTTGAGCAAACGCGCTTCGCAGAAGCCCACGCCCAGCAAAAGGCCAAACTTATTGGCAACCGCGAAGAAGAGGCCAAGAACATCGAGGCATCCATGCTCCAAAAGACTGAACAGATAAAACAACTCACCCAAGAGATAGAACAAAACCGCCACCAAAGTGAGCAAATCCGCAAGGAAATCAGCGAAAGCACGGTGAAAGTTGAATCAACAAAGGCTGATTTTGAAACGACTTTTGCCAGTGTGGTTGCGCAGATTCAAGACGACATGGCAAAAATTCAGCAACATCTTAAATGAAATTGGGAAATTGGGATATTTTGATATTGCCAATATCCACATCTAAACAATTCAACAAACGGAAATATGACAGACATGCAACCTATGAAACCCAAGAATTTTTGGGAACGCCCCGAAGGTCTCACCGGAGGATTATTTATGGCGGCTATTTTGCTCGGAGGCGGTTATTTGCTTTATCAAGCCTTGCCGACCCTCATCACTTTGGCTTCCAATACGCTTTACTTAGCAGGCCTTTTGGCTGCGCTGGCTGCGGTCGTTTACATGGTGCTCGACCCTAAGATGCGCAACTTGGTTTGGTACATCTACAAGTCCATTATGCGCGCAATCACAGGCGTTTTCGTTCAAATTGATCCAATTGGTATCCTCAAAAGTTACATCGAGGATTTGAAGGACAACCTTGGTAAAATGAACAGTCAGATCAGCAACCTCAAAGGTCAGATGTACAAATTGGGCGAAATGATCAAGCAAAACAACGCCAACATTAAGAACAACCTCAACCTTGCTGGTAAAGCAAAGGAAACCGGACGCGAAGCATTGATGGTGCTGCAAGCCCGCAAAGCAGGGCGTTTACAAGATTCCAATGTGAAACTTGAAGACCTCTACAAGCGCATGGAAGTTCTCTATCGTGTGTTGGTTAAAATGTATGAGAACTCCGAAATCATGCTCGAAGACCTTAGTGACCAAGTGGTTGTAAAAGAACAAGAGTATAAAGCGATCAAGGCCAGCCACTCGGCTATGCGTTCCGCAATGAACATTCTGAGTGGCAATTCTGACAAAAAGTACATGTACGATATGGCACTTGAAGCCATGGCTGATGACGTGGGTCAAAAAGTGGGTGAAATGGAGCGTTTCATGGACATGTCCAAAAACTTCATGGACGGAATTGACCTCCAAAATGGCGTATTTGAAGAAGAGGGACTTGCCATGCTCGACAAGTGGGAAAAAGAAGGGGTTTCGTTCCTGCTTGGTGGAGATAAAAAGAAAATTATGGCAAAGGCCAACAGTCCCGCCGAAACCCTCGACCTCAACGCACCCCACGCTATGCCCAGCAAAGCAGAGCGCGGCGGTAACCAGTATGATTCATTTTTTGAGAGCTAGTCATGGCGTATATCATTGACGGCATTCGCAGCCCCATTGGCAACTTTGGTGGCATACTCGCTCCTATTCGCACCGATGACCTGGCTGCTCATGTGCTTCAAAAACTGCTGGAAAGAAACCCAGGCCTCGACCCTGCGGCAATTTCAGATGTGATCCTGGGTTGCGCCAACCAAGCAGGCGAAGACAATCGGAACCTTGCCCGCATGGCCCTCTTGCTGGCAGGTTTGCCTATCACAGTTCCTGGCGAAACCGTCAACCGCCTCTGCGCCAGCGGAATGTCTGCTGTCATCCACGCGCAACGTGCAGTAGCAGCAGGTGATGGAGATATTTTCATTGCAGGAGGCGTGGAAGGAATGACTCGAGCGCCCTGGGTGATTGGCAAAACCAGCAAACCATTTGGTACGGACGCTCAGATGTTCGATTCAAGCTTTGGCTGGCGATTTGTCAACCCGAAAATGCAGGCGATGTATGGTACCGACGCAATGGGTATGACTGCTGAAAATCTGGTGGAGCAGCATAGCATCAGCCGGGAAGATCAGGACCAGTTCGCATTTTGGAGTCAACAAAAAGCCGCTCGTGCTCGCGCCGATGGGATATTGACAGAAGAAATAGCACCTATTTCCGTCCTTAAAGGAAAGAGCGAAACCACCCTCGTAGCGCACGACGAATTTATTAAGCCCGATACCACTTTAGAGGTGTTGGCAAAACTGAGACCCGCCTTCAAAAAGGATGGATCGGTGACTGCGGGCAATGCCTCTGGCTTGAACGACGGCGCAGCAGCTTTGCTAATTGCTTCTGAAAATGGATTGAAAATCAATAGTTTAAAGCCGATTGCCCGCATCGTAAGTTCCGCAGTAGTCGGCGTAGAACCACGCATCATGGGCATCGGGCCTGTTACGGCCTCTCGCAAAGCCCTTGAAAAAGCAGCGCTTTCGCTGGAACAAATGGATGTCTTGGAACTCAATGAAGCCTTTGCCGCTCAAGTGCTAGCCTGCACCCGTACGCTCGGCATTGCCGACAATGATCCCCGATTAAACCCGAACGGCGGAGCCATTGCACTTGGCCATCCCTTGGGCATGAGCGGAGCGCGCATCATCCTGTCTGCTGCCCGCGAACTGCAGCGAAATGGCAAGCGATACGCACTTTGTACGATGTGTATTGGGGTAGGGCAGGGATATGCGGTGGTCTTAGAGCGGGTTTGAGTACGTTCCAAGTACGAGGATTTGTTTCACGCAACGGCGCAACGTTATGTGAATCAAGCAGGTAAAAAACGTTGCGCCGTTGCGTGAAACTCACTTACAGTCTTTCAATGCAGTAGTCACTTCCTCAAAAGTCATCGGTGGTTGATCATTCCCCCAACTCTGGAGCACAAAATTGACGACGTTTGCGATTTGAATGTCATTGAGTTTGTCGTTGCCTAACATTTGTTCGGCATAGATTTTTCCGTTTACCACGATGGTGTCTTTTAGCCCATAACGGATCATGCAGGAAAGGCGTTCGCGGTTGGCTGACAGATAATCAGAGCCTTTCAAGGGAGGAATCAGCGCTCCCAATCCCTCGCCACCATCCATGTGACAATTGGCGCAGTGTGTTTTGTAGAGCCGCTCTCCCATTTGGTAGGGTTGTTGTTCGCAGGAAAAGAGGAAAAACGAAAGTAGAAGCGCGAAGAGATTTTTTTGCACAGGAGTTTTTTTATCAATTTGAAAATCAATCTTTTAGCATTGGTTTATTGCCTTGCAAAGGGCGCAATATCCTGCTCACAAAACTCCCCGGCCAAAAATTTGTAATAAGCGGTCACACCGATCATCCCAGCATTGTCTGTACAATACTGAAAAGCAGGGATGTATGTGTTCCAGCCCTCTTTCTTGCCCCAATCTTCAAGTGCGCTGCGGAGGCCTGAGTTGGCACTTACACCGCCAGCTATGGCAATCTCGCGGATACCCGTTTCCTTGGCTGCCTTTTGAAGTTTTTTCATAAGTGTGCTCACGATGATTGTTTGAATTGAAGCACAGAGGTCGTTCAAATTTTCGGCAATGAAGTTCGGATTGGATGATGTTTCTTTCTTCAAAAAATATAAAATGCTGGTTTTCAAGCCACTAAAACTAAAGTTCAGTCCTGATATTGCGGATTCTGGGAAAGGGAATCGAGCCTGACCATCGCGTGCTAATTTGTCAACGAGCGGACCGGCAGGGTAGCCCAGACCAAGTAGTTTGCCCGACTTGTCGAAGGCTTCGCCAGCTGCGTCATCCAATGTTTGCCCCAGTATTTCCATGTCCATGAAATCACGCACCAATACGATTTGCGTATGGCCGCCGCTCACAGTGAGGCAGAGAAATGGGAACCTGGGCTTTGGGTCTTCTGCAAAATGCGCCAACACGTGCGCCTGCATGTGGTTCACTTCTATTAAGGGCAAGTTGTAACTCAGCGCGAACGCCTTAGCAAACGAGGTACCCACCAGCAACGAACCCAATAAGCCAGGCCCGCGCGTGAACGCCACAGCCTGGATGTCGGTTTTTGCTACGCCCGCTTTTTTAAGTGCGAGGTCCACCACCGGGATAATATTCAGCTGATGCGCCCGTGAGGCCACCTCCGGCACCACCCCGCCATACAACCGGTGTGCTTCCTGGTTGGCCACGCAGTTTGAGAGCACAATACCGTCGCGCACTATGGCAGCTGAGGTGTCGTCACAGGAAGATTCGATCGCAAGTATGGTGGCCATAATTTGACGGCAAAAGTAGCGTTGAATGGGATGATTTTGGCACGATTCTTTGTATGGTGTAGGTGCCTTCGATTTTTGTAATCCAACTGTTCAATCAACCAGATTGCCGTAAGGCAATAAAATCATTAATTCAGTCAAACCAATCAAAATCATGTTCGGTTCAAGTACAAAAGACTCAAAATCAACCAGCTCTACGCTTGCTACCCTTGGCGACAAAGACAGCGCGGCCACTACGGTCATTGCCAAAGGCACGACGATTGAAGGCAAATTTGCCTGCGGCGAAAATGTCCGCCTTGATGGAGCCATACACGGAGAAGTGAAGGTTGATAAACGCTTCGTGATGGGCGACGGCAGTTATGTACAGGGCAATATCGTGGCCTTAACAGCAACCATCAAAGGCAAAATAAAGGGCGATATACAAGTAAAAGAGGCCTTGCATTTGATGGATTCAGCCATTATTGATGGCAATATCATTGCGAGAACGATGGTAGTGGACGAGGGTGCGCGATACAATGGCTCCTGCCGTATTGGAGCAGCAGTGGCCCCACCGGCGCCTGCAACAACGGCAGCAACGAAAGATTGACTTTCAGATCGCCTACAGGCAACAAAAGGCCGGAAATTTGAAACGGTTGCGCATCTTTGCCACTGGTTTCGGGTTTCCGGCCTTTTTATTAATGCCCGTTTTTTCTTTTCAATCCGAATTATTGACCCCTCAAATAGCGGCTTCCAGCGCATTGCGCATGGTGGTTGGGCTACAAGGCGTATCCCTGCTGGTAAAAAATAACAGTAAAATTCTGGCTTTGAAATCCTGGCAGATTTCCGGTACAGACAAGGGTTTTCAATCTGTTGACTCGGAATTGCGCCGAATATTTGGCTCAGAACAATTGCTTGAATTGCCTTTCGACTCGAAGATTTGCGCCTTGTCCAGTCCCGCGTCCACGTTGGTGCCACGCCGTCTTTTTCACAAACAAAATTTAGGGCAATACTTCAAATTGCTCTTGCGAACAGAAGGCGAGCGCACTTACGGTTTTGAAAAACTGGAAGAATTTGATTGCTATCTTGTCTGGGCGGCTGAATCAGGCTTGGCAAATCTATGTGGGCAATATTTTTCAGGTGAAAACATCCGTCACCTTGCGGCCCCGTTACTCGTGGCTTTTCAGCGCTTGGCGCCAGAAGAGGGTTATGCAGTGTTTGCCAATTTACGCGGACAGAAACTCCAGATAGCGGTGTTTGAGCGGAAAAACCTGGTCTATTTCAATGCGTTCGATTTCACAAAACCGGCTGATTTGCTCTATTTTATCTTGCTTGCCTACAAGCAATTCGATCTTAGCCCGCTAGAAATCCCGCTTACACTGAGCGGGACAATGCTTGAAGATTCCGATATCTTTCGGTTGTTACTGCGCTACGTTCGCCCAATGCGCTTTCCTCCTTTGCCCGAAGGGTTTCAGTGGCCTGATGAGGCGAAAGCACTACCATCGCATTATTGGTTTGACCTTGCGACAGTGTAAACATGTGTTGCGGAATGCTGTTCCACCTTTACAAAAATTACCCAAAAAACGATCCGAGATACAGATATGAGAATAATTGGAGGAAAATTTAGAGGCAGACGCTTTGACCCGCCCGCCGACAAGTGGCCAACCCGCCCCACGATGGATCAAGCCAAAGAGGCGCTGTTCAACATCCTAAACAATGTGCTGGATTTTGAAAATTCGCGGGTGCTTGATCTTTTTGGCGGTACTGGAAGCCACTCCTACGAGTTTGTTTCGAGGGGTTGCGAAGATGTGACGTATGTGGACAAATTTCCAGAGGCAGTACGCTTTGTACGTCAAACAGTACAAAAACTTGGCATCGAAGCTCAAATAAAAATCTTCCAGATGGACGTGTTCCGTTTTATCGAAAATGCCAGCGGACAATGGGACTACATTTTCGCCGGGCCACCTTATACGCTGCCGACGATTGATACCTTGCCAGACCTCATTTTGGAAAAAAACCTGCTCCTGCCCGACGGGCTTTTTGTGATGGAGCACAATCCGCATCACGATTTCTCGAAGCACCCCAATCTTTCAGATGTGCGGAACTACGGAAAGACAATTTTCAGCTTTTTCAAGCCGACCGCTATTGCTGACACTTTAGGATGATTGCCCCCGTTTTTATTTCGTTGCTTTCGTGACCGGCTCGGTCGCGGATTTTTATAAAATAGTGAAAGGTGTCGAATTGCATGGTATTTGGCACATCTTCGCAGGCAAGTTTGAAGCCGTCGGGGTCAATAAATATGCAGCACACTGTCGGGAGATTTATTGTTATTTCCCCAGAAATACCGTTGCCCGCACCCTGCGGCTCTACATAAGGCAATTGTAGGGGAGGCTTGGCGAACGAATCGCGGGAATCGCGGATAAAGACACTGGCAGTAGGGTCGGTTTCGGGATAACCCAGATCGCCGTCGCCGTCGGTGAAAGAAAACGTAACCGACAAAAAGTCTTCATTGCCCGTACCTTGCTGCAATAAATTTTTTGATAAGCCAATGTATTCAATCACTGGCTCTAACGGATAATCGGGCGGCTGTACACAGTATTGAAACACGAAAAACAGCGCGACAAAGGCTAAGGGAAACACTTTTTTCATAGCAACTAATTTTGCCCCAAAAGTTGGGCTTTTTTTTGAAGATGCAAACTCCAAGCAGGGCTGATTTATTGCCAATGCTGGCAAACCTCGAAGAAGCCAACTTCGAGGCCACAGCCCAGGCCGTTTTTGCGTACCAATCTATCCATAATCCCATTTATTCCAGATGCTTATCATTGCTTGGGCACTCCACCGTCCACCGTCCTTTCCTCCCCATTTCCTTTTTTAAAACCCATCGGGTGCAAACTGGCAGCTGGGAAGCCGAAACGGAATTCAAGAGCAGCGGAACTTCTGGCCAGAAGCCATCACGTCATTTGGTGCGCCACCTCGATTTTTATCTGAAAAATACCCGCCGGGGATTTGCCGAATATTACGGCGATCCTTCCGAATGGGCCATTCTGGCATTGCTGCCGTCCTATTTAGAACGTGGTGGCTCTTCTTTGGTAGCAATGGCCAACTATTTTATCCAAAACTCCCGCCAAGCAGAAAGCGGTTTTTTCTTGAAAGACTTTGACAAGTTGAAAATCGCGCTGAATGCTTGTAGATCAAAGGGTTGTAAAACATTATTACTCGGCGTAAGTTTTGCTTTACTTGACTTTGCGGAGCAATGCCCGATGCATTTGCAGGGAATAACGGTTATGGAGACCGGTGGCATGAAAGGTCGACGACGCGAATTAACCCGTACAGAACTACAGGAAACTTTGCAAGCCGGGCTCGGCGTTGAGGAAATTCATGCGGAATACGGGATGACAGAGCTTTTCTCCCAGGCATATGCGCAAGGCGGTTCGCGTTTCCACCCAGCGCGAACCATGCGTGTTTTGGCCACAGAACTCAACGATCCGTTTTGCCCCGTGCCATCAGGGCGGACAGGCGTATTAAACATCATTGACCTGGCCAATCTTGATACTTGCAGTTTTATCCAAACAGAAGATATTGGGCGGGTTTTCCCCGACGGAAGTTTTGAGGTGCTTGGGCGGATGGATGTTGCAGAACTGCGTGGTTGCAATTTGATGGTGGAGTAGGGGAGTGCGTCAGTTTTTTATCCGTTTGATCACTTCTACGCGGTAGGTTTCACGCACGGTTTTGCTGTCCAGGGCCTGTTGAAACAAGGTTTTTGCTTCTTCATAGCGCCCCAAGTCCTGCAATGCAACCCCTTTGTAATAGTAAAACTCGTCGCTAAAAGTGGTGATCTGCTCGAATGCGTCAAGAGATTTTTGAGATTCTTTCAATTGAAGCCAGCAGATTCCAATAAAAAAATGATCGGTAGGAGACGATTCCCGAATTGCTGTTCCAAAATCATTTTTCCGGTAGGCAGCCAGTGCTTTGGCAGGACGGACGAACTTTTGGACCTCATGTTCGCCACGCACTGCGATATTGTCAAATGGATAGGGAATAAGGTCTGTGCGGGCAGCAATGATTGGGTTTGGATCTTTTAAAACGGGTGAAAACCAGCCTGCCTGCCAGCAAATCGCCGCACCCAATACTGCGATTACTGCCAACCAAATCCATTTTTTGTCTGCCAAAAGGATTTGGAGCCTCGTGGGTCTTGGCCCGGCCAGTTGCTTCCAGCGAGCCGCTCGCTCGGCGTTCAAATGCGTTTTCAAGAGTTGATGCTCCCGAATAGAAAGTTCCTCTGGCGGCAGTTGTTCAGGGTTGTATTTATGCGAAAAAGTATTCATGATCAGCAGTGGTTAAAGCGATTGAAAGAAGTGTTTTCGTAGTTTTTGGATGCAACGGTGCTTGTCTTGTTTAACCGCCTCCGGGCTTTTGCCCAGTATCTCGGCAATTTGGAAATGGGGCAATTCGTCGTAATAATAACGATGCAATATGCCACTGCATTTGTCGCAAAGGCTGTCCCAGGCCTTTTTGAATGCGGCCAATTCTTCCGCCTCAAAACCGGCATCCTCGTCGGCTGCAAGGTTTTCGGCAAATGAATCCACGGGCATTTCTCTATTTCGCTTCTGTTTTTTCTGAAAGTCGGTCACGATGATTCGATTCAGATAAGCCTCCAAATTACCCCAGGTGACTTTTCTGGCGATTAAAATGTTGCGAAAACTCATCAGGCCCTCCATAACAGCATCTTCTGCATCGGCTTGATCTGTGCCGTGCGAAGATTGAAGGCGGCGTACCATTTTCCAAAACTGCTTAACAAAGACTCTTTCGAACAGGGTTTCATCGCCTTGCCCGATTTGGCTAAGCAAGGCTTCAAATTGAGTCTCGGAAAGGCCAAAGTTTTTTTCTGTCGAAGGGACGGATTCAATCATAGAGCGAGTTAGCGTCGGATAAACCGGAATATTAAGGGTCATGGCGAAGGTAATTTTTTAAAAAAACAAGGAGGAAGGTTTAATAGACGAACAGAAACAAACAGTTGATTTTCAATGGTTTAGGAATATAACGCACTCTTTGCAGACCAATTCAATATTTAATAAAGCCCAAAGAGCCGCACAGGTAACAAGCAAACAGGGTTTATTTTTTTGACCTGTTACCTCCGATGAACAGGCGGCTTTTACCCTTGAAACCTGCGTTGCACGGCAGCCGGAAGCCGAACAGATGGAGGGATTCAACCAAAGCGCCCTCGCGGCTTTTTGAACAGCGGGGCGGAGGATGCCGAAACGCCGAGAAGTGAGTAGGCTCATGGCCAGTCTGTTTCCAAATTAAAATATTATGAAACTCAAATTTTTTTATTGCTGTCTTTTCGCAGCGATGCTTTTCCCCATTTCCTTGGCCGCGCAGACGCAGTCGCCAAAATGGGTCTTCGCAAATTATCTGGCCAATTTTACAGGCCCTGCACCAACACTGCCTTTGCTCCCAACGTGGTCTAGTTGCGGCTCTTATGCTGCGAACGTCGCACTCGACCATTCTGGCAACCTCTTGTTCTACATTGAATGGATGCTAATTTATGATGCTGCTGGAAATGAAATAGGATACCTGGATGGCGGCGAATATTCAGAGACCAAGGAGGTAGCCGTTTTTGAAGTCCCAGGCCACTGCCACCAGTACTATATTGTTTATGCCAAGCAGAACAACCTCTACTACACGAAGGTGGTGGATGGCCCCAACGGAATCGAAATCGTGAGTGGGCAAAGCAATGTGAATTGCACGGGGTCTGCTTCTTTTACAGGAAACATACAAATTGCGGTCTCACGGTTGAGGCCAGACAATGCTCGGATTTTATATGCGACGGGCGATGAAAACTTGTGCAAATATATCATCACGAGTCAAGGGATATCGTTCAGCCAGCTAATGCTTAGCTCTACGACTTCGCCCACCATGGGCATGAATTTTGCATCCAACGAACTGGACCTCAGCCATGCTGGCGACCAACTTGCCTGGGGCAATCATTCAGGTTTTTTTAGAGACTGCAATGCATATGTCATTGACTTGAACGCCAATGGAAACTATGTGGGCCACCAAACCTACACCATTCCTGAATCTGGCACAGTCGTAGGTGGCGTTGAGTTCGATGCTACCGGCAATAGTCTTTATGTCTCCTCTACCTGGTCAGGTGCTGGCCCTTCTCCTTTGCATAAGGGCATAAACGTCATCGACCTTACACAGGCACCCACTTCGTTCACCTATCTTGGTGGGTCATCCTATGGAGTGTCTCAGTTGGAGATGGCATTTGATGGCAAAATCTATGCGGCCTCCCCAAGTAGTTCGAAAATTGGTAGCATTGACCCTAATACCAATATTTTCACGCTAAATGCTATCAATATCTCCTGCAACCAAATGTTGCCTGACCAGATTGATGGCCAAGATTACCTGCTTGCAGTCGGGCCACCTGACTTTTGGGTTTCAGATGGTACGGACACCTGGAGCAGCTTGCCACAGCAACCTGTGGACAATGGTGCAGAACCACAGCCAGCCATTTATTGGGATGGCGCCATCTGGAACTGTGAAAATGACCCGAATTGTCCGCAAAACGAAAACCCTGAATTCAAAATGTTTGGCGACAACTATATGCGGGTGAAGGTGCGCAACAATGGCTGTGTAAACTCTGCGCCCACTACGGCAGATTTGCACATGTACTGGACGCGGGGACGTTCGGGGGAAATTTGGGACGCCCACTGGCTCGACCCCATTCTCCGCCCACTGAACACAATCAACGGGTTTGCCGCAGGGGGCGAAATCACCGCCGATCAAGTTACCGCGAACTCCATCCCAATTGACATCCCAGCCATTCCAGCAGGTGGCGAAGTTATTCTTACCCAAGCATGGAGACCTCCATATCCAGGCAATTTCACGGGCGACGGCTTTGACGTTGATTCAAATCAAAACCCGATGATCTGTTTTCTGGCAAGGATTGAATCGGGAATAGACCCGATCGTGAACGAACAGTTCGGGCCAATAGGCGAGAATGTCAAAAACAGCAACAACATCGCAACCCGAAATACCTACCTGGTCAATCTTGACCCACTCAACATTGCCCATTGGGGCGGAAGCCTTGGGCTGAATCTTCAGTACGATGCGCCTGCCGTGGTCCGTTTGGATTTTACCGCTTCTCCTTTGAACGAGCCTTTTGCAGAATTCGGAACGGTCAACCTTCAGTTTAGCACCAGCTTGTGGAATCTTTGGATGGACGCAGGGGCACAAGCCGAAAATGTAGAAATCGTTGATTTTGACCAAAGGATCGTACAGGTGACAGACCCCCAACACGCGTCCGTCCGAGGCCTGGGTTTACAACCGGATCGAGATTACAGCATACTGCCAGGTTTTCGCCTCAACGATGGCGCAGAAGGGGAGCACTCGTTTCAATTCCGCATCAATATGGTCGACGAGGAGACGGGCGAGTATGGAAGTACCAACACCTATGAAGTCCGGATTGGCACAGAATGCAACATCAACCTGCTCAACGAATTTGTGGTCACGCCCGGTAATTGCACTACAATTGGTCAGGAAATGGGCTGCACGGACTGCAAATACACTTGGTCTCCAGCCAACGGATTGGCCAATCCTTCCAGCCCAGTCACCACGGCCTGCCCGGATCAGACTACCACCTATCGATTGACGGTAACCAATGAGGCAACAGGCTGCCAGGCTACGGACAACGTGACGGTACATGTGGAGGACAGGTTTCAAAACCGCAGTTCCGAAAAATTCATCGCAGAAACGAGGGGGAGCGTGCACTCAGGAGTCCAAGTATTCCCGAACCCGGCCAACGATCTGTTCCAAATCACATTCAAGGCCAGGGAGGCGAAATATTTGCCACTTGTTTTGATCAACAGCTTGGGCCAAATATTCGTCCGTCAAAATGTGCAGGTAGTCAAAGGGCAAAACACCTTTAGCCTCTCGGCAAAACAACTTCCGCAAGGCTTGTACCATCTGCGGATTGGAAATGGCGATTGGCAGGGAAAATCCATTGTAATTGAACATTAAAATACTGGCTTGAAACTTCAACTATGCGCCGGGTACAAACCCGGTGCATAGTTGCTCCCAAAAAAAACACCGCGTATAAGTGTTACCATTCCATACATTCGGGCTTCTGGGTAGATACAATTGATTCTCTCACCTTTAAACACGAACGTAATGAAGTGCAAATACCTTTTTGTTGCTACCCTGCTGGGGCTTGGCCTTAGTGCTTTCCCCTTGTATTCTCAAACAATCAATGTTGTCTCCACAAGCCCTACCGGTCCTGCCAGTCTCAGCACTATGGTTGCCGACTTCACGTTCACGGCAGAAAGCTGTACTTTTTCACCACCTTGTCCTTCAGCAACCTGTTGCGTGCCAATGTGTAACACGCTGTTTTTTATCTTGTATGGAGACGGCCATTATGATTCAGGCATAGGTAATTCGATTCCTCGGACGCATAAATATCCTACCGCTAGCACGACTTACGTGACAAAGGCATGGTTTGCCAAGAAGAAAGATGTGGATCCGCCGTCCTTCGTTTTCAAACCTGTAACAACGGGCATAGGCGGCACTTACACAAATCCACCAACCATGATGAATGACAAGAATGTCAAAATTGGCACTTCTTGGGCCCCTGTTGCAGGAGACCCACATTTTGTAGTTCTGACCATCGCGAATACTTGCAACAGCTGGCCAGATGGCACCCTTGAGTATTTTTACCACGACAGTAAGTTAGAAGTAAATGCAGCAGACTTTGCAAACTTTAATAATTCAGGATCGCTGTCTTTTTCGTCGCTACCTCTTGTGCCTCCCAGCACCACGTACAATCGAAAATGTGTTTTGAACTACACAGGGCTTGCGCCAGGTACCCAGCAGCATTTTTTCATTCCAGTTACCGTAGAACTGATTGGGCCTGAAGTACTTATCGACTACAAAGCGGTGATAAAGCCGGCTAAACTACCCTGCAATTCTCCCTCATCGAACATCATTGAAATAAGTAAAACTACGGAACTGTCTGCTCACGACCCGAACCGCAAGACAGTCAATATTGAAAATATTTGCTCTAATTCCGCTGCAACATCGCTTGAATACCGAATCAAGTTTCAAAACGACGGGGAATACTTTGCTGGCACCGTCGTGGTAACCGATCAGTTGGACCCGAACCTCGTGGATCCCTTGTCCGTAGAAGTGACCAGTTCCAGCCACGGCTCTTGTATCCCCTGCATTTACGCCCCCGATCCTGCGAACAGCAATATTGCCACATTCACTTTTGCGGGTATTCAATTGCCGGGCAGCAATCAAATTGTTCCAGATAAATATGATTTCGACGAAACAATAGCAGAATTTACCTTCACGGTTAACACGCTCCCAAATCTGCCAGCAGGGGTCATTCCCAATATAGCCGAGGTGATTTTTTATCCAGATAAGTCAACCTTGCAAACGAACATTGCGAACGTTTATATTGGAGAAAATTCAGACAACAACCCAGACTGTGAGGAAATAGAACGGAGTCAAGATAATTTGAAATCTGCTGTGCCTGCGCAAATAATCGCTGTTCCCAATCCATTTTCCAGCAACCTAAAACTCATAGCACAAGTGTTACCAAACGAATTTGCTGTGGTCGAAATCTTGGCCTTATCGGGGAATTTCATGGCCCAGCAAACATTTTTTGATTCGTCGGAATGGGACTTACAAACTGAAAATTGGCCTGCTGGCATCTATTTCGTCCGTATTCAAACCGCACACAACGTCACGATCCAGCGTGTTGTAAAACAATGAGGCTTTCAAAATACCGTGTTCATTTGAATCTCGCCTTCATTTCCCTCCTCGCCTTAATCATGGGTTGTTGGGACGGAAAGCCTGCCGCACCAAAAACATCCAATCTGTCGGACCTTGAAAAAAGCGATTTGATGCGCCTGTTTATAGTGGCCGATTCGCTGACCGCACGGGCGGAAAATATAACAGCGTCCGACAGTTTGCTGCGACTTGCTGAACCATTGGTGGAAAAATCAGGTCGCTCTAAGATTGCTTACCAGGCGCACAGACAGCAGATTTTGAACCTTTTTTATAACGAGAAAAAGAAGGAGGCCCAAGCCCTAACGGATTCAGTGGTGCATCAATTTGCGCAACCAGAAGACACTATTTCTGCACTTTACAACGGACTTGAAGGTTGGCTTTGTTGGCAAATGGGCAATTATAGGGCAGGAATCGCGCCCCTCGAACGGGCTGCTACTTTGTTCGAGGAGTACGGCCTTGAACAAAAACTCAATGTCATCTATAACACGCTCGGCATCAGTTATGGCCAATTGGGCGACCATGAAAAGGCGATTCAGCATTACGAAGCGGCGCTGCAAATCAATGAGAAACATGCTGATTCCATCAAACTTTCCAGGAACCACAAAAACCTTGCGTTTGCATACCTCAACCTCGGAGACTTAGAAAAAGCGGAAAAACACAATCGCCTCGGCAAGATTTTTCAATTAAAAAACAATGGCAGTTTTGAGTTGCAGGCGGCAGAAATAAGCTTCTATCAGGGTCACGCATTGCTTGCCTTGAATATCGTAAGGCAATTAAAAAACGATCGCCCAGAACTGTTCGATGCTGATAAAAGTGACAACGCAACCCATAATCTGCTCTCTCTCGGCGAGATACTGCTTGCTGCCGGACAGTCAAATGAAGCAATTCCATACCTAAAAGCCAGTCTTGCCTTGCAGCCCGAAGACGCTTCCTTGGCCAATTGGATGCGTACCAAAAACTGCTGCCTACTCGGCAATGCCTATTTGAAAAAGGGCAGCCCTGACCTTGCGCTGCCTTATTTTCAGTTGGCCTTGACCTCATCCGTCCCATCCTTTCGGCCTGCCAGCATTTTGGAAAACCCGCTTGCCGATTCATTGCCACCAGAGGTTTGGGCGATGGAAGCCCTATTTGGGAAGACGACGGCCTTAAACTTGATTTCATCAAAGAATCTTCGAGAGATTTCCAAAGAACAGGCCGTGGCCAATCTTCGTTCGGCACTCGAATCAGCAGAATGCGCCATTCATTTGATTCAAATCCTCAAAAATAACTTTGTTGAAGACAACTCCCGACTATGGTTGGGGGAGTACACGTTCCAAAATTTTTATGAAAAACCCCTGTCCATTGCCCTTCGTTTGGCAGACTTGACCGATGACCGAACAGTACAGGAAAAAGCATTCCTCTTTGCCAGTAAATCGAAGGCTGGAGTGCTCAAAACGGCACTTTCGGAAAAAAAGAGATTGCTCGATGCAGGCATTTCCACCGATTCGATTCGGGATTTGCGCGACCTTCGGCTAAACGCAGCCGCTATTCAAAACCAACTGAATACCACGCCTTCCGATTCACTGCGAGCTGCACTTTTTCAAGTCAAGCGCCGCCTCGACCAATTTCAGCAGAGCTTCCATTTGCCGCCCGTCAACCGGGCAAGTGCACATGACTTTTCGGTATCGCAATTGCAAGATTGGTTGCCAGATTCCGCGCTGTTGGTAGAGTATTTTCTTGGTGAGCGCACTTTGTATGTATTCTCCATTTCCAAAACCAAGTTTGAAGTAGAAGAGAAGTTCTTGCCAGCAGATTTCAACGCTGTGGTGGATGGCTTCCACCGCTCGGTCAGCGATTGGAGCTGGGTAGCAGATTCGGCAATCGTAGCCGAAAAGATGTATTTGCGTTCCGCCACACGATTGTATGATTTTTTGCTCAAAAATGCACTTGCAGCACATCCAAAAACAACTCGCCTGTTTTTCGTCCCTGATAAAAAACTTGCCCGATTGCCCTTTGCTGCACTGCTCACCCGCCCGTTTTCAGGTGGTTGGAAAGAGATTAGTTTGCCTGTTTTGATAAAAGACATGGCGGTCAGTTATCGGTTTTCGTCAGCGATTCCAGATCGGGAGGCGAGCAGGGGTAAATCTCAGCCGCGCTACGGTTTTGGTGGATTTGGCACAGACTATCGCGATGGTACGGCGCTCTCTGCCCTCCAAAAATCAGAAGACCCTGTTTCCAAAAGTATGTTGCGCGCACTTCGAGGCGGCCCCGATACCCTCGATTTTGCCGACGATGAAGTGGATTCAATCGCTCGGTTGACGGGCGGGCAAAAATGGCTGAATGGACAGGCCACAAAGTCCAACTTCCTTCAAAATGTCGAGGATTGTCGCATCCTGCACATCTCCTTGCACACGGTAGAGACAGACCCGCACGACCCCACTGGCCTTGCTATCCTGTTTTCAAAAATGAGCGAAACGGATGCCAACATCTTGACTTCCAGCGAATTATATTCTCTTGATTTGAATACGGAACTTGCAGTAGTGAGCAGTTGCCAGAGTGGTTTTGGGCAGTTCAAACAGGGTGAAGGAACCCTCAGCCTGGGTCGGGCAATGGCGCTCGCCGGTTGCCAATCTACCGTGGTGAACCTCTGGAAAGCGGACGACCGTGCCAGCCAGGATCTGATGATCTCTTTTTACAAAAACCTGAAAGCGGGTCAAACGAAAGACCGTGCGCTTCAAAATGCGCTCTTGTTTTATCTTAAAAATACGATTTCTGAACGGGCCAGCCCACAGTTTTGGGCAAATTTTGCTGCCATTGGCGAAATGGACGACCTGGTTTTTGAAGAAGAAAAAACAACCGATTGGCTAAGATTGCTGGGGGGCGCATTAATTTTGGCCTTCCTGTTTTTGACTATTCGTTTTTTGATCAACAAATTAAGAAAGGATAAACGGGCAAATCTATCCGCTCGCTAAATCCTTGAAAATGAAAATCGGCCTGCTCTCCGACACGCACTCCTTCCTGGACGAAAGGGTTTTTGAGCATTTCGCTGAGTGCGACGAGGTGTGGCATGCAGGCGATTTCGGAAATCTGGAAGTGATTAAAAGATTACAGGCGTTCAAACCACTTCGTGGGGTTTTTGGGAATATTGACGGCGCCGAAATACGCGCAGAGATGCCCCTCGATTTGCGTTTTGAATGCGAAGGGCTACCCATTTTTATGACCCACATAGGCGGATACCCGGGTCGCTATGAACCGCGTGTAGGGAAAATACTGCGAGAGGCGCCACCGGTCGGCGGTCTGTTCATCAGCGGACATTCCCATATTTTGAAAGTGATTCCTGACAAGGCACTGGGCTTTCTGCACATCAATCCAGGTGCCTGCGGCAACGAAGGCTGGCACAAAGTGAAGACCTTGGTGCGTTTTAGTATAGAAATGGGTAGGGTTTTTGATTTGCAGGTGATTGAAATTGGCAGCAAAGGGATGTATGATGTATGATGTATGATGTATGATGTATGAGGGAGTGTTCAGAAAACTGTGTCAGCAGAAATCAAAACTCTTTTATGGTGATGATTCGCAAAGCACATTTTTTGCGGTATGAAAAAAGCAAAGATCAAAAGTCCTTCGTATTTTACGGAAGAGACGGAAGCTGCTCTGATCCAGGGGCTTTATGATGGCACAAGTTTGTCTGAACTGATGGCTCCGATGCTCAAGCGGATCGTTGAAGCGGCCCTTAGCGGGGAGTTGACGGCGCACATTGAAACGTAGAAAGCGGAGGGGGTGTCCAATCGTCGCAATGGTCAACAGAGCAAAACGGTTCGAAACGAATATGGTCCTGTAGAGTTGGAGACCTCTCGGGACCGCAACGGTAGTTTTGATCCCAAGTTGATTGGCAAGCAGGAACGCCAGTTGTCGCATGTGACTGACAGCGTGAGTGAAGAGATGGCGCAATGGCGCAACCGCCCTTTGGCTGACCAGTGGGCTATCGTCTATTTCGACGGCATCCGCTACAAGATCCGTTCTGGTGGCCAGGTGGTTAGTGTGACGGTCTATGCGGCCATTGGCATCGATATGGAGGGTAAAAGAGATGTTTTGGGCTTTTACCTGAGCGAAACGGAGTCGGGTTCACCAGATACGCAACTCCGTTAAGTACCTCAGTTACAAGGACTACCGCCCTTTTTGCGCAGACCTCAAGCATATCTATAAGGCCACCGACGAAACTGCCGCCCTTGCTGCCTTGGACGAGTTGGAGGGAAAATGGGGCAAAAAATACCCCCCGGCCATCGCAAACTGGAGGCGCGACTGGGAGCGCCTGCGGACTATGTTCGACTTTAGCACCGAGATCCGCCGCCTCATTTACACCACTAACCCTATCGAAGGCTTCAACCGTCAATTGAGAAAAATAACCAAAACCAAAGGGGCCTTCACCTCCGAGGACGCCCTTAAAAAACTCATCTTTGTCGCCCTTAAAAACATCACTGAAGACTGGAGTAAGTCTATCATGTCTTGGAACAATATTTATTTGCAACTCAACATTCATTTTAAAACCAGAATTGATCACTATAAAAGAGATTGATTTCTGCTGACACAGTTTTCTGAACACTCCCATGTATGATGTATGAACTGGTATCTTTGCGCCGTTCATACATCATACATCATACATCATACATCATACATCATACATCAAAAAAGGTCTCATAGTTCAACGGATAGAATAGGAGTTTCCTAAACTCTAGATGTGGGTTCGATTCCCGCTGAGACCACCAAATTGCACTTATTTTTCAAGAAAAATCTTTCCCAAGAAATAATCCTTTTTACTACTTTTGACCTTGGAAGCAAATTCTTACAATCATTCAAAAAGCAGCGCCATGAGTACATTTAAACAATCTGTAATAATATATCGTCGTCCAGAGAGAGATTTGATTTATCGTGAATTTACCACCAATATAGCCCTCACAATAGCGATGTTGGAAGCGCAAGGCTGCATTATTATTGACATCATTGACCTTTGACGCAAGATTTTGGCGGGCAAGCAGCCGATGTGTTATCTCAGCAAAAACCCACTTCTGTATCAAAAACGGGGGTGGGTTTTTCTTTTGGCATTTCCCTCGTTTCCCCTAAAAACCTGATTGTCAAACCCTATTCTTTATTTTAGCCATGCCCAAGCGTAGCAAAAAAGCAACCCCTCCCGAACATTTCAGCAACAAGGTGTGGCAAACCTTGTGCTGTTTGAGCCATGAGGAGCATCTGCGGTTGCTTCGTTTTTTACGTTCGCCGTATTTTATCATGAGTAAAACCATGGCGCCGCTTTGTGAGGTTCTGATCCGACTGATAGAACGCGATGACACCGGATTTGACAGAATGCTGGTTTGGCAAAAAATATTTCCCAATGAACCATACGACGATATCAACTTCCGGAAATATTGCTCAGATTTACTCCGCCTCACCGGAGAGTTCATGGCACAAGAAATGGCAGTTTCGGACGAATCGAAGATTGCCTTAAACACCTTGTCGTTTGCAGTACGGCGAAAGGTGGGTCCTATATTGCCGACTGCGATGCGCCAGGCTCGTGCCACCCTTGAACGAAAAAACTACCGAACATTCGAAGATTTCCTGAGCGCTTATTCCATCGAACGGCATTACTACACCATGATGGGATTCGACGTTAAAGTGAACGCTCGCGCAAATCTGGAAGCCATTTCTACACAACTTGACCTTTTATATTGGATCGAAAAACTCAAGTTGTTCAGTGCTATGCTGAGTCAGCAACGCACCGGCAATTATCAGTATGACTTGAAATTCATAGGGCAAATTCTCGAATTTCTACAAGATTACCCCGTGGAAGAGGTGCCCGAATTGGCCATTTATTATTACTCCTTTCTAACGGTCTATGAGGAAGACAACGTGGCACACTACTACAACCTCCGTCGACTCCTGGATACCTACGCTACGGTGATGCCTCAAAAAGAAGCCATTGAGTTATTTGATACCGCTTTGCACTATTGCACAGGTAAGATCAACAAGGGCGACCGCGCTTTCTTTCAGGAGTATTTTGATTTGTTTGCAGAGGCCATTCAGCATGGAATATTTATTCAAAACGGCGAATTGGCCACTTGGCGGTTCACCAATTTTGTAGCAGCAGCGCTGGGCTTGGGAAAGGTGGAGTGGGCAGAAGATTTTGTCAAAAGGTACAAGGATCGCCTGCCAGCCGACTCTCGCCAGAACACCTACACCTTCAATTTGGCACGGGTGTACCGTTTTCAAAAGAAACACGACGAAGTGCTTGATTTGCTCCAAAATGTTGAATATGACGATATTGGTGTAAACCTAATCAGCAAATTGACCCTGCTGATCACCCATTATGAACGCAAAGACCATGAGGTACTTGATTCGTTCATAGAGTCATTTCGAGTCTTTTTGAATCGCCATAAAAACATCCCACACCAACGCCGGCTGGGCTACTTAAACCTGCTGAAATATACCCGCCGGCTTATGCGCCTCACGCCGGGCGACAAAGTGTCGCTTGCAAAACTCCGCGATGAAATCAGTCAGGAAAAAGCCACCATTGTCAACCATGAATGGCTTCTGGAAAAACTGGGGGAGATGTGAGGAATGGCTTCAAGGGTGAACACCCCAGTCCATAAAAGTTTTGCGGAGCGCGCCGGCATCTTGGAACTGAAGGCCTCGAATTCCCACATTTTCAGCACCTTGGATATTTTTTGGCCCGTCGTCAATGAAAATGGCTTGAGCCGGTTCTACTTTATAACGGCTCAAAAGGGTTTGATAAATACCAGGGAATGGTTTGCGGGTTTTTTCATCCCCTGACACAACGATGCCCTCAAACCAATGCAAAAAATCGTAGCGAGCAAGCGCAACCGGGAATGTTTCGCCGCTCCAATTAGTGAGTGCCAGCAACCGATGCTCGCCTCTATCTCGCAGTTCGCGCAGCAGTTCCACGGTTTCAGGTATTGGGCCGCCGAGCATGTCTTCCCAACGGTCATAATAAGTGCGAATTTCAGGTTCCCACTCAGGGTGCTGATCCACAAGCAATTGTGTTGCCACAGAAATTGGGCGGCCAGCGTCCTGCTCCACATTCCAATCGTGTGTGCAGATGTTCTCGAAAAAATACTTGCGGCGTTCCACATCAGGAATCACCTCCCGGAAAACGTATTCGGGGTTCCAGTCAATCAGTACCCCACCCAGATCGAAAATGATGGTCATGACAACTTAAATTATACATTAAATCGGAAGTGCATCAAATCACCATCGGTCACGACATATTCCTTGCCTTCCACGGCCATTTTGCCGGCTTCTTTCACTTTTGCCTCAGAACCTAGTGTGACGAAGTCGTTGTACTTGATCACCTCTGCCCGTATAAACCCTTTTTCAAAATCCGAGTGAATCACGCCCGCCGCTTCAGGGGCTTTAGCGCCCCGGCGCACGGTCCAAGCCCTCACTTCCTTCACGCCTGCCGTGAAATAAGTAATGAGATTGAGCAATTTGTACGCAGAATGGATGAGGCGATTCACACCTGCTTCGCTCAAGCCCATCATCTCCAAAAATTCTTGGCGCTCTTCCTTGGTGTCTAACTCTGCAATTTGCGCTTCAATGCCTGCGCAGATGTTGAGAACCTCCGCATTCTCCGCAGCCACAGATTTTCGGAAGGCTTCCGTATGGGCGTTCCCAGATTCGATGGCGCCTTCATCTACATTGCAAACATACAAAACGGGTTTAGCGGTTAGCAATGTCAACTCTTTGGTAATTAGATATTTAGCATCGTCGTCGAGCTTTGATAACAACTCGCGCACTACACGTCCCGTTTCAAGATGGGCCTTTACCAAGGTAAGGGTTTCAAGGGCTTTTCCTTCTTCTTTGTTGCCTGCACGGGCCGCTCTGGCACTTTTATCAATGCGTTTTTCGACCGTTTCAAGGTCTTTAAAACTGAGTTCAAGGTCAATGATTTCCTTGTCGCGCACAGGGTTTATCGAACCGTCCACATGGACTACATTGTCATCGTCAAAACAGCGCACTACGTGAATGATTGCATCTACTTCGCGTATGTTGGCTAAGAACTGGTTGCCCAAACCCTCGCCTTTACTTGCGCCTTTGATCAAACCAGCGATGTCCACGATCTCCACAGTGGTTGGCTGAGTCTTTTGAGGCTCTACTATTTCGGTCAGTTTGTCGAGCCGTTCGTCAGGCACAGTGATCATGCCTACGTTGGGGTCCTTGGTAGCAAAAGGATAATTCGCTGCCAAGGCTTTGCCGTTGGTGAGCGCGTTGAAAAGGGTGGATTTGCCGACGTTGGGCAGGCCGACGATGCCGCATTGAAGTGCCATGTGTGAGAGGCGTAAGAGAAGTGAGAGGAGCGAGCGTTTCAGGCCTTATCGAAACATGATTCTGCCGCCCCTAGTTTTTAGGGCGCAAAAGTAGATTTAATTTGGCAAAAAACATGACTTTGTCAAAACTTCGCTTCCAGTTTTACCACAACATAAAAGCAGGTCCAATACCGACAGGTTGGGCAAAAAGCCCGTTCGCTCTTCAAAAACCTGTGGATAGCGTACTGGAGAATACCAGGCCGGGAACTCGTTTAATCCGCCACCGATTTTGCCGCGCATATCTGCGGCCTGCGGCCATGTTCCTGCGGGGTAATATTCGGATTGAAAAACAAAATCGCCTGTCCAGTTCAATTTCTTTTTCAAGATAAGTGTTAGGAAATCATAATTGAAATCAAATAAAAATTCCCAACGGCGTTCGTAAAACGGGCGGATATCGTCGGCATAATGTTCAAAAAATGGAGCGTTACCATAAGATGTCTGAATGGTACGCCAATGCTGCCTTTGCCAGGGGACTTCATGAGAAATGCGCACCTCCTTAATAGGCGTTTGTTGGTGCTTCCCTTTTTCCAATGGAACACTCAAACGTTGTGGGCCATTTGGTCCCACGATATGGCATCGGTTGCGGAGCGACCCTTTTTGGTAATGCTCAGCAGCGTCCAGAGCAACCGTTTTTTCTTGCCAAACCGCTGAACACCAAGCTATTGAAGGAAGATATTGGGTTTCGAGCAGCAACATTTTTGAGTGTTAAGTGATAAGTGTTAAGTGTTATCTCGAAGCGCACCACTTAACACTTATCACTCAACACTCAAAAGTGGTTTCACTTTGAATCCTGCCTTTTTCAGAAGTCGAAGCATTCCTTTCCCGCCCGCCAAATGCCCTGCACCCACCGCACAAAACAGAGAATGCTCGGATGCGATTTCTTCAAAACGCTTGGCCATCAATTCGTTACGACGATACAACAAAATTTTTCGCATTCCTTTCGCGTCTTTTTTTGCGCTTTGGTAGAGCGCCTGGATTTCGCCCTCGGAATAGCGGCGCATCATGTTATGGAGGCGCGTTTTGTGCCTGCCATGGTTTTTGAGGAGCCAGGTCAAGCCTTTCAAATGCTGTTCAAACGGGATTTGACGCAGGGTTTCGAGTTGATCGGCGAAGGTTTCCACACCTGTGGTAGTCTTGCCGAGCGAACGGGCGTGTTGCCATAAGGTTTCATCAAGCGAGTGCGCGGATTCTTCCAACAGAAATGCCATACTGAGCGCAGTACTGACGGTCATAGGGTGCTGATGTCGGAATGCCTCAGCGTCAGAGCCAAATTTCTTATGGGCATAACGGTTGAGGTTTTTCCAGGCTTGTGGGCTGAGCCACTGCTCCAGGTCTTTTCCATCGGGCAACACAAGTGCGGCAGAAAGTGCTTCGGAATCGGTTTCGGAAAAATCAAATTCTGTTGCAAACACTTCACATTCAGCCACATATTGCATTGCCAAATCCAGCCAGCCAAAGGCGCGAAGGTCGCGCACGTGCATGGTGCCGAAAAGGTAAGAGGCCTGGCCACCGCTCCTGGGTTCGATTTTCCAAAGAAGAGAATTTTGAGTTTGTTTCTTTTTCACTAATGTGTTTTTATGTGTTCCATACCCACAATTTTTTCAACGAAGTTTCCGCACCCAAAACTTTCCATTTTTCAGATCGTAGCGTTCGAAAGCAAGGGCGAAATCCTCTGCTTCTCTATCTGCAGCCGCTTCGGTAGGATAGATTTCGCCCAGCCATACCAGCCAACCTAAACGGTCTTCGGCGATGCATTTTTGAGAAACCCAATGACAAGGTATTCCGCGCGCGCGAAGTGCTTCCGCACGGCTAATGGCTGACTCTTTTTCATCGTACGAATTGTCCTGCACAAACCACCCACGCGCTGTCCGAAAAATGGCGCATGGATCTGAGGCCTTTCCGGAAGTTTTGATAGGCTTGGGCTTTTCATGCTCAATTCCTGCATATTCATCTTCGTCTCCTGAAAGATAAATCGTATTGTCTTCGTCCTGAAATTTTTTGTTTTTTGAAACCGGGTATTGTTTTGGAACTCCTGTAGGCTCACCATCGCCTGGAACAAGTTCTTCTTCTATCAAATAGCCTACCTGATCCTCTGGATTCACTCCGTTTGGTCGAAGTTGGAGGCCTTGCAGTTCTAATACTTTTTCATCGCTGAAAGTTTCGACATTCCAAAACAACAAGGCCGCCGCAAAAAACGCCAAAAACGCTACCCATTTTTGCACGCCTTGGGCACTCATAAAGCGTGTGTAAGCCGAAGAGGTTTGGCCTAATGGCTTATGGAGCAAGCCCCATATATTTTTTTTGAAAGGTGCCAGAACGAGGTAATGAAAGGGGCGGTAAATCTTGTTGAAAAAAGCAGTAATCGCATCCGGGGCTTTAGGTCGGCGAACAGCCATATTCTCCACATTTTGGCTGAATGATTGGTACCACTGCGCCCGGGTTACCCACTGCGTTATTTTGCGGTCTTTGCCAAATATGCCCAGTCGGGAGGGGTCAATGATCTTTCGCACCATGCCTTCCAAAGGCACAATAGCGAGGCCGATACCATTGTACACGCATTGGTTGCGGAGCTCTAGCAGATAGGGGTCGTTGGGAGAAGGGAAAACATCTTCCGCAATCGCTACCCATTGTTCATCGGCAAAATATTGTTTAAACTGTTGAATTGCAAAGATATAGCGATATTTTCGCCAGCCTTGAACAATGAAATACCAGCCAAAAAAGCCAATCATCCCTACGCCCAACAACAGTCCGAAATTACCCACTGTTTTCAATTCCACCAGCCAGACCAGATTGGTCGTATAGAAAAAACCATAGGCCAAGGCAGCGCACACCATACCAAATGCTGCACAATCCCATAGTAAATAGTAGACATTGAGTTGGAACTTCACCTCTTCTGCTTTGTCGCGTGAAGTGGCTTCATAGGTACACACGAACGGTGAGCCGTCAGATTTTCGAAAAGTGATTTTGCCATCGGCTACCCAGCCTTCCTTACTAACGTTGTCGAGTTCCACCGACACCGAATTTGGCATCGGCTCGTAGCGGTTTTTGTAGAAATCACGCAGAAAAGGCATAAACCGCCGCTTCACCTCATCTTCTGTGAGGCTGCTGCTGGGGGGGGTAAAGGATTGGCCTTCTTGCATTTGTGTGTCGGTGTTTGGCCAGCAAAGTTACGTCAATCTACCAAGTAATTACAGTCCCAGCATACGCCAACCCACCCCCAAAGCCAAAAATCATGATGCGGTCGCCGCGCTTCACCTTGCCCGATTTTATACCATTGTAGAGTGCGATGGGGATACTTGCTGAAGAGGTGTTGCCATAATCAACGATGCTTTCCAATGTTTTTTCAATCGGGAAACCGGTGTCTTTGCAAATGGCTTCGATGATGCGAAGGTTTGCGCTGTGTGGTACAAACCAGTCAATTTCCGAGAGGCTCAGGCCATTGGCAGCAGCAAGGATGGGCATTTGCTCGATTGCTTTGTTAACGGCCCATTTGAACACCTTCTTGCCATTCTGCACAATACAGCGATTCATGGTAAGTAGTTGTCCATCAATACTTTCGGCAAAACCAGAGATGTATAGATCAGGCCCGCCTTCTCCGCTGGCGCCTGTAATACAGACGCCAATATTGCCCGTTTCATCGGCTTCAATTAGCACTGCCCCAGCACCATCGCCAAAAAGCATACAAGAAGTGCGATCTGTAAAATCGGTCACTTTCGAGAGGGTCTCTGCGCCCAACACCAATATTTTTTTGTGTACTCCTCCTGCTATCAGCCCTTTCGCCATGACCACACCATAGGAAAAACCGGCGCAGGCGGCATAAATATCCAAAGCCCCGGCGCGGGAAAGCGAAAGACGGTGTTGCACTCGGCAAGCCATGCTCGGCATAGGCTGATCTGGCGAGGTAGTGGCCACCAAAATCATGTCCACATCCTCCAACGAAACAGCGGGGTAATGCGCCACAAGATCCTGCACAGCCCTGACGCACAGGTCGCTGGTGAACTCGTTGGGGCCAGTATGATACCGTGTTTTGATGCCTGTTCTGGAGACTATCCACTCATCAGTGGTCTCGATCAGCGATTCAAAAAAAGCATTGGTGATGATTTTTTCCGGGACTGCCATTCCGATGGCGGATAAACGGGCGTATGCCATAAATGGTTGATAATGAAGACGCTCCGAAGAGTGGTGATGAAACGCCAACGGTGAAAACTTGAAATGGGCGATGCAAAAGTATAACTCAAAATTCGCCATTCACACCTTTTTGGGATGAAATTCAAAAACAAAAGAAATAAAAAGCGGCAATTCAAGTTGCCGGAGGAAATTTGCCCTTAATTATGAAACAGCATGTTTTTCAATTGAATGCGATTTCCCGAAAGCGCACCCGCCAAATCATTGGCCTCATGTCGGGCACTTCTCTGGACGGCCTGGATGTGGCATTGTGTGCGTTTACAGGCTCAGGGCAGCATACACGCGTGAAGGTTTTGAAGTTTGAAACCTTGCCCTATGACGAAGATTTTAAAAATGAAATTCGGCAGGTATTTGCCCGGAAACAAATTGATTTTCAGCACCTTGTATTGCTCAACAAGGTGATAGCAGAACGCCATGCGGCCTTAGTAAATCAATGTCTGGTAAAGTGGAACATCAAGCCGGAAGAAGTTGATTTACTGGCCTCGCACGGGCAAACTGTGTTCCATGCGCCGCGTGTTTTTCATGGCCTTCCCAACTATCCCAATGCCACACTCCAAATCGGCGATGGTGACCATATCGCTGTGCGCACTGGTATCATTACGGTGTCAGATTTTAGGCAAAAACATATTTCAGCGGGCGGAGAAGGTGCGCCGCTGGCACTTTACGGCGATTACTTCTTATTCTCTAAAAAAGGAGAAGAGCGCTATCTGCTCAATATCGGCGGCATTGCAAATTTTACCTATCTGCCTGAAAATCAAGATCATGCAAAAGCATTTGCTACCGACACTGGCCCGGGAAATACCCTGCTCGACGCCTTTGCCCGCGAGCTTTTTGGTGTTCCTTTTGATGAGGACGCCCGCTTGGCCTCCAATGGCCGCGTGGACGAACGACTGCTTGATATCCTGAAATCAGAGCCGTTTTTTGCCAAGCCATTGCCTAAAACCATCGGTCCTGAACTTTTCTCACTTGAATGGGTCAAGGCAGCGATCGCCCAGCTTCCGAAGGGCAATCCAAATCCTTTCGATGTGATGGCTACGCTGACCCAGTTGACGGCGGAAACCATTTCAGAAGCGATCTTACGTGTCGAGCGGACACCTCCGTCGCAAGAGAAGGTATCGCCTCGAAAATTACTCTATCTGAGTGGCGGAGGGGCACACAATTCTTTGATAGTTAAAGTTTTGAAAGAAAAAATGCCGGGGTTTCAAATTGATCCGATGGCAAAACTAGGCATTGACGGCAATGCCAAAGAAGCGGTGCTGTTCGCCGTTTTGGCCAACGAAACGGTGGCTGGAAGGGCAGGAGAGGGGGAGCAATTGGGAGGCATTCCGATGGTGGGGATGGGGAAGATTTCGTTTCCGGGGTAGGCGTTCTGAGGTGTCATTTTTTTCTTGACAGGATTTACAGGATAAACAGGATTTATGCTTCTATATTGACGTACAAATCCTGTTTATCCTGTAAATCCTGTCAAAATTACGATTATGGCAAACGCTCCAAATCTTCAGGAGTATCCACCCCCAGCGTCTCCCATTCCGTCACGCCCACGGCAATACGAAAACCATGCTCGAGCCAGCGCAATTGCTCCAAAGACTCTGCTATTTCCAAGGGGGTAGGGGAGAGGTCCGCAATTTCCATCAGGGCCGCACGTCGAAACCCGTAAAGGCCAATATGCTTGTAAAAATCTTGTTTTTCCAGCCATAATTCATGTGGCACACCCCGTACAAAGGGGATGGGGTGGCGGCTGAAATAGATTGCCCCGACTTTTTCGGAAAAAACCACTTTGACCGCATTCGGGTTGTCCAAAAAATCAGCACGGTCAATTTTTTTGGCAAGCGTAGCGATAGCAGCCTCGGGATTTTGCAACAGGGTATCAGCCAATAAATCAATCTGTTGTGGTTGAATGAACGGTTCGTCGCCCTGAACGTTCAGCACAATTGTAGCCTCTGGAAACTGCCTTGCCACCTCTGCACAACGATCCGTGCCACTTGGATGTCCGGGGCTTGTCATCATCGCCTCAGCCCCAAAATCGCGCACATGATCCAGAATACGCTCATCATCCGTGGCCACCACCACGCGATCCACTTTTGTTGATTGGTTAACTTGTTCTAAAACCCGTTGAATCATGCTTTTTCCAGCAATATTGGCCAGAGGTTTGCCGGGGAAACGGGTTGAGGCCCAACGGGCAGGAATGACGGCGAGTACCATTTTTTTCAGAAGAGTGGGTTAGATGCGTATTTTTGCGGCAGATTTCCCGTTAGCCAATTCGATACCTATGAGAAAGACACCCCTTTTTGTACTGTTTTTATCCTTTTGGACGGCTTCCTTGCTGGCACAAGAGGAGCAGCCGACCCCACTACTCACTTCCCGCGACTCCATTTTGCTCACGGTGGAAGAAGGCAAAAAATATATCCACCATCCCATCAAGCCGAAACAAACCCTGTTTTCTATTTCCAGATACTATAACATCGGCCTCGAAGAACTCTTTGAGTTCAACCCTGATTTTCGCAACGACCCGACCCTACGCATTGGTGCTCGTGTCAAAATCCCGATTCCAAATAAGGCCATTAAGCGGTACAAAAGTAGCAGCTTCGTAGCATCTGAGAACACCTCCATTTATTATGTGGTTCAACAGGGCGACAACATGTATCAAATATCCAAGCGCTATTTTGAAATGCCCGTTGACAGCATCGCCAAACGCAACCGCCTGAAAAACAACAGTATAAGGCCGGGACAACGCCTTCACATGGGCTGGATGGGTACAGAAGGATTCCACGCAGATTGGCGTCCTGTGCGCCCTGTCACCGAATCTGACGTGCTGAAATCTCAATACAATGAAGGAAAGAAGCATAAAAAGGAGACCTCTGCCCAGGGTGTATGTTTTTGGCCCAAAGACAGCAAGGAAAAAGGGGCGCTTTATGCGCTTCATCGCGATGCAAAAATTGGCAGCATCATTAGTGTCAACAATCCAATGAGCAACCGCACGGTATATGCCAAAGTCATAGGCAGAATCCCTGAAGGCTACGAACGCAACATCGAGGTTGTGCTGTCTCCTGAAGCGGCGCGTAAACTCGGCGCTCGAGATCCGCGCTTTTTTGTTAAAACAAAATATTTAAAATAACAAAAGGGATTAAGGCCCTTCCCGCTCTCAAACATCTGACACATGAACAAAGTATTTCTTTTTGCTACTCTATTGATTTTCACACTGCTGGCATGCAAGCAAGATCCTAAAATAAGCCAAGGCGCACCACCCCATATACAAGCAGGCGAACAAGCTAACCCAACCGTATTGGCGGGCCATTGGATTGCAATTGACTTTTGTGCTTTTGCCAGCCAATATGGCTCGGTGCTCCAAGCCATGAATAGTGGCCATCGCCCTTATGCTTACGCGATCACGTTCAACCCAGCCAGACCCGACAGTGCAATCTGCTACAACGCCTTTGAATCTTGGACGCTACCGATCAAATATAAGGCCGACACGCTTGAACTGCTTGACGCGCGTCCTGGCAAATCAATCTTCCTGATCTATCATTCTAAGATGGACAAAGACATCACTATGATAGACCCGACTGGAGAACGCGTTCAAATGGACCGGCTTATCAAATCAAAAGCAGGCACCACCGACGGTTATTCAGCCTTCACTACTGCCTTGAATCACAATGTTTTGAACGGTGTATTTGTTCCCTTGGGCAAGGCCGCAAGCGACAAGGTAATGTTTACCCCTGGCGGCTTTTTACAAGGGCTGAAAGGTTACGACCGTTATACACTTTGCACGGGCGGCGACTGCTTTGTGGCTGGACAAGATATTGACGTGGTAACCTTTTATGATTCAAAAGACGAGGCTAAAACCTCCAAGTTTTTCGGTTATCGCTACAATGGGCAGAATGATACGCTTACCGTGTACAACCTGGTAAATAGCAATCCAAAAGAAAAAGGCATGTACAAGGTTTCAACACCGGCTTATAAATTTTCACGAAAAAAGTCAATGTAAGCCTTGCTTATTTATGCCACTAATTGTTTTAAATCAACGGCATAAATTTTATTTTGCAATGGGGTAGGGTAGGGCCGTCTAATCGCAAATCCGAAAAAATAAAAATGGCTTCAGCACTCAAAAATCTTTCAGCATACAATGACACCGACGTTCCAAGCGCCGAAGAAATGACCTTTGGTATTGTGGTTGCAGAATGGAACGTGCACATTACCCACGCACTGTACGAAGGCTGCTACGACACGCTTGTAAAACACGGTGCCAAGCCCGAAAATATCTACACAATGCAAGTGCCTGGTTCATTTGAATTGACCGCTGGTGCGCGTATGCTGAATGGGCAGCAAAATGTTGATGCTGTCATCTGCCTTGGCTGTGTTATCAAAGGCGAAACCAGCCATGACGAGTACATAAATCAGGCGGTAGCCATTGGGCTGACCAATTTGGGTCTGACTACAGGCAAACCACATATTTTCGGCTTAATCACAACGAACAATGAGCAGCAGGCCTTAGACCGGGCAGGTGGCAAACATGGCAATAAAGGGGTGGAATCTGCTATAACAGCCATCAGGATGGCTTCATTGAAGAAAACACCTATTCAAGGCAAAGTAAAAAGAGCCATAGGGTTCTGATTTTCGTTTAATTTATTTTCTATAATTTATATTATGTTAAATAGATGGATGCCGCAACCGCAACCCTGAAGACAAAACTGCCCGATTCCAGAAAGACACCGTAGAAAATCTCCAAGCCACCTCTTCTGCAAAGCCACTACATTTGCGCACTCTTGTCATCAACCCATTTTTGCATCTGCTTGTTTTTCAATGAAAAACACCTACCACGACCTTGTAGCCCAAACGTTTGATTTCCCGCAAGACGGATTTAGCCTGAAAAATAACCGCTTGTTATTCAACGAGATAGACGTTTACGAACTGATCAAAAAATACGGCACACCACTCAAACTCACCTATCTGCCAAAGATCGGGGAGAAAATACAAACAGCCCGCAAACTCTTCCGGGATGCCATTCAACGGCACAATTACAACGGAAAATACATTTATTGCTACTGTACTAAAAGCTCGCACTTTTCCTTCATCCTGAACGAGGTGCTGGAAAATGGCACACAGCTGGAAACCTCCTCCGCTTTTGATATTGACCTCATTTGGCGGCTTTATAAACAAGGTAAAATCAATAAGGGCACCATCATCGTCCACAATGGCTACAAGCCCATTCAATATGCTGAGCGTATCGTAGGGCTGATAAACGAAGGGTTTACAAACATCGTCCCCGTGGTAGACAACGCGCAAGAGTTGGAAATGTACGATGCCATGCTCCCCAAAGGAACGCATGGCATCGGCTTGCGTATGGCTACCGAAGAAGAGCCAAATTTTGAGTTTTATACCTCCAGGCTGGGGATTCGACAGAGTGAAATCATGTCGTTTTACCAGGAGAAATTGGCTACAAACCCTAAGTTTGATCTGAAAATGCTACACTTCTTCGTGGACATTGGCATAAAAGACACCTTGTATTACTGGAGCGAGTTGAAAAAAGGCATTAAAACCTACTGCGAACTTCGGAAGGCCTGCCCTACCCTATCCTGCTTTAATATCGGCGGCGGCATGCCGATCAGAAATTCGCTCGGTTTTGAATATGATTACCCATATATGGTAAGCGAAATCGTTCGTATGATAAAAGATGCCTGTGACAGCGAAGGGGTGCCAGAACCTGACATATATTCAGAATTTGGCAAATACACTGTCGGTGAGAGCGGAGCCACGATTTTTTCTGTGATTGGCAAAAAAAAACAGAACGATTCAGAGGAGTGGTACATGCTTGACAACTCTCTAATCAACACATTGCCAGATAGTTGGGGGATTAAAGAGCGTTTTATCCTACTACCTGTCAACCACTGGGAAAAAGAATATCAGCGTGTCAATATTGGTGGTATTAGTTGCGACAATGCCGATTATTATAACTCTGAGGCGCACATCAACCAAGTATACCTTCCTTCTTACGATGTGGAGAAGGACGAGCCGCTTTACCTCGGTTTTTTCCACACGGGCGCTTATCAAGAAGCCTTGAGCGGGTATGGCGGGCTAAAACACTGCCTTATTCCCGCCCCCAAGCATATTTTGATTGATAAAAACTATTACGGCGAGTTTGTGGATTGGGAAATTTTCAAAGAACAGGATTCGGATTCGATGCTGAAGATTTTGGGGTATTGACCCCTACCCTACCCCCATTACCGCAGAGGCGCGGAGTGCAAGGTAGAAAATCAAAACTCCGCGCCTCTGCGGTACTAAAAACATTGGCCATGCTTAAAATTGAATTTTTAGCATTTTTTCTGCTTTTGGTGGGCTGTACTGGCCTTTGGAACGCCTGCCATTTTGCTAAAACGAGTTTCTCTTGATTTGACGGTAGTAGGTATTGGAGATTTACCCTTGCAAAAAAGCGTTGAAAGCCAGCAAGTTATAGTCCGGGATTTACCTTCGGGGCTTTACTGGTTGCAGTGGACAGGAGAGGGGGCAGTAAAAGCTGTGGAGAAATTCATTCGTTGGTAAGCGGACGTGGTGTTTCTCTAGAGTAGTAATCTAGGGATAAGATATGCCCCTATTTACATCCTGTCCATGTACCAATTCAATTGCTTCTCCAGTTTTTGGTGGACTAAAAGATTGTTGATGATATTTTTTAGTCGTACAAACGCGGTCTCGCTTTTCACCACATAATCTGAGGCTTTATGGTGCATACAGTTTATCGCCACATCTATTTTATCTTGAGAGGAGAGCATTACCACGGAAATGCTTGGATTGAAGGCTTTTATTTTGTTCAGGGTTTCCAATCCGTTCATCGCTCCATCTACGATGCCATCCAGGTGATAATCTAAAAAAACAATATCAGGGGCATGGGATAAATGCGCCAGGCAACGTTCCCCTGTTGAATAAGTTTCAATATCAAAATCTGCATATTCCAGAAATTCTATTTCCAATAGTTTCAGAAACAGTGCATCATCATCTACCAAGAAAAGTTTTACCCTTTTTTCGTTTTTCACGATTTTGCGTTTTTAAATGTAGTTAATGCTTCTTCCAATTCTTTACAAGCCTGGTTGCAAACGGTTTCAAGTTTCAATACCATATCGTGGATATCATCTTCCTGTTGTTGTGTATGGGCAAATTCCTGAATTTTCTTTGCTATGTTTTCGAAATCAACACTGATGCCCACGATTGAAAAGGAGGGGATCATTTTATGCACTGCGGAATGCAGGGACTCCCAATCCTCATTTAGCAAGCCTGTCTTCATTGCACTGATCAAAAGAGGGGTTTGCTCCAAATACAGTGAAATCATTTCCGCCATCAATGCAGGATTGGATTTTGTGCGACGAATCAAATAGTCCAGATCAATACATTTTTTGTCTGACATATTTTCTTTCTTTTCTTGTTCGGGAGCAGCAATGGTTCTTTTTACCAGCCCGGCTATTTTACTGTACAACAATCTTTCGTCAACGGGCTTGGCGATATAATCATTCATGCCCACAGCTTTGCATTTTGCTAAATCAACCGTAGTTACATCTGCGGTTAAAGCGATGATGGGTATTTTAGAGTTCATCATGTTGCGAATATAAGCGGTTGCTTCAAACCCATTCATTTCGGGCATCTGTAAGTCCATCAAGATAATATCGTACGAATTAGTCAGTAGTTTTTCGATGGCAATTTTTCCATTGGCGGCAATATCACACCCGAACCCGAAATCGTCCAACAACGTTTTCATCAATAATTGATTGAGTGCTATGTCTTCCACCACCAATATCTTTAAGTCTTTTGATTCTGACTCAAGTACTACATCTTCTGTTTCCGACTCAACGTTCTCTATTGTCTTTTGAAAACTTAATACAAAACTAAAAGTTGATCCCTCATCCAAGATGCTTTTTACGCTTACCGTCCCACCCTGTTGTTCTACCAGCTGTTTCACAATGGCAAGCCCTAATCCAGTCCCTCCGTACAACCTGGAAGTAAGGCTGGTTGCCTGCTGAAAATTTTCAAAAATCGTTTCTATTTTATTTTCTGAGATTCCAATCCCCGTATCCGAAACGGAAAATTCAATGCTAACTTTCTCTTCATCTTCTTCAAGCAGACGAACCCCTACCGTGATTTTTCCTTGTGAGGTAAATTTCACTGCATTGCTCACAAGGTTCAAGATGATCTGGTGCAAACGCACAGGGTCGCCCACCAACACTTCAGGGATATTGACATCGTATTCTTTAACGGACACTAAATTCTTCTCCTGAATTTTGGTGTCAAACAAATGAAGCATGGCAGAGATGGACAAGGCCAATTTGAAAGGGGTTTTTTCAAAGGTCATTTTGCCGGCATCCACTTTTGCCAAATCCAGGATATCGTTGATGAGCACAATGAGTGCGTCGCCGCTTATTTTGATGGCTTGCAAATACTCTTTTTGCTTGGCCGACAATTCCGTTTTCAATACCACTTTTGTAAACCCGATAATCGCGTTCATGGGGGTGCGAATTTCGTGGCTCATGTTTGACAGAAATTGCTGCTTCGCTTTTACCGCATTCTCTGCGGTTTCCGTGGCGAGTTCCGCTTTGACTTTTGCTTCTTCGGCAAGGAGTGTAGCCAATTCGGCGAACAGTCGTGCCTCTGTCAATTCATTTGAAATCCGTTTTTGCTCCGTAACGTCTCTGGCCACGACGACGGCACCCAGCACATTCCCCTGACCATCTTTATAGACCGAGCCGTTGAATAATACAGCGGTCAATTTGCCATCCATGACCGTTAGCGGGAAATCCGTAACATTTCCTTTTGCAAATACTTCCTGGTACACTTCCCGTGCTTTTTGCGGTTCGGTGAAATAATCAAAGAAGTCGGTTCCTCTAATTGTTTTGCGGGTCAGGTCTGTTATGTCCGCCCAGGCTTCATTCATATCCGTTATTTTGCCTTCGGTGCTGATGGTAATCAAAGGGTCACGGCTCGCTTCAATCAAACTTCGTGAATACTGCGATGCTTGTTTTGCAGCATTGCCGAATGCTTCCAGTTCTTTATTGGCAAGTTCCCGTTTCTCTTTCTCTTTATTTTGAAAGCCAAGTTCTATGTCTGCAATCACCAACTCTGCAGCCCGCTTCTCCTTCTCTTCGTTTTGAAAGACAAGTTCTTGGTTGGCAATGAATAACTCATCTGCCCGCTTCTCCTTCTCTTCGTTTTGAAAGACAAGTTCTTGGTTGGCAATGAATAACTCATCTGCCCGCTTTCCCTTCTCTTCGTTTTGGAAGGCAAGTTCTTGGTTGGCAATGACCAACTCATCTGCCCGCTTTCCCTTCTCTTCGTTTTGGAAGGCAAGTTCTTGGTTGGCAATGACCAACTCATCTGCCCGCTTTCCCTTCTCTCCGTTTTGGAAGGCAAGTTCTTGGTTGGCAATGACCAACTCATCTGCCCGCTTTCCCTTCTCTTCGTTTTGGAAGGCAAGTTCTTGGTTGGCAATGATCAACTCATCTGCCCGCTTTTCCTTCTCTTCGTTTTGGAAGGCAAGTTTTTGGTTGGCAATGACCAACTCATCTGCCCGCTTTCCCTTCTCTTCGTTTTGGAAGGCAAGTTCTTCGTTGGCAATGATCAACTCATCTGCCCGCTTTCCCTTCTCTTCGTTTTGGAAGGCAAGTTCTTGGTTGGCAATGACCAACTCATCTGCCCGCTTTCCTTTCTCTTCGTTTTGGAAGGCAAGTTCTTCGTTGGCAATGACCAACTCATCTGCCCGCTTTCCCTTCTCTTCGTTTTGGAAGGCAAGTTCTTGGTTGGCAATGACCAACTCATCTGCCCGCTTTCCTTTCTCTTCGTTTTGGAAGGCAAGTTCTTGGTTGGCAATGACCAACTCATCTGCCCGCTTTCCTTTCTCTTCGTTTTGGAAGGCAAGTTCTTGGTTGGCAATGACCAACTCATCTGCCCGCTTTCCCTTCTCTTCGTTTTGGAAGGCAAGTTCTTGGTTGGCAATGATCAACTCATCTGCCCGCTTTTCCTTCTCTTCGTTTTGGAAGGCAAGTTTTTGGTTGGCAATGATCAACTCCGTTATATCTCTGTCCAAGGTAGCAATGCCAATTATTCTTCCATTTTCGTCCTTGATAGGCGAGAAGGACAGCCGAACATCAATGACAACACCGTCTTTTCTGATTCTTTTGGCATCGTACATCGGAATGGAATCCCTTTCGATGAGTTGTTTGGTCAGTTCATCCAGATCATTGATTTGATTTGGAGGAACCAGCAGACTGACATTTTTCCCAATCATCTCCGCTGCGGTATATCCATAAATTTTTTCAGCCCCGCGATTCCAGGAAGTGACAATGCCATCCAGCGTTTTGCCTTTAATGGCTAAATCAGAAGATTCAATGATGAGCGTAGACAAGGTTCCCTTCTTGTCGTATTCAACCAGGCGGTCGAAATCTGCTTTCTGTTGCGTTGCTTTTGTTTGCATTGCTTTTAATTGATTGAATGTTCGTTTCCGATCTCCTCAATGGGGCTTCGCTTGCGGTCTTTCAATTGTTTGAAATAAGAAGGGGTGAATCCTGTAATTTTCTTGAACTGATTGGATAAATGCGCCACGCTGCTGTAATTCATCTTCCAGGCAATTTCCGTCATGTTCAGTTCGCCATAAATGATCAGCTCTTTTATCCGCTCGATTTTATGGACGATGATAAACTGCTGTATGGTGATACCCTTCACTTCCGAAAACATATTGGAGAGATAGGTATAATCATGGCTTATTTTTTTACTGATGTACTCAGAATAATTTACCCTTGGCAATTCATCTAAATGGTGAACCATTTCAATCACGACGTTTTTTATCCGTTCGATTAAAATTGCCTTTTTATCATCCATCAATTCAAGCCCTGAATTCAATAAGGCTGTTTTCAATGCTTCTCGTTGCTGAGCAGAAATGTCTTCCATAATTTCAATTTCCCCTAAATCAACTACAATGAAATGCAGCCCAAGACTTTTGAGGTCTTCTTTCACCATCATTTTGCAACGGGCGCTTACCATGTATTTGATGTATAATTTCATGTTGCCTTTATTTTGATAAGCCTGTAACGTTTACTAAACTGTCAAAGTTTAGTAAACGTTTTTCTGCGTTCTGCCATGCTGAAAACTTGGCGGGATGAGGAATAGTTTTGGGTTTCGATGTGCGGCAGCATTGGTCTGATTACTGGGGAGACTGATTAACAAGGGTTGCTGGCTGAATGACTTCTCAAGCGCCAACCTGGCCATCAAGTAACTCACCGTTGACTCTGCACCCTGGTTCATATTCACCTGCGTTTCTTCCAATCCATCGTAACAACCGCCCGTACAGGGGTTGTAAATGATCTGCTGCAGGTGATTTTGCCCTAAAAACCAATTGAACGCGATTACTATCTTTTTCCGGTAACGCTCGTCGCCGAAAACTTCGTAAAAAAGTTGGAGCGCTAAAATCGTGTAGGCCACATCAATGGGCTGCTCGCCATAATGCGCTCTTGCGCTTCCTTTTAGCATCCAGCCATCGTTGGGGACGACTTTTATCCCTGCTTCGGTGAAGGTGTTTTGGAGCAAAAAATCGAATGACTGGTGGGCGATGTTTTTATAAACAGGATTTCCTGTGGACAACCACGCACACAGCATGGCCTCCGGCAAGGTACTGTTTCCGTAGGTAAGGTACGGCTCAAACCAATGCCAATCAACAGAATCTTCGTGGCGGAACATTTGCACGAGTCGGTTGGCGAGGGTTTCCAACAACAGCCGTTTTTGAGCCGAAGGATTGGCGCTGAGGCTATAGTGCAAACCTTTGATAGCGAATGCCATAGCGCGTGTGGAGTGGATCGTTTCGAGGTGGGGCAATGCCTGCTCAAGGAGCATTTTTGCCTGCAACACCAGACTTTCCGGCAGGATGTTTTGCTTGGAAATCAGATGCCCCAAGGCCCATACGGCCCGCCCATAGGCATCGTCCAGATTGACTTCTTGATTTTGTACAGTAAATGCTTCCTCCGGTTTGGGCAATACGGTGTGGAAAGCCAGGATGAGCGGTTTCTTGATCTGATGCAAAAAATACAGGAACTCCTGTTCGGGTATTGATCCGAAAAAGCCAAACTCGTGCTGGAGCAGCACGAGTTTTATCGAAGGGTCTAAGTTGATTGCATCTGCCACTTCATGGTAGGATGGTGACTCAGCGGTGTGCAACACATAGCGCACTTCCGGAGGGTACTGATGTTTCTCCTCCGCTGCTTCCAAAGCACACACGCTCACGGAAAATGATTTACGGAACTTATGGTGCAATGCCGTTCGCAAATCATGTGAAAAAGTGGCAATGCCATATTCTCTGGGCGGATAAGAGCTGACGAGCAAGATTTCTGGGATTGGTTGAGGGGTATTGTTCGTCATAGTTGAAGTTTTGTGATAAAACCCGTCCCAGGGCTTAGGCCACAGGACGGGTTTCAAAAGATTAAAAATTCGGAGCTCATTAGGTCATTGGGTCATTTTTACCCGCCGAAGCCTTCCTGCCCGCCGAGTTTTGGCAGGCGGGGGCGTAGGAGGGGGGTCATAATTGACGTAAAAACGCGACCAGGTCTTTTTTTTCTTGCTCATTCAACCTGACCCCTTCTATCAGGTTGAAAAATTCTACCACGTCTTCTAAAGTCAACAGGCGACCATCGTGCAGGTAGGGAGGCGAATCCTTGATGCCGCGCAGGGAGAAGGTCTTGATGGGGCCTTCGGGCCGGATGAATTGACCGTTGATGACCTGGGATTTATAAAATCGCTCTACCTGGAGGTCGTGCATGTCGTTGTCGGTATAATTCGGCGGTGCGTGGCAACCTGCACACTTGGCTTTGCCAAAAAAGAGTACTTCACCCCGCAGCTCGGATTCCGTGGCTTTTTTGGAGTCCAGGTGCCCATATATATTGAGTTTGGGAGCGGGTGGGAAATCGAGCAATGCCTGAAATTCGGCCATGAAATGTACCTGACTGGCTCTTTCCAATACATTAACCCCTTTTTTAGCCGCCGTCAGATGGTCGCCGTCAAAATAAGCGGCACGCTGCTCGAACTCGGTGAAATCCTCCACGGTTTTGAGGGCGCGTTGCGAACCGAAAAGCCGCTGCACATTGAGGCCGCGCAAGGAAGGCGTTTCGATCCGGTTGCGGTTGGCCTGCGGGCGAATATCGCCCACCAAGTGAGCAGCCCCCGATGTGTGGCCGTTTACATGGCAGTCGAAACAAGTCACCCCCAAACTGGGCGTCACCGTTTTGCGGTCAGCGGTCGGATTGAATTGTTGTTGCGGAAATTGCGACACGAGCAGGCGCAATCCTTCCAATTGTTTGGGATTCAACAAACCATTGAACAAATCATAGTAATTGTCAATGGTGATCATGTTGCCTTGCGACATATCGCCCCGGTCTTTATGGGTGGTCAAAAAGATAGCGGGCGGGAATTCCGGCAGGAAATGTTCTGGCAAATCGAAATCAAGGTCAAAACGCTCCAATCGGGCCAATTGCTTGATTTCCATCTGTGGAAAAATCATACCGCCTACCGGATGGTTGGGGTGCGGCAGGGGAAGGTATGGGAATATGCCTTTTTCTTTGATTTCCTCGGGACTTAGGGCTGCCAATTGATCCCAGGTTATGCCTTTTAACCTGGCGGTAGGGCCTACAGGCAGCGGTTTCCCCCGCGACATGGTGACATCGCTGCTGAGTTTTTGGGAAAGATCGTATCGCTCATTGAGTAAATCCATCTGCCGCTTCATGATGCCAGCCTTTTGGGCTTTGTCCTTGGCCATTACTTTGTCCAAAGATTCTTCGACAACACCGGTATAGCTGGAGGTTCTCTTTTCCTCCTGTTTGAGTGATATCTGGGAAGTAAAAATGGCTACCACTACGATGAGGAACGATACGAGTTTAATAAACCCGGGTTTGTACAAATATTTCATGTTTTACGACTTAAATTAGTTTGAAGCACTAGTGCCGCAGTAGATGTAGAGCTCATCGCCAAATAAGGCGGTGCCTGTTGGGAAGCACACGTTGTTGACTTCCCCGCGTGTTTCATAATCGTGTTCGGGAGAAAAAAGCGCGTAGGGTAAGCGGGCAATCTCTTTCCCGGGGTTTCCCCAATCCAATAAGGCCGCACAGGCCACATATTTGTATCCGATTGCCTTCTTGTACAATCGCCGGATTTAAAACCCCCGCATTTTCAAATCCTGCATCGGTTTTGTTCAGGATGACCCCTTTTTGGGTAACTTTTATCATAGGTTTTTGCAGGATTTGACTTTATTGAAGCGGTAGGTTGTCTAACCTAGAGAGACCTCGCAGGTTTTTAAGCCTACGAGGTCTGCTACACGAAAATGTTCAGTGGGACAGTCAGGATGATGGTAGTGTTTGTTTCTCGCTGCAATGGATTCACGCCACTGCCCGTTCAAAAAAGCGTGTTTTGATTTTCGCTGTTTCTGTTTATTTATGGCTTGCCTGCCTTGAGGGCTGGTTTTGAGGCAGATGTTTCAATAGCCGACTGTTTGCCTTGGCCGCTTTTGCTTTCAGATTTGTAGGCGGATACCGCTTTTCCCTTGCCCAATGATCTGTCCGCAGGTGCTTTTTTGATATTCTTGATTCCTTTATCCTTGCTCATGTTTGTTTGAATTTAATGGCATGATTCACAGGTAATGGTAGGTTTCCTATTCAATTACATTGACCTAGCGCCATGTAAATGATTATAAAAACGATGATAGTGCCAAGGCATCCGCCGCCAAATTTCGCTGCGCCAGCCCCGGCTATAATAGATTTAAAAAAAGCATTCATGATTTTGATTTTAGTTTTATGCTTCGCATCGCTATGTTTGGAGGATGAGGGGAGCATTGAATTGTTACCCCTCAAAGGTGGTGCTCCATTCAAAAAAATGTGTTACACGATTCTTTAATTAAATTACATTATTCACAGTTTCGGAGGTATTGTTCAATGTTCATTGCTTTGCAGACCGGCTTTTCAATTCTTTTACTTGTTCTTTCAATTCGTCTACCACTTTACTAGTGGCTTCTTCAAACGTCTCGCATTGTTTTTTGACGAACAAATCGTAGCCGGGTATTTCGAGCCTTACTTCGCAAACCTTGTTTTCTCTTGTGTCGGATTTTTCCAATTTCAAAAAAACCTTGGCGCCTTCAATTTTATCGTGATAACGTGAAAGTTTTCGAACCTCTTCGGTTACAAAATCATGCAAGGCTTGGGTTTCTGAGAAGTGTACGGATTGAATGGTAACGTTCATTGGATATATTTTTAGTGAAAGTGGAGCAGGTAGAGGGCTTGACTTTGATACTATTGGGCAGTGTACCCACTGTCAATCGTATAGTATGAGTTTGTTGTTCTTTACGAATGATTTAATTGTGTTGTGTCAGTACCAGTTTGTTGATATCCAGTCATTTGCTTTTTGAAAAATAGTCGCGTACAAATGCCTGTTCCTGGTTTTCCGTCATTTTATCGGCGGGCAATAGAAATACGGCTACCTCCTTGAAAAGCGGGTTGTCTTTGAAAGTATTGTAGAGCTCGTCTTTTGCATTGGTCGGGCCAAAAAGAAGGACCTGGTCATAGTCCCTGATGGTTTCACTTAGGCTTTTGTAATAAGCCGCCTGTGCGTGCTGCTCCTTATTGTGCATCCCTTTTTCACTTTTGCTGAGGCTATCCAATTTTTCCTGATGCGTGAATTTGGAGTCAAGGACTGTTGTTTCAATGGTATCGTTTGCGAATTCCATGAGATGGGCGCTTGAATTGTCCATCCAAATGCCCAATGTTTTTTTTCCTGTTGTCATGATGTTGTATTTTTAATAATGAAGAAAAAGTTGGTTTCCCCTTTGTCTGTTCATGCCGAAAGGGTGGCTATTGCGAAAGAAATGTATTCTAAAAAAAAGAGTACCCAGACAAACAAGTAATAGCGCCGGATAGAATCGGGGTTCTCCAATTGAACGCGGAAGATGGCTATCCATAAAAACGCGAGGATCAGCAGCTGTTCTACGGCAAACACCCTTCTGTTCAGGGAAAAATCAACAGTAAAAGGCAATAAGATCAGGCACACCGAAACGGCTGTCAGCAATAGATTGCCTATTCTAAAAACACTCCGGGCACCCCAATGAAGGCTGAGCGTGCGGATTTGGAAGCGGCTGTCGCCTTCCATGTCTGGGATGTCTTTGAACCATGCGATCACGATACTGTAGACAAACATGGCGCCCGTCAGCAACCAGATAATTGACGGAATATGCTGCGAGTCGTTCATCAGAAAATGGAAGTGCAAGAACAGCAGCAGGTTGACAATAAGGCTCCGCACGGCAATAATGCAAAACGCCGCCCAGAAATAAAAACGCTTCAGCCGGAGCGGCGGCAGGGAATAGGCCGTTCCGATGCAAAGGCTCAACACCACCGTTAAGAACAAATACCGTCCCAGAAAGCCAGCAATAATCAAAGAAATCAGGATCGAAATCGAGACCAGCCAATAGCCGGTGCGTAAGGAAAAAGCACCAGATGCCAACGGAAGCCAGGGTTTGTTGATGCGGTCAATCTTTATATCCGTAATCTGGTTCAGCCCGACGATGTAAATGTTGGCACCCAGACAGCTGACCAAAGTAAGGGCCAATATGCCGAGATGCAATTCCCTGTTATCGGAAAAAGACATGGCCAGCAGATACAGCACCACGATGCTCAAGCTGGTGCCAATCACCGTATGAGGGCGGGAAAACCGGATCAGGTTTCGGATCAATTCCATGGTGGCTATCCTGTCTCGGATATCTTTTGATGGGTGATCGTACTGACGGGGCAAATTGCCTCGCAGGCCATGCAGGCGATGTCGCAAGCTGTATTCACGGCAATCGTGTCGAACGCAGTGATGAAACCTGGTTTTTGCGGACAAACCGCTACGCAGGCGCCGCAATGGATGCAGGCGTTCCATCCTATTTGAAAGAGGACAGATTTCTTTTTAGACATAATGTAATAAAATTTGAGCGGGTTGAAGCTGCAATCAGATTTTTTTGTAGACTGAATGCGGACTGAAATAATCCGACATGGTTTTATAGAGCAAATCGTCTCGCTGGGCGATGTCCTTGTTTTTAAAAATGGCCGTTTTTTCGTGGTACAATTTCCACATCAAATGGCCGCTTGCTTCCAGCCATTGATCTTGATATCCTTTCAGGTTTTGTTTGTTTGGCTTTTGACCGCTGCCGAGCAGTTCGGTCAGAAAACGGGCCGCGATTTGTCCGCTTTGCATGGCGGTATGGATACCGCCGCCGGTAATTGGGTTGACGTGCCGGGCTGCATCTCCCACCAAAATGAGGTTGTCAGCGTATTGTGTTTTCAATGGGGCCGCCAATGGCACGCCGCCGCCCTGAATTTCCAGGATACGCGCATTTTGGAAGCGATCTTTAAAAAAGGAATGCCCCATGAATTGCTCCAAATGCCAGCGGGCATCATGCGGGGTCATGGTCCGGGCCACTCCAAGACCAATTTCTGCATAGCCGTGGCCCTTCGGAAAAACCCATGCATACCCCCCCGGCGCCCAGTGCTGTCCGGTGATGATTTCGAGCAGGCCCTCGGTTTGCACCCCATCGACTACATATTGCAGGCAACTGGCCAGTTCTTTCAGTTTGATATGTGTTTGCAAGCCAGCCCATTTGCCTACTTGCGATTGCAGACCATCGGCACCGACCAATACCCGGGTTTTGACTCGAACGGGTTGGTTCAAGTGCTGGAGATGCACTTCGCAGTTGCCGTCTTCCAGGGGGTGATATCCAATCCCTTCTGTTTTTAACCACACCTCGACCCCGGCACGTTCGGCCTGGGTCATCAGGTAGCGGTCGAATCGGCGGCGGTCTACCACATAGCCCAAGGGGAGCAGGTCTTTGCCAGACCCGTATTCGTCGGGCTTGATTTGACGATAATCAATGGTTGTTTTTTCACCCAGCTGGTTGTAGATGCCAAACCCGTAGATGCTTTCCAGCACGAACTCATCGTCCGCTTGGACGCCTACCTCCTCTAAGGCATGTCGGCTCACTGCGCCGGAGCATTGAATGGGCGCTCCCAACTCTTGCCGCTTATCCACCATCAATACTTTCAAGCCCAATTGTGTGGCCACCCGCGCGGTTGTAGTGCCAGCAGGACCAGAGCCTATGACTACAATATCGTATGTCGGTGTTGACATTAGTTACCTGTTATTTAGAGTATCTTCGGAGTGTCCAAGCGATGGTTTCATGCCCTTGCATCAGCCCGGTAAGAAAATCTGCCGTCCCTGCATCCTTGTATTTTTCGGCGCATTGGTCAACGAACTTCCGGAGTTGCACCACCACATTTTCGTGGTCTTCCAATAGCTCTGCTATCATCTCTTTGGATGAAGGGTACTTGCCGGGGTGTTCTTTAATAGCCGCTAATTTCGCAAATTCGGCCATTGTACCAATGGTTTTGCTGCCCAATTTGTTGATGCGCTCGGCCACCTCATCAATGGCTTCTTCCAGTTGCTTATACTGGCCTTCGAAAAGTTTGTGGAGTTCCATGAAACTTTCGCCGCTCACGTTCCAGTGAAATTTTCTTGTTTTGGTGTACAGGGTCACGCTGTCTGCGAGTACAGCCGACAGTAATTCAGTAACTGCGCTCAGGTTTTTTTCTGAAATTCCGATGTTAGGTTTCATATTTTGTCTTCTTAAAAAATTGAATTGATGCGCATCTCCTCGAAAAAGGGTGTCTTTTTTTCTTCGACGCATGTAGCGGCATATAGAAAAAGCGCTGCGCTCCAGGTTTGCCAATCCTGTCCCATTGCTTTGCCGTCTTGATCTTTTATCCACTCGTTGAGTCCAAAATCAAGTGCTTTGGTGTTTGAAGTTTTTACCAGGCGAGCAAGGGAAAGCAGTTTCTCATTCGCCAGTGCATACCGTTTCGCAGCAACCAGGGCTGCTATATAAAACCCGCATACAAAAGGCCAAATGCCGCCGTTGTGATACTCCCCCGGATTGTTGTAGTGGGCGTATCGGCTGTGCCAATCCTCGTGTTCTGGTTTGATATAAGGGAAAAAATTGGGCGGCAGGTCAATCGCCAATTCTCCGCATTCTTTCATGGCTGCGCAGGCTTCTTCTATCCACGACACCATTTCATTGGCCCGCGTGAGGCTTGCTATTCCAGAAAGGATGGCCAGGCTATTGCCAAGCAGGTCGAAGCGTTGGCTGCTAAAAATCGTGTAGGACCATAAGGCATAATAAGGTTTGTGTTTCACTACAAGACCTTCCTGCGTGTGATGGTAAATCTGCCCATATCGTGGCGAACCATTTCGGCCCTGTCGTACTGCCCCAAGAGCTTCAGATAGCAATACACCAAGGTGTTCACAAACAGGCCATATCCGAGTACCCACTGTTCGTCCCGCCAATCACTGGTGGGTTGCTGCGCCACAAGATACCGGTTTGAAGGGCTGTGGCTTGCATGTTGTGTTAGTTTTTGAAAAGGCGTGAATGTTATTCGTTGTTTTCTTCGAGGTCGTTGTGATTGTCGCCCCCCAGGCTGTAGTAGTTGTTCTCTTCGTCTTCGCTTCCAACATTCTCCTGCTCGTCATCCAGCTCGGCGCCGGGCACATCCAGGTCGCTACCGTCCATATCGTCTTCAAAGGACCTTTCGTTTGACCCCTGAGAGGCTTCGTTGGGTTCTTTGATTTCAGCGAAATTTTCAGGGTTGAGGTCGGTCACTTCCCTGCCTCTGTTGTAAATGTCTTCGCTGGGTGGGTAAATTGGATAAGCGGGGAAGGCTTTGTCCCAAGATTCCTTGCCTTGATGATTTTGTGTGTTCATTGCTGCTGTTAATGAGATGGGTAAAGTATCTGTTGACATAATGCAGTGTTTGTCTATTGTTCCTAGAAAAAAAGAATGCCTGTAACCATCAAATCAACACTGAGGCTTTCTTTGGCCGATATATCTAGCGCCAACGGGTCAAGAAGGGTATTCAACAGGCTGACCTGTAATTCGCCTTTGGCGTACAATCTTCCATCGGCCTCGACTTGATAGGAAATAAAATGAAGCTCGTACAGGCCGCTTTCAAGCAGTGAAAGGTGATAGTTGCCATTGCCCTCGACCGCTGAACTGGCGACAGCATTTTTGAACTGGACTTGAGAGGCACCTTGTGGAAATTTTTCAATATTAATATCGAAAGTAGCCTTTTTGTAGGCATAAACCACCACTTTATCGCTGCTGGAAACGCCGTCAGTACAGTCTCCGCTTATTGTCCCAGTCGAAGACTTGTCCAAAAGACGTATAGCGGAAGCCAATTCCGGGTCGCTTACAAACTTGTATTCATTGGTGGTTCCGACCTGATAGACAATGGATTTGCGCAGATCCATATCAATAATGACCCGGGTAGTATCTCCGGCTTTTGGCTCAAAACTGCCCTTCACTTTTATAACCATCTGACTCCCACCATTCAGTTTTCTTTTACTGCCGGTGCTATCCCTGACATAGCAGCCAGGGCTGTTGCCATTGGCATCCGCCTCGGTATCAAACACCAGTACGATCTCGTCGTAGACTTTAATATCCAAACTTCCTTCGCCCAGGAGTTTTGCCAGTCCATTATGATAGGCCAGGAGGTCGAAAGTGGTCTTCCCGTCAAACCCTGCCCAGGATTTGCCATCCACTTTTACATCCGAGATGGTAAGGAATACGCCGCTTACGTTCGGGTCGTCAATGGGAGCATCCGTTATTTCGATTTGACCGTAACCGACTTTTTCAACCGGAGTAGGTTCAAAATCTTTGAGACAAGCAGTAGAAGACAACAAGAGCGCAAATACTGCTGTGATATTTTTCCAATTTTGGTGAATCATAATTTTTAGTTGCCTTGATTAGATGATGAATTCTGGCCAATAAAATAGAAATGAATGCCAACAACAAAATCCCAGGAAGTGACACGGGTGCGGGCAGACTGGCTTACCCCGTCTACTAAAAAGTCACTTTGGCTAATGCCATAGTTGTATTTTACTTGCGCTTCCAAAGCGACATGCCTATTTGAAAAAATAGAATACCCCGGACCTGCCCCTAGCGTGGAGAGGACTACATGGGCAGTTTGCCTGTCGCCATTTACGACAATCTGCGTTTCAGACTTCCCATATCCATATACTGCGCCGAGAAAGAAAGCCTGGTCGTCGGCGAATGGCAAATAGAGTCGGGTATAGGGACCAAAAAGCAGTTTGGTGTCCGCTATGTTTTGGGCACCATTTGGAGCGGCATCGGTATTCTTTGAAGAATTGACCAAATAATCCATCCCAAGACCTAATACAAAATTGTTTGCTAGAAAATAGCCGATAGAAGGCGTAAGGTGAATTTGGTAAGCCGTGATGCCACCTCTATGTACAGTACCTCCATTGTCAATCTCGATATTGGCCACAGAATTGGTGTAGCCCAGCCCTGAGCCAATTGAAAAGTTGCCTCTGTCAACACATTCATTTTGTGCGTGAAGGGAGGGTAATGAAGATAGTGATGCTACAACAATTAACGCAAGAAATGGTCGAAATTCATTTTTCATAATTGTGTTTTTTGTGAGTGTTCAAGAAAGTGTGGCACACCTCGCCAACCATGTTGATTACCAATACTCTATTTTAGGTGTGCCACACTTTTCTGAACACTCTCTTTTTTATGTTTGTTTGGGTTAGAATCCAAAAGCGACCCCCAGGTTGAGGTTGAGCAGGCGATTGCGCGGCTCATAGGAGCTGTTTCCTTTGACTACAGGCAGAAAACCATGCGTGTAGGCTACATCGAAATTGAGCCAGGTCAGCTCGGCCAGACGGTAATTGAAGCCGGCACCAGCCTGAAGCCCGACATCAAAGGATTCGTAGAAGTCCTTCGAATTAACCTTGACAATATTCTCGCCCACCAGCGTCTGCGTTTCTCCGCCGACTAAAAAGGCGAGCGACGGACCTGCAAATATTTTCGGGCGGAAATCATCTTCCAGTTGTCCGAAATAATAGGTGAATTTGAGCGGTATACGGAGGTAATTGAGCGCGCTTGTAAAAGTTCGGTTGCCGATTTTCGTTTGGGCGCCTTCTTGTGAATAGCGCGCTTCGAAACCAATCCCGGAACTTTGCAGAATACTGTAATTGTAGACGAAGCCGATATTAAAAGACGGACGGGGGTCTGCATTGGCGTTGTCTGACAACCATGCATAGTTGAAACCAAGGGTTGGGCCAATCGAATTGACCTGTGCTTGCAGAAATAGGGCACTGCCAAGCATGACAGTTACAAAAAGAATTTTTTTCATGATGATGTTGATGTTGATTTTGTGAATTGAATTACGGCCTAACAGACGGAGGCCGGGCAATATGGCGGTAGTTGATTGTCAGCACTGCGATGAAAAGTTCATCGTCAGTATGAAGATTGTCGCCAAGCAAAAAGCGATAACTGCCGGATTGAGTGAAAACATATTGGTTTTCCAAAACACCATAGGTGTATGGGTCTGCCTGAAAAGAGGAGGTATTGATAGCCAAAGTACCCAACAGCGAAAAATATTCACTGGGCACGAAGGGCTGTAGTTTTTCTGAGCCGCATTCAGCGGGATAAACGACATAGAAAAAATGACCATCAGGGTCAATTACGCCAAGATACTCACTGTGCGGATGATCAAAATATAATTGAAAGGAATCGCCCTTGTACAGCATGACTTTGTCCGCCCATATTTTGGGTACAGATACTGCCACATGATTTTTATTGGTGGGTAAAAATGCCGGAGAACGATACGATGCTACCTTGTCGGCAGCCAAAAGCCCTGACAAAAGCAAACCAGTAGCAGTGATAGCAAAGATTGCTTTCATGATAAATAGCGATAGTGGTTTGAAGCACGGTTACTAAACTTTGAAAGTTTAGTAACCGTGCAGCCGGAATACGGTTACTAAACTTTGAAAGTTTAGTAACCTTACAGCCGGAACACCGTTACTAAACTTTGAAAGTTTAGTAACCGTACATTATGAAATAGGTTTTCTCCCCTGAATCACATTTAGCAGCACTACAATAATGGCAATGACAAGCAGGATATGGATAAGCCCACCAGCGCCATAGCCTACAAAACCTACTAGCCATCCTATGATCAATATCACGGCCACGATATAAAGCAGATTTCCCATAAGAATTGATTTTTAATTGTAACTGAATTATTACGCTTCAAAGGTGGGTATCTATGTGCCGAAGCGAGTTACACAATTCCGAAGTTAATTTACACGATTCACGGTTTCCCGACATTCAGCTTATTCGTATCCGCTCTTTATCACCGTCAGGATCATTTTGAACCGGCCATTGGGCGTCACAAAATTGGGCGCGTGCGCGGGTATGACGATGGATTGACCCGTTTCTAAGTGGTTGGATTTCCCATTAATGACAATTTCTGCCTTGCCATCAATGATTTGGGCAAAGGTGTCAAAGGGGGATGTTTTTTCTGTCAACCCTTCTCCCGTATCAAAAGACATGACACTTATATTCCCGGTTGATTTTTTTAAAATTGTCTTGATAACCACGGCATTTTGTAAGTATTCGATGATCTCGATAGTGATATATGCTTTTGACTTATCAATTTCGACGGGGTCTGGAGTTTTTAGCTGAGCGACTTTCGAGTGTTCCAGATTTTTTGACTTTGACATTTGTGTTGCGTTAGAACGGACGTGAAACAAGAAAAGGCGGGCAAAAAAGCCCGCCAATCGCAGCGTATGTAGTGGCTTTCAGAATGCCGATTTTAACTAGTTTTTGTTGTTGACCGTCAAATCCCTGAATGCTTTGCCAAATTCATCCATGTCGTGATTGAACTCACGCTTGAATGCTTCCCAATCGCTCCGATTTTTATCGTAGGAATCAATTTTGTTTTTCAGGTCTTTGTTCCTCTGTTCGAGTGTTTCAATGTTTTTGGTGTACACAGCATCGAGGGTCTTGCCAGTCCCTTTCTTCTTCACTTTAATATCAGCAATCATCGCTTCATTGTTTCTGATTTTCGTTTCAGATTCGGTCTTGAATAATTGCCACTCTTCTCTGTTTGCTGCTTTTACAGCTTGTGCGTTTGCATCCTGCTGTACTTCCTTCAAATCTTGTTTGGCTTCCTCTACTTTGGCCTCCGCATTGTCCACTTTTTGGGTGGATGACTGGCAACTACTGAAAACCGTTCCTGCCATAAGTGCTATCGCTCCTGCGACACTAAAAATTGATTTGTTCATTTTGTTTGTATTATTGATTTTATTTTTTAATAAAAAACATGAGTCATTCCGAATTTTCTCTTGGATTTAGGGAAGACTCATGTTTTATTCTAGCAACAATGAAGGGTTAAAGCCCTGCAATAATCTCGTGTAACTCATCTTTGGACTTGCCCAATTTGATTTGAAGTTTTCCGAGCATTTCGTCTTTTTTGCCTTCTGCAAACATGAGATCGTCGTCGGTCAGATGTGCAAATTTCTGTTTGAGTTTGCCCTTTTGTTCATTCCAGTTGCCTTTTACTTCAGTCGTATTCATTTTTTGAATTTTTAATTGTGAAAGAAATTTCACCATCAAAGGTGTGTGCGATCCTGTTGTACTTCATTACACAATTCCAGACAAGTGTTGTATAATTTACACATTTTCTGAGCTATATTGACACAAAGCACAAAACCGCGACCATCCAAACTGGATGCGTCACGGCCTTGTACAACTGATAGCCGGAAATGCCCATCAGAAACGGTAGGAAGATTTGATAAAGCCCAATGGGAGGCCGGCTTGAAACCTAATGTATGAAACCTAATTATTGCATTGAAGGATTGCTGCCAAATCTGCCCAACAATCGTTTTCATTGGGCAGCCCGGTCGGCAATTGCGGAAATTGACTCCACCTATTTTTTAAAGTAAAAGGATAAGCAGCAATACAATGATAATGATTGCGCCCACTGAAAGATATACCCCTCCGTTATTTAATTGATTTTTTATCGAACGGGTTTCTTTCCGTAATTCTTTTTTTTCAAACCGCCCCATATTCGACTTGTCCATCGCGTTGATTTCATCCAGTCTGGCAAGCAAAACTGTTTCACGATCTGATTGAACAGACCTATTTGGTATTGCTGTAATTGGGTCTGGTTTTGATGTTGCGCTTAATTGGAAGGGAGCGAATGACACCAAAAAAAATGCTGTCACTACATAGATGCTTAGTTTTTTCATTTCAACGGTATAGTTTGAATGATGATTGAATGTTGATTGAATGTTGATTTTCAAGCGAATGTTTGATGGTCTAACAGCGCATTCTTTTAAATACGCATGCGCTGCATCGAATCTAAAAGGCCAAAGGCGTTTAATAACCAGAGTACAACGACCACCACTACCACCACATTAAGGATGTTCTTGATTTTGCGGTCCATTGGAATGTAGTTATTTACAAGCCATAGGAGAACGCCCACCACAATGAGCGTAATTAATAAATTAAATAGCGACATAAGAAAGTTGGTTTGAATGATTGATTGACAAAGGTCTCCTCTTTATACTGACAAGATTTACATAATTTCAGAAAATACTTACATAATTTACATATTACGGTCATGCTTAGCACTACATGCTTTCAAGTCCGCTCCTGCGTTTGACTTTCAGTTTTTTGAAATGAGAGGGGCTTAGTCCAGTTACCTTTTTGAACTGGTTGGAGAAATGGCCTATGCTGCTGTAATTCAGCAGATAGGAGATTTCAGTCAGGTTGAGTTCGTTGTAGGACAATCAACTCCTTGAAGCGCTCTATTTTATGGAAGATGATGAAATGCTCGAGGGTGATGCCATGAGTTCCAGCCCAAATTGGTGCAGGGCTTTTTTGATCTGCTCCCGTTGCGTTATCGAAATATCTTCCAAAATTTCAATCTCACCTAAATCCACATGGACGGAATGAAGCCCCAGTTTTTTCAAGACTGCTTTCACCACCATTTTGCAGCGAATGCTCGCCATGTATTTGATGTACAGTTTCAACATAAAAATATCGCGCCTACCTCTTTCTTCTTCTGTTCGAGTGCTTCAATGTTTAGATTATTGTAGTAATCACGAAGGGTTAAAGCCCTGCAATAATCTCGAGCAACTCTTCTTTGGATTTGCCAAGTTTTATTTGAAGCCTTCCGAGCATTTCAACCTTTTTACCTTTTTCAAAAAGCAGGTCATTGTCGGTCAGCTTTACAAATTGCTGTTTGAGCTTGCTTTTTTGCTCATTCCAGTTTCCTTTTACTTCAATCGTGTTCATGTATAAAATATCGTTTGTGGTAAGTATTACAGTTAGTTTAAGAGGGCTGAACAAAGGTCAGCCCCTCTATTCCGATAAACATTACACAATTGCAGGGAAAACTTACATGAATCACACTTCATCCAGTCCGCGCAGGCGCTTATGCTTTAATCTCTTAAAGTGAGAGGGGCTCAATCCGGTCACTTTTTTGAACTGGTTGGACAAGTGCGCCATGCTACTGTAATTTAATAAATAAGATATCTCGGTAAGATTGAGCTCGTTGTAGACAATCAATTCCTTGACGCGCTCTATTTTGTGCAGGAGGTGTTTTTGGAATAGCATGATCCACCACGCCTCAAAAAGGATATCCAAAAGAAAAATTCCAGTTCAAATTTTCCTTCCGCCAAGTGCGTCTGCCGAAATGCAGGGCATTGCCTGCCCAGCGTTCGCCTACAGGCAGGAATGGCTTTGACAGTGGAAAAGCCACATCGAGCCGCACCACAAAAAAACCCAAATTGACTCGAAGGCCTACGCCCGTACCGACGGCAAGTTCGCGGTAAAACCTGTTCAACCTGAATTTGGAAGCCTCTGTGGCGTCAGCACCTGAAGTAAGCCAAATATTGCCTGCATCCATAAAAACGGCTATTTCAGGGTATCGCCCCAGCGACATCCGGTACTCGATGCTGCTCTCCACCAACAAATTGCCCGTGTATTTTCCCACCGCAAGCCCGCCGTCACTCGTATTGCGGGGTTCGCTTCCTGGCCCAACCGTGCGTGGGGCAAATGCCCGCACACTGGAGGCCCCACCAATAATATAACGGTCCAGCAATGCGATGGTCCCGTTTCGGCGAAGTGGTATGCCTGCTCCAACAGCCAACCTCGCTGCCAGCACATTATGAGCGTTTGTCTTTTGGTACTGACGGTAATCCGATTCCACAAAAAGGTTGAGCGGACTGGCCAGTTTGTAGTCAGAAGGCAGGTATTTGTTCCCCGCATAGCCGCTGGCCTGACCTGCAAAACGTTGGCGGAAATACCGGCTGAGCCGTCGCGCAGGTTCGAGGCGTTGGTCGAATGTCAGGGTGTAATTGGGTTTATATTCCAGAAATGTAAGCAGGGCGATGGAGCTTCCTGTGGTGTCGCTGGGTATGGCTGCGATGAGTTGCTGCCGGATACCTCGATGATTGATGGTAGAAAATTGCAGCCCAAGGTTCACTGGATTGATTTCCTGCACGAACGACCCACGGCGATTTTTTTTCCACAAATACCCAGCCTCGCCTTGTACCCGCTGGAAACTCAAACGAAATGGGCCAAATTCAGGCAAATCATATTTGAACCAGTTGGTTTCGTGTCGCAAACTGAACTGGGTACTGCTGAAAGCGCGTCGGCTACTTTCTTTCAACCATAAAAAACGGGGCAGCGTCAGCCGCGCAGAAGCATCGCTGACGATGAAATCCTGGAAATCAAAATTGTCTTTGTTGGTGCGCAGGTAGGCCCCATTGAGCGCAATGCGCAACGCTTCCGCTCCCCGAAAAATATTGCGATGGGTATAGGCGACCCCCGTGCGTACTCCGTAGTAGAAACCGGGGGAAAACACCCCGGACAAGGTGCTTTCCACGCGCTCGGGGCGATACGGTGTGAGGTATATACGCGCATCCAGCAGCGAATCGGATAGCGGCGACACATCGAAACGGATGTTGATGAACTTGTAAATATTCAGGTTTAACAGCCGGTAAATCGTGGCCTGATAGTCCTTGTTGGCATAATAACTGCCACAATGGATCGAAATCTGACGGTTTAGCACCTTAGGTTTGGTCAACAGCCTGTGGTACACGTAGTTCAGGCACTTGAAATACAGGGTGTCGGTACCAGTTTGCTCTTTTGCTTTGCCGGATTGTTTGGCCAAATCGTAGTCCGGGTAAACCGTTACACTGGCGATGCGATATTGTTCCCGTTCCCGTTCTGTCGTTTCTTTTTTTACCCGTAGAGTCAGGTTCACTTCGCCAGCCGGGTGCAGGGTGTCTGCCTCAAAAAGCAGATTATCCGGGGAGAAATAGTACCAGCCGTGGTTGCGCAAGGTGTCCGACAGGCGCTGCCGTTCAGCAATGAGCTCTTCCAGGTGGTAAAACTGGCCGGGCTGCACCAGCGATTCGGGGCGCAGCGCAGCGATTCTGCGCGTCAGGGTAGTAGAATCTGGCGGATAAACCACTTTGTCCAGCTGCTCGCGGGCGGTTCTGACCAACACCCGGTGAATTGTTTTCGCCTTGTGTTTGCCCGCCTTTTCTTCTGAGTCAATCGTCACTTTGAAAAACCCGTCATTGGCAGCGCGTTCTGCCAACACCTCGCGGTGCCGATTGGCGATTTTTGGTTCGTACAATACAGGCGCTTCCCCCATTCGGTTGGCGACGAAACTGCCAAAACTCTTTTCACGGCTGTTCTTAAACATATAATAGATCAGCAGCCGGGGCCGCATCCAGAGGATCCTTTTGTTTGGTCGCGGCAGAATGACGGATTTTTTCAGGTCTGTTTTCAGAATCTTGGTCTTCCACTTTTTATCCGTTTTGCTGATCTTGATTTTTGCGCCCGTGTACAGCCGTTCTCCTTCGCTAAGCCGGCCCGTGCCTGTACAGCCCGTCCCGAGGGCGAGGAGGGACAGCAATATAGCAAGTAGGCAAAATCGTGTTTTCATAACATCTATAAGTATTTAACCGCAGAGGCGGAGAGACGCAGAGGATCATTAAAACTTTGCGTCTCCGCGTCTCTGCGGTTAAATGTTTACTGCTTGCCGAACTCCTTCGTAAAAATCAGTCCCGCGCCCGAATTTCGCAGGTTTGCTGACGAGGCATTGAGCAGTTCAAAACCACTTTCCGAGAACACCGTGACCTTGAATTCGCCATTGGGCGTCAAAGCATATTCTATGGAAGCGTTTTCCAAGGCACTGTGAACGTCATCGCCACTGCTCCCTCCTACCGATGTGCCGCCCGAAAGTCGGAACGTCAGCCGATCTTCAAAAAATGATTTTTGTAAACGCAACTGGTAGTTGGTAGAACCTTCGGACTGCGCCGCGCCTTTGTTGGAACTGCCTTCTGTGCTGGACAAATCCACGTCTATCCAGGTCAAATATTGGTCAGCCAAGGCGTTGATCTGGCCGGTCAAAAAACTGGTCAGACCCGTTTGTAGCGGATTGCCCCCACTCGTTGAAATGGCCCCCACGTTTTCGCTGATGAAATTGCGCAACAACAATACGCCGAAAACCTGCCGCGACAACAGGTTTTTGTCCTGATTGACATTGCTCAAAGCACTCTCCACCATGCCGGATTGTTGATTGCCAAAACTGGAACTGAGGGGCCCCTGCGTGTCGGAGGAGGGATAAATAAACAGGAAACTAACGTCCGGCTTCGTCACCGAACCAATCACAGAAGTTTGCAAAAAGAAGGTCTGGGGTTTTCGGTAACTGGCCATTTCATCGGCAGAAGCCTGGGACAACTGGTTGACCACCAAAGGATAAGGTGATGCCTTGAATTTGTAGCGCGCTTTCAAATCCAGTTCAGGTGCGCGTATGTCGCCGGTCCAGGTAATGGTACTTCCTTTGCTCACCTCGAAACTCCGCTTGACTACCGACTGGTAAGAATAATTGTACACGCCGCGCACCAGTTCCACACGCCCGGCCAGCGTCATGGTGCCATTAGCCAAAATATCCAATTGCAATTTACCACTGGCTCTTCCCCTGAAATCGTCGCCGGTAACCGGGTTGATCACACTGTTGACAGTCAGGCTGGAATCAATTTCGATGCTGGCACTGAGCGTGAAGGGTTGTTTATGGATCGGCGCATCGTAGATCAGCGGACGCACATATTGTCGTGGAGGGGGCAGAAAATACACAATCCCCTCATGTTGCAAGGCCTGGGTCGCTACATCGTACACATAAGTGAAGTTCGATTCCTTGGCGGTTCTGATGGATAATTGCAGGTCTGGCTGACTCAGGGGGCCGCGCACGGTACCATCGAGCGAAACATATAACTCGCCAAAATACACGGGGTTTTGCTGTTTTGAAGAATTCATCACCTGCCAACGGTCTGAGTGCAGCGTCAGATTGGTCTCTATATTGGCCCAATCGGTGGTGCTGAGTTTCCCTTTGATTTCCAAGGTTTTATTGTACGGGTCGCGCAGGCTGAGGCCATCCAGGATAATCCCGGATTCCGTAAATTCGAGGGGTGTTTCGCTCAGTTCGTAGCGAACATTGGTCAATGCAGGTGTAAAAAAAGTCTCGTGCAACTGCATCGCCCCGCGAACCTGCAAGTCATCGGCACGGCCTTTAATTTTCAAATGCACTTCTGCCCAGCCACCCAGCTCGCGTACCACCCCGGCCACAAAAATGTCGAAATTATCATAGTTCAAACGGTCAATGTCCACCGCAAAATCCAACCCTGTTTTGTTGCCCGGTAATTTGCGTGTCGCGCCTTCCACCTGGATGGACTGACCGTTCCCTGTCATGGTCAAGTTGTGCACTTCTACACCTGCTGGCTTGATCCGAATTTCATTTTCGGCATCCACCGACCATGCTTTGAAGTCAATGATCTGGCTTGGAGATAGTGTGACCACGGTTTCTTTGGTCTTGTTGTTCATGGTTGCTTGTGCCGAGAGCAAGAACCGCTCAAGCCCTTTGTCATCGCTGGCCTTGAACGAAACATTGGCGATATTGGCCAAAAACCGCCCGTTTAGTATGGCATTTTCAATAAAATTCTGTTTGTTCCTTTTCACCAGGGGCGTCGTCAAAACAAATAAGGCGGCGGTGTCCCCGGCGTAGGAGCGCACATTCAGCGAATCCACATCCCAATCCATATACACGATACGTGGGGCCTGAATGAGCAGGTTGAAATAATTGCGTTGGGCGATGAGCGACCCTTCCAAATGTACTGGCCCCAGTTCAGTCAGACCGGGCAACAACCCGGTGGTTAAAATATCCGGTTTGAGCAGGTCGAATTGCACGGACACTGAATCTGTACCCACCCGAGGCACGTAGGCCGTGCGATCCACCACGAAATATTGCTCCGCGATGTTGGCAATAGTAACAGGCAAATCAGCCAATGAGAAATACCCTTTAATCTCGCCTTGCAGCCAGTCAGATGCGATTTTCAGATTGTTGTGGTGATTGTCCAATCGGATGTCCAGCGTCATGTCACCAGGCCGAATGTGTACCGTATCATATTGCAAATCAATGGCTTTGATGCTCACTTTTGCAGTCAAGGTATCCAGCGACAAGCCCTCGGAATGGGAAATCAGGTGCATACAAATATTCGTTGGGCGATTGGCCCAGCCGAATTCGCGCAAGTCCAGGCAGTTCAGCGTGATGTCTGCATCCAACAATGGGATGGCTGTGCTAAAGTCGCCTGCTATTCTCGCCACGATGGCTGCCCGTTCGTCTGGCGATACAAGCGTACTCGTAAACCGTTTGCCGTTTATATCAGCCTCCAGCGTGATGTCGCGCAAAATGAGGTTGTCCCAAATCAACGAGTCAAAGGTTCCGGTCAATTGAACTCGGGCAGTTTCCCCAAATTGAAAACCGGTGCCTTGAATCTTGGCCTTTAAACCGATGGTTTTGAGTGGTCTCAACACCGTATCAACGGCCAGCTGGCTGACTAGGATATTTTGAGCGATCAGGTTCATCTGGTAACTGCTGTCGCGCAAGGTTCCGTCCATTAAAATTTGTCCCCAATTGCTCAGGCCGATTTGGGCATTTCCGGCTGCGTCTTTCACTGTTCCATGTGCCTTGCCTTTTACCTGTACAAAATCGGGTAGACGCAGCACTGGACTGAGCACCGAATCCGGCACATAGCCCAGTATTTCCCGCCGGGCCAAGGAAGCATCGAATTGTACGTCGAAACCCAATTGATCGGGGCTGCGCAGGTTTTTCAGCAAGCCAGTGAATGTCAGATGGCTGGTCGCGCCGCCGCGTAAGGCATTGAATTTTAAGTTGGTCTCCAGCACAGACAAAGTTCCCCGAAGCGTGCCGGTGGCTTGCAGCAGATCGGGCAGTTGCAAGCCCTTTGGCTCTAGAAATGCAAAAAAGTTTTGAGGAGCCTCCAGTCGTTGGATTTGGATATCCATGCCCATTTTGTCAGGATCGTTTGCGTCTGTCAGCGTGCCGGCCAAATCAAATTGCAGGGGCGGCCCAGTGACTGGCGGGAAAGCCGAACCAGCTTGCAAAGCGCCTGCCTGGCCTTGCAAACTGAGTTGCAAACTCGACAAAGTGCCATTGAGGGAACCAGAAGCGTTCAAATAGGCAGGAAGCGGTTGCGTCAAAAGACTGTCCATCGGAGTGTCGCCCACCGACATAAAACGAACCAGATCGGCGCGGTTGGTTTCCAGGCGGCTGATCGTCAAGTGCATGCCCAACTTTTTTGGCTCGGTAAGTTGTTGCAGCGAACCAGTGAACTGAGCGAGGGTACCACTGCCTGCGCGGAACGCGATTTTTTCTGTTTGCAGGTTTTCCAACCAGCCGTTCAAGGAGCCGGATACCTCGTAAGGCAGATCACGCAGCTTTGCAAAAGCCGCGTTTTCGGGCGGCGGTAATAGCACGATCAGGTCACCGACCACGCCTTTGACCTGTCGCAATCGCACTTTCATAAACCCATACGTCGCGGAGTCTTTTTTGAGCAGAAGTATATCTCCGTCCACACGGGTTTGGTTCATGCTTGCCAGTGCATCCTTGATTTGGATGCTGCCGGGGGTAACTTGGACGGTTGCCCGCAACGAATGGAGGAGCAGACCGCTTTTATCTTTCCCGTTAAGCGCTTCGGCCTGCACGAAAATCGTGTCGTTTTGGAAAGAAAATTCGGGCAGATCGGCATTCAGTTGGGTCAAACCCAGGTCGCCTGCATTGAGGTGGCCGGGCGTGGGCAGCATTTCCGGGTCATGGTAAGCCAGGGCGCTGTTTTCTATAACGATGCCATTTGCCTGGATAGACATTCCATCGTTAGACGATTGGAGTTGCAGTTGGTCGAGCTGGGTTTTTTCCAAAGTGGCGTCCACGGACCGTTCAGGGGTTGAATAAACGAGGTGCGAGCGGGTGATGTCGCCGTCATTCAGCAGCAGGCCGAAGCGTGGAGAAGGCTTGCCATTTTTCACCGATTTCTTTTTTTCGATCAAACGGATCTCAGCATCAGCGAGCCTGAATCCATCCAATTCAAAGTACAGGTTTTTCAGATCGGCTCTGGCGAGCACAGTTTCAGCACTGCCGATCCTGGCCTCGGTCGTACTGGCGGCATCCTCATCAATCAACAGGAAATGAATCTGTTGGAGCAGAACACGTGTCAAGTCCACCTGTAGTTTCCAGGGACTGGCGGTAGTATCCGTCGAAGCAGGCGCGTTCGGGTCGGTAAAGGCTTGCACGATGAAATCGAAATTGTAAATGCTGTCTTTCCGGTGTAGATACACCGAGGCGTTTTCCAGCCTTACTTGCTGCAACTCAATGGTTTGATTCAGCAGTTTCCACATATCTACGGTAATCACGAGACTGCCAACCCGGAGCAGCGTGTCCTGCTGTTTGTCTTCCAACAACAGCCTTTCCAGAGCAATATGGTACGGAAACTGCAAACCAATAGAGCCTACTTCCACGCGAGTGCCGAGTTTTTCCTGTAAAAAACTTTCCACTTTCCGGGTGATGCGTTGCTGCACGGGAGGCAATGTCAGGACATATAAAGCGGCGATTGCCAGCAGGAGCAGGACACAAAACGTGTACAAAACGACACGCAAGAATTTTCGCCAGCGGTTTGCGACGGGCATTATGTGGTTCAACTTGTTATCCCCCTAGAGATTCGACAATTGGATGGAATTTGGCGTTAGTCTGCACGTTTTGAAATTAGCCAGGTGAAAGTGCAATGCTATACACAGAACAAAAGTAGGCCTATGTAAACGACGGTGCGTTACAAATATCTTGCAAAAAGTTACATTTTTGACAGATTTTGGATGCACTTTTTGTCTGGCTGCTCAGGCACTAGTGGGCTCGGCACTAGCTCTGGTGCTGAATTATGATGCTTAGCTTGGGGCTGATGTTTTAAAACGTGCGCAAATTGCGGGATTAATCAAATTTCTTCAAAAATTTTGCGAATTATTATGCTGCCAATTTGTCCAATTGATCTCGTTAATATTGATACTTTTGCTGGATGAAAAAGAAAGTACCTTGGGAGTTTGCCTTCCTTCTTTTGCTCTTGGTTTACTGTTTTTTGCGTGCAAAGGCTGGAGGAGATTTTGACGTATACCTTGATGCTGCTGCTAAACTTGAGAAGGGTGAAAATATATATCTGCCACCTTTTATTAATGGTTTGCAATACTTCAATAGCCCCCTGCTTGCATTATTATTGAGGCCATTTATTGGCCTCCCATACTATGTGCCAGAATTTTTTTGGCTTGTTGCATCCGCGTGGTGGGTATGGCGAATCTGGAAGTTGTTGCAATGGTATTTTCCAAGTGGGGTTTTGAGGGAAACCGAATTTCGCTGGTGGGTCGGCCTGTCAGTTATGCTCGTGTTCCGCTTTTTGATAGCCAACTTTTCGATGATTCAGTTAACGATTTTCTTGCTTTGGGCTACGATGGAATCACTTCGCCTCTTTCGGGACAATAAAAATGTGGCAGGTGGCGCTTTGTTGGGATTTGCTATAAATATAAAACTGCTCCCATTGCTATTATTGCCTTACTTGCTGTATCGAGGTTGGTGGAAAGGAACAGGCAGTACATTGCTGTTTATTGTGATTTATTTGATCGTACCATCTGTGTTTTTAAGCTGGAATACAAATGCTTTTTTACATATTGAATGGTGGAAGATTATTAATCCTTCAAATGCTGAGCATATTATTGAAAGCGGCAACGGCACACACAGCCTTGTTGCTTTCCTCCCCGTCTATTTAACTGAAACAACAAATGAACTGCCTATTCGTCGCAATTACGTGAATCTCACTATTGAACAGGTTGAATGGGTAGTGAATGCCACCAGACTCTTGCTGATTATATTGATGCTAGGTTTTCTAAGAAGAATGCCTTTCCAACCTGTACGTTCACGGTTGGATGAAATCAGAGAATTGTCTTATTTGCTACTCCTAACACCGCTTCTGTTTCCTCATCAACAGAAATACGCCTTCATTTACATTGGCCCTGCTGTGATATATTTGCTTTGGTTTTTTATTATAAAAAGGCGCACATCTTTCGCGGGTTGGAAGGGTAGTTTGTCGCTTTTTGTTTTGATATCAATTGTATTATCACCACTCATAGGTAGAGACCTTATTGGCAATTATATCTTTGAAATATTACAACATTTCCGCGTCCTTACATTAGCTGTTATGCTACTTATCCCTTTATTATGGTATTGCAAGCCAGAAAAAATAGTCACAGAAATAGTATAGCCTAAGGAGAGTGGATTTTCAATACTCATTTAGTTAGAATCAATTTTCCATGCATGGAAACGCGCATGCCTTCTATGCTGATAAAATAAGTGCCACGCTCCTGGTTATTCATTTCAATTTGAATTTCCTGTTTGCCTTGGTACAAATATAATGCTTTTTGCAAGACAATAGATTTGCCCGTGATATCAGATATTTTCAGGTTGTAATCTCCGGGCTGACTCACAGTACATTGAATGGTACAATTATCACTTGATGGATTAGGATAGAGGACCATTTTATTATCAATATCATAATTGGAAATACTAGTTGGCATTGAACTACCAACTTTACGAATTACGAATACGCCAAATATCGGGAATTGAGATACCGAAGCCTTTGAGGAACCTATAACTGGAGCAAAGGTGTGGCCTGTCATTGGGACAGTAATAATTCCAGATGTACTTAAGGTATCGGTTATAATATCATTGTAATAATCCATCACATTTATCAACTCATAAATATCTCCAGCTTTCAAACCTGAATTGGATACATTTATTTGAACCGCTGACGCGCCTTCCCAATTGTAGATCGCAATATTTGAGCGACCATGCTCGTATTTATTTGGCATTATAAAATATTCCAATCCTGAAGTTGGCTGCATTGGAAAATAGGTGTTTTGCGGATAATCTGTTGCCAAAAAGCCCCAAAGGTAATAACCATACGCTACGGGAATCCCTGCAATGATCTTATTGCCTGTAACAGATCCATTAAATATAGGGGTGTTATTGAAGCCCAATCTTGTTTGGCAAGTAATATAGTTGCTGTCTAAAGTCATATTATCTACCCCATAATTGAGCCCAAAAGCATTTACAGGAGGCCTGGGCGTGTTAATTCCGGCATAAGTGTAATTGTGTTTAATCACAGTATTGCGTATGGGATTATTAATACTGTTAGAAACAACAAAAAAATTATGTGTTCGCGAGGTGTTTCCCACTCCACCAAGATTCTCAGATGCCGCACCGCCATTAAAAAGAATGTTTCGCTGAATATCAAAATTGCCTATTGCATCTGTCGCAGTAGTTTGCCAGACCTTCATTCCATAACCAAAGGTGTTGAACACAATATTATCCTGGATTTTTTTAATCCCTGTGGTATCATTTTGTAAGTACATGCCGTGTCCATGGCCTTCCCAATTTCCATTGTTGTTAAGATTGTTTCCTATGTTGTAAATGATACAGCCATAAGTATCCGAATTTTTAGCAGTTTTCCAGGTATCCAACCCGCTACCCAAATCATGCACAATCAGGTTAATGAACTTTATATTTTCAGCAGTACAATAAACATTCCCGGCCCGGTCAACATTGGAATGATCGCGGTCGAATGCGCTTGAATTAAAAATTTCTATTCCCCAAAACCAGGTATAAGAGCAATTGCCAAAACTTACTGCCAGTGTGTAAGCAAGTTGCCCATCCAGTGTTGCCCGCTCGTTGTTGTAATTTCTAAATATGATCGGTGCCGTTGACGAGCCATTGGTAAAGCAGCTAAATGAAGACTGAACATCAAAGGTATTTGTATATGTTCCGCCTCTAAGCCAAATCCAAATGGTGTCAGTTGGATTGGAAATAGCGGCAGGGGAATTTAATGCTTGTTGCAATTGCCATGGACTGGCAAAACTACCATTGCCACTTCCAGTAGCAGTAGATGAAACATAAAAATCCAGTGCATTGCTTTCTGACAAATGCAATACAGTGCATAAAACATATAATATGATTTTTTTCATAGCAGGTAAAATGATGTGGCCTTCCTGAAGCTGCATTTCGAGCAACAAAACGCATGGTCCAGCACGCCGTACGCGTATGTTGCGGATCGCTTATTTAGGCAAAGCAAAAGCGCAGGATAAAGCCCGACAACCCTTTGATCCATTGTAGCAAACGATACTTGAAAAAGTAACTGCCATCAAAATTGAAACCGTAAAAGTTTCACTTTACCTCCTTCACATTGTCCTTCGGCTCCCGATCAATCAATATCCTGAACGGATCAATCCCCGCTTTATCCGGCTTTTCATCCACCACGAACGTGAACGTATTGTCTTTCTGCGAAATTTTCACCCGTTGGCGGTAGAGCGTTTTGCCGTATTTCTTGTCTCCGCCTTTTGGCGGTTTGGCAAAAGCCCCTATTTCCATCCAATCATTTAAGGACACCTCTGTCTCTTTGCCCAGGTCATCGGCTTTGAGTTTGTGGCACTCGATCTGGATGCTCAGCTCGTATTTCCCATTCCCAAGGTCTTTCATGGTGGCCTCTTTGGTCTTGTTTTCAAACAATGTGATGTCCCAGAACAAGTCTTGAATAATGTACTTCAGAGAATCCGGTGTTTGCGCAGCAAACTCGTTTACCACATCAATGCTGGTCGGGTAAGGAGGGTTTTTGTAGCGGAATTTTTCCAGAAACGCCTTTAAACCAGCGTTCACCTTGTCTTCGCCGATCATCTCCTTGAGGTAGTACATCACTGCCGAACCTTTGTTGTAGTGGATGTAACCCTGCTGTTCGCATTTGGCGAGCGGCAATTCGCGCAGGGTTTCGCGACCTCGATCTCGAAGGTACTTGTCCGTTTCATACTCCAAAAACTTGCGCATCACGTCGCGACCATATTCGTGTTCCATGACCATTAGGGCGGAGTATTGGGCGAAAGTCTCGGTGGTCATTTCCGCACCCTGCATGTTCGCGCCGCATTCCTGGTGTGCCCACCACTGGTGGCCCATCTCATGTGCCACTACATAGTACACCTTGTCGATATCGTCTTTTTCTTGCCGGAAATCTTCAATGAAACCGATGCCTTCAGAGTAGGGCATGGTGCCGGGGAAGGCTTGGGCAAATTGCGCATACCGAGGAAACTCTATGATCCGGCATTGTTTGTGGTAGTAGGGTCCGAAGTGCGTGGTATAATATTCGATGCTTTTTTGCATGGATTTCAGCATACGCGGCACATTTCTGGCGTGGTCGGCGTGGTAGTACACCTCGTAAGTGATGCCTTCTTTTTGCTCCCGCGCCACCTCGTAGCGGGCAGACAGGAAGGAATAAAAATTCCAGGCTTTGTGGTCGAGTTTGTAGTGGAAAATGCGCCGATTGCCCTCCATTTTTTCACTCAGGAGCGAACCCGGCGCTATGGCAATCTGATCGGCGGAGGTGCTGATCGTGGTTTCTACGGCGACCCAGTCAGCGTCAATACTGAGGTATTGGTTGCTTCGGGCGGCAAGATTGCTGGTGTCGAGTGGCGCCATGCGTGTCTTTTCGGGCAGGCCATACTCGCGGCGTTTGTTTTTTTCGCCGAGTTCGCCGCCTTCGTGGTAGCCGAAGCTGGGCGAGATGTCACCGTTGTTGAAAAAGGTCCCGTTCTGCATGATGCTCGTGTTCGACAGCTCGTTTTCAAAACCTTTGGCACGATATACGGTGTTGAATTTCAACAACATGGAATCGCCAGGAGCAAGTGCGGGGTTGATTTTGTAAAAACGCAGGTAAAGCGTCGAGTCGTTGAGCAAGAGGGCGAGGCGCGGGTTTTCAAATCGAAAATCGCCTTGCGAAGGGATCTGCACGAGCAAGGTGTCAATTGGCTTGGCGTGTAGGTTTCGCACCCACATTTGGCCATCAGCCTCGTAGGTACGGGTTTCGGGGAAAATGCGTATGTCGTATTTCAGGTCGTAAGTACGTGGCTGCGGGAATCCTTGAAAACGCTTGTATTCGTTTTCGTACCGCGCCTTGCGTTTTTCCTGTGTGTTTTCGCTGACGGGTTTGTTTAAAACCTTGGTGTTGTAAAAAACAAAGCCCGCGCTGCAAATCCATACTACGAGCACTCCTAATCCCGCCATTCTGTAGGTTTTCCAAGATTGTCTGGCCAGCGAAAAGCGCTTGCGCCAACCCGACTCTTTGCCGCGTGGCCAAAGGCAGATTGCTGCGACTGCCAGCAGGCCACCAAACAACAGCCAATAGGTATGAAACCAGGTAAGCCCCTGTGCGTAGGGCAGGTAGCCGTAAAGGTCGCTGACCGTATAGGAGGGGGTTCCGCCAAGTTTGACCATGTTGCTAGAGATGTCTATAACGCCCCACACAAAAGAGTTGACCGCCACCAGGACGATGCAGATGAAAAACCCGAGGTACATATTGGGCGACACTGCATGGATGAACATGAACAATGCGGCTAGGAAGGCAAACCCGAGTACGTCGAGCACCAGCAGTTCGCGGACATAAACACCTAGTTCAAAACGATAGTAGCCATGCAAGGCTTGAGCAGCCACGGCGGCGATTATGGCAACGAGATTCAGCAAGAACACCACCGAAACTATGGTGCCGTATTTTGCCAAATAGCCCGTCCAAGTGCGCGTGGGCAGCGCGTCATAGATTTCGTTGACTTTGGCCGTGCGCTCTTTCCACACCAGCGCACCCGTGAAATAAGTGAGGATAGAAATGGTGAACAGGTAAAATGCACCCCGCACTATGTCCACCATTGTGTAGGTCACCGGTAGGTTGTGGGTGCCGTAACCATCGGTGGCGTATTGAAAACTGGGGATACAATTGAGCAACCCGATGAAAGTGAGCAAGATAAACGGAGTGCTTTTGATGACGCCATTGAAGTCGGTGCGCAGTTGGCTCCCCAGTTGGCTGAAAGTGGTGGAAAGGCCGATTCCCGGCGTAACACGGGGCAATTCACCGAGCTGTTTGAGACCGTATTCCTCTGGTTCTGAGCTGGTTCGACCCTTTTTGCCGCCCTTCATTTTTTCTGCAAAATCAAACTTGAAATACCCGGCAACCAGCACGGCCAGACCGACAGTCATCCAAAGCAAACGGTTCGCCAGGATGCCGGGCGCAAAGAGGCTGACCGAGTGGTGGTTCTTCTCGTCGACGGTCCAATACTTCGTAAGTATGGAAAAAGGGCGGCTGCCAAAGGGGTCCAAGAGGCTTGCCACTTGTTCATTCTGTAGGTCGCGCATGAGGTTTCCGGCAATGATGTATCCTACCAAAAGCACTACGGCTGCCACGAAGGAGTACATAGTGCTGCGGGTAAGAACGGCTACTGCGTAAAGAATGCTTCCAGCAAAAATCATGTTGGGGATCACGACGGTAATGTATGCGTTTAGGTGTCCCTGAACTTCAAAAGGCCCAAACCGCGACGCATCCACCCAGCCCATTGCCGGCCCGATCACCGCCCCTAGCCACATTCCCAACGAAACGCCAACCATGGGAATCAAAGCGATCAACAGCGCTCCGGCGAAATGGCCAAAATAGTAGCCCGCCTTGCTGATCGGGGAGGAAAAAACAATTTGAGCAGTATTGCTCTCAAAATCGCGGATAGCGGCGCCATTGAGGAATGCCACCACGAGCAACAAGGAGAGGATGGAAAATACGACATACCAGTTCTGTGCCACAAAGGGAGCGTTTTTCCAGACATTGCCATAGGAGCCGCCGATTTGAATATCGTCGCTGACAGTGGCCCCGAAAGTCATCAATGCGAAGACGACGAGGAAAATCCAGGGCATGGGCGATCGCAGCCAGGTTTTTATTTCGAATTTAAAGAATGTAGATAGCATGGAAAACAGGGTGGGTGTAGTATAGGTTTGTATCTAAAGCGTTTGCAAATTATAACGTGAACTTTGGATAGGTTTCAGAAAAAGCCGCATCGCGGCGACATTATGGTAGCGTCAGCGTTCAATTTTTCCAAAACCGCGTAGCGGTGGCATTATTACGGCGATATAATGGCACCGCTACGCGGTTCTTATTGAAACTCCATTACCGAAAAAAAGGCTATCCAAAACTCACGTTAATTATACTAAGCAAAAATTCGATATTTTGAGTGGTTTTGCGCTGCGCGTCACTCCCCTACATTAATCCTGTCAAAAAACACATCCTCCAACCCCGCTGCTGCCCCTCGAAAACCCTCGCCCGGATCTTCTTCGCTTAAAATGTGGATGATGGGCTTACCAGCCACGAGTTTGCTCGAAATCACCCGAAACCGGTGCTGATAGTCGTCAATTTCTGACTTGGCAATGGTTTTTTCCCAAATTTTTCCTTCCAACTGTGTCAACGCGGCTTCCGGCGACCCGGCATAAAGCACCATGCCGCCGTTGATGATGGCCATGTTGGAGCAAAGCTCCTTCACGTCTTCCACGATGTGGGTGGAAAGGATCACGATCACATTTTCACCGATTTCGGAGAGCAGGTTGTAGAACCGATTGCGCTCGCCGGGATCGAGTCCGGCGGTGGGTTCGTCTACAATGATGAGTTTTGGGTCGCCGATCAGGGCTTGGGCGATGCCGAAGCGTTGGCGCATCCCGCCGGAGTAGGAGGATACTGATTTTTTGCGATGCTCCCAGAGATTGACACGCTCCAGTAAGGCATTGACCACTTCTTTTCGTTGTCCGCCAGGGATGCCTTTCAGTGTAGCAAGGTGACCAAGCATATCCACCGCAGAGATGCGCGGGTAAATGCCAAATTCCTGTGGCAGATAGCCGAGCGTACGGCGCACGGCATCCTTGTCTTTCAATACATCAATGCCCTTTTCTGCCCCACCATCAGGCGGAAGCAGCCAGGCTGTGCCGCTGTCGGCCTCCTGCAAGGTGGCGAGGGTGCGCATCAGGGTGCTTTTGCCTGCGCCGTTGGGGCCAAGCAGGCCGTACATACCTGTTGGGATCTCGAGCGAAACATCTTGCAGGGCTTTGACCCCGTTGGAATACGTTTTGGAGAGATTGCTGATGGTTAGTTGCATAGCTGAGGGTACAATAGGTGGTGGACGCCGATTTTTCGGCGGCAAATATGACACGCTTTGTTACCAACACGTTGCAAGAATAGAGGAAAGGGGCGTTTTGGTTGACTAACTGTAGGGAAAAGGGTTGATATATGGCGAAAAAGATCGGATATTTTATTTAAAAGTGTTAGATTAGCAATCTATTCCAAACTCCCTTTTTCTCCATCTATCCATCTGCTTAACATTACTCTTTCTGAAGCGCTTTGATGTGTGTCGCCTGCAAGAATATCCAAAAAATCGTCCCATAAGTTTTTCTTTTGTGCGAATTCTTTTTTAACATCATCAAGTGCTACTAAATAATCTTTTTTGTATTCTTTAATCTCTTCAAGAGAATAATCGTCTGGGATCTTAGCCAAAATATTTTTAGCAATTTCATCTATTTCTAGTGAAGTATATTTTTTATTTTTTTCAAAAGCCTCACGCAGATTTTTGATGACTATTGATGTTCGTAGTTTTGGACTAATTTCTTTAGTTTCTTGCATAACCATTTTATTAAAAATTAAGAAAAATGTGAAAATTGGTTTTAAGGAGATAAAACGTTGCGGCAGTTTATTGGAAGGAAATGTAACACAATATCAGTGTAGCTGGTTAGCCTCCGGCTAACCAGTTACACTGTATTTATCAAAGCAAAGTTCAAGTAGATTGAAACTATAAGTGTTGCACAATTTTGGAAACAAGTTACATGATTCACACATTATATGTAGTAAACGAGACTTCCGCTCCAGGTGGTGCCCCCAGGCCGAAAGGCTACTAAAACCGCTCGCCGCAACAAACCCTACCTTTAATAGTCCCTCAAAATGACAAACCGCTTGCCAGCAATCACCCCATCTTCTCGTCTGAAAATCAAGAAATAATTGCCTTGCGGGAAATTTTCGATTCGCAAAATGACCGCTGAACCAGGTGAAACCCGGATTTCCTGCATCTGGATGCACTGCCCGATCGGGTTAAAAATTCCTACCCTGCCAACATGCCCATTCGTCTCCTGTAAACCGGTATGAAAAAACCATCGCGTGTCCCCATCATTTTATGGCTATCTTGGGTCTTATATGATAAAAAAACTACTCTTATCCGGTCTTTCGCTGCTTTTTGCTACTGCAATTGCGGCACAACAACCCAAAATACACATTCAAAATGGTGCCTTTAAAGATGAAAACGGTGATTGTTTTGTTCCCTTCGGTTACAATTATGTGGGTTCAAAATTCCAGGCGCTTTTGGAAGACAATTGGCTAAGCGACTCTTCCTGGGCCATCATCGAAGGTGATTTTCAGGAATTAAAAACCTACAACGCAAATACAGCCCGAATTCACCTGCAGTACCATGAATTCATGGAGGGAGAAAGTACGCCCAACCTGGTTGCTTTCGATCGGTTGTCCCAACTCATTGAAGTGGCCGAATCCCTGGAACTTTATTTATTAATTACAGGCTTGTCCGCATATCGGGCATCCGATCAGCCTGCCTGGTATGATGGATTAAATGAGCAGGAGCGTTGGGCTACGCAGGCTTTATTCTGGGGCAAAGTGGCAGCAGTAGTTGGCTCAAGTAAAACGGTTTTTGCCTACGATTTGATCAACGAACCTGTGATGTTGGATACCACTACCTGGCTTCCCGGAGGGACTTTCGGCGGGTTCAGTTTCGTCCAAAACCTCACCCGAACCCCCAATGGCCGCAGCTTTAAGAAGATTGTCAATGACTGGTCGCAACAAATGACCGAAGCTATACGAGCAAATGATTCGATTACACCGATTACGATCGGCTTTATTGGATGCGGGGCAATAAAAGAATGGAGTTCAAATTTGGATTTCACCAGTGTCCACGTTTACCCTCAATCGGATTCTGCCCCCAATGTCATCTGTAACATGCGGCTAACAACTGTGATCAATCTGGTGAATAACAATCAGGATAACAAACCATTCGTGATCTCTGAAATTGCTCCGTTAGCATCTTTTGAAGCCACCGAAAAATTTATGGAGCTTACCTGTCCAAAGGTGAATGGCTGGTTCAACCACTACGGCGGCATAACCCTGGAAGAATTTTCGGATACGACCATATTGGATGCAATTCATAAATACAACCTTCGGACTTTCAAGGCAAAATATGCGCAACTGCACCAATGTCAAACCGCCTGTGGCACAGACATCGCGTGTCAGGAGGCCCATGAACCCGACCCTGATCTGGTCGCTTCCTATGCCTTTTCAGGTAATGGGAACGATGAAAGTGGAAATAACTATAATCTCCTGAATACCAATACCACCGCGGCCTCCGGACAGGACGGAACGCCTGATTCAGCCCTGGATTTTCAGCCCAATGCTCCCGCATACTTAATTGCTCCTGATGCCAGTCCATTGCGGTTTAGGCACGACCGTTCTTTTACCCTTGTGGCCAGGATCTTCCCACGTTGGATGACAAATTCGACTATTTGGGCTTATGACGATAAGGACAACCTTGATGGCGATGCACCCGATACCAGAGACCTGATTCATTTGGAAATAAACAACCTGGGATTGTTTGATGGGCAAGTGGGCGGCGACAGTGTTTTCTACTTCACGTTCTCCTACGGAAAAGATAACAGCACATTTTTCACGCCAGTAGAACGTGTCAAATCCAAGTGCTTCAAATTTGACCAATGGTACACCATCATAGCGGTGTACGATACAGGGAAGGATTCCACATTTTTATATGTCAACGGGCATTTACAGGATCGCATTGAACATAAACTGAACACGCCCTGGCATTGCAGTGGCCAATACCCCATGATTGGACGAAACAACCGCTTCAGCCCCTTGTTTCCAGGCTTTTTCAATGGAAGGATGGACTATCTCAAAGTCTTTGACCGGGCTTTGGCCCAAGAGGAGGTTGTGGTGTGTTCGGTTTCTGAAGATGACGTTACCTGCACGGTTGCCACAGCGACGAATGATCTGAACCTTGAGCGGACCCTGCAAGTATATCCCAATCCTGCCAGGGACTACATTTCGATAGATTTACCGCTGATAAGCAGTCCTATTCAGCTCAAAATTACAGACATCACTGGCAAGCTGGTCTACGAGCACGCTAGCCAGCCAGCGCAAAGCAGCTTGACTATACCAACCACCGGGATGCCCTCCGGATACTATCAGGTTTGTATAAATGATGCTAGTGGAAGACGATATTTAGGGCGATTTTTGTTGGTCCGCTCTGTTCGATAAAACTGGTCGTAAGAACACGCAACTGGTTAGCATCTTTTATATCTTTGTCTAATCCGTGTCATCCATGTTCCATTCGCACACGGATGACACGGATTATAATTTCTGAAAATTGAGGTGGAATTCAATATACCCCGGAAGCAAAAAACCCTACTAACGTGGACGCTGTTTATTCTGTCGGCGCGTTGTACTACAACAAAGCGGCTTTTCGTACGCAGGAAATGAATGCCCTGCCGGAAGATTTTTCAGCCGCTGGCATAAAGAGGTTAAACGACATGAGAAATCTAATCATGGGTTTTTTCGAACAAGCACTGCCATACTTCCAAAAAGCGGAAAGCCTGGCACCCAATGATCTGAACACCCTCATCGCGCTGAGCGAAATTTACGCCCGCAAAGAAGACGAACTGTTGATCGAATTTAAAAGGCGCCTCGAAGTGGTGAAAGCGGGTGGCAAAAACCCCGCTCCGTACTTCAGATAGCGGGATAAGTGGGATTCCAGTAAATTCCGTCCCGACTGCTTGAGGATATCTAACCAAAGAATAAGCATATTCGCCAGACTGCATAAAAATCCCAAGCCCAAAGCACGCTGCCGCGACGCTTTGGCGTCGTGACCTACTATTCAAGCCGGTGTGCCGGCAAACGAAATCACGCTTTCCGCGAGGCGGCGATTTAAATTTCACCCCATTAAAACCCCCTAAAAACAACAAACCGCTTGCCCACAATCACCCCATCCGCTCGCCTGAAAATCAAGAAATAATTGCCTTGGGGGAAATGATCAATTCGCAAAATGACCTCTGAGCCAGGTGAAACCCGGATTTCCTGCCTCTGGATGCACTGCCCGATCGGGTTAAAAATTTCTATCCTGCCAACAGCCCATTCGTCTCCTGCAAATACGACCTGCAGCATTTCGTCTGCCGGATTTGGGCGTAGTGCGAATTGGATGTCGTTGGGAAATTTATCGCCAATAAACTGCTCTATGATACCGACATTAATAGAGTCATCTACCATACCATCGCAGTCGTCGTCCAGGCCGTTCACAATTTCCGCGGCGTTTGGGTAGATGGCAATATTGCTGTCGTTACAGTCATCGGCGTTGGCTACATACCCGGAAGGTTGCAGGCAAGCTTGAATAAATACCGGAGCATTGCCGTACCCATCACCGTCGGCATCCACATACCAGATCGGGCCTGCATTTTCGTAATCATGGTCAAAAAAAGCGTTTTTTTGATGCAGTTTTTGAGACCAGTTCAATGAATTTAGGATTTTATTTGACCTTTAGACATAACAAATTTTTTGCTGGGCACTCTATTGTGTTAGAGACTACAATACATCTTTCACACAATCAATTTCAGCAAACATGAAGTACTTTTTCTTTACGCTTTTTAGCATTTCAATAGCCTTTTCTGTTCAAGCGCAGGGTCTCGTGATTGGGGCCATTGCTGGGATCAATAAATCCCACACTAAAATTAACGATGCCTTTTCCACTGGATTTTCTCGTGAAAACGATGTCACGTTAGAAACGGAAGGTCGTATTGGATTTCAAGGAGGCATTCGCCTTGGCCTTGACTTAGGCGAGCGGGTTATGCTGTTATCAGACATTTCTTTTGTACAAAGGGGGGGGCGAATGGCAACTGTGGAAACAGGGAATTGGGTGATAACTGACCGCAGTGGAAAAGAAATCATCGTAGATAATGGTATCGTGAAGTGGGACGAGCGCTATTCGGCGGTTCAAGTCCCGCTCTTACTTCGAGTAAAAATCCTAGGAAACAGATTGGGGCTGACTGGTACGATTGGGCCTTCTCTCAATTTTAATATAGCGGGTAAGGGCGAAGTGACGGTCGAGGATGCTCTGAAATCGTATTCCGTAAGTGATGCAAAATTCAAATTTGGCAAGGATCGCTTCGACGATTATAGTAAAATCGACTTTAGTATTATACTTGGCCCAGGCCTGACTTTTAACCTGGACGAAGATGGCTATGTCCAACTAACGTTAGATGCCCGCTTTGACATAGGGCTTGTAGATATGTACTCCTCAAAACGTAGAACCTATCTGGAAGGCATTAACGATGAAGTGATTGGTTCGCGCAAGCACCGTAGTTCTATGCTGACGCTTGGCTTCAATTATTGTCTCACCTGTAATGTAGAATAAAACAATATGCCTTTACTATGTCGCAACTGCAGAGCCGTCAATCCTAACGGCTCCGCCACCTGCTTGGTATGTCAAATGGAAGATAATCTCAGTCCACATATCATACACGAAGTGGTGGAAGAAAAAATGGAAAATCCTGAAAACACAGCAGCAAATTGCCGCAATTGTGGCCAGGTGCTAAATTGTAATGCCCAAACTGCTTGTCCTGCTTGTGGTATCCCAATTCAATCGCTCACTGTTCAATTGCGCCGAGGGCTCATTTTAAACAACCAACTGTCCCAAGTGGCAAAATTTATTTTTAACTAAAAAATCCAATCGTTATGGCGAATAGACGAATGCCCCAAATAGTAACCATTAGTTTTCTAGACCTCATGGTCAATTTCGCAGGAGCCTGTATCCTGCTGTTGTGCTTATCCATGACCATTATCAATAAACTGTCAGAAAACAAACCATGCATAGAAATTCCGCTTACTGCGAATGTGTATTTCGACAGCGAAAAGCGGATGCTTTGGGATACGCTGGATGGCTCCTTTAAAAACTTAAAGCCGGGAGACAAAATTATCGTCACCGTGGAGCAATTGAAGTCCATTCCGAATGGAGAATCAGCAATAGTCTCGAATGACGTAAATTTCGATTGTTCCCAATGCCCACCACGGTTTGAACGCTGCACCTTGCCGCACTTTCCGCCCATTTGCCCGGAACCTGGTAAATGCGCCATTGCTGCTACCCCTACAACACCAAAGTGCAACAATAATAATACCCCTAATCTCGCAACGGACGATACTTACACCTTCGATGTGACCATGACCAAATTGGGCGATTGCGCCTCCTCCTGGAGCGACCAATATGGCCGAACGGGTACTTATGGACTGGCTGCTCATTATGGACCATTTCCGATTGCTGGGGGAGGTAAAAACTTAATGATTAAGGACTTAAACAAATCGGATGCAGTGGTTCGTGTAGTTATTGATGCACCTACTACCTGCTCGATTGTGTCACCTGTTACTGGGAATCCTGGGAATCCTACTTATCCGGGGGTACTGAACATGGTGGTATTGTTTGATGAAGACAAAGGCCATAAAATTTCCCTAACCGTGGAAAAAGGCAGGAAAAAGTGCGATAAACGAAAATACAAGGAACCTTCAATCGGGCGATGGGGGAACGATAAACCCATAATCAATCCCCCAAAAACGGGAATCCAGTACGTCCGCCAATACGGTAACCCCATAGCAGGTGAATACGAAATATATGGCACCTGCATTGAGGCACCGGCAGGAGGATATGGTAAAGCCACACTACACATCCTTTCAAAAAACAAACCAGGAACGAACCTAACAAAAGAATTCCCCACTATGAAACTTGGCGAGAGGATACTGTTGATGAAAATTAATATATCAACAGATGGCACTATTCGAAGAATCAATTGAACTAACCACACCTTATTTTCTCACGTAAAATACAGTAAAGTCATGCAAAATATTTCCATCAGTTCAAAAACATTGAATATCGTCATTAGTTTCTTTGCCGCTATCCTCTTTTTTCAAATCATGAGCCTGCTCACCTCCGTCACACAAGGGCACAGCATTTATTGGTTTTTTCACGTTTTCGGTGGTGGCAGCGGAGGGATCGTCTATTTAAAAATGACCATGTACACTGCTTTCACGTTTGGATTACTCGAACTATGGGAGCAGCACAAACTATTGCTTCGTGAAAACGAATACCAGAAATTAGATATACTTCCTCGTCAAGACCAGCAGGTCTTATTGCCAGCCCAAGTGGAGGATATCAAACTCAACATCATCCGTTTAGAACAAAGTGGGCTTCGATACGTCATGATGGATTTTACGAAGAAGGCAACCACCCAATTTCGCAACAACCTAAATATTAGCGATACCATTCAGGTGTTAGATGGCGAATTTGATTCCACCCAAACCAGACACGAAGGCAATTTAGAGATGGTGCGTTACCTCATTCAAACTGTCCCGATGCTAGGCTTTATCGGCACGATCGTTGAATTGACCTCAGCGTTGCAACTGATCGGGACAGGCACATTAAAGGACTTGGAGAATGTTCGAATGGCCATGTCGGGTGCCTTCGATGCCACGGTGGTCGCCCTGACCCTGACGATGGTACTCACCTATTTTTACCACCGCTACATCGGTCAATTGGATATGTTTTTTGGCGAAATGAAGTCGTTCATTTACGAAAACCTGATTTCACGGATTTATCAAAAACCAAAATAAGTAATCTTGGAAAAGGAGCCAGATTCAAAAAAAGATACTTGCCGGAATCTGGCTCCCTTCTGCTAAAATTTCTAATTTTGAGCCTTCATTTTTTTCTATTAATAGACTGTATTGCCTGCGAAAAAATTTTAAAAAAACCATCGTTTTGACATAACCAGATCCGCCTTACTAACTCATAGGGGTATAATAAATCAAATATCAACGCTATGAATATGGAATCCAGCAATTTTCATGACCGCTATGATCAACTCCTTCAATGGTATCAGGATACCGATGGCCAAACCCTATGGGAGCAAGCGCCTCATTTCAACGAGATTTATAGCGGTGCAGTGGCGATCTTTTTTCGTAGCCATGCTCGGCTTATAAAAAAATATCGGACAGCCTCCGATGGGGAAACAACGTGTATCGGCAACAAGGAAGAGGCCGCACAAACTGCTCACAATGCGTTAATTGCGTTGTTTAGTGCCATCGAACAAGGGAAACCTGCGCCCGACCCCATCGCCTTTATTGAGCAGCAGGCTTGGGCTTACTTTTTGGAGATGCACCCCGCAGCAGCGTACCCGGAACTTTGGTCGCCGGAATACGAAAAACTACGTAAAGAGAAGATTAATTGGCTGAAGGAAAAATATAGTGCTTCTGAGGCAGATGCCGAACAAGCAGTGGATTTGGGTTTTGAAAAAGTGTTTGACTATGCGCGTAAGGGGAACACCTTTGATGTAAGCCTGAAAGCATACTTGACAACAACCATTTTCAACGCGTTCCTCAAATTTAAAAAAAAAGGTAATAAAATGGTTACTTCCGATCCTTTGCCACCTACATCCGAAGAAGATGATAATGTCCACTCGGGATTATCTGAATTTGCAGATGGCTCCATTGCTCCAGACGAGGCTCAACACTTTGCAAACTTAGCCAATGCTGCAAGCGCAGAAATGAACAATCTGAGGCCGGTATTGAAAGAGGCACTAATTAAATTTTACTCATTCAAGGATAATTTTACGGATGCTAATTTAGCAAATTTTAATGACCTACCAATTGAAAAAATTAAGGAATTGACCCCGGAAAAAAGAGAACAAAGGTGTAGAGCCGCAAAACTTAATTTGATAGCCCAAGAACTGAAGATAACACCCGAAACCTTAAAGGTTCGTTTATCTGAGGCCATGATGGCATTGCGACAAAGGCTTGCCCTATTAGGCTACGGACATTTTGGACTCCTCCAAAGAGGGAAAAAACAGGAACGAGTATTTCTTCCTTCCTAAATGTGCCCCCAAAACCTTTTTTAACTCATTTTTAAAGAATGTAAATCATGCAACATCAAGATAATAATAAAATATCTTCCTCCTTGGAAGCCACGCTCCTAAAGGCACGAGAAAACGCCAAAAGTAAAGGCTTGTTCCTAACCGACGATGACATAGAAGCCTACGCCCGGGGCGACCTCGATAAAGAAACTACTGCCATACTCGAAATGCGCATGACGCAAGACTTGGAATTTGCAGCGGAGGTCAATGCTGAAATGGCCTTGGCCGATGGGATAAGGCAATACGCGAAAGCGCACCAAGTAGAAATGCAACGTCTCAAAGAAATCCCAACAGCGCAGGCAGCAGAAATAATACCCGCTTCGGGAGCAAAAGAGGCAGGGGCAATGACTCTAAGTACTTCTAATGTACCCGCGACAGCAACTACACCCGTGGTAGTTAGTTCCAATAATAACTGGCAGAACTGGTTGATAGCTGCAGCGATTGCTTTGTTTTGTGGGGTATTCTGGCTGATTCAACTTAAGAACCCAGAAGCGATGTTGGCGGAACTTAAAGAACAGGAAATGGCGGATTTTACGCGTTTAAATATCAATCTGGGCAGTAAGCAATTTGGAGGATCTGAATCTAATGTACCTTCTAACTTTGAAAATGCCGCTTGGCTATTTAATCAGGGAAAATTCCAAGAAACAGAAGACTTTATTCTCAAAATAGAAGGAGAACAAGTTTATGAGTTGAGATATATTTTAGGAATGTGTGCGCTATTTCAGGATGACTATGACAGGGCACTAACGCACTTCCAGCCCAATATAGATGATAAAGAAGGTGACAAAGCAGATTATTATGTAAAATCTATTTACGGTGCAGCACTTTGTCATTTGGCAAAAAGAGATAAAGCAAAAGTTCGTGAACTGCTTGATATTCTGATTACAATGGCACCTGATAAAAACTTTGAGTATAAAGAAAAATCATTATATATAGAAAAAAATATGTAATCTTTTTATCTTAATCAATTTTTTAGTTTTCACTAAACCAATACCATTTTTATGCAACGCATTTTTACAATTTTCCTTCTATGCCTGAACCTCTTTTCATTGGCGGGCCAAACCACCATCAAAAAGAACGGAAAAGAATTTTTCAATGGCGATGACCGCCATTTGCGTGTGTATCTGAACAACAACTATGATCGCTTGGACCCCATTGAGGGTATCTGGATTTTTACCCGAATAGAATATAATACTTGGGGCGTGGAGGTCAGTCGAACGCCCAATGAAATCACCGCTGCTGTAGTCCGCGATCCTGATAATTTACGTCGTGCTTTTGTAGAGGTCAACATGAGCCGTGCTTTTTGCAAGGACTACCAGATAACATACAGTGTCCAAACGGGCGGCGGCAGCGGGTATTACCCCTGCGAACCGGAAGGTTGTGGCGTATTGTCCGGCCAATATCACTTTGATTATCAACAAAAGACCCTTTCGCGGCCTGCCATTTCATTGATGGGTAATCAAGCAGTTTTGGTGGGTATCAAGACATTTCCGCAAGGGCCACCCACAAGAATGCTGCCCGAAGTAGGTGGGGCTACACCCACAGCAAATGGACAAGTAACAAAGCGCCAGCCACACATCATTACCCATCCAAGCGGATGGGAGCCGCATATTGACTGGGATAACCAGATTTTTTCCTCTTACGTGTTGAGCATGGCGGATGCTAACCCCAAGAATTTTCCGATCGCTGCTGATTACAAGGGCGATCCAATCAGCGTCGTAGGTATTGTGGTCAATACCCCCAAGGTCAATAGTGAGATTGAAATCGAGGTCGAATCAACCCCATACAGCAAGGCTACAAGACAAACCTATAATTTGGAAAAACGCGGTACTCAATATGCCATTTATCCAAAAGTATCATGGGATTATAGAGCACTGAGATGCCTAACGCAAGCTGTTCCCTTGGATATAACCTTTAAAGTCAGTATCAATGGCAAACAACCTGTGATACAGACGGTTACGGCTAATCTTCGTGCAATTGATGATTGCCCGTTGGAAGGATATGACTACCGAGGGGAAAAAATAGATTTGAAATTTATGGCTTCTGCTTATGTTAATGAGGGCAGCCCTATTATCCCAGCCTTGATGAGCGAAATACGAAAGAAGGGCTTGGTGCGTGATTTTGTTGGTTTGCAGGCTGGCGAGGAAGTTGCCATTCAACAGGTGTATGCCTTTTGGAAGTTGCTACGCGATAAGGGGATTTCATATAGCAGCATTACCAATAATGGTCAAAAATCCCGATATGTAAATAGTCAGCGCATTCGGTTATTAGAGGATGTGATAGATCAAACTCAAGCCAACTGCGTGGACGGAACCGCGCTCTTTGCTTCTTGTCTGAGTGCTATCAAAATACCGCCCATTATGGTTTTTGTCCCTGGCCATGCTTTTTTAGGTTACACGTCGAAAAATATCAAAGGTGACGATGGAAAAGTACAGCCTAATAATTATTTTCTGGAAACAACTATGTTAGGCGGTGCGGTTGATGAACGACTACCCGATTTTAAAGAACTCTTGAAGTTGGAACGATATAGCGTCATAAGAGAATCTCTTCGTAAGAAATTTTACGATGGCAGTCAAAAATCCGCTCAGGAAATTGATTATTTTATTTGCGCTTCTATGGTTGGTGACAAAAAAGTGGTAGAAGAAATAACTAACAACCCAGAAGCGGTAATGGCCATTAATATAAACGAAGCCCGCCAATACCTTTTTGTCAAACCCTTGTTCCGTTGCGAAGGTACAACTTCAGTTATCCCGTCAAGAGAAGTTAACCCTGCGAACCCTAAAAGCATTGATATAGGCAAAGGGAAAGAAGAGCCTAAATATGGCAATGATGAAACACCCAATCAGCCCAAGCGCACACTTATCGAAAAACGCTTGCGCAAAGGCACACAAGATTATGACAGCCTCGAATTTTTAACAGAAGCATCTGACACAGAAAAAGATGTTTTCAGGGTTCAAGTTGAAAACTGCGCCATCTTCGATGCCAACAAAAAGGAATACCAACAACTCGCGGAGTTTGGCAAATTCTACCCAGAGTATTTTACCCAAAAAGACAGATACCGCGTGATGTTAGGCGATTTCACATCGAGAATAGCAGCCCATAAAGCAGCAAAAAAGGCGCAAAGCCTTGGTTTTGAAAACGTTGCGATTGTGCGGTATCAAAAAGGAAATCGTTACGAGCATATTTATCGGGATTGGAAGCTATTGCCCGACTGATCAATCTTTAACGTGTATTTATTCAATATTTGCAACCAATGTTTCGGTAGCCTAACTGAAGATGTACTTTCACATCTTGGCGATGGTGGAACGATTTTCGCGCGCCTTTTGAATTGAACCAACCCTAACAAAAAACAACTCCAAAATTCAACGGCTCTTATCCTCAGCAAGTTATACTGCCTCGCCGTTTGATTTATCACAAACCATTGCCAATTAGTTATGAAAAAAAAATCCGCTATTTTATGCTTTTATTGTTTGTTCTGCTCTTTTGTTTTATTCTCCCAAAAAACAGATAATCCTCCTTTATCGGAGGCAGACAAACAAGAGATTCAAAAAACAGAAAAATACGCTCAAGGGATTGCCCACCAAATGTTCAATTTATTAGGCGGCATTGATGAATGCCCTACAGTAATTATTCGGGCAGATGATGCTATTGCCTCTTATACTTACCACGAACCGACAAATAAGAAAACAATACGTATTGATGCACGGGTAACCCTAAACATAATTAAGACCTTCGGAGAAGGTTACGACGATTGTTTAGCCATTATCATTGGGCATGAACTCTGGCATGCAGTTCATCATAAAGAAAGCGGCAATTTCGGTGACCCAGGCATTAAGGAGATGTTTGTGGCGCAGGAAACCGACTCCGACTTTTACGGGCTGCTTGCGGCGCAAATGGCTGGATACACCGCAGCATTCGCCAATTATGATGCCCTGCTGAATATGCTTTCCCCAAAAGCAGGTTCTGATCACCCTGTAATTGCGCAACGCCTTAATGGCGATAACAATGTAGCCATGCGAATGGATAGCATATTACCCCTCTACAAAATAGGCACCTACAACCTCTTAATGGGCGGCGCATCCGAACTGGGCAGGGCAGAAGCCTGCTTCAAGGCAGCCAATGCCCGGCTCGAAAATGGAAACGAAGGCATCGAATTCCCACAATTCAACTACCAATTGGGTGTAGTCAATTTTTCCCGCGCCCTCCTGGCGTATGGCCAGCCCTGGGTGTTTCCTTTGGAAGCCTACGATGCTTCTTTTTTGACCCCTAAACTTCGAGGCGGAGGGGACGGCACAACAGACCCAGTACAATTGAAGATTTCCTTAGATGCCTCTGATCGGTACTTCCAAAAAATACTCCACATAAACCCCAATCATTGGGACGCGCGCTTGGGCATGGCCTGTGTGGCCACGCTGCGGGTTGCTATTGATGGAAATATACCGACGGCCAACCAAACCATTGCCCAATTAGTGGCAGATTTGAATACCGAACTAAATAAATTTCCAACGCCTCAAAAGGCCGAATGGGAAAAAAAACACGTTCTAACTTTGAAGGAAATGAAGGATAAGGCGGCACTTTTGCAGTGCCTCGTACCCATTATACCAGAAAAGTCGGCGGATGCAGTAAAGAAGAAGGCTTCTACTGATTTAGAGCAATTATGTGGTACAACCACTTTTCTAAACGTGCGGGGCTTTGCAGCGGTAAATATCCGGCTGCTGGCCGGCAATGAGGAAGGGAAAACATCGGTGTTCGAACTTTCGCTGCCAGAGCGTGATGGACTGAATGATAACAATTGGAAAACAATCATCCCAACATTAAGTAGCCAAAACCTAATATCAACTGATAACATTGGAGGCGTAATGTTAAAAAAATATCGGCTCAATTCTTCTAACATAATTGTATATGGAAGTGGCCTTAGTACTTATGTCTTTCAAGAGTACGATACGTGTCCTTTATATTTAAGTACTGTTGATGCAGCGGGAGGTCTTGACAGGACTGGAACTGGGAATTATCGCTATTTTGATAATCCAACAGGTGGCCATAGCGTCATTATAGATTTGGGGATTGATCCCAAAAAACAAAACAAGCAAAAAATTGAATCCTGTGTGAAAATTTTCAAAAAGAAACTTTAACTATATTTCAACGCCACCCAATGCAATATTTCGTAACGTTTTTGATCGTCTTGGTAGCAATATGTTACTCATTTACTGGCAATGCGCAGACTTCTTATTTAAAACTGATGAATCGGGCTGATAGTGCTTTTCAAGTAGAGGAGTATGATTTGGCCATTAAAATCTATAAACAAGCAATAGCGCATGAAAGTGCGCCTATGGGTTCCGAAGCGCGAGCCAAAGCCGATTTGGGATTGGCTCGTTGTTATTTAGATTTATGGTACTACCCCAAAGCATTGCCTGTATTAAAAGAAGCGGAGCGAATGGCTGTGAATAAAATTTTGCAAGGTGATATATTTGAAAGCCTTGGCCGTGCATACAATGACAAGACGGATCCAGATAGTGCACTCATAATGCTTGAACTTGCCTTCAAGGCATGGAAGGGATTTCCTGATGTAGAACGTGAGGTGCGGTGGAGAAATGAAAAATCTAAAGCTCAAATGGAATTGATGAAAGATAAAGAAGCGCTTGCTACGTTACAAGAATCTGAAAAACGGTTGATCGAAAACCCCAATGGAGTTTCTGCATACGAGCAAGCGAGAATGCTTGGGCAATTAGCCGGAGCATATAAAACTTTGGGCTGGATATGGAGTTCCGAAAAAGCCACCAAAGATTTTATACACGTGCTGCCAAAGATTCCACAACAGAAATTCCGATGGGGAAGAATTGTAATTGGATACCATCACCTATTGAATTTTGAAGTCGGAGACTCTTTAACTCAACGAGTCGAAGAAATATTTCGCAACAAATTCAGAGAGGAACACCTATGCGTTGCAAAAATTAAATGGGAACGAATAACCTATTATGAAAGAAAAAACAACTGGAATAGTAATGATATTGCAATTCAGAATGCCTTGAAAATTGCTTATGGTTACAATTCAATTGATTATGTAGGTTATCTTATCCAAAAAGTATATATTTCTGATGCTAACCAAGGAATAAAATTGATAAACCAAAGCCGAGAAATCAATAATCTCAGGAGCATAAATCTCTACAAATGGAATTTACTTAATCTTGCAAATTATTATGATGACTCATCTAAATATGATAGTGCATCCTATTATTACAACCTGTTAGAAAAATTATACATAGGTTCGGAATCAAGTTTATTCTACGCTAGTATTTTGAGCAGAGGGTTTTATACGACTATGCAGGTTAGTCCTAAAAAAGCAATTCAAAATTTACTAAAATCAGAAAATATTATATCAGAAATCGCAGGAGACAGCAGCAACCTTTTCCTTAAGTTTAGTGTGTACCCACAGATGATAAGGTACTATTCGGATGAAAATGATGAAACTAATTTACTCATTACCCAAAGAAAAATTGAAAACCTTGCAATCAAGCAGTTTGGAAATGGAACAATTCCTATGTTTCAGGAATTAATGAAATTGGCAGGCTTTTATGAAACCTTAGGGAGGTACACCAATGGACTAAATTTATATTCACATATTTTAAATATAATAGAGCGATCATCGCTCATTGACAGGAACTCGAAAAGGTGGTGCCTATCCAATTTGTATGAGAATATACGTCGGATGAACGTAAGCCTACGACAAACCCCATACCCATCTACCCGATTCCCTCCTCTTTCGGTTTCCAGAACTGCGGCAGCAGTTGCTCGAGTTCAGTTATTTTGCAATCTTGGATTCGATTGAGTACATCATTCA